>Ga0247841_10001452_pt1 | contig 53596 bp, 48 predicted proteins | sample LaCruzMarch2015__2_FD_192410 | JGI IMG/M metagenome (GOLD analysis project Ga0247841, IMG submission 192410) | Freshwater microbial communities from meromictic Lake La Cruz, Castile-La Mancha, Spain - LaCruzMarch2015_18m | ecosystem: Environmental > Aquatic > Freshwater > Lake | place: Spain... | reverse complement strand
CCGTTGCCGGTGCGAATTGGTCTACGAATACTTCGCCCGTCTCGGGCACCGCGTGGATCGCGGGCAAGGAGGCTTCGTTCGGGGGGACCGCCGGCACCGTGCAGGTGAACACGGCGCAATCGGCGCGCGCCCTCACGTTCACGGTCGGCGGCTACACGCTCTCCGGCAGCGGCAGCATCACGCTCTCCGACGGCATTGTCGCCGTGTCCTCGAATGACACCGCGACCATCTCCGCCGCGCTGGCCGGCACCAACGGGCTGACCGGCTTCGGCTCCGGCACGATCGTCCTTTCCGGAGCCAACACCTACGAGGGAACCACTTCCGTCGCCCTCGGTTCCATGGTCCTCGGTGCGTCGCAGGGTCTTCCCTCCGGCTCGCTCGTCACCACCGCGCGCTTCACCACCTTCGACTTCGGCGGCCACGGCGCGACGGTCGGCGGTCTCGGTGGGGTGGGGACCTTCACCAATTTCAGCGGAACCCTCACCGTCAATGTCGCCGGCAGCGGCAACGTCCGCCTCGACGGCCATTTGAGCGGCGCGGGCGATGTCGTCATCGACTCCGACGGCACCGGGGCGCAGCGTTTTGACAGCTCGGCGCAGTCCCGCCTCGACGGCGCGCTCAAGGATTACACCGGACGCACCATCGTGCGCCGCGGTTTGTTGCAGGTCGATGCGACCGGCGATCCCGTCTTCAACGGCGTGCCGGCCGCCACGGCGGAAGTCGTGGTCGAAGGCACTTCCGAGCTCTCCCGCGGCGAACTCGTGCTGGCCGGTGACGGCGGCGTCTACGAATTCGGGGCCGACCTCCCGCAGTTGCCCGTCATCACCCTCGCCGGCGGCACCCTCGGCAACGAAGCGCGGGAGGTCGTCGATCTTTACAACGACATCCTCGTCACCGGCACCGGCTCGGTCATCGCCTCGCGCGGCGCGGGCGATGGAGTCGCGACCTTCGACGGCGAGTTCCAGTATTGGGGCGTGCTCGGCGGCAACGGCACCCTGCGCAAGTCCGGCCAGGGTGTTCTCATCCTGCACGAAGCCGCCGATTTCGCCGGTCCGTGGGACGTCGCCAACGGCACCCTCGAGGTGCCGGCCGGGGGCGCGACCGGCAGCGGACCGGTGACGGTCACCCGCACGGTCATACCCGAGGGCGAAGAGTGGGGCGTGCTGCGCGGACGCGGCACCGCGGGCGGGAATGTCTCGGTGGGCGGCGAACTCGACCTGCTGGCCGAGACCGGACGCCTGACCATCGGCGGTGATCTCGACCTGCTGTCCGGCGGTGTCCTGCGATTCCATTTCTTCGGCGAAGCCGTGCCGTCCGTGCGCGCCATCGCGACGGGCACCTTCCGCGCGCAACCCGGCGCGATGCTCCATGTCGAGGGCCCGGCGGTGGCCGGCACTTACCCGGTCCTGCTCGCCTCGGGCGGTCTCGACGGGGCCTCGTCGGTCACCGTGACCGGACTCGAGGGCACCGGGTTGGCCGGGGTGGTGGTCGCGGAGGGCAACACGCTCGTGCTGACCATCGCCGCGGACACCGGGGAGACCTACGCCTCGTGGTCGGGTGGCGTGCCCCCCGGCGACGATGTCAACGGCAACGGTTACACCGCCCTCGAGGAATTCGCCCTCGGCGCGGCCGCCCCGGGCGCATCTTTCTTCACGCCCGTGCAAGGCCTGACAAACTCCGGCGGGACGAATTTCCTCACCCTCACCGCGGTTGTGCGGACCAACGGCACGGGGTTGACTGTGACCGGACAAGCGGCCGCCGATCTGGCCGTCCCCGGGCCGTGGACCGTAGACGGCGTGGGCTTCATCGCCACGACCAACAGTGTCCCCGACGGTTGCCAGGAGCGCATTTATCGCACCCCCGCCACCGGAACCCGCAAATTCCTGCGCCTGCGCATGGAGCTGGCCCCCTGATCGCCGCATCCGCCATTTTTGTGACAAAGAATTCACAACTTAGGCCTCCCGCCATGGGGTGGTCCCGCTTTAGATGCGTTTCGCCGCAAGGTTGTCCGCGGGGCACCATCCTAACAACGAAAAACCATCCATGAAAAAACTCCTCACCATCCTCGCCCTCGCGGGCGCAATCACCACGGGCGCGCAAGCGCAATTCGCCTCGACGAACCTCCTGCTCTTTCGCGTCGGCGACGGAACGAGTACCTTGACGAATATCACAGGCCCAATCTCCCTCTTGGAGATCACCCGCTCCGGCACCGTTGTCCAAACAATCAATATCGCCACCAACAGCTTGCAGGTCAGTGGCACCGCGACGAGTGAGGGTCAAATGTCTCTTAGTCCCGATGGCTCCATCCTCACCATCGCAGGCTATGTGCCGCCGTTCACCGGCAGTGGTTCGCTCTCCGGCCGCACTGCGGCGCAAGCACCGCGGGGCTATGTCACCGTGAATGCGGCTGGCACGGTTTCCGCCAGCACCATTGTCTCGAATGCCTACAGCACCGATAACATCCGAAGCGGGGTGACTGGCGATGGCTCCGCCTTCTGGTTTACGGGAAGCGCGGGCTCAGGATCCGGCATCATGGCCTTCAGCAGCGGTGCGACCAATCAGATTGCCGACATCAACTCGCGCGTCATCAAAATCTACAACAACGATCTTTATTACTCCACCGGCTCTGCGGTCCAGGGTATCTATCGCATCTCGGGCACACCGACATCTTCCAACGCCGCCCCCGTTTCCGTCCTCACTGGTGTTAGCGGCCAAGGCACGAGTCCTTATGACTTCGCTCTCTCGGCAGATGGCAACACAATGTATGTGGCCGACGATGGAATCGGCGTGCAAAAGTTCACCTTCGACGGCTTGGCCTGGTCGCTCGCCTACAACTTCACGAACGGTTTAGGCAGCTCCCGCGCTTTTGGCTTGGATGTCCTCTTCGGTGCGACCAATCAGGTCCTGTGGACGTCGCTAACCAATGTTTGGAGCGCCCTGGACGAGGGCTTCGCTGCGAATGCCACAAGTATTTACACGCCGGGTGCGAATTATGCGCTCCGTGGATTGGAAGCAACGGTAGTCCCCGAGCCCAGCACCTACGCGCTGCTCGCCTTGGCCGGCGCCGGCCTCGCCGCCTACCGCTTCCGCCGCCGCGCGCGGCGCTGATTGTTTCCGTCCGGCTTTCCACCCACAGCCGCCTTGGCAACAAGGTGCCTGTTTTTTTATGGCGCGACTTCAGCGCGGCCCTTCGCCCCGAACGAGCCGGCCTATGGTGCGGCTGCTTGAGACAAAAAAGTCACAAACATTTCTTAGCGCGCGCGGGAACCCCGCTTTCCCTCCTCTATATTTCCATGAAAACCCACCACCCATTCACCGCATTCATCCGCCAAGTTCTCCCTAGCCTGGTCTTCCTCTCCGGCTTGCTCAACACCGTGTGCTTAGCCCAGCTCGGAGCCTCCTCTTTTCCGTACGGGGTCGCATCCGGAGACCCGCACACCGACTCTGTGGTGCTCTGGACCAAGTTCGAGCCCGGTGGAAATCCCCAGTTGACCTACGATATTGCCTGGGAGGTCTCCACTTCCCGCACTGACTTCTCCGCACCGGTCGCGTTCGGCACCCATCAGACCAGCTCGAGCAACCACTTCACGGTCAAGGTTGTTGCCGAGGGCTTCCAACCCGGCACCGAATACTTCTACCGTTTCTCCGGCTACGGGGCGGTTTCCGAAGTGGGCCGGACGAAAACCTTGCCCAGCGGGTCGGTCAACCAAGTCCGCCTCGCCCTCTTCAGTTGCGCCAACATCACGGCCGATGCCTTTTACGCCTACGCCAAAGCAGCCCGCAAAGGCGACTTCGACGCCCTCGTGCAGGTCGGCGATTATATTTACGAATACGGTCCCGGTGGCTACCCGGCGGCGGAAACTCTCGCCGCCACCGTGGGCTTCGAGCCGAACAAAGAATGCGTTACGCTCGAAGACTACCGCACCCGCTACGCCCAATACCACAAACAGGCCTCGCTTCGCGCGGCGCGCGCCTCCGCGCCGCTCATCGCCATGTGGGATGACCACGAATCGGCCAATGATGCTTACAAGGATGGTGCGGAAAACCATGACCCGGCGACCGAAGGTTCCTGGACCGACCGGGTCAACGCCGCCTTGCAGGCCTACTATGAATGGATGCCGGTCCGCGAACCCGTCTCGGGCAACCGCAAGGAGGCCTACCGGTCTTTCGACTTCGGCGACCTTGTTTCCCTCCACATGCCGGAAACTCGTCTCCTCGCCCGGGTCAGGCAGCTGTCCCTCGCGCCGAGCACCGCCCAGGTCACGACCCGCATCGGGCAGATCTTGGCAGATAGCAACCTCCTGACCTCCTACTCGACGACCCTCGGGCTAGCCCCGACCGATCCCGCCTTCGCCTCCGCCCTGCAATCGGCCGTGGTCGGCGAATTGGTCTATGCCAATGTGGTCGAAATGTATTCCGGTGACCGCGACCTCCTCGGCGCGACCCAGCTCAGATGGCTGCAGAACGAGATGGCCACCTCGCCCGCCGCCTACCAGGTCATCGGCTCGCAGACCCTCGTGGGCAACATGACCATGCCCGCCGAACTCCTCCTTGAACTGGCTGGTGGGATCGTCAACCCCGTGACCATTGAAAAATATCTCACCCCCGTGGCCAAGATGGCCGCCGGCGTGCCCTTCGCCTCGCTCACTCCGGCCGAGCAAGCCGTTTACAACAATGCCAACCCATTGCCTTATAATGAGGATGCGTGGGACGGCTATGGCAAGGAACGGGAAACCATCCTGCAAACCTCGCTGGCTCTCGGCAAAAAACTCTTCGTGCTCTCCGGCGACACCCACAACGCGTGGGTCAACCAGCTGAAAACCATGTCGCCCACCGGGGCGCCGTTTTCGCAGGGCACGGTCGCTGGCATTGAGCTGGCCACGCCCGGTGTTTCCGCGCCCGGCATCGAGAAGTATTTCCCCGGACAGGAAGATATCCTCCGCCAGCTCTTCCTCGGCTACAGCCCGGGCACGAAATTCGCCAACCTGGCCGACCGCGGTTTCCTCGACGTGACCTTCACGCCGGAAAATGTCGCCGCCAAGTTTTACTTCAAGCAGACTGGCGCCGGACAAAAGGACTGGAAAGTGCAATCCGTGGACATCGCCGCAACTGCCGCGACCACGCCCGTTGTCGCCACCGCCACCACCGAGGAGAACGACTACCGTCTGCAAATCCTCCACGCCTCCGACATGGAAGCGGATGTCAGCTCGCTGGCAACCGCCCCGCGTTTCGCCGCGCTGGTCGATAAGCTGGAGGACAGCAGCGACGTGGACGCCTCTGTGACGATTGCTGCCGGTGACACCATTATCCCCGGCGCTTTCCTGTCTGCCGGCAATGATTCGAGCGTTAAAGCCCCGCTCAAGGCTGCCCTCGGTCAGCTCTTTGGCTTCAACGGATCAAGTACCGATCTGCGCGAAAGTTCGGGTCGCCCAGACATCGCCATCCTCAACGCCATCGGCTTCGACGCTTCCTGCCTCGGCAACCACGAGTTCGACCTTGGCACGACCGAGTTGGGCAGCATCATCCTCCCCGACGTGCGCGGCACCCTCGGAAATATGCGCAACTACGGCACAGCGTTCCCCTATCTTAGCGCCAACCTCGACTTCAGCGGCGAGTCGGCCCTCGCGGCCCGCACCACCGCCGCAATTCTCCCGGTCTCGCGCTTCCGCGCCAACCCATCGACCGACGCGTCCTACGTTAGAACCGCTTCGGCCGACATCGCTTCACATCCCAAAATCGCCAAAGCCGCCATCATCGAACGTGGGGGCGAAAAAATCGGCGTGCTTGGCGTGACCCCGCCCGACTTGGCCAACATCTCGTCGCCCGGCCGCGTTGTCGTGACCGGACCGCAGGGCGCCACCCTGGTCAGCCCGCGCCAGTATGACCTTGACGGCCTCGCCGCTCATCTCCAACCGGTCATCGACAGCCTCAAGGCCAACGGCTGCAACAAGATCATCCTCGCCACCCAACTGCAGCAGATCGAAAACGAAAAGGGCCTCGCCGGGAAACTGGCCGACGTCGACGTCATCGTGGCCGGCGGCTCCGGCACCATCTATGCCAATGATCCGGACCATCTCCTGCCCGGCGACACCGCGGCGGGGGGATATCCGTTCCTCACCACCGACCGGAATGGCAACCAGGTGGCTATCGTCAGCACCGAAGGTCAATACCAGTACCTTGGCCAACTCCTCGTCGACTTCAACGCCAATGGCGAGGTGGTTGGCACCGGTGGCGATACCTTGGCCGCCACGGACGACCAGGTGGAGGAACTTTGGGGCTCCGATCGCAATGCCCCCTACGCGGACGGAACACGTGGTGGTGCAGTCAAAGGGCTGACCGATGCGGTTGGCGCGGTGATCAGCGCGAAAGATGGTCTCATTCTCGGCAAGTCCTCCGTCTTCCTCGAAGGACGCCGAAGCGCGGTCCGCCAGCAGGAAGTTAACTTCGGCAACCTTTCGGCCGATGCCAACCTCTGGTATGGTCGGCAGTACGACAGCACCGTCCGCGTCTCGCTCAAGAACGGCGGCGGTATCCGCAATGCCATCGGCAGCATCGATGCCGAGGGCAATCCCCAGCCGACCAAGGCTAATCCTTCCGCAGGGAAAGCCGCGGGCGACATTTCCCGCCTCGACATCGAGGACTCGCTGAAATTCAACAACTCCCTCAGCCTACTCACCGTCAAGGCGTCGCAACTCAAGTATCTCTTGGAGCACGGCGTGGCCGGCAATAACGGCACCGGGGTGGACAAAAACACGCCCGGCCAGTTCAGCCAACTCGGCGGCATCGTCGCGGTGGTGGATCTTTCCCAGACGGCACAAACTTACACCTCCTTGGCCAATGTCATCTCCACCGTCAATCCCGGTCATCGCATCCGCTACGCCGCGTTGACCGACGCCTCGGGAAAACCGACCGATGTGATTATTGCCAACGGGGTGGTGCTCGAGCCCGACCGTCTCATCCGCATGGTCACACTCGGTTTCCTGGCCACCGCGGGGGCAGTGGGCTCGGACTTCGGTGGCGACAGCTATCCCTTCCCTTACATCCAACGGCTCAACGGCGCAGAAAATTATGACCGCAAGGATCTCAACTCCGGCTCGCTTGCGCCCGCCTTGCCGGGCTCCTTCCCGGCGCTGAGCTCGTTCGCCACGGCGGGCACCGAGCAGGATGCCTTTGCCGAATACCTGATGGCATTCCACGCCACCAGGCCCTTCGGCCTGGCCGAGACGGCCGTCGATCTCGATCGCCGTATCGTGCAAGGCGCGGCGGACAGCGACAATGACGGCTACAGCAATGCGGAGGAAACTTCGCTCTACACCATGGGCATGGATGCCGATGTCGCCGCCACGGTCGGCCAGGTCAATGCCCTCGGCCGGATCCGTGCGGTCGGGCGGGCCGAGGTCACAGCCAACCCGTTGCTCTACAGTCTCTACACAGCGGAGCAATTCAATGCCGAGCGTCTGGCCGGCCGGGCCGACGTGACCTCGAATCCTTCGGCTTACAGCCTCTTCACCGGACCGCAGGCCGATGTCCGCCTCGATGGACTCGTCCTGCCCGTCTCCGCATCGGGCACCCTGAGCATGAAACTCCAGTCGTCGGACAACCTCGACATCTGGACTGATGTCGCCGTGGTGCCGGACGTGCAGATCGATCTGAGCGGACCGAAGAAATTCTTCCGCTTTCAGGCTGTGGCACAGTGAAGATCTTGAGTTCTTTACCAAAAGGCGCCCCGGCAACGGGGCGCCTTTTTTGCTTTGGTTCGACCGGGATATCTCCTCGCGGCTATGACACTCTTTCCCGATCAGCGCGAAAAATCTTCCCGTCGAGCACATGGTCACGCTCAAACTCGGCTGGCTCCAACCCCAGCGCGAATTCGCCGACCAGCCGCTGAGCAAATTGTTCCTCAACAACGCGGTGAACAGCGCGAAAGGTCTCGGGGGCAATATCCCCTTCTCCTCGAGCGAATCCACTTGGGGCGGCACGCTCACGGTGCGTCCACAGGATGACTTCTACCTGCGCCATGCGCTCTTCATGTCCTTTCCCAACCCCACGTCCTCGCAAAACCACGGGCTTATGTTCCAGGGCTCGCTCAACCCCGCGCAGAACGGACTTTGGTATATGGGCGAGGGCGGATGGACGCCCACCTTCGGCCCGGAAAGCCTGCCCGGCAAATACGCCTTCGGCGGATTTTACTATGGCACGCCGGCCGGTCAGGCCACCTGGGGCGGGTCGACTGCCTCCGGCCAATATGGTTTTTACGCGCAGGCCGACCAAATGCTTTACCGGGAAGCCTCGTCCGGCCCAGCGGCCGACCTCTCGGCGCAAGGCTTGAAAGCCTTCAATCTTTGCTTCTTCACCACGAGCGAGACGAAGGCGGACGTCTATCCCTTCTATTTCCAAAGCGGATTGATTTACACCGGTCTCCTCCCGCGCCGCGACTTCGACCTCGCCATGATCTCGCTCGGCTGCGGTGTCTACAGCCAGGCCAACGGAGCACCCGCCCGCACCCAGACCGCGGTGATCGAGGGCGGCTACCGTTGGCAGGTCAACGGCTGGTGCTACGCCCAACCATTTTTCCAATACTTCTCCCGCCCCAATGGCACGTCCGCCGTGGACAACGCCGGCATCCTCGGCCTCCTCGTCGGGACTGTCTTTTGAGCGGGTGCCCGGGAAAAATGGCAAGTTGGATCGGTCGGACTTCGTGGGACCGGGAATAAGGCAAGCGGCAGACGGCAGATGGAAAAGCCGCAAAAAAGCGCAAGAGGATTTCTCAAAGCGCCGCGGTCGACGCCGCGGAGCGGGCGGGCCCGGTTCGGGACCGGAGGGGCGCGATGTTGGCGGGCGCCGTGAAGGTGCTACGAGGGTCGCGCGCGAGTCTCTGTCTCCATTGGTCGGGGCCGGTCGGAAGCCGCCGCGGTTGCGGCCACGGCCCAGCCAGACTTATTCACAATGACTGAAAGTGATTCTCGGCCAACGGAACTGTGTTACGAAAGATTCACAATTCCACGATTGGTTCCGGAGCGGAGCGAGGACATTTTTCGCCTTGTCGTACGAATCGTCCGAGGTGTGGGCGCGTGCGGCGGAGCCGCCAGCCATGACCGACCAAACCACCGAAGGATCCCGCCTCTTCGCCAAGCCGCGCTTCGCGGGCTTTGACGCCGCGCGTCCGAGCGCCGTGCTGCCGGCGCGTTTCCTGCCGTCCATCGCGTTGCCCCCGCGCACGAACAGTGCGCGCCGTTTGCCCACGGAAAAGTTTTTCACCACCGCTGACCGCCCGATCGCCTCAGCCTTGCCAACTTCCTCCTCCTGCCAACTGCAAACTGCCAACTGACGACCCGTCTCCACTGCCATGAAAACAAAATCCCCGCTCTTCCGAATCGATCGATTGCTCATCGCCGCGCTCGCGTTGCTCGCAACCTTCAGTGCCACGCATGAAGCCAAGGCGCAGACGAATGCTTTCACGAACGCGACCTACACTTTCGGGGACAATGGCAACACGAACAGCTTTGCCTACAATGGCTCGAACGTCGCCAATCTCACCGAGGGCAACATGGTCAAGAGTTCTGGTATCACAACTGCCAGCGGCTCGGGTAACTTTCGTGCCACAGATTGGACCACCGGAAGTTCTTTGGATACCAGCGACTACATCGGTTTCACCCTGACCGCCGATTCCGCTTGGACGCTGAACATGACTAATATGACGTTCGGTATTGGCCGAAGCGGCACCGGAACTCGCGCATGGTCTTGGTATTACAGCACGAACAGTTTCTCCTCTTCGGTCATCCTGACCAATTACACTACGTTGGCGAGCGGTCTTACAAACACAGCCGGTGTTCTCTCGCATGCCGATGCCAATAGCGGTTGGACTGGAAACGTCCTCAGTCTGAGTAGTCTCACCAATCTGGGCACTGTTGAGTTCCGTCTCTACAGTTGGCTAGCGGAAGCGAGTGGCGGAACCGCCGGTCTCCAAGGTCCGCTGTCATTCTCTGGTGCTATGGTCGCCGATGCTGCGCCCCCCGCTGGAGAAAGTCTCTTCTGGACTGCCAATGGCTCGGCGCTGGGTGGCACGGGAACCTGGGACACCACCGGAACTACTTGGTCAGCCAGTGACACTTCCGTATCCGGCGCGGTATGGGACAGCACGAAGACGGCCGTGTTCACTAACGCGGCCGATGTCGTCACGGTCGGCACAGTTTCCGCGAACGCCGGGATCAAGTTCAGCACGACGGGATACACGCTCTCAAGCGGCACGTTGACGCTCGGTGGGTCGGCCATTGCATCCAACACGATCACTACGGACGCGGGTGTTACGGCCACGATCAATTCGGTCTTGAGTGGTTCGGCGGGCATGACCAAGGCAGGGGCGGGCACCTTGGTGCTCGGCGGTGCAAACGGTTATACCGGCGGCACGTTGATTTCTGCCGGATCGCTGCAAGGTGACACGACCAGTTTGCAGGGCACGATCACCAACAGTGGGAGCATCGTCTTCAATCAGTCGACGAACGGTGCTTACGGCAGTGTGTTGAGTGGCGCGGGAACGCTCATCAAAGTCGGGGCATCGACGCTGACGCTTTCCGCCGCCAATGACTTCACCGGCGCGATGTCGATCAGCAATGGCGCGGTGCGCTTGAGCAGCGCGACGGGGGCGGGGACAGTGGCGGGCGGTATTGCAGTGACGAGCGGCGCGGCGTTGGAATTGACGGGTGGAATCTCCGTGGGTGCGGAGGCACTCACACTGAACGGTTTCGGCCTGAGCAGTGGTGGCGCGTTGCGCAATATCAGCGGTGACAACATTTACGGTGGGTTGCTTACCCTGGGCGCTGCGTCGCGCATCAACTCGGACTCTGGAACGCTGACGCTGACCAACACGGGCACGATCACTGGGCCAACATTCGGTCTGACGCTCGGGGGTGCGGGAAATATCACGATCAACAGCATCATCGGCACAACTACAGGCACGCTGACCAAAGATGGTGCCGGCACAGCGATGTTGACGGCGGCCAGCACATACAGCGGGGGAACCTTGATTTCGGAAGGCACCCTGCAAATCGGTAGCGGTGGAGCAGCAGGATCAATTGGCGGAGCCATCACCAACAACGCCACGTTGCTTTATAATCGTTCCGGCGCGCTTACGCAGGCCACCGTTATCAGTGGAACGGGCGCACTCAACAAGGCGGGCGCCGGGACATTGACATTGTCGGGATCCAACAGCTACGTGGGCCTGACGACGATCAGCAATGGAGCGATTCGCGTTTCCAATGCCACGGCCTTGGGCACGGCGGATGTCGGCACGGTCGTGGCTTCGGGCGGGGCGCTGGAGTTGACGGGAAGTCTCACGATAGGTGCGGAGGCTCTCTCGCTGGCCGGCACGGGCATCAGTGGCGGCGGTGCGCTGCGAAACATTTCTAGTGACAACATCTACGGCGGAGCCATCACGCTGGCCGGAGCAACGGAGATCGCGTCCGATTCCAGCAGGCTGACCTTGACCGGCGGAATTACCGGTGCGGGGCAGGCTCTGACGGTCGATGGTTCCGGCGATGTGACCATCAGTACCACCGGCATCAACACGGGATCGGCAGGCTCATTGGCCAAGACAGGCAATGGCGCTCTGGTGATCGCAGCGGGCGGCGATTACACCGGCGCGACCACTATCGGCACGGGAGGAGAAATCGTCGCGGCCCATGCCAACGCGCTTGGCACCACGGCGGCTGGCACCACAGTGAGCAGTGGCGGCGCGCTCTGGCTTTCCAACAACATCACGGTCGGAGCGGAAGCTTTGTCGCTTGCCGGCACGGGTGTTTCGAGCACCGGTGCGTTGCGCAACATTTCCGGCAACAACGCCCTCGGCGGCGCCATCACGCTCGCTGGCGCGACAACAATTCAGTCAGCCTCCGGCACCTCGCTCAATTTGTCCGGTGGAATCACGGGAGCCGGAATTGCCCTGACCATCAACGGCACGGGCAACACCACCATCTCGGGCACGGGTATCAATACCTCGACCGGTGGGGCCCTGACCAAAGATCAGTCGGGCGTGCTGACGATACTCGCCAGCAGTGACTACACCGGCGGGACAACTTTGTCGGCTGGCACGATCCGCGTTGGCAATAATTCTGCGCTCGGCACCGGTGCGGTGACGACATCCGGCGGCGCTATTCTCGCTTCGGACAGCTCAACGGCCCGCGCTTTGGCCAACAACTTCACTATTAACGGCAATACAACGTTCGGCGAGGCCACTACCGGCACCGGAGACCTTGCGTTAAATGGCGCCCTCGCGCTGGGCGGTGCAGGCAGAACCATCACCGTGAACAACGGTCTCACCACGGTCAACGGGATGATCAGTGGCACGAGCGGAAACGCGCTTACGAAAAGCGGAACAGGCACTTTGCTCCTTAATGCGGCGAACACTTACAGCGGCGCAACAACGATCAGCGCAGGGACTCTTGCGCTCGGCACGGCGGGTTCGATTGCATCGAGCACGATCACCGTCAACTCGACTCTCGATCTTACGGCCAAGACGTCCGGATATGCCTTGGGCAGCACGGCGACCTTGGGCGGCACGGGCACTGTTACCACCGCAAGCGAACAGACGCTTTCCGTTGGTGGAGGAGCGACGATCCGACCTGCAACGGCCAGCACTTCAGGCACTCTTAACGTGAGCGGTCTGACTTTCGGTTCCACCGGCGCCTACGCCTTCAGCATTGGCAACGTCAGCGGCACGGCCGGGACGGGGTGGGATCTTCTCAACGTGACGAGTGCCTTCGACATCACGGCGACATCCGAGTCGAAGTTCGCCATCAATGTCGGCGGCAATAGCGGAAATCCAATCGGCTTCTCCAACACGAGCAACTATAGCTGGGATATTCTCACCTTGGGCAGCGGTTCGATCATTGGTTTCGACGCCAGCAAGTTCAACCTCGTGAACAATTTTGTCGGGTCGAGTGGCACGCTCTCTCTCACGAGTGACGGTTCGAAGCTGACGCTTAATTATGCTGCGGGCGATGCGACTATCGTGGCGTGGTCGGCAGCTGGTGGTAGTGCCTGGCTAACCGGCAGCAACTGGACTGGAGGTGTTGTGCCAACCGAGATCGATGTGGCGCAGTTCGGTCTCAATCCTACCCCAGGAACAACGGTTGGCATCAACATGGGCAGCAATAGCGGAGCCCAGAGTGTCGGGGCGATAGAAGTCACCTCCAGTCGCGCCAATGCGCTGACGGTCAATAATAGCTCCGGTTCTGCCGTCAACGCCGGTATCCTTACTCTGGGTGGTGCTAAACTTAGTACGATCGACAACGTCGTGCTGCGGAACAACAGCACGCAGCTCCTAACTTTGGCGAATGGCTCTTCCGCAACCATGGGCGTGGCCCTTGCCAACGCGACGGACAACGTGGTCCTCATCGACGGCACGGGCGGCATTACAATCAGCAGTATTATTTCCGGAGCCAGCCGCAAATTGACAAAGGCCGGAAGCGGGTCTGGTATTCTCACGCTCAGCGGTGCCAACACATTCAACGGCGGTGTCGATTTGGACACCGGAACGCTGCGTCTAAACAATGCCTCAGCGGCGGGCACCGGGACGCTGACCCAAGCGGATGGAACCTCCACTCTGCAGATCGACGTTGCGGGCACGATCGCCAACAACATGAGTCTCTACAATGTCGCCTTTCTCCAAGGTGGGCGGCTTTCGGGCGATCTCACGCTGAATAACACCATCTTCGACGTGACGAACAATGCCACCGCGACGAATTCGGGCATCCTGTCCGGTGGGGGCGGGGTGCAGAAGATCGGGGCGGGCACGCTGGTGCTCTCCGGGGCGAACACCTACGCGGGTGCGACCTCAATCAGCAATGGTGCAGTTTCCGTCTCGGCCGACAACAATCTTGGCGCGGCGCCAGGTTCTCCCAGCGCGGGCAATGTGACGCTCGATGGCGGCAAGCTCCTCGCCACATTGGGCTTCACGCTCAACGCCAACCGCGGTGTGGCGCTCGGAGCTTCCGGCGGAACGATCGAAGTGGCCAGTGGACAGGGCGTTTCTTACGGCGGTGTTGCTGCCGGTGCGGGCGCCTTCACCAAGTCCGGCGCGGGCTCAATGACCTTCAGCGGTGCGAATACTTACAGCGGTGCAACCACGGTCAGCGCCGGCACGCTCGAGCTGGCCAACACCAGTGGTGCGGCTATCGGCTTCACAACTTCGATCAACGTAGCAACCAATGCCACATTGCTCATTTCGCAGAATCTGCAAGTGAACAACAGTGCTGCTGCGGTCTCGCTTTCCGGCGGAACTATCCGCACTGCGGCGGGTGTCGACGAGACATTCGGCAACCTCTCGATCACGGGCAGCGGTTTCCTGGACTTCGGCACGACATCCTATGCCAACGCCAACACGATCAGCTTCGGTGGTTACAGCTACACACCGAGTGCGCTGCTATACATCAACAACTTCAACTTCGGTAGCACGCTGACCTTCAACACCGAGCTGAGCAGCACTGATTTGGCTACCTTCTCCTTCACCAACGGCGGCATCGCCAGCTCGTCGTGGAACGAGGGCTCGAGCACCTTCACCATCACCGCCATCCCTGAGCCCTCGACCTATTTGGCCGCGGCCGGATTACTCAGCCTGATGCTCTGGCCCTCGCGCAAGCGATTGCTCAAGGATGCGAAGAAGATCCTCGGCCTGATCCCGCCGATGCGCGCCCGCCTCGCGGCGCGCAGCAAGGCCTGAGATTTTTTAACAGAAGGTAACTAAGCAAACGAAGGGTGCGGTGCGCTTCTCGCACGACGGCGCTTGTTGACCTTGCCCGCGGCAGTGGAAGCTGGAAGAAGTGGGTTCGGTCCCGCCTGCGGGACCGAACGCTTGAGATTGTAGCGTCGCCGTCCCGGGCGACGAATCGAACGAAACAGCCGTCGCCGGGGACGGCGACGCTACAAGGGGTAGCGAGGCTTAAAATTCTCTGGCTTCATGCTTCCGGCTCCAGGCTCGCTGCTCCTTGCTGCCTCTCATGTGTCGAAATCTTCACATTTCTCCGGTTGGCGGAGGGGGTTTTTCGTGGCACTTATTCGATGTCTCCCGCATCCCCGCCATGCTCCCCTCATACTTCCATGAGATCGGCCAGATCCCGCTTTTGAGCGCGGAGGAGGAGGTAACATTATCGGAACGCGTGCAGGCCGGGTGTGAGGCGGCGCGGCATCGTATGATCGCGGCCAACCTGCGTCTCGTCGCGAAGATTGCCGGTGAGTTCGCCCAGCGCGGCGTGCCACTCGACGACCTCATTTCCGAAGGCAATCTCGGGCTGATCCGGGCGGTGGATAAATTCCGCCCGCAAAAAGGAAGCAAGTTCAGTTCCTATGCCGCGTGGTGGATCCGGCAGTCCATCCACCGTGCGCTCGGCGAACAGAATCATGCCATCCGGCTCAATCCGCTCGCCATGAGCAAACTGTCCAAGCTCCGTCGTGTCGCGCAGAGCATGTCGGGAGCTCTCGGGCGCGAACCGACCGACGAAGAATTGTCCGAGGAGCTCGGGCTGGACGCCACCGCGGTGACGCACCTCAAAAACGTGGGTACCCGCCCGGCCTCGATGGACTCCCTGCTCTCCAGTGAAGGTGGGGCCACGCTGGGCAGCCTGCTCGTCGATGAAAATGCCGAGGACCCTCTCGCCGTGCTGAGTGGCAAAGATCTCCGCGTTGAGGCCGGCGAATTGCTGGCGGTGCTCAAAAGCAGGGAGCGGGCGGTGGTCGCGCGCCGTTTCGGTTTGGACGGGCAGCAGCCCATGACGCTCGAGGTCATCGGGGCCGAACTCGGTTGTACCCGCGAACGGGTGAGGCAAATTCAAGATAAGGCCCTCAAGCGCATGCGCCGCACCTTTTCCCGTCGTCAGTCGAGGCAGTTCTTGCAAGTCGTGGTGTCCCACCCGCTCCCGCCTTCCGCTTCCGGCACAATATCGCTTGCTCCCGCCCGTTGTGCGGCGTGACCGTCCCGCGCTGCGCGCTTGGCATTGACCGAGCGGGGATGCTGGCGGGCAGCACGAGCGGACAAACCAATCACCGGTCGGTTGACCGTCGGGTCTAACTGGGGTAAATTTGTTCTATGGTGTTCAACAGGCGTCTTCGTTTGGTCGGCTTCGTTGCCGCCGCGGCCGCTATGTTTCTCATGGCCGGCGGCCATTGGGGCGCCCTGCAAACCGTGGCCTGGGCCGGGATGCTGCGGACGTATTCGCAGGAAGACGGATCATTGCTCTCCGGCATGAAGAAGACGTTCGATGGCGAGCATCCTTGCACGATGTGCACCTCGATCAAGACAGGGCAGGAAAATGAACGCACCTCGCCGGCGGCCATCGCGTCGCTGAAAAAGCTGGAAGCCTTTCCCGCCCCTTTGCGCGCCGCTCTGCCACCTCGCGACTGCCGCGACTTTGTTTTCCCCGCGGCGAGTGCTGTGAGGCCCGCGGCGCGTTCCGACGCGCCACCCGTGCCGGTGCCCATTTCGGATCTCGTTTAAGATCCGCCGCGCGGAGTTTTTCCGCGTTGCTTTTCCGAACGGCCTTCCGGCCGGTTCGCGCCACTTCACCCGCACCGCGCGTGCGCCCCACATGGCGCGAAAGAAATCAACCAGTGCACAGCAACAAAATGAAATCTCTAAACAGCAACAAAATGAAATCTCTAAATTATCTTATCCTTACTCTGGCCGCGGCATGTGTCGCACCTTCGGGCCTGCAGGCCCATATCAGTTACACCGGCCGCGACTTCGGCACGGACCCCCTGTCGGTGACAGTCAGCAGCCAAGCAACGAGCAGCGCCTTCGGCTGGGCCGATGCCACCGATGCCAATTGGGGCGACAGCCATCGCGGACGTTTCTTCCGCTTCAAGCTGACCACACCGGCTTCGATCATGATCAGCGTGACGCGCGGGGGTTCTGCCTCACAAACCGGAGCAGCGGGCACTTTCCTGCCGGGCTTTTCCCTTTTCTCGGGACTAGCCCAGCGCGCCAATAATGAAGGTGTCCAACAGGGCGGAACTTTCCGCACGGAGGCGCTCGCCCACGATGGCGCAGCGCTGTCTATCCAGTCGTTGGTGGATCAGTTTGGCAGCGGTAACGGTTCCGGTCTCGGTGGCAGCGGCAAGGAGGGTTCCTTCCGAGCGCTGGACAATTGGTCGATCGGTAACGATCCGACATATGTAACGTCGGGCGATGCGACCAGCGGCATCCTCATTGAGGCGCGCTTGGCTTACTTCACCTACATCGGCCATGCGGCGGATGGAACGAGCGCCAACTATGGCAATGCCGCAGGGATCAATGGCGATGGAGTGGCTGATGGCAGTGTCACCGCGACGTTTAACGACCTGGCGGCCGGTGACTACTCGTTCTTTGTCGGCGGCGCGAACTACAACGCGCAGCTCACCGAGACGGGGCCAACCTATCCGACCTATGCCTTTACCGCCACGGTGCAGACCGTGCCCGAGCCTTCCACTTGGGCGCTGCTGGCCTTGGGTGGTGCGACGCTGGGAGTCGCTCTGCGAAGACAACTACGCCGATGAAAAAAATGGCCCCGGCCTTCACCTTGGTCGAGTTGCTCGTGGTCATCGCCCTTCTGGCGGTGCTCGCTTCGCTGGCCTATGCGGGGGCCGGGGTCATGATCGGCAAGGGCCAGGCGGCCAAATGCCTCTCGAACATGCGCCAAATCGGCGCGGCCATGCAGATGTTTGCCAACGATCACGATGGTCGCTTGCCCGGAACCGCCCATGGCGTGTCGTGGACCAATTCTTTGGGTGCTTACCTTGGCCCGAAATTCATCGGCAGATGTCCGGCGGTTCCGAACCACCGTGCGCGCGTTAGCTATGGTTGGAATGACAGTTTGGCCGACTCGCGGGGGCAGGGGATCCGCTTGGTTGCGGTGCGCGCACCCGGCGCCACCATGGCTGCGGCGGAAATCGCGACCAACCAAAGCAGCGAGCATTTTCACTTTGCCGGCGGGCGGCACGGGGCGAGCCGGGTCACCCCCAACCAGTTCCAGACAGCAGTCAATGTGCAGGTGCACAATGGCAGCGCGAATTATCTTTTTGTCGACGGGCACGTGGAGAATCTCCCGTGGAATGAAGTGCAAGGACGGCTGTGTCAGCCCGGAGCAAACTTTCTCGTGCCATGAAAAATATTTTATTCATGCTCATGGTGTCTTCTTGCCTGCTCCGTGCCCACGACCACATCGAGGTGGGCTTGGTTCCGGGCGAGGAGTCCTTCCTGGCCTTGGATGGTCCTGATTTCCAGTTGGCGCTTTACGTGCCGCCGGGTGAGCCGTTCAGCGGTTATCTGCCGCAGTTTCCCGGTGGATGGCACGCCTGCGAACTGACCTTTACCACGGAAACTAATGCCCTGGAGCCTGCCGATCGGGCCGATCCGCGGATCGAAATGGTTTCGGTCAGCGGGCCGCCGGGAGGATCGTTTGCCTTCTGGGAAGTCGGGGCCACGGCGCCCACGTGGTGGCGCGCGGCGGGTTGGTCGGGAGCGGACGTGGTGTTTCCGGTCATTCTCGAAGGCGACACGCACGCGCATGGCCGGGCTTTCACCATGGATCGTCCGGGCACTTACACCGTTACCTTCCGCGCGGTGGACGCGGCGGGAAAATTCACCCTGAGCGCGAACAAGACGATCACCTTCATCGCGCAGCAGCCTCCGAAGTTGTCCATCGGTGTGGCGGGCGGGAATGTGTCACTCGCCTTCACCAGCCGTCCGAATCTCACGTATGACCTGCAGGTCTGCACGGATCTGGAGTCCGGCATCTGGACCGGTGTCGAGCCGCACACGTTCATCGATGGCTTTGGCGACGTGAAAAACATGAGCGATCCGTTGGCGGGGCGGGGGCGGGCGTTTTACCGGTTGGTGGAGTTCAAGTAGGAGAAGACGGGGTTCAACCCGCGCGCATCGCATCGGCCCGCGCTTGCAGAGCTTGGTGGTCGAGTTGGACTCCGATGAGAACGGCGGTGGGGGCGAGGCCGGAGGGCTGGCCGAGCCGAAGGGCGGAGGCGCCCCATTTGTGGTCGTCGGTTTTTTCGACGAGGAATTCCGCACCGGGTTCATCCTCGAAGCGGGCGATGGCTTTGACGCGGAGGATTTCCGGCGGGAGAGCGTCGATCCAGCGCAGGAGGTCGTCGCGGCGGACGATCGCCGGCAAGGCGAGCGTGGTGGCGACGAAGTCGTGGGCCAGGGTGTGCTCGGGGGTCATGGCGAAATAGACGGCCTTCCCAGCGGGGGCGGGCGGCGCGGCGGGTTCGTCGGCGTAGCGGCGGAGGAGATCGAGCAAAGATGCGGCCTCGGCGAACGCGGCGCGCGGGTTGAGTTTTTGCAGCGCGTTGCGGACTTCGTCGCGGCGCCCTTCATCGACGCGATCGGTCCATGTCATCACAAGGTGACTGGCGGTGCGCACTTGCAGGCGTTCGAGTTCGTTGTGCCAGAAACGTTTTTGCCAGCGGTGGGTGTTGACCAGGGTGACTTGGATGACCGGGGCGAAGCGGGCGCGGACTTCGGGCGACGCGGCGAGTTGGAGAAGTAGTGTGCCGGGATCGGCCGAACCGCTGGCTTCAAGCACGACGGCTTGGCGCGTCGTATCGGGCACGGCGGCGAGGGTTTCGCGCAGGCTGTCGAGGGAATCGCAGCAGACGCAATGTCCGCTCAGCGGTTGGACGGCGCGTCCGGGCGACTGCAAAGACGAGGCATCGATGCGCGCGTTCTGGTGGTCGTTGAGGATGACATGCGGGGTGATGCCGCTTTCTTCGAGTCGCGGGAGAAGTTTGCGCAGCAGGCTGGTTTTGCCCGTGCCGAGGAAACCGGTGATGACGAGGAGAGGGAGCATTGAAGAGAGGGATGAAAGATGAAGCTTGAAGGCTGAGTGAAGAAAAGAGGAGAAGGCGTCGGCTCTAGTTTGAACCGGAACAAAGTGGAGATAGCCGGAGGCAAAGCCGAGTGAAGGAGTGCGGCCGGCTGGGCCAGCCGGCCCTACCGGGGATGGGGTTAGTGGGAGTACTCAGCTTGCGCTTGGGTGAGCCACTCGGGGAAGGGGTCGGGCAGTTTGCGCCAGACTTCCGGGCCGCGAACCATTTCTTCGTCGGTGAGCAGGCAGCGGTCGAGTTCGGCGGTCATGGCGCCCTTCGGAAGGTTTTGTCCGATGTAGACGATTTGCTGGCGGCGGTCGCCGAAGGGTTCCTGCCAGTCCTTCATGATCGACTTGAGGGTTTCCTCGTCGTCCGGCCAGCGGGACTTGGACGCGGCGGCCCACCAGTAGCCGACGGGTTTGTATTCCGCGCTGCCGCCGGCCTGGCTCCACAGGCCAATCATGTCGTGGCGCGTGGCCAGCCAGAAATGTCCTTTCGAGCGGAGGAGTCCGGGCCATTCGGTGTGGAGGAAATCCCAGAAGCGTTGCGGATGGAACGGGCGACGCGCGCGGTAGACGAAGTTGCCGATGCCGTATTCCTCGGTTTCCGGCGTGTGCACGTTGTTGAGTTCCTCGATCCAACCGGCCGAGGCCTGGGCTTTTTCCATGTCGAAGCGTTTGGTGTCCAAAACGCGGTCGAGCGGAATACGGCCGCGCTCGGCCTCGACGATTTCCGCGTCGCGGTTGAATTGGCGGAGGATAGCGCGGAGTTGTGCCAGTTTGTCTTCGCTGACCAAGTCGGTCTTGTTGATGATGATGACATCGGCGAATTCGACCTGGTCGATGAAGAGGTCGGCGATGGTGCGTTCGTCGCCTTCGCCGGCGGCCATGTTGCGGTCCTTGAGGTAATCGGCGGCGTGGAATTGTTGGAGGAAGTTGGCCGCGTCGACCACTGTGACCATGGTGTCGAGGCGGGTGATGTCCTGCAGTCCGTTGCCTTCCTCGTCGGCGAAGGTGAAGGTCTGCGCGACGGGGAGCGGTTCGGAAATGCCGGTCGACTCGATAAGCAGGTAATCGAAGCGTCCTTCGCGGGCGAGGCGCGAGACTTCCTTGAGCAAGTCGTCGCGCAAGGTGCAGCAGATGCAGCCGTTGGACATCTCGACGAGTTTCTCCTCGGTGCGGCTGAGTTCGGCGTCGATGTTGACCTCGCTCATGTCATTGACGATGACCGCGACGCGCCGGCCCTCGCGGTTGTTGAGGATGTGGTTTAGGAGCGTGGTTTTGCCGGCGCCGAGGAAGCCGGAGAGGACCGTGACGGGGAGGGGCGTGGGCGAGGGATGAGGCATGAAACTTGAAACTTTAGTGAAGGTGTGCGGTCCGCTGGGCCAGCGGACCCTACCGGGGAAGGGTGGTGTGGTGGGCACGGAAGATTTCGCGGGGGCGTTGTTGGGTACGCGGGTTTTCGAGGAAGTCGAGGAGCCAGTCGACGGCTTGGGGCGGGGTGAGCCAGGGGCGGGCATGGCGCAGTTTCACATAGTCGCGCCAGCAATCGGTGCGCCAAGCGGCACCGAGTTCTTGCCGGGCCCATTGTTCGTAATCGACCCACCAGCGGAGGAAGGGTGTGAACGATGCAACGATTTCCTCCACTTTGCCGCTGCGCAGCCGTGACATGTCATAGCGACCCGGGGTCATTTGCCCGCTGGCAATGAAGATGCGGTGGCAGCGGCGGATGTAGAGCAGGCCGTTGGCCTCGGGATCATGCGGACGCCATCCGGCGCAGAATCCGTGGAGTTCGATCCATCCGCTTTCGCGTTCGGTGCGATAAAGGCTGGTGCCTTCGCCGCCGGTTTCGGTGCGGGCGATGCGTTGCATTCCTGACCGGAGGAGCGCGTTGCCTTCGGGGTGATGCACGTCGCGGCCCCAGAGAAACATCTGCTGGGCGAGTCCGTCGGTCAGGTCGCGGATGAGTCCGCGCAGGCGCGAGTCGGGGATGCTCATGGATCAGGTTGGAGGGGCGGGAGGCTTTGCGCCTCCCGCCCGACAACCAACGTTGTGGCGATCAGCTCTGACGGCTGCGTTTGCGCCAGCGCAGGAGCGCGAGGGCGCCGGCGCCGAGTCCGAGCAGCGCGTAGGTGGAAGGCTCGGGAACGACGTCGAAGGTGAAGGTGGCAGGGTCGCCGCTCACGGGTTCGCCGTTGTTGCCGCTGGCCACGAGGGTGATCGAATACAAACCGGCATCGCTGAAGCCGAATTCACCGTGGCCGTGCTGGCCGACGTTGACGCTGAACGAGCCGTAGATGCCCGGACCAGCGGTCGAGTCGAAGAAGAGTTCTTCACCTTCGAACATGTAGAAGTTGCCTGTCCCCGAACCGGTGTAGCTGAAGCCGGTCATGGTGAAGGTGACCGGGCCGGTGAAGGGCGTGAGCAATTCCTCGGCGCTGAAGCCGATGAAGGGCATGCCCATGTCGTCCGCCTCGACTTCGGAAGCCGGGGAGACCCAGAGCAGGCCGAGATCGCTGGCGCCGACGGTGACATCGACTTTGGCGTTGGTGCCGAAGTTGTAGGTGATGGTCGAGCCTTGAAGCGGTTCCTCGATGGCGAGGTCGTGGTTGTGCAGACTCAGCTCGATGGATCCTTCGTGCTCATGGGCGGCGATATCCCAGTGACCCGAGTTGATGTTGGTTTGCGCGAGGGCGACGGGCGCGAACCCGAGGACCAGCAGCGCAAATGAACTGATTGTTAGTTTTTTCATTGGTTGTCTTTCGTTTGTGTTTTGGTTTTGGTTTTTTTCCGGCCGTCGGGTGACGTCCGTGAAAGTCAGGGGGCAGCGAGCTGCGTTCGCACCCGGAGAAAGGCGCAGTTGGTCAGACTGCCATTGAGAAGATAGGAAAACTCGTCGATCCCCTCGGCCACGTTGCGCGGTGGATTGTCGGTGGTGAGCAGGTCCGCCCGCCACTCACCGCCATACAGGTCGGTGGCGGCTTGCGGCGTGATGGTCAGGCCCGAGGCGTTGGTGCGTTGGCGCACGGTGAGGATCCAAGAATGGTCAACGCGTTGCAGGCGCGGGCGGATGAGATCGGCATCGGGCACCAGCGGATCGCCGCCGAAGGAGAATTCTTCGAGGTTGTCAAAGCCGTCGAGGTCGGGGTCGGCTTCGGGTCCGCTGATCAGCGGGTCGGCGGATTGGGACGGATTGAATTCGGTGTCGCGCCATGCGTTGTATGACACGGTTCCATCCGGAATTTGCCATTCCTCGATGCCGAAGTAGACGGGCACGAGGCTGCTGACTTCCTCCCCGGTTGCGGCGAGGGTGCCGCGGACACGAAGGGTGACGCGATACAGGCCGGTGGCTTTGAAGAGGAGGTTGAGGTGGGTGTGACCGTTGGCCAGCAGGGTCATTAATGCGGCGGGATAAGCGGGGTCGGTGGTGAGTTGCATGTTCACCGTGCCGGCGGAAACGCTGTAACCGTAGAAGGAGGTGGCGGACGGTGTGGTGAGATTTTCCACGGCATGGACGGTCCAGCGGATGCGGTTATCGGCGAAGGTGCCGTCGTCGGCGACACCGTAGGCGGTGAGACCGAGGTAGAGGGTGTAAGCGTTGTTGCTCGCTGTGGGGCTCGACGGGAAGACCCAATAGGTATCGCCGAGGGCACCTTGGAAGTCGTATTGCGACGCGTTGCTGGTGCGTTGGCGCTGGCCGGTGGCGGGCAGGTAGGCGATGGCGTCTTCGGGGCCAAACTGGACGAACGCCCCACCGCCGCTGGAATCCGAGTCTGTCCGAAAGCCGCCGCTGAACGTCTGGGTGGCGGCGTTCCAATTGACGTTAAGGTCGGCGTGGGGCGCGGGTAGGACAACGTAACCGGCGCCGACCGCCGGATCATGGGCCCTGGCGCCGGCCACGCTGCTGACCAGCACGCGCACGTCCTCAGCCGCCGCGCCGTTCAGCGTGAGGGCCAAGACTATAACAAATAGGACGGCGCGCGGCATGGCTCAGAATTCCACGGTGATATCTTGTCCGGATTCGACGCGTTCCTTCAGCGTGGCCGCAGCGATGTTTTGCACGTGTCCGTCGGCGAAAAGGTAGTTGGCGGAACCGGTACTGCCATCGGCTGACCCGCCGCCGAAAGCGTCGGGCCAGATTTCGCGGCGAAGGCCATTCCACGATCGCATCAGGCCGGAATGGATGTGGTCGGTGCCGGTGGCTGTTTTGTTGGTGTTGCCGAGGAACGCGATGATGGCGTGGGAGGGATTGGCGATGCGAACGTGACGGTCAAAGACGGCTTCTCCCGGGACCAACTCGCCGTTTTCGTCGACAAATGAGTCGGCTTCGACCCGCTCGTTGAGCAAGTAGCTGGTGGCGTGCTTCGTGCGGAGCTTTTGCGCCGCGCGCGGATCGGCCGGGCAGACCCGCACCATGGTGTAATTGGTTCCGAGATAGGGCTGGAGTTGCTCGATCCAGGTGGTCTCGGGATTGAAACAGTTGATGCTGGGGAGCTTGCCGTGGTGCTCGGCGGCGTAGAGGTGGATGCCGGCACCGATGGACTTCATATTGGAAGCACATTTCGAGCGCTGGCTGGATTCCAAGGCGCCCCCGATGGCCGGAACGGCCAAGGCGGACAGAACAGCGATGATGGCGATGACCACCAGCAACTCCACCAGAGTAAAAGCACGCTGAGAATCAGTCGAATATCGAAAAGGAGTACGCATTTTCCTCCTTCGGGCCAAAAAAGTGGTAATGAAGGGTCGCATGGGGCCTGTTTCTAGGAGGCGAAGCTCAGGCCGAGGCTGGCCCAGAGAAAGTTGTCCTAGCTGGCTTGCTGCCTAGACCTCGGGGGCCAAAGGTTAGCAATAGCTGGCCCGGCCGAGGCTAAATCTAATAATGAAATGATTTTCATAATGCACTACCAATATTTCACAAGTTGCTCGTGAATCGGGGGGAAGTCAAGCGAGTCCGCAAAATTTTTCGGGGTCCTGATCAGTGGACTGGCAGCACGGTGCTCCGCTGATCAAGGTAGCCGCGGACTTCGAGTCCGTGGCGGGTGGCGGTGAGGATGACGGCGCCGCATTGCTCTTGGTCGAAAACTTCCGCGCCCGTGTTGTCGAGGCGGGCGCGCACGGCGGGTTCGTCCGATCCTTCGCGGAAGGGGTCGGCGCGGTTGAGTACGATGACCGCCGGACGCACGGCGCGGAGAAATGTTTCGGTCGCGGCGAGGTCTGCGCCGTGGCGGCCGATGACCACGACATCGCTGCGCAGTTCATCGCCGTAGCGTCGAACGAGGGTGTCTTCGGTGGCCGCACCGGAATCGGACATGAGCAAGACGCGGAAGCCTTCGAGGTCAACGCGGGCGACGATGCACTGGTCGTCGGCCTGGCGGGTGGTGGCGCCGGGTTGAGGGTGGAGAAGGTGGACGGTCGTGTTTTTTCCAAGGCGTTCGATGTCACCGGGCAGGGCGAGCGATTTTCCGCGTCCAGACGAGGCGAGGGCGGCGTGGAAATTTTTGCGGGCACGGGATCGGTCGCGCAGGGCGGAGTCGATGATGCGCCATGGTCGGGCGGTTTCGAGGGCAAGGACCGCGCCTCCGAGGTGATCGGCATCGCCATGGGAGACCACGAGCGCATCGAGCCGGGTGACGCCGGCGGCGCGCAGGGAGGGTTCGATGATGCGGCTGAAATCACTTTCCGATCCGGTGTCGAGCAACCAGGCCTGTTCCCTGGTGCGCACGAGTTGCGCTCCTCCGTTGCCGAGGTCGAACACGGTGAGCCGCGCGGCGGGTTGCATCCAACCGGGAGGAAATTGCAGGTAGGATCCGGGCAGCGCGGCGGTGCCTTCGACGACACCAATGAGGAGGGTGGCGAGTCCCCACGAGGCATTGTTGAAGACGGCGGCCAGCCAGAGCGAAACCGCGCCGGTGACGAGGGCGAGCATCGAGACGGCGAGTATGGCGAAGGCAAGGGGCACCGAGAGCATATTGGCCGGAATGGCGAGGAGCGGAAGGAGATGGAAGACGGCGATGGTGAGCGGCAAGCTGCCGAGCCATGCCGCGGAGGAAACCCCGAGGGTCGAGGCGAGTTCGTGGCCGGTCTCGGAGGCCATTTTCTGCCGCCTGGTGTAAAGCTTGCGCGGGAGAAAAGGATCGGGACGCAGACGCGCGGAGAAAAATGCCTGGAGCGGGGGTGAAAGCAAAAAGATGGCGGCGACGATGCTGAAAGACATTTGGAATCCCGCCGAAAAAAGCTGGTTGGTGTCCTGGCCGAGCAAGAGCAGGGCCGCCGCCGCGAGGTTGTTGGCCGGAGAAACCGGGCGGTCGAGAAGGAATCCGGCAAAGGCGACCGAGAGCATGACGGCGGCGCGGATGCTGGGCGGCGAAGCGCCGGTGACCAGCGCGTAGAAGAAAAGCGAAGGGATAATGACGAGCACCGCACGCCGCCGGCTCAAGCCGAGCGGACGGAGCAGGAGCCAGAGCAGGAGGGCCACCATGCCGACGTGCAATCCGCTCACGCTAAACAAATGGTAGGTGCCGGTGCGGCGGAAGGCGTCCGCATATTCGTCGGCTTCCGTATCCCGCGCCCCGAGGGTGAGACCGGCGATGAGGGCGCGGATTTGCGGGGCGTCCGTGAGCCCGACCCCGAGGGTGCGCAGCATCCAGGCGCGCGCCCCGAGGGCGGCGCTGCGCAGGAGCGAGCCTTGGTCGCGGTCGAGCCGGCGGGCCGGTGAATCACGGGCGCCCCGCAACTCGAGGAAAACGCCCTGACGCCCCCACCACTCGGCCGCGTTGAATCCGGCGGGATTGCGTGGTGGTGCGATGCGGGAGAGAAGACCGCTGATGGCCCAACGGTCGCCGTAGCGCGGGGGGGTTGGGGTGGACCAGCGGACGACCACCTTGCCCGGGAGGGCAATGCGGCGGCCCTCCAAGTTCCAGCGCTCGACGCGCATGGTCGCGCGATAGACGCCGGGAGGATTTTCTTTCGGCTCTTCGGTCAGGATACCGGTCACGCGCGCCTCACGCGGTTGATCCGCGATGTGGGCAGCCCAGCGGAGTCCGGGGTCGTCGCGCCACTGCCAGGTGTGGGCCAGAGCGAAAGCGGATGCGACGGCGACGCAGAGCGCCACAGTGCCAACGCGCCAGAGGGCAAAGGGGAGAGCAGCGAGGAAACAAACAAAAAGAATACGCACATCGGGCCCGAGAAATTCGGCGAGCAAGATGCCGGTGACGGCCGCGAGGGCGAGGCCGGCCAAAGGAAAGCGGGGTGAAGACAAGGCGGGGACCGGAGTGGGAGTTCGGGTGGATTGGTGCGGCGGTCAGGTGAGCCTGAAAAGAGTGTCGAGAGTTTATGGTTGAGGGTTGAGAGGTTGAAAGCCAACGATTTGTTGATCCGGGCGTCGTCACCTCAAGGATGAGTCAAGCCGATGATGTCAGTCGCTGCTGCGCAGTCCCTCAACGCTCGTCCCTCAACTTTCAACGACAGTCTGCGCTTGGATGCGGCCCAGCAAATGGTGAGTGGATTACGATTGGTGTAACCTTCCGTGCGCGGCTCGCGGGGACGCTCGCCCTCCAGGCAAACCGGCTCATGGAGGGCGGCCGTCCCCGGCTTCCAGCCTATTGCCCGGTGAATTTAAGCAGGACGAGTTCGACGCGCTGATCTTCGTCGAAATAAAAGCGCACGGCGCCATCGCGCCCGCGCAGATCGGCCGGCACACTGGCGCTGCTGCGGCGCGAGTGGATTTGGTGGAGGCCGGGTCGGGCGCGATGGTAGGGGACGCCCCAGGCTTCGATGCGGCGGCAGTTGGCGCAGCGCAAGGCGAAGTATTCTTCCATCGCGGTGCGCTCGAGAATGCGGTATTCGACGTTCTCGATCAGCTCAACGGTGTCATAGTCGAAAAATTCCAGCGGGTAGAGTCCGCGGGCCGGGAGGTGCGTCCAGTGCCAGCGCAGGACCCCGACGCGGATGCGCGGATCGTGCCCGGCCACGCGGTTGCGGAAGGAGAGGGTGTTGAGCGAGAGGATGACCGGTGACTGCAGTCCTGCTTCGACCGTGACGTAAACGTGGTCGATGTTTTCCGCGCGCGGCGAGTTCTCGATCTCGAACCGGGCGACTTCGCCGGCCACCCGCGCCATAGGCGTGGCGGGGAAAGCGATGCCGTGGGTTGCCGCGCCGGGGGCGGGCTTTCTACTCGGACGAGAACGGGCTGTAGAGGTTGTCTTCGTAAGCCGAGTTGAAAAAGGTGTCCGCCATCGGGGGTTCGTAGGCGAAGGGCGCTTCGAGGTTGTAGCGCTCGTCGCTGAAATACGGGTGCTTCTGGTTCGTCGCCTTAGGGCCTTGGGTGAAGAAGCCGTAGGAGCGCTGCATGTAGTTGATGACCGGCGCGGGCGTGCCGGCCGCGCGCAGTTTGGCGAGGTCCGCATTGCTCAGATTGTAGGCCTTGCGCGTGCTTTGCATGTAACTGACCAAGCCGGGGCCGGGGACGCCTTGACGGGAAGCTTCGGCCACTTGACCGACGGTGAGCGGGAGGCCGTTGCGCACCTTCAAGAGGGTTGCCGGGGAGACGCCCCGATTGGAGAATTCCCCGAGGATTTTCGGATCCACTTGGGCCGGATCGATCGTGGCGCAGCTGGCGAGGGCGAGGAGGGTAAGAAAGAGGGCGGACTTCATCATGGCCAGTATGGTGTCCGGCGGCGGCGGCCGAGGCAAACCGAAAACAAGGACGTCACCAGAGGCCCGGCCGGTCGGGGCTGCCGGGCAGGGCGGGGCCCCCGGACCTGCCGCAGGCCGGTCGGAACAAGCTGCGGAAATCTTCTTGCCAACGCCAGACAGGGGCGGTAAATTTTCCGACCCTTTCGGGATCCACTTTATGTCTTACGCAATCATCCAAAGCGGCGGCCGCCAGTTCCGCGTGCAACCGGGCGACGTGATCGACGTCGAACTGCTCGGCGTCGAAGCCGGCAAGAACACCTCCTTCGACGAAGTCCTCCTCGCCGCCGATGAATCGGGCGTGAAGGTTGGCGATCCTTTCCTCAAAGGCGCCAAGGTTTCGGCCGAAGTGATCGAGGAAGAGCGCAAGGCTCCGAAGGTCGTTTCCTACAAATTCAAACGCCGCAAGGGCTACCACCGCACAGTCGGTCACCGTCAGCGGCACACCCGGGTGAAAATCGGCGAAATCAAACTCTAAACGCATATGGCCCATAAAAAAGGACAAGGCAGCGTCAAGAACGGACGCGACAGCGTCAGCAAACGTCTCGGCGTGAAAAAATACGGCGGTCAGGCTGTGCTGGCCGGCAATATTCTCATCCGCCAGCGCGGGCGTAAATTTCTCCCCGGCCGCAATGTCGGCCTGGGGCGCGATTTCACCCTCTTTGCCTTGGAGAGCGGCAAAGTGGAATTCGACCGCGGCGGACGCCGGATCAACGTGGTCACGGCGGTCAATTAAACCTTTCCTCCTCGTGAAAGACCGGAGCCCGTCATGGGTTCCGGTCTTTTTTTTGCGTCCCCGGACTGCAGATCGGGATTGCCGCGGGCCGCGTCCGTTTGAATGATGAGGGGAATGTTGGAACTCATGCAAAAAGGCGGTCCCGCGATGTGGGCCATTCTTGTCGTCAGTGTGGTCGGGGTGGCGGTGTTTCTGGAGCGGCTGGTCTATCTGCACCGCGCGCAGATCCGGGTGGGGGAATTTTTACGCGGGTTGGCCAATCTGGTGCGGGGCGACCGTTATGAGGAGGCGCGCAAGCAGTGTCTCTCGACGCCTGGGCCGGTGGCGCGCGTGGCTTTGAGCGCGGTGCTGGCCCGCGATTGTCCGCGATCCGAATTGCGGGACATCGTCCAGGAAGCGGGCCAACTCGAAGTGCCGCGTCTGGAGCGGCATTTGCCCTTGCTCGCCGGCCTGGCCTACACCGCTCCTTTGCTCGGGTTGCTCGGTACGGTGCTCGGGTTGCTCGAGGCGTTCTATCTGGTTTCCACCCAAGGCGGTTATGCCACGGTGGCGGATGTCTCCGGCGCGGCCTACCAAAGTCTCATCTCGGCGGCGGCCGGTCTGGCCGTGGCCATTCCGGCGCTGATCGGCGTGGGCTACCTTTCGGGGCGGGTCAAAGATCTGCTGCATGACATGGAACGTGCGGGCATCGAAATGGTCAACTTGATCAAGAATCGCACGTTGCCTGCGGCGGAAATCCTCGCTGTCGACGGTGAACCGGCGGGCGGGGCATGAGGCTCAAACCGGCGATGCGGGTGCGCGGTTTGGTGCCGGTCTTTACCGGCACGGTGACCGTGGTGCTGCTCCTCGTGTTTTTCCTCCTTCTTTCCACCTCGTTCATGATGCAGCCGGGGATCGCGGTGGAATTGCCCGCCTCGCGTTTTCTTCTCCCGGCCATGCAGAATCCGTTGGTCGTTTCGATTACCGGGGGTCCGGGTGCGACGGTTTATTTCGAAGACCGGGCCATCGACACCACCGAATTGGGCGGGCGCCTCGAAGCGCGGCGCACTGCCTCGCGGCAGGTGGTGATCAAGGCGGACCAAGACGCGCCGCTCGCCTTGGTCTCCGCGGTGACCGAGTTGTCCTTGGAGCGCGGATTCAACGTCGCCCTGGCCGCCTCGCGTCCGACACCGCCATGATTCTCGCCGAGCGTCTGCTCCATGTTTTCCATTGGCCGGCGAGTTATCCGATCCGCCTGTTGCTGCCGGGCATGATTCTGTTGTCGGTCGTGCTCCATGCCGCGGGTCTTTATTTGCTCCGGGCCAATGTGCCGGCGCGGGGGGTGGAGTTGCCGCCTTTGCCCGGCAAAGTCACGGTTGTTTCCGCCGCGGAGTCGGTCTTGCTCGCGGCGCGAGACCCCTCTTGGCTGCAGCCGGGGCGCTACCGCGACTTGCTTCTGCCCGTGCCGCGCGTCGAGCGTCCGCAGCGCGCGCTGCGACCCGCGCTGCCAACACTCGAGCCGGTGCCGGCGGAAGTAGGGCCCGAGATGTGGGTACCGGCTTTGCCGCCGCTCGCCGTGCAACCGCGCTTCGAGTCGAGAGCCGCCGCGTTGCCGCCGGTACTGGCGCCGGTTGCGGCGCGCTTCGAAAGCGGCGGGCCGGAAGTGTCGCAGGACGTGTTGGGGCGGTTGAAGGCGGCCGCACCAGCGCAGCCACCGGGCCTGCCGACCGAGTTGTTCCTTGTGCTCGATGCAGCAGGCGAGGCGCGTCATGTCTGGCTGGTGCGCAGTTCCGGCGATCCTGCCCTGGACACCGCGGCGGTCCGCGCGGTGCAACTTTCGCGCTTCGGTCCATCCGAAGCAGGGCATCGCGGCATGCTGCGTGTGGTCTGGGGAAACACGGGGGCGAAACCATGATGCGCACCAGTTTGTCCTTTCTGCCCTTGCTCTATGCGGCGGTCCTGGCCGGGGCGGTGTTGCTTCTCTGGTTGGCCGGTGAGTGGCGCCGCTCGCGTCTCCGCCGCCGCGAATGGAGTGCGATGGGTCAATGCCGGCTTTGTGCCGCGTGGGTGCGTCCGGTCGCGGGTGCGGACTTGTGGCGCTGCCCGGCTTGCCGGGCGCTGAACGAGCGCGCCGTGCCCTCGGATCTCTGACTGCTCCGGCCGTTTGGCCTCGCCAAATCTCGCCGGTTTGCTTTACCAATTACCCTTTGCAATTATGAACGAGCGGCGTGTCGTCATCACAGGAATTGGAGTGGTCAGCCCGGTGGGTAATGATCTCGCCACCTTCTGGGCCAGCTTGAAGGCCGGGCGGAGCGGGATCGGCCCGATCACGGCGTTCGACACCACGAAGTTCGACTGCAAGATCGCCGGCGAAGTGCGCGGTTACGATCCGACCCCTTTTTACACGACGCCCAAGGATGTGCGCCGCACGGATCGCTACACGCAATTCGCGGTGGGTGCGGCCAAGATGGCGATGGAGGATGGAGGCTATGACTTGTCCGCCCTCGATCTCGACCGGGTGGGCGTGATGATTGGCAGCGGGGTGGGCGGCTTGGCCACGATGGAAGCACAGGTCACCCAGATGCTGACCAAAGGCCCCAATCGCACCTCGCCGTTCATGATCCCGATGATGATCAGCAACATGGCGAGCGGCTTCATCTCGATGGAGCACGGTCTGCGCGGACCGAACATGGCGATCGTCACCGCCTGTGCCACGGCGAACCATTGCATGGGCGAGGCTTGGCGTATCATCAAGTTCGGCGACGCCGATGTCATGGTCACCGGCGGCAGCGAAGCCTGCGTGGTGCCGGTGGGTGTCGCGGGTTTCGCTTCGATGCGCGCGATGAGTTTGCGCAATGACGAACCGGAGAAAGCCTCGCGTCCGTTTGACAAAGACCGCGACGGCTTCGTCATGGGCGAGGGCGCCGGTATCCTCATCCTCGAGGAATACGAACACGCGAAAAAGCGCGGGGCGAAAATTTATTGCGAGGTGGCGGGCTATGGTCTGACCGCCGATGCCTACCATATGAGCGCGCCCCTACCCGGGGGCGAAGGGGCGGCCCGGTGCATGGCCATGGCGATGAAGCATGCGAAGGTCAACCCGGAGGAAGTCGACTACATCAATGCCCACGGGACATCGACCCCGGTGGGCGACGCCTGCGAGACCAAGGCGGTGAAGCGCGCCTTCGGCGAGCACGCGCGCCACGGCGGCCTGCTGGTCAGCTCGACCAAATCCATGACCGGCCATTTGCTCGGGGCGGCCGGTGCGGTGGAGATGGCCGCGTGCGTCATGGCCATGCGCGACAGCATCGTGCCCCCGACAATCAATCTCGACCATCCCGACCCCGAGTGCGATCTCGACTATGTGCCGCACACGGCACGGGAGAAAAAAGTGAAGATTGCCCTGAGCAACTCGTTCGGTTTCGGCGGGCACAATTCCTCGGTGCTGATCAAAGCGGTCTGAGGTCCCCGCCATGGCGTCCGCGATCACCAGCCCGGACGAATTCCCCGCTGTCCCGGCCGAGTTGGCCGCTTTTCGTCCCAAGGTTGCCTTGGTCCTGGGCTCCGGGCTCGGGGGATTCGCCGAGGCCTGCGACCAACTTTTTGCCGTGTCCTATGCGGAGATTCCGGGTCTGCCGGAATCGAAGGTGCCCGGGCACGCGGGGGAATTCGTGGGCGCCGAATTGGGGGGTGTGCCGATTCTTTTGGCCAAAGGGCGCGCGCATTACTACGAGGGCCACACGCCGCACCAGGTGGCCGCACACGTGCGCCTGATGGCCTCGCTCGGGCCGGAGGTGTTGGTCCTGACCAATGCGGCCGGCACGCTGAATCCGGGCTTTGCCCCCGGAGGATGGATGATGCTGAGCGACCACTTGAATCTCACGGCCGCGTCGCCGTTGTCGGGTGGACCGAATTTCTTCGACATGTCGGAAGTCTACGATGCGCGCTTGCGCGGTTTGTTCCGCGGCCTGGCCGCCGAGTCCGGCCTGCCTTTGTCCGAAGGGGTCTACGCCTGTGTGCCCGGCCCGCAATACGAGACACCGGCGGAGGTGCGTATGCTGCGCACGCTCGGAGCCGATGCGGTGGGAATGTCGACCGTCTTTGAAGCCGTCCAGGCACGTGCGCTCGGCATGAGGGTGGCGGCTTTTTCCTGTCTGACCAATTGGGCCGCCGGGGTCACCAACCAACCGCTCTCGCACCATGAGGTGATGGAAACGGGACGCTCGGCGGCGTCCGCGCTGGGCGGGTTGCTCGGGAAGGCCATGGCCAAGATGGCCTGACCGGGGCCGGCGCGGCTTCTCCTTTCCCCGGCGCGGGCACGTCTGTTAGGGTGGTTGTTCTTTATGGCCGAAACCGTCGAAGAGCAGGAGATCAAGGATGTCGATCTCGTGGCGCGCACCCAGGCCGGCGACCCGCGCGCCTTTGACGATTTGGTGCGGAAATACAGCCCCCGCCTCTACGGTTTGGTCTATCACATGACCTCTAACCATGAGGATACCAATGACTTGCTGCAGGATGTCTTTGCCAAAGCCTACCGGTCGATCAAAGGCTTCCGGGGTAAATCCAGCTTCTACACCTGGCTCCACACCATCGCGACAAACATGACGATCAACTTCCTGAAGAAGCGCTCCCGCACTTACAGCATGAGCCTTGATGATGTCGACAACGGGATCCATCACGACCCGGACTTCATTGAAATGACATCCGGCCCCGACGCAAGGCGAGAAGTGAATCTCAAAGAGCTGCAGCAAAGATTGAACGAGGCTATGATGAAGCTGTCGAATGAACACAGAGCCGTAGTCACCATGTTCGATATCCAAGGAATGCCACACGCCGAAATCGGCAAAATCCTCGGGGTTTCCGAGGGTACGGTGCGTTCCCGTCTCTTTTACGCCCACCGCCAGCTGCAAAATTACCTGCAGGAATTTTTGGTCAATTAGCCTATGAATACGGACATCCACAATCTTCTCCGCCTCAAGCGATACGAGTCACCGACGCCCGATTATTTCGAGCGCTTCCTCGACGAGTTCAACGAGCGTCAACGCTCCGAGCTCCTCCGCCAGCCCACTTGGAATCTCCTCTGGGAGCGTCTGGTCGGTGGCCTTCCTGAATTCCGCGTGCCGAGCTTGGCTTATGCCGGGGTGGCCGCTGCCGCCGTGGTGCTTTCCGCCTTTATTCTCGTCACCCAAAAAGACACCGTGCCGAGCGGTCCCAGTCTGGCTCTCAATGACCCCCGTCCGACGGTCAATGTCCTGCCGCCCGGCAGTGGCGACCTCCGTCTCCCTGTTTCCTCGCGTTCCGAATTTCCCCCGCACTACGTGCTCGAGGCCCGGCCGGTGAGTTATGAGTCGCCCTACAGCTTTTAGTCTTTGCGCCGTGCTCGCTGGCGCGGCGCTGGTGGGAACGGCCGGAGCTGATCCGGCGGGACCGTCGCCGATGCGGGAGGTGGACGACTCCACCATGGCGGATGCCATCCAGAGCACGGTGGCCGAGGTCTTCAATTCCGCCGTGCCCTCTGTGGTGCGCGTCGAGTCGGATGACGAACTGGGCAAAGTTTCCGGCACGGGTTTCTTCGCCGACGCGACGGGAACTATTTATACATTGGCTTCGGTGGTTGGTGATGGATTGAGCATTTCGGTCACGCGCGGTGACCAGCGTTGGCCGGCCAAGTTGCTGGCCAAGGATCCGCGTAGCGGTATCGCTCTGATCAAGGTCGACGAGGCCGGGGCGACGTCTTTCCTCGAGAAGGGCGACTGCAGCGAGGTGAAAGCTTCCTCGCCCCTCGTAGTGGTCGGTTTTCCTTTCGACCATGACGTCTCGCCGAGCTTCGGAATTGTGGGTGGTCTGGACCGGAAATCGCAGGGAAAATTTTTCACCACCACGCACATTCGCGCGAATATTCCGGTGCAGCGTGGCCAGGGTGGCAGCCCCGTGCTCAATCTCGACGGCCAGGTGGTCGGTGTGCTGGTCAGCGGGCTCGAGTCCGGTGCCGGTTGTTTCGTCCTTCCGATCCGCGCGGCGGAGAAAGTGCGCCAAGATGTGGTCCGATTCGGCGATGTGCGCCACGGATGGGCCGGGGTGACCGTGCACGAAATGCCGGTCGCCGTGCAGGGTTCGCACCTGATGATCGACATGGTCGATCCGAGTGGCCCGGCTTCCAGTCAGTTCCGTTCGGGTGACGTCGTCCTGCAAGTGGGCGACATCGTCATCCGCGAACCCGAGGATGCCCTCGATGCCTCTTTTTTCCTGACCGCCGGCGAGCCGGTCGCGGTCAGGGTCGCTCGCGGGGAAGAAACCCTTGATCTGCAACTGACACCCGCCGAGAACCCGCTTGAACGGAGCAACGATTTGCAGGCACTCGGTCCCGGGAGCCTCCTTGCTCCCTGAGTGGTGCGCTCAGAGGAATCGTATCAGCCTTCGCTGAAGACGCCCATCGCGCGGAATTTGTCATAGCGCGCGGCGAGAAGTTTGGCCGGTGACTCTTTGGCCAGCGCGTCGAGGTTTTCCACGAGCGCTTTTTTGAGGCGGGCCGCCGCACCTTGGTGGTCGTGATGGGCGCCGCCCTGCGGTTCGGGCACCACTCCGTCGACCAGTCCGAGTTCCATGAGGTGGGCAGCGGTGAGTTTGAGGGCCTCGGCGGCTTCCGGGGCATGGCTCCGGTGCTTCCAAAGGATGGCGGCGCAGCCTTCGGGACTGATCACCGAGTAATAGGCGTTTTCCATGATGAGCACGCGGTCGGCCACTCCGATGCCGAGGGCGCCGCCCGAACCGCCTTCACCGATGACCACGGCAACAATAGGTGTCTCCAGCAGCATCATTTCCCGCAGGTTGACCGCGATGGATTCCGCGATGTGCCGTTCCTCCGCACCGATGCCGGGGAAGGCGCCGGGCGTGTCGACCAGGGCGACGACGGGCAGGCCGAACTTGGCCGCGAGCCGCATGACGCGCAGCGCTTTGCGGTAGCCTTCGGGGTGGGCACTGCCGAAATTACGGAGAATATTTTCCTTCGTGTCGCGCCCCTTTTGGTTCGTCACCACCGCGACGGGGCGTCCGTCGATCCTGGCCAGTCCGCAGGGCATCGACGCATCGTCGCCGAAGAGGCGGTCGCCGTGCAGTTCGGTGAAGTCCTCGAAGCAGAGCCCGAGGTAATCGAGGGCGAAGGGCCGCGCGGTATGGCGGGCGATCTGCACCCGCTGCCAGGCGGTCAGGTTCTCGTAGATTTCCTTTTTCAGCGCGCCGATCTTTTTCTCGATCTTGCCGACCTCCGACTCGACACCCAGATCGGTCCCATTGGCTTTATCGCGCAACCGCTGCAGATGATCCTCCAGCTCGGCGATCGGTTTCTCGAAATCCAGGGTTTGGAATTTCATCAATGCGTATTCTGGCCGGATCGCGGCGGCGTGGGCAGCACAAAAATAGCTCCCGGGCCGGCCTCAGAGGAGGCCGCGTTGCTTCCATTCCTCCATGTTGCCCCCGGCCGAACGCCGTGCGGTATCGACCGCCAGCTTGAGCAGCGAAACTTCCCAAGCATCATCCACGCTCTGGACTACGGCACGCCGCGTCTCACCCTCCTCGCGCGCACGGTGCACGGTTTCGGCCACAACTTTGTCGAGCTGGCCGCTGACAATTTCCTCCTGCAGGTTGCTTTTCGTGAATTGGAACCCGTAACGGAGAAATTTGAGGTCTTCGCCGCTGGCCTCGAGCCAGTCGGCGAATTCACGGGCCTTCTCGCCAAAACCTTCGAGCATGATTCGGGCGTAGTTCCCCGGGGATAGGATGCGCGGACGCTCGGCTTGCAGGGTGCCGCGACGGAGACGCACGCGATTGACCTCGTCCATCAATTCACTGACCAGCACGAAGTCGAATGCGGTCGACCCGAATGTCTCGATGAGGCCTGCGGGTTCCAGATGGGTTCTGGTGTTTTCCAGGGCGTAGAGAAAGCTGTCACGGTCCATGTCGGTGGCAAGACGATAAGCGCCCGGGGCGCGGATGCAAGAATGGGCGCACGTTCCCGTTGGACGCCAGCACGGGGGGCGTTAGATTGATGCCGTCCATGAGCACCGCTCTCCCGTCCAAGCGCGTCAACCTCCGCACCCCCGAGGTCATGCTCGAAGTGCAGGCTGCGGTCGAGTCGCACTACCACAGTCCCATGGTAGAACGTCTGCGGGCCTCCGGGGGCGTGGCGACGTTCGGCGATGTGACCGTGCGCTTGGCCAAGCAATTCGGCTTTTGTTACGGGGTTGAACGGGCCATCGACCTGGCCTATGCGGCGCGAAAAGTTTTTGCCGACCGCAACCTCTATTTGGTCGGTGAGATCATCCACAACCCGGACGTCAACGCGCAACTCGTCTCCATGGGTATCCGCACATTGTCCGGACCGTGCAAGCTGGCCGACATCGACAAACTGTCGCCCGAGGATGTGGTCATTGTGCCCGCTTTCGGTGCCGAGGTCGCGGTGCACGAACGGATCAAGGCGCGGGGTTGCCAGATTGTCGACACCACTTGCGGCGACGTGATGAGCGTCTGGAAAAGGGTGCGCCAATACGCCAACGATGGGGTGACTTCGATCATTCACGGCAAGTCCGATCACGAAGAGACGAGGGCGACCAGCTCCCGCGCGCGATCTGCGGGTGGCGACGGTCATTTCCTGGTGGTCTACGATCTGGAGGAGACAGACTATCTCTGCCACTACCTGCGCAACGGCGGCGACCGTGCCGCCTTTCTGGACAAGTTTCGCGCTGCTTGCTCCGAAGGATTCGACCCCGATTTGCATCTGCACAAAGTCGGCGTGGCCAACCAGACCACCATGCTCCGCTCCGAAACCGAAGAGGTGCAGCGGCGTATCCGTGTGGCGGTGACGGCGCGCGATGGGTCGGAGGAAAATTTCCGCGTCTTCGACACCATTTGCGGCGCTACGCAGGAGCGCCAGGATGCGCTGCTCGACCTGCTCGCCCGTCCGCCAGACCTCATGCTCGTCGTCGGTGGTTACAATAGCTCGAACACCACGCACCTTGCCGACATGGCCAAGGAAAAGCTGCCGGCCTACTTTGTCCTCAATGCGGACTGCCTCGAGTCGCCGCAGTGTATTCGTCATTTTGACACCCACGCACGTTGCGAAATAACTACCGAGGACTGGTTGCCGTCCGGTCCGATCTCTGTCGGGATCACGGCAGGTGCTTCTTGCCCGAGCAACTTGATCGAGGATGTCATCATCCGCCTTCTCAAGCTGCGGGATATTTCGGCCCCTGATCAAGCGTGACCCCGGGCTACCGCCCACAAATCCCCCCTTGCGCTGCCCGGACTTCGAGGGTATCGAAAACGAGAACTATTCACCCATGATTGTCCTTTATTCCCCTAAAAACTTCAGGCGCGGCGCGCGGCGATCTGCTTTCTCACTCTTTGTGGCCGTTGGCTTGGTCACTTCGTCGGTTGCCCAGACCGACTCTCCTGCTTTTGGTTTCCCGCCCGGTGTTGACTGGAACAGTGCCACGCCTGAGCAGATGGTGCAGTCCGTCTTTGATGCGGCCAAAAACAATCCTGATGCGGCAGCAGATGTTGCTGCCGCAGGCGTTTTGGCGGCAGCCCAGACTGGGCGCTGGCCGCGGGAGGGAAGTCAGGACGGCAAGCAAACAACCGATCCTGATGGTTCTGGTGGTGACCCGACGATTGAAGATGTGGCTCAGATGATTGGTGATGCGGCGAAGCAGGCCAATCCCGCCATGGCGCCGCAGATCGACTCAGCGGTTGCCGGGGCTCTTGCCACCCTGCCTGTGGGTGGTGCGCTTGGTGGTTCTGGCCCGGCTGGAACGGGTGACCCCGGCGCAGGAACGGCGCCCCCGCCGCCGGCAGGTTTTGGCGGAGGTGGAGGTTCCAGCGGTTCGAGTAGCGCGAGCAATTAAAGCTTGGCGCGGCGCGCCTCAGGCCATGATTTCCTCGTGGAAGAGGCGGCCTTCGGTCGTGGCCTTGACGTAGCCGGCGCGGATGGTGAAGTCGCCGAAGTGTTCGCCCTCCTCCCGTTCCGTGGCATAGCGGCGGATGATCGGCGCAAGTTCGTTGACGATCTCCTCCGCTTTGACCGAGGGCTTGTAGAGTTTGTTCAGCCTTGAACCGTCATGGGCGGCGCCGAGGTAGATGTTGTATTTGCCCGGCGCGCGACCGACGAAACCGATTTCCCCGAGGTAAGGCCGCGCACAGCCGTTCGGGCAACCGGTCATGCGGATGAGGATGGCGTCGTGGTGCAGACCGCACTCCTCGATGACTTCGTCCAGTTCACTCACCAGTTGGGGCAGATAGCGTTCACTTTCCGCGAGGGCGAGGCCGCAGGTGGGAAGGGCGACGCACGCCATCGAATTGAGGCGCAGACCGGTGATACGCTCGGGGACGTCGAGTTTGTATTGTTTGAGCAGTGCTTCGATGCGCGGCTTTTGCTCCGCCGTCACGCCGCCGATGACCAGATTCTGGTTGGCGGTGAGACGGAAGTCGCCGGTGTGGATCTTGGCAATCTCGCGCAGTCCGGTCTTGGCCGGGAGATCATCGGTGTCGCGTAGGCGGCCGTTCTGGATGAAGAGTCCGTAATACCAGCGCCCGTCCGTGCCTTCGCTCCAGCCATAGCGGTCGCCCGAGCTGGTGAATTCAAAAGGACGCGTCTCGCCGAGTTTCCAACCCAGGCGGCTTTCCAGTTCGTTTTTGAACCAGTCGATACCGCGGTCCTCGATGGTGTATTTGAGGCGGGCGTGCTTGCGGTTGGTGCGGTCGCCGAAATCGCGCTGTACGGTGAGGACATTTTCCGCGACCTCAACAACTTTTTCCCGCGGGAGGTAGCCGATGACGTTGGCCAGGCGCGGATAGGTTTTGGTGTCGCTGTGTGACATACCAAGGCCGCCGCCGACGGAGAGGTTGTAGCCGAGGAGTTTTCCTTCTTCCCCGATGGCAATGAAACCGAGGTCCTGCGTGTAAACGTCGATGTCATTGCTCGGGGGAACAGCGAAGCCAGTTTTGAATTTGCGCGGAAGATACGTTTTGCCGTAGAGCGGTTCCTCCTCGGTGTCGGGATTCACTTTTTCGCCGTCGAGCCAGATCTCGTGGTAGGCGCGGGTCTGCGGGGTGAGGTGGGCGCTGACCGCGCGGGCGTCTTCGAGGACGGGAGCGTGGAGGGCGGATTGCCAGGGGTTCGGGTTGGCCATGACGTTGCGATTCACGTCGCCGCAGGCCGCGATGCAGTCGAGGACGGCGTCGTTGATGCCCTGCATGGTCGTTTTGAGGACGTCCTTGGTGATGAAGTGGAGTTGGAAGGCTTGGCGGGTGGTCAGCTTGATGTTGTGGCTGCCGTATTGGTCGGCCAGCGCGTCGATCTTGAGCCACTGCTCCGGGGTGCAAACGCCGCCGGGGACGCGGATGCGGATCATGAAGATGAAGGCTTTTTCGAGGCCGGCCTTCTTGCGTTCGGTGCGCTGGTCGCGGTGGTCTTGCTGGTAGATGCCGTGGAATTTCGAGACGGTCGTGTCGTCGTCGGAGATGGCGCCGGTCGAGCGGTCCTCCAGGCTGGCGGCCAGCGTGCCGCGGAGGAAATTGCTGGCTTCTTTGAGGCCCTCGACTTTGGAAAGCGGCTTGGGGTCGGCGTGGTCGGAAATCATGGTGAAATAGTCCTCTGTAAGTAATGGCCGGTCGGGTCGGGAGCAACTGCGGAATGCGCGGGTTGCATGACGGGCCGGTTTGCTTCAAAGGTTACGTCGTCATGTCGGATCTGGTTTCCCAGTCCTTTCCCCCCGAGCGCCTCACCGCAATTTCGGTCCTGCGCGCTTACCGGGACGGGTTCTTCCCGATGGGTTGCGGCGACGGGCGGTTGCGGTGGTTTTCGCCGGACCCGCGGGGCATCCTGCCTCTGGACGGCTTCCATTTGCCGCACGGATTCCGCCGGGTGCTCCCGCGTTTGGGTTTCACCGTGAGTGTGGATCTGGCCTTTTCGGAAGTTGTGGCGGGCTGTGCGGACCGACCCGAGACATGGATCGATCCCGCCATCGCGAGGGTCTATGCCGATCTTTTTGCCGCCCGTTCCGCCCACAGTGTCGAGGTGTGGCAAGGAGGCGACCTGGTCGGCGGGCTTTATGGCGTTCGGTTGGGCGGGGTTTTTTTCGGCGAGTCGATGTTTTCGCGGGTCAGGGAGGCTTCCAAAGTTGCCCTGCTTGCGCTGGTCGGCATTCTCCGCGCCCAACAGTTCGGATTGCTCGATATCCAATGGGTGACCGATCACCTCGAGAATTTCGGTGCGGTGGAAATTCGCCGCCCCGTCTACCTCAACTACCTCCGCGAGGCCATGGTGAGACCGTGTTCCTTCCCGCCACCCGGCGAGGTGCGTCTGGCGGAACTGCCGAGGCAGCACGCCATCGCGATGACGAAGCGGCGCGGGGCGGGTGTGTCTTTGCCCTGAGGGCGGTTTGCCGGCCTGTCCCCCGGGGCGGACTTCAAACCGAGGGTTGTGATTTGATTTCCCCGTCGGCAAACACGGTGACGATCACCTCTTCCTCGGCGGCGCGCAGGGCCGAGGTCAGCGGACGACCCTGGTTGTCCATCGTGATGGTGAAACCGCGGGCCAGCGTTTGGCGCGGCCCGAGCAATTCCAAGGCGTGAGCGTGACGCTCCCGCTTGAGCCGGCGTTGTTGCAGGAAAGTGGCCGTTGCTTTCTCGCGGCGCTGGGTCAGGGAGGCCAGACGGTCGGACCAAAAGGCCAAGCGGGCGGACGGGGCACGGGCTGCGAGAACCGCACTGGCCCGGCCGGTGCTCTCTTGGAGCAAGGCGAGGCGGGCCGAGACGGCCGAACTGCTGCGAGCCTGCAGGTCGTCGGTCAACTGGCGCCAATCGCCAATCCGGCGCAGGGGCAACCGGAAGACTCCGGACGCGGCGCGCAGTTCGAGTTGTGCGCGGGCTTGGGTCAAATGGACGCCGGCATCGCGCTCGAGGCGCCGGAGCATGGAACGCAAGCGGTCGATCGTCTCCGCGCGATCCGTGCTGAGAATTTCCGCCGCGGCACTGGGCGTGGGGGCGCGCACGTCGGCGGCGAGGTCCGCAGTGGTCACATCGGTTTCATGGCCGACCGCCGAGATGACCGGCACGCCGCTGGCGGCAATGGCACGGGCGAGGATCTCTTCATTGAATTCCCACAGGTCCTCGAGGCTTCCGCCGCCGCGGGTGACGACGATGACATCCACCGCGGGAAAACCGCGATCCTCGGCCGCGGCGAAATGCCCGACCGCCTCGGCAATTTCCCTCGCCGCCCCCCGTCCCTGCACGCGGACCGGAGCGATGAAAATTTCAATGTGCGGTGCGCGCCGGCGCAGGACGTGCAGGAAGTCGCGGATTGCGGCGCCGGTGGGCGAAGTGACCACCCCGACGCGGACGGGGTGGGGAGGCAGGGGCTTTTTGCGGGATTGGTCGAAGAGTCCCTCGGCCCGGAGTTTTTCTTGGAGGGCACGGAGGCGCGCTTCGAGTTCGCCGGCGCCGCGCGATTGCAGGCGGCGGACGACGATTTGGTATTGGCCGCGCGCCTCGTAGACCGAGATGTCGCCGAACAATTCGACCTGCATCCCATCGCGCAAGGGCGGCGCCCCGGAAGCCGAACTGCGGAAGAGAACGCAGGAGACCTGCGCACTTTCGTCTTTCAGGCTGAAATATTGGTGCCCGGAAGGTTGCCGACGGAGATTGGAAAGTTCGCCCTGCACCCAGACTGTCCCGAGAGTTCCCTCGAGGCATTCGCGGACCGCGCGGTTGAGCCGGGTGACGGTCAACGGACCGTTTGGTGCCGGAGGCTCGGCCCGCTCCTCGGGGAAGGCGAGGATGCCCTGCTTGTTCATGGCGGTCAGGAGGGAAATTGCTGCCACTCGCGCCGCAGCGTATCGACCAATTTGCGCAGGCGCAGGGTCAATCCCGGCTCGGAAAGGATTTCCTGTGCCGCGAGGGGATCGCGGACAAGATGCTGCGCGAAGAGGTCGCCGAGCGTGGCCGGATCGTTCATTTCCCCGACCGCATTGATGAAAGTTTCCGGCAACTCGATCCCGCGCGAGACAAGTCCCGTGCAAATGTCCTGCAATTCGTGCCGCAATCCCTGAGCCGCCTCCTCGTCGTCGATCACCGTGGCCAGCGGTCTGGCCCGGCCGATGAGGTAAGGGTCCTTTTGCTCGAAATCGGTGAACTCGACCCGACCCAACCCCTGCAGGATGAGTTGGCTGGTGCCGTCGGGTTGGCCCACGCAGGCGCGGACCAAACCGGCCCCGGCGACGGGAAAGACCGACTCCTCCCCGGTGTCCGGCCGCACCATGCCGACGGCAAAAATACGGTCGCCGGCCAGGACGGAGGCGAGCATCTCGCGGTAACGGGGTTCGAAAATGAAGAGCGGCATCAGCGCATTGGGAAAAAGGGTCACTCCGGAGAGGGCCATCACGGGCATGGAGGCCGGAAGCTGAACGGAATCCGTATTCATCGCACCCCAATTTACGCCGGAATGCGCTCGCGGGGATCTTTTTTTCACGGCTTTTTCGCTTCAAGCCATGCGGTCCGCTCGGCTACTCTCCCCCTATGCCCGAATCGCCCAAGTATCGCCGCGTGCTCCTCAAAATCAGCGGCGAGGCCCTGCGCGAGCCGGGCAGCAAAGATAATATCTCGCCCCAGATCGTCAGCGCGCTCGCGGCCGAAATCAAGGAAGTGGCCGCCCTCGGGGTGCAACTTGCGGTGGTCATCGGCGGCGGCAACATCTGGCGCGGGTTGGCCGCCTCCCACCGCGGGATGAACCGCGCCACGGCCGACTACATGGGCATGCTGGCCACCGTGATCAACGGCATGGCCTTGATGAGCGGACTGGAAGACCTCGGCGTGACCACCCGTGTGCAAACCGCGATCGAAATGAACAACGTGGCGGAACCCTTCATTCTGCGGCGCGCCCTGCGGCATCTGGAAAACGGGCATGTCGTCATTTTCGTCGCCGGCACGGGCAACCCTTTCTTTTCCACCGACACAACGGCGGCGCTCCGCGCCAACGAAATCGGTGCCGACGTCATTCTCAAGGCCACCAAAGTCGACGGCATCTATGATGCCGACCCCAAGACGCACCCGGAGGCCCGGAAATACGACCAGATCACCTACACCGAGGCTTTGCAAAAGCGGTTGCAGGTCATGGATTCGACCGCCTTCAGCCTTTGCATGGACAACAAGATGCCTATCGTGGTCTTCGACATCGCGGGCCCGAGCAACATCAAGCGCGCGGTCACGGGAGAACCGATCGGCACGCTGGTCACCGGAAACTGACATTTTATGGACGAAATTCTTTTCACCGCAGAAGAGGGCATGGATAAAGCCCTCGATTTCATGAAGCATGAATTCAGCAGCGTGCGCACCGGCAAAGCCTCACCGGCCCTCGTCGAGGGGATCGAGGTGGACGCCTACGGATCGGTCATGAAACTCAAGCAACTCGCGCTGATCAGCACACCGGAACCGCGGCTCATCGTCATCCAACCTTTCGACGCCTCGACGATAAAATCGGTCGAGAAAGCGATCAACGAATCGAAGATCGGCATCACACCTTCGGTCGACGGCAAAATCATCCGCCTTCCCGTCCCCGAACTCAGCGAGGAGCGGCGTAAGGACCTGGTCAAAACGCTCAAGAATATGGCCGAGGAAACCCGCGTGCGCCTGCGGGCGGCCCGCCGACAGGCCATGGAAACAGCCAAGAAAATGCAGAAGGAAGGCAACCTGACCGAAGATGACCTGAAGAGCGCCGAGACGCAGATCCAAAAACTGACCGACAAATTCGTCGCCGACGTGGATGTCCATCTGACATCCAAGGAAGCCGACATCATGAAAATCTGATGAGCACCACGATCATGCGCCGTCTGGCCGTCCTGCTCCTTGTGCTCGCCGCCGTCTCCGGCGCCTCCGCCAATGTGGCGCGCTGGGCCCCCGATTTCGGGTGGCTCAAATCCGGCGGCAACCGCACCACCCTCAAAGCGCTGCGCGGTCAACCCGTTGTGCTCGTGGTCGCTCCTTCCCCGGAGCACCGGAAATTCCGCCAACAAGCGAAAGAGCTGCAAAAGACCTACCAACTCCTCGGTAACGACAAAGCGGTCATGGTTGCCGCTTTCACCGGGGAACCGGGCGTGATCCGTTCCAACATCCCCTTCGTGCTCGCCGCCAACCCCGGTGCCGTCGCGCAGTCTTACGGGGTGGCGGGAGACTTTGCCGTCTTTGTTATCGGCCGAGATGGCAATCTTGATGAAATTTCGGACCGCGTCCTACCCGGCCAGCGCGTGCTCGACATCATCAATAATTCCTTCGTCCCACAGCGCGACAACCGTCGCGCGGAGTAGGCGGGTGTTTTCGGTTCCGGTGGATCGCGCTCTCCGAGCGCGATAATTCTTAGGTCATCGCGCTGGGACAGCGCGATCCACCTACAAACTCTGGCGCACGGCGTCGGCAATGCGGTCGGCGTGCGTTTCGAGCAAGCCCGCATCGCGGCCTTCGAGGAGGATGCGCAGCTTCGGTTCGGTGCCGCTGTAGCGGACCAAGATGCGGCCGCGCGGGGCGAGGGCTTGCTTCGCGGCGGTCATGGCGGCCTGGATCGCCGGCACCGACTCGAGAGGTGGTTTGGATTTCACGGCCACCGCGCGCTGCGCTTGCGGGTACTTCCGGAGCACTTGGCGGAGTTCGCTCAGGGGCTTTCCGCTCTCGGCCATGAGGCGGAAAATTTGCAGGGCGGAAACGAGTCCGTCGCCGGTCGTGCCGTGACGCAGAAAAATCATGTGCCCGCTCTGCTCGCCGCCGAGGATGAATCCGCCCCCGCGCATGGCTTCGAGCACATAGCGGTCGCCGACCGCTGTGCGGATCACTTTGCCGCCGGCTTGTTCGATTGCTTCGTCGAGTCCGAGATTACTCATCACGGTGGCAACCACGGTCTGGCCCGCGAGTTCGCCCCGGCGCAGCAGGTCGAGTGCAGCCATGGCGAGCAGTTCGTCGCCGTCGAGCGGATCGCCGGTCTCATCGCAGAGGAGAAGGCGGTCGGCATCGCCGTCGTGGGAAAGTCCGACTTGGGCTCCGGTCTCTTTCACGAGACGACTGATCTCGTGGGACACGGTGCTACCGCAGCTGGCATTGATGTTGCTCCCATCGGGCGTGGCGTGGAAGACGTGCACCTCGGCACCGAGCGCCCGCAGGGCGGCCGGGGTTGTCTCGAACGCGGCCCCGTTGGCACAGTCCACCGCGACCTTCAGTCCGTGCAGGGAGAGGCCGGCCGGCAAGGATTGCAGGGCATGCGCCACGTATTGACGCGCGGCATGATCAAAGGCGGCAACAGCTCCCGCCCCGTCGGTCGCGGGCCCCTCGAGTTGCTGCTCGATGGCGAGTTCGGTGGCGTCGGGGAGCTTGAATCCGTCGCCGGAGAAAAATTTGATCCCGTTGTCGTGGGCCGGATTGTGGGACGCGGAAATGACCGCCCCGGCATCGAGGCGGTTTGCCACCACGAAGGCAGCCACCCCGGGGGTGGGAAGGACGCCAAGCAAGCGCACCTCGCCGCCAGCCGACGCCATACCCCGTGCCAGTGCCTCCTCAAGCATCGGGCCGGATTCGCGGGTGTCGCGTCCGATGGCGATGACCGGCTTTTTTTTGCCCAGCACACGGACGAGCGCACGTCCCAGCTTTTCGGCGAACTCCGCCGTGATCGGTGTTTCACCGGCACGGCCGCGGATGCCGTCCGTCCCGAAGTAGCGTCGGGTCATTTTTTGGCGCGTTCGGAAGATGTCGCGCGGCTGCGTCCGTCGCCACCGGGATCCACATTGTGCTGGATGAGATACCAGACGACGGCGGCCAGCACGAGGCAGGTCAGCTTAACTTTCCAATTGTGCAGGAGAATCTGTTTCATACTTCTCGAGGAGGAGGAGTTGGTTGAGGCGACGGCGGAAGCGGTCGATGTTCAGGTTGCGTTCGAGGATGCCGCGATGGCAGAGCGAGACGTGGCCGGTTTCCTCCGAGACAAGGATGGCAATGGCGTCCGATTCCTCGGTGATGCCGATGCCGGCACGATGGCGCAGCCCGAGACTGCGGTCGAGGTCTTCGCGCGCGGTGATCGGAAAGATGCACGCTGCGGCGGTCACGCGGTCGTTCTGCACGATGACACCGCCGTCGTGCAGCACCGTCTTGGGGTGAAAGATGGTCAGGATGAGTTCCTTGGAAAACACGGCGTCGACATCGACGCCGGTCGAGGCGAATTGGCGGATGCTGATGTCGCGCTCGAGCGCGATGAGCGCGCCGAATTGGCGCCTGGCCAGATCGAAAACGGTGTCGACCAGTTGGTCGATCGATTCTTTTTTCTGCAGGGCGGACCGGAAGAAATGCTGGCTGCCGAGTTCGGTCAGGGCGCGCCGCAGTTCCGGTTGGAAAATGACCACCAGGGCGATGGCGAGAAAAACGGAGAAGCTGCGGAGGAGCCAGCCGATGACGTTGAGGTCGAGAAGTTGGGAGGCCAGCGTGAGGCTGATGAAGATCAGGGCGAGTCCGACGAGAATCTTCGCCCCTGGCGTGCCGCGGAAATAAAGATAGCCGTAGTAAAGCAGCACGGCGAGCAGCACGACCTCGACTGCACTGGTCCAATTGGTGCTGATAAATTCGATGATGGTCTCCATCGGTTCTCATTCTGCACTCCCCGCGGACCAGGGGCGAGTGCGCAGTCCGCGGGGTGGGGGGATTTTTGCCTCTGGATTTGGCGGCGGACCAAGCGTAATTTGCCAGGTATGTCGCAGCAACAAGTCGTTCCCGTCCAACTCAAGGCCGTCGTCCCGACCGCCAATGGCGCGGCACTGTTTCTCGGCACGGAGGAAAAAACCTTCGTTATTTATGTCGATGCCACGGTCGGCCACGCGATCAACATGTTCCTCGCGGGTACGGAGAAAGAGCGTCCGCTGACCCACGATCTCATGGCCCACGTGCTAGCCGCCTTCGGCGCGAAGGTGGACCGGGCGGTGATCAATGATGTGAAAAACAGCACGTTCTACGCCCGGCTCATTGTCTCGGCGGAAAACGAATTGCATCAAAAGAAAATCATCGAATTGGATGCGCGGCCGAGCGACTGCATCGCCATGGCCATCCAGCAAAAAGCACCGATTTTGGTCAGCCGCACCGTGCTCGACGAGGTGGATGATGCCTCCGACGCGCTCAAGCAGCTCGAAGCGACGAAGGAGCAGGGCGGGGAACCGCCGGTCGTCGGGGAAGGCGAAGAGGAATAACCGAAGCGCCGGGTTTCCCCCGCGTGCCGCCCCGCCATGTTTATCGACCAAATCCGCATCCACGCCATTGCCGGCAGCGGCGGGAACGGCTGCTCCAGCTTCCGCCGCGAGAAATTCGTCCCGCTGGGCGGTCCCGATGGGGGTGATGGCGGTGACGGCGGCAGTATCATCCTGCGTGCCGACCCGCAGATCGACACCTTGGTCAGTCTTTATTACGAACCGATTGTCCGGGCCAAAAGCGGCGCCAACGGGATGGGTAAGCAGAAATACGGTCGCGCGGCGCCGGACAAAATCGTTCCCGTGCCGGTCGGGACGCTGGTTTACCGGCTGCCGGACGTTGCGCCGCATGATCCCTTGAAATTCGTGGAGGAAGAGAAGCAGCCCCCGCGCCGGCGGAAGGTGGAGGCGAAGGATCTCGAGTTGCTCGTCGATCTGGATCAGCCGGAGGCGGAATTTTTGCTCGGTCAGGGCGGCCGCGGCGGCCGGGGCAATATCCATTTCAAAAGTTCGCGCAACCGCGCGCCGCGGCAATACACCGAAGGCACGCCGGGCGAAGAGGGTTGGTTCTTTCTCGAGTTGCGCATGATCGCCGACGCCGGCTTGGTCGGCTATCCGAACGCCGGGAAATCGACTTTGCTCGGGGCGCTTTCGGCCGCGCACCCGAAGGTGGCGGCCTACCCGTTCACCACGCTGCATCCGATGGTCGGGGTGATGGATTTCCCCGGCTTCCGCCGCGCCACCATCGCCGATATTCCCGGACTGATCGAGGGCGCGCATCTCGACGTCGGACTCGGCCACGATTTTTTGCGGCACATCGTTCGTTGCCGCACGCTGCTCTTGGTGGTCGATGCCGCTGGCAGCGAGGGACGCGATCCGGTCGAGGACGTGCGGAAAATCCGCGAGGAATTGAGCCTTTACGATCCCTTGCTGGCGCGGCGCCCGTGGGCCTTGGTGGCCAACAAGACAGATTTGCCGGGAGCAGCCGACAACCTGCCGCGTCTGGCCCAAGAGTTTCCAGGCGTGCCCCTCATCGCCATCTCGGCGCAACAGAAGGGAAACTTGGAAGAACTGCAGAAGTTCCTCGATGCCGAGGTCGGCCACCCGGGCTGACCGCCGGCGAACACATCGTCCGCCGGCGGTGTGACGGATACGAAGCGGAATCAGTCCTGATTGGTCGCGATGACTTTGTAAGCCACCACGCCGACGAGTGCTCCGACGAGCGGCGCAGCCCAGAACAGCCAAAGCTGCGAGACAGCCCAGTCACCAACGAACAAGGCGACGCCCGTGCTGCGTGCGGGGTTCACTGAGGTGTTGGTCACCGGAATGCTGATGAGGTGAATCAAGGTGAGCGACAAACCGATGGCGACCGGCGCGAAGCCGGCCGGCACGCGTTTCTCCGTGGCGGCGAGGATGATGAGAATAAAGAACGCCGTCATGATGATTTCGATGACCAGTGCTGCTTGAAGCGAATAACCGCCGGGCGAATGCTCACCGTAGCCGTTGGAAGCGAATCCCTTGGTCACATCGAACCCTGCCGCTCCGCTGGCAATGATATAGAGCACGCCGCCGGCAGCGATGCCGCCGAGCACCTGCGCTATGATGTAAGGCGCCAGTTTTCCGGCGGGAAAACGCCCGGCCGCCCACAAGCCGAGGGAAACGGCCGGGTTGATATGACAGCCCGAGATGGGGCCGATGGCGTAAGCCATCGTGAGGAGGGTGAGGCCGAAGGCGAGTGACACTCCGACGAAGCCGATGCCGGCTCCGGGGAAGTTGCAGGCCAAGACCGCGCTTCCGCACCCGCCAAGGACGAGCCAGAAGGTTCCGATGAATTCCGCTAAGGTTGGTTTCATATGTTTTTTTGGTTGTTTGGTTGGTTGATGGGCTCCACCGGAGTGGAGTTGCAGGGGGGTTATTCCAGCTTCACTCTTGAATGGCAAGGCCAGCAAAGCATTGCCGAAAGAGGGTCGGAAGGGCAGAATGCCAAGTTCAAAATCATGCGCGAAATAGGCATAGGTCTGGCCGGATTCGGCACGGTAGGCGCCGGGGTTTTCCTCAATCTGGAAAAAAACCGGGCGTTGCTCCGTGAGCGGACGGGCTGCGACTTGGTGGTGCGCAAAGTCGCCGTGCGGGATGTGGGCAAAAAACGCGCGGCGGCGTTGCCGTCCGGTCTGCTCACTGGCCAATGGCGCGACCTGCTGGAAGATCCGCGGATCGAGGTGGTGGTGGAACTGATGGGCGGCATCGAGCAACCGCTCGAGTTGATCTTGCTGGCCATCGAGCGCGGCAAAATCGTCGTGACCGGCAACAAAGCCCTGCTCGCGGAGCACGGTGCAGAAATTTTCCAACGGGCCGCGGAGAAGAAAGTCCCGGTCTTCTACGAGGCGGCGGTGGCTGGCGGCATCCCGATCATCAAGGCGGTGCGCGAGGCTTTCGTGGCGAACCACTTCCAGCGCATCCGCGGCATCATCAACGGCACGAGCAACTACATCCTCACGCGCATGAGCGAAAGCGGACTGGATTTCGCGGCGGCTTTGGCCGAGGCGCAGGAGGCGGGTTACGCGGAAGCCGACCCGACGCTCGACGTCAACGGCTGGGACGCCGGCCACAAAGCGGTCATTCTGGCTTCGCTCGCTTACGGCTTTTGGGTGCCGAGCCAGGACGTTCTGGTCGAGGGCATCGAGCGCATCGCGCCGGAGGATATCCGTTTTGCCGCGCAACTCGGCTACACGCTCAAGCTGCTCGCCTTCATCGATGCGGGGGCGGATGGCGCGGTCGAGGTCAGCGTGCAACCGGCCCTCGTCCCGAACGCCAATATTCTTGCCTCGGTGCGCGGCGTCTTCAATGCCATCGCGGTGCGTGGTGACGTGGTGGGTGATGCGCTTTTTTACGGACGCGGGGCCGGGCAGGATCCGACGGCCAGTTCGGTGCTCGGCGATCTGGCCGATGCGGCGCTGGCCTTGCAGTCGCCGCGCGCCTCCTACGGGTTCATTCCGCACACGCTTTACGGAAAGCTCCGTCCGGCTTCCGACGTGGTCAGCCCGTTCTATCTGCGCCTTGGCGTGGATGACAAACCGGGGGTGCTGGCCCGCATTGCCGGTCTGCTCGGCGAGGCGGGGATCGGCATTTCCTCGGTCATCCAACCCGAGACGGAAGAGGGCGCGAAAGCCGCACTCGTGTTGATGATCCACGATGCGCCGCGTGGAAAGATGTTGTCCGCGCTGGAAAAAATCCGCGCGCTCGATTGCGTGCACGACGAACCGGCGCTCTACCGGGTGGAGGCGGAAGCGTGAAAAATTTGCACGACCGCGGCGTGATCAGCCGCTACCGGAAATTTCTTCCCGTGAGCGAGGCCACCCCGGTGGTTTCGCTCAACGAGGGTTCCACGCCGCTGATTTACTCGCCGAAGCTGAGCCGGCTCGTCGGGCGCGGCGCAGAGGTCTACGTCAAATACGAGGGACTCAACCCGACGGGATCTTTCAAAGATCGCGGGATGACGATGGCCATTTCCAAAGCCGTCGAGCGCGGAGCCAAGGCGGTCATTTGCGCTTCGACCGGCAACACCTCGGCCGCCGCCGCCGCTTACGCCGCACGTGCCGATTTGGCCTGCGCCGTGCTGCTGCCCGCCGGAAAAATTGCCGCCGGAAAATTGCTCCAGGCCTTTATTTACGGGGCCAAAGTCGTCGCCATCCGCGGCAACTTTGATGATGCCCTGCGGTTGGTGCGCGAACTCGGCGCCGACGGGCGTTTCGAGATCGTCAACTCGATCAACCCGTTCCGGATCGAAGGACAAAAAACGGCGTCCTTCGAAATCATCGAGGAATTGGGCGATGCGCCGGATATCCACATTTTGCCCGTCGGCAATGCCGGCAACATCACCGCTTACTGGCAGGGCTACCGCGAGTTTCACCAACTCGGCCGGGCCACGAAGTTGCCGCGCATGACCGGATTCCAAGCGGCCGGCTCCGCGCCGATTTTTTTCGACCACGTCGTGGAGAAGCCGGAGACCATTGCCACGGCCATCCGGATTGGCAACCCGGCCAGCTGGCAGGGAGCGAGTCATGCGGTCAAAGATTCCGGAGGCTGCATTGACATTGTGACCGACGAGCAAATCCTCGCCGCCCAGCGCTGGCTCGCCTCCGAGGAAGGCATTTTCGTCGAACCGGCCAGCGCGGCGTCCGTCGCGGGGTTGATGAAATGTTTTTCCAACGATCGGTGCGCGACGTGCCCGTTCCATCAATATCCGGAAGGCGCGAAAATCGTGCTCACGGTGACCGGACACGGTCTGAAAGATCCCGAAGCGCCGATGGTGCACGGCTTCAAAGCGCTGGAAGCGGAAGCCACCATGGAGTCGGTGGCGAAAGTTTTGGGAGTCGGCTGATGGCGATCATCGTCCAGAAATACGGCGGCACCTCGGTCGGCAATCCCGAGCGGATCAAGAACGTCGCACGCCGCGTGCTCGAGACCCAGCAGGCCGGCCACAAAATAGTCGTGGTGGTCTCGGCCATGTCGGGGGTGACGGACTCGTTGATCAAACTTTCGAGGGAGGTGTGCACCCAGCCCAGCGAGCGCGAAATGGACGTCCTTCTTTCCACCGGCGAGCAAACCACCATCGCGCTCCTCGCCATGGCGTTGCAGGGTTTGGGCACCCCGGCGGTTTCTTTGACCGGGGCGCAAGCCGGTATCGTGACCGATGGTGTGCACACCAAGGCCAAGATTTTCAACATCACGCCGAAGCAGATCCACAGTCACCTCGATGAAGGGGCGATCGTCATCGTCGCGGGATTCCAGGGTCAGACACCCGACGGCGAGATCACCACGCTGGGGCGCGGCGGATCCGACCTCACGGCGATCGCGCTGGCGGCCGCGCTTAAGGCGGACAAATGCGAGATTTTTACCGATGTGGACGGCGTCTACACCTGCGATCCGCGCATCGTGCCCGACGCGCGCAAGATTGACACCATCAGCTACGAGGAAATGCTCGAAATGGCGTCGTCAGGGTCCAAAGTGATGCAGTCGCGCTCGGTCGAGTTTGCCAACAAGTTCGACGTCCTTTTCGAAGTCCGCAGCAGTTTCAACCAGAA
>Ga0247841_10001451_pt1 | contig 53698 bp, 62 predicted proteins | sample LaCruzMarch2015__2_FD_192410 | JGI IMG/M metagenome (GOLD analysis project Ga0247841, IMG submission 192410) | Freshwater microbial communities from meromictic Lake La Cruz, Castile-La Mancha, Spain - LaCruzMarch2015_18m | ecosystem: Environmental > Aquatic > Freshwater > Lake | place: Spain... | reverse complement strand
TACACAGATGCAATTGCAAGATTTAGTTATGAGTGCGCAGGCTTCTCAAGGACAAGGACATGTTCATGATGAAAATTGCGAGCATGAACACGAGTAATTTTAGTTAGAATTATTTTTAATTATCTAGAACTTCTTGGTTGATAACTTGTTAATTTTTTCTGCAAATAGTCTATATATCCTGGAAATGCCCTATCTCCTTGTTGTGCTTCTTGTGGTTCTTTGATATCTTCACCATGTTCATCTTTGCTCATTTTGCTTCTAAATCTATCTTCTAGCATTAAGTCAAAAATCCATGTTGGAATCATAGACATTATTATATCTTAGACTTTATTAATTTTTGGTATATATCAACCTATAGAAGCTAGAATTAGTTCTTAATCTTCTTCACAAAATTATCCAGAGAAAGAATACCAAATTCTGAAATAATCCCACGAATGTATTTCTTAGGAATAAATTCAAAAGCAGGATTTTCTATTTTTATTAAGGGATGAACTTTTCTCCAAACTTCATGGAAATCTCTTTCTTCTAACTTAATGTGATGTGAAGAATATTTCCATGAATCTGCAATAATATAAACAGGTATTTTTTCATCATAGGCAATTTCTGCAAACATGCCAGAACCTATTTTATTTATAACTCCATTTTTTAATATGGCATCTGCTCCTAAAAGAACAAGATTGCATTTTCTTGTTCCTTGCTCTCTTCTAAGAGCAATTCTTGCTCCTGAATCTACAAATTCTGTAACGTTTATTCCTGATTTTCTTAATTCTAATGATGTTTTTCTTCCCTGAAATAGCGGGCGAGTTTCTGTATTATAAACTTCAAAGTTTTTTCCATTCTTCTTTGCATAGATTAAAGAATTAATAACATTTGTAGAATGGCAGTGTGTAAAAATAACATAATTATCTTTTATTAGAGAATAAACTAAGGAATTTATTTTCTCCTGAGCATCGTCAAAATGTTTAAGAGTTTTGTCTTTTCCAAGATGCTCAAAGTTATGAAGAGTATTGACAAGCATTGGCTCGGTTGGGCGGGCATGAACAAGTTTGTTTTTTGTTTCTTTTGTTGGAATAAGAAAATAAGCTTTTAGAGCTGCTTTTGCAATGTTTCTTGCTCCTTGTATCTTTATAGATTTTATGTCTTCTATTATTCTTTCTACCTTTTTCCTTTTTCTATTTTGCCACCACTCTTTTAACATAATTAAGATACTATTTGATAGTATAAAAATTCTTCTAAATAATAAAACAAAGGAGCATATAAAAATTAATCAACATAGATGTTTTTTCTGTGCCCCACTTCCATAACATAAATGATTAAATTGACTTGATTCACATTTAAAATTGCTCGATATTCTCCAATTCTTAAGATAAAATAGGGTGTGCCTTCTTTTCTTTTTATAAAGTGAAAAGGGCGAATTTTAATCCTTTCTAAAACATTAAGAACTCTGTCTTGGATATTCTTCTCAAGCTTGAAAAATTGTTTCTCAGCTGTGGGAGTAAATTCAACAGAATACATTAGCTGGTGTGTTTCTTTCTTATATCCTCAATAGAAACAGTTCTCCCCTCTTTTACTTCTTTTTCAGATTGTAATAGGTTTCTTTTTGTTTGTTCTGAAAATTCCATTCTATCTTCCATTAAATCCCAAATAACACTTTCATAACTTTCCTTCTCGTGCATTTTCATTCTTGCCAGTTTTTCAAGTAAATTTCTACTTATCTGTATTGTTGTTTCCATGGTAACTTATATAGTTGCTATAGGTTTATAAATCTTTCGTTGAGTCTGATTATCTAAATCTATAAACAACATTTAAATAATATACTTATCTATAAATTTTATGTTAGAAATGTTAATAAACCCAAGAAAGGCTGAGCGAAAGCCATGGGAGATGTTTTTTATTGGGTTGATTTATGCGTCAATTGCAATCCTGCTTGTAAACTGGATTTTTCCAGGAGATAAACATACTGGCTGGATTTTAGTTACTTTTACTGTAATGCTGACTCTTCCTTTTGTTTATTATACTATAAAACTAGAAGAGAAAAAAGATTTTTATACAGAAGGATATTTTAGACTTTTAAAAGAACATTCTCATGCAATATATGCATTTATGTGGCTTTTTTTAGGTTTTGTTGTTGCATTTTCGATTTGGTATATAATACTTCCAAATGGGCCTTTAATATTTAATGCACAAATAGAAACCTACTGCAAGATAAATAAACCTGGAAGTTTTGATAATTGTGTAACTGAATTTACAAAAGGCAGTATAATCAAAACAACAGGACACATAACAAGCCAAGAAAGAGTTTTTATGATTTTTGCCAATAACGTTTATGTATTAATATTTGCTTTTATTTTCTCTTTAATTTTTGGAGCAGGAGCCATCTTTGTTTTGGCATGGAATGCTTCTGTAATTGCTGCTGCAATAGGCATATTTACAAAATCAAAACTTGCTGACTTGCCATTAGGGCTTGCAAGATATATGATTCATGGCTTACCTGAAATTGCTGCTTATTTTGTTGCTGCTTTAGCAGGAGGGATTATTTCTGTTGCAGTTATTAAGCACGAGTTTGGAAGTGAAAAATTCTGGAAGGTTATGCAAGATTCTCTGAATTTAGTGATAGTTGCAGTAATTATTTTGTTTTTATCTGCTTTAGTAGAAGTTTTTATAACACCTAAATTATTTTAGTTATAAAAACTTGGGTGATTTGTTAATAAACTAATGTTACTGAATTAAGGAGCATAATGAGGTTGGATATTGATAAGAAGAAATGATAAAAAGATTGTGAAAGTTGGGGGATTTTGCTTATTTGGTGTATATATCAAAATATCACAATCTTTTTAAATGCTGTATTATTTTGTTAATAATGATAGTATGTATATGCAAGATATGTGGCTATAAAACCGAGAAAAAAGCAGTTCCTGAAAAGTGCCCTTATTGTGGAAAACCAGGGGCAATGAGAAGAGAAGAAAGTGCTAATGAACTTCTTGATGAAAAAGAGGATTAATATGACTGAAAAAGGAACAAGCTCCAGGGATGAAATTATAGAAGAAAGAAAAGAGAAAGCGTTGATATTTCTAAAATCAAAACTAAGCTGGATTTTTTATTTAGTTTTGGCACTAATTGTCTGGATTAATTGGAAAATCAGAACTATTCCAATGCCAAAGCTTATTGATGTTACAACTGGTGGATATACTTTAGGGCCTGACTTAGACCCATTTTTATTCCTAAGATATGCAAAATATATTGTTGAGCATGGCAGTATGATGGCATGGGATTATACAAGATATGTGCCTTTAGGATTTAACAGTGCTGTTGAAACAAAACTCCTCCCATATATGATGGCTTATTTTCATAAATTTTTAGCATTTTTCAGCAGCACACCAAGTGTTGAATACAGCTCTGCATTGTTCCCTGCTTTTATTTCAATATTTACTGCAATTGCCTGCTTTTTATTAGTAAGAAGAATTTTCAGGGCAAAGGGTGAAAAAATAAGCAACATTATTGCTTTGGCGTCTACTGCTTTTTTAGTAGTGCTTCCATCTTTATTGCCAAGAACAATTGCAGGCATTCCTGAAAAAGAGTCAGTAGGATTTTTCCTCATATTCTTAGGATTTTATTTCTTTATAGCTGGATGGCAGAGCCAGAAGACGCGAAATGCAATTATATTCGGAATTTTAGCAGGAATTTCTACAGGTGCAATGGGTTTAATTTGGGGAGGAGTAGTTTATATGTTTACTACAATTGCCATTGCAACTTTTATTGCTTTTATTTTTAATAAAGTCGGGAAAAATCAATTTTTAATGTATTGCAGTTGTTTAGCATTCACAATTATCCTGATGGTGCCATTATCTGCAAGATACACAATTACCGGACTGGCAACATCTACATCAAGCGGATTAAACTTTGCTGTATTTTTCATATTGCTTGTTGATTTTATCTTATTTAAAACAAAACTTAAAGACAGCAAAATAGTCAATAGGATAAGGGAAATAAATAGAATACAACTTTCTGAAAGAATTCTTTCAATCATAATTTCTGCAATAATTATACTTTTAATTGTAGTTGTGTGGTTTGGTCCTAAATTTGTTTTTAACTTTTTTGGAGATATTGTTGAGCATTTAACAACACCATATACCGATAGATTAGGATTTACTGTTGCTGAAAACAGACAGCCATTTTTTGCAGGAGAGTGGCGTGATTCATTTGGACCGGTTATTAAAGATATACCATTATTTTTCTGGTTATTTTTCATAGGAAGCATATTTTTATTCTATGAGATGATAAAAAGTCTTGAGCTTAAGAATAGGCTTATTCTTGTATCTACATACGCATTATTTTTATTTGCACTTATATTTAGCAAATATGCACCCAATGGGGCTTTTGATGGAACAAGCGGGATGAGCAAGCTATTATATTTTGGAGGTATATTGCTGTTTGGAGGAGTATTTGTTTATATTTATTATAAATATATGAAAGAAAACAAGCTAAGTCAGTTTGAAGAGTTTGACTTTGGCTATATTTTTATTATAGCATATTTTGTTATCTCTTTAATGGCTGCAAGAAGTGCAATTAGATTAATCATGGGGCTTGCTCCTGTTGCTGCAATTATTATAAGTTATTTTGTAGTTACAAGAGCTCATGAAGCAACAAAAAAGAAAGAAGATACTATGAAATTGCTAAGCATATCTATTGCAATATTGGTTGTGCTGGCTGCTATTTATACATTCTGGACATATTATAATATTTCAAAGAATACTGCTGAAAATTATATTCCTGACAGATATAGAATACAATGGCAAAAAGCAATGGGTTGGGTTAGAGATAATACCCCTAAAGATGCTGTATTTTCACACTGGTGGGACTATGGATATTGGGTTCAAAGTATGGGAGAAAGAGCAACTGTTTTAGATGGAGGAAACGCAATTGCCTACTGGGACCATTTAATGGGAAGGCATGTTTTATGTGCAAATTCTGAAAATGAAGCGTTAGAATTCATGTATACTCATAATTCGACCTATCTTCTTATAGATCCAACTGAAATAGGTAAATATGGGGCTTATTCAAGCATAGGAAGTGATGAGAATTATGACAAATACTCTTGGATAGCTCCTTTTTTAATGGATGAGAAAAATATTCAGGAGAAGAGAAATGAAACAGTATATTATTATCAAAGTGGAACACTTTTAGATGAAGATTATGTTTATGAGACAAATACAAGCAAAATAATATTCCCTGCAAGAAAAGCCATTGTAGGATATATGATACTTACAAGAACTATTCAGGGTGAGTTTAAACAACCAGAGGTTGTATTTTTCTATCAAAATAAACCAACGACAATCCCATTAAGATATCTTTATTATAACAACACATTGGTTGACTTTAAAAGCGGATATAATGGCACAATGTATTTAATGCAGAGATTAATCCAAGATAGTAATGGAATGAGGCTTAGTGATATTGGGGCTTCGTTATTTCTAAGTGCAAGAAATACAAGAGCATTGTGGGTTAGAATGTATTTATTAGGAGAAGGGACAAATCTCAAGTTAGTTCATTCAGAAACAAATCCTGTTGTTGCAAGTTTAAGGCAAAATAATCTTAATGTTAATGATTTTATATTCTTTTCAGATGTTGAAGGGCCAATAAAAATATGGAAAGCAGAGTTCCCTGCTAGTATAAAGGCAAATCCTGACTATCTCAAGACAGAATATCCTAATCAAGTGCTTTCACAGGCAAGGGTATTTTAGAGTTAAAATTCTATTAAGTAACTTTAAATAAGATATTTTAATCTGCTGAAATTTTATCTAACAACTACCCAATTAATAAGCTGCACAAGTTCGCTTATTTGAATTTATATTATCAATATTGTGGTTTGAAATAGATAGAGGATATCATAGCCTATAAAAATTAGAAAAGACTAAGTTTTATCAAAAACTTTCAAATTCTGAAAGTTTAAAAAGCTGAATTTTGTATAGATAACATGGAAGCAATATTGAGTATTTCATTTATAATCTCTTTCCTAGTAACATCTCTAATGCTGCCAAAATGGATAATTCAGGCAAAGAAATATGGATTTACAGGAAAAGATATGAATAAGTATAGAGAAGTGCGGGCTGCAGAAGGTGGAGGGCTAACTGTTGTTGCTGGTTTTATTTTAGGAATATTAATTTATGTTGCTTTGAAAAAGTTTTATTTTACTTCTAATGAAAATGTTATTGAGATATTTGCAATTACAACTTCAATTCTGATACTAGCTTTGATTGGCTTAATTGACGGCTCATTGGGATGGAAAATAGGCTTGAGAAGAAGGTTTAGAATATTGCTATGCCTGTTTGCAGCTGTTCCATTGATGGTGATAAATGCAGGCCAGAGTGCTATAACAATTCCTTTAATAGGACATGTTAATATGGGCTTGTTGTACCCATTGATTTTAATCCCTCTTGGAATTGTGGCTACTTCAACAACTTTTAATTTCTTAGCAGGATATAATGGCTTAGAATCAGGACAAGGAATAATTATGATATCTGCTTTATCTCTTGTTGCATATTTAACAGGCTCTACCTGGCTTGCTCTAATTGGATTAATAATGGTTTTCTCGCTAATTGCTTTTTGGATTTATAATAAATATCCTGCAAAAGTCTTTCCAGGCGATGTTATGACATATCCTGTTGGGGGTATGATAGCCATAATGGCAATATTAGGAAATTTTGAAAGAATTGCTTTGTTTTTCTTTATCCCCTATATTATTGAAGTGATTTTAAAAGCAAGAGGCAAACTTGTGAAACAGAGCTTCGGGAAGCCGAATAAGGATGGAAGTTTGGACTTAAGATATAGCAAGATATATGGATTAGAGCATTTTGTAATTTATCTACACAGTAAATTAGGGATTAAACCAACTGAAAAGAAAGTTGTCTGCACAATACATGTAATCCAAATTGTAATAATTGCTTTTGGATTTTTTTTGTTTAGAGAGCATATATTTTCAAGATTATAATTAATTTATTTTAATATGATAGAAAAAATTAGAGAATTAAAAAATAATGAATTAATCAGAGGCAGTTTTATTTTCTTAATATTATTTAATTTATTTAATATGATGAATTTTGCATTTCACTTTTTGTCAGGAAGACTGCTTGAACCAAATGACTATGGAACTTTGGCTGCAATTATGGCAATAGTATATATTTTTAATGTTCCTGCAGACAGCATACAAACAATTGTGTCAAGATATACTACAAAAGTGAATAAAAATAATAGCAAGATTAAGGCACTTATGATGCAGAGTTTAAAGAGATTTTTTTACTGGGGATTGGGAAGTTTTGTTTTGTTTGCAATTGCTTCTCCTTTTCTTGGCAAGTTTTTAAATATAGAAACTCCACTTTTAATAATTACAGGAGCATTATTAATTTTAGTATTTACTCTGCCTGTTAATCGAGGCATATTACAGGGAATGAAGGAATTTTCAAAACTTGGTGTGAATTTCTTTGCAGAAGGAATTGTTAAATTAGGATTTGTAATTCTTTTAATTCTCCTTGGAATGAAAGTTTATGGGGCTGTTTTAGGAATAATTATTGGAACATTATTTGCAATTCTAATTTCAATTATATTCTTAAAAAAAGTAATAAAAACAAAAACAGATAAAAATGTTGAGACAAAGGGGATAGGTATTTATTCTCTGCCTGTTCTTGCATCTGTGGCTGCGATAACTATATTTTATAGCATTGATTTAATATTAGCAAAAAGATTCTTTCCAGATATTGCAGGAGAATATGCAGTTATAGCAATGCTTGGAAAAATATTATTTTTTGGTTCAATGCCAATAAGCAGAGTTATGTTCCCCTTGGTATCAGAAAGACAGGAAAAAAACAAGCATGCGGGAGATATATTAAAAAAAGCATTTCTTATTGTCTTTTCACTGTGTATCTTGGGGTTGATTGTGTATTATCTCTTCCCAAAACTTATAATTTCAATATTATATGGTGCAAAATACCTTTCTTTTGCTAATTTCCTTATATATCCTTCAATTGCAATGGCATTGCTTGCCTTTAGCAATGTTTTTATATTTTATAACTTGTCTTCTGAAAAGAAAAATTACAACTATCTATTAATTTTGCTTGTGGCAGTACAAATAGCTCTTTTAAGCTTGTTTCATTCTACACTCTTCCAGTTTATGCTTATGAATATAATTGCTAATGCTGTTTTGTTTTTATTCATGATTTTTATATACTTTAAAAAATGAAAGAAAAAAACTTTTTCAAAAATAGAACGCGTGCCTTCGCACGAGCAACTTATCAACTATTTTTGAAATCCAGAAGATTTGATAATCCTCTGGCTTTTAAATTCTCACGCGGTTCGAATTTAAAATGAAAATATCAATAATAATACCGGCTTATAATGAGGAGAAAAGAATAGCTACACCTCTGGAAAGCTATGCTTCTTTCTTTAGAAGCAAGAAACAAAATAAGAATATTGAAGACTTTAGGATTATTGTGGTTATTAACAATACAACAGACAAGACAGAAGAAGTTGTTAAAAAATTAAAGAAGAAATATAAAGAAATTGAATATCTTAATTTTAAACAAGGGGGAAAGGGGTTTGCAGTAAAAGAGGGCTTTAAATATGCTCTTGAGAAAAAAGATGATATTGTTGGATTTACAGACGCTGATGTTTCAACACCGCCTGCTTCATTCTATAAACTTATACAGAATATAAAAGAAAATGATGGGGCAATTGCCAGCAGATATCTGCCTGATTCTGTGATAAAACCGGAACTGCCTTTTATTAGAATATTTGTTTCAAGGGTATTTAATTTTTTAGTGAGGTCTCTTTTCTTTCTTAATTATAAAGATACTCAATGCGGAGCTAAAATATTTAAAAGAGAGGCATTGAAAAAGCTGATTGGCTCTTTTGAGATGACTCAATGGGCATTTGATGTAGATATGCTCTATAATGCCAGAAAATTAGGTTTAAAGATAAAGGAAGTGCCTATTTTCTGGAGTTCTGCTGAAGAGGGAAAATTAAAAGTTAAAAAAGCAAGTGCTCAGATGTTTTTTGCCATTATTCAACTAAGAATTTTAAGGTCTCCTATTAAAAAAGCGTGGTGGTTTTTTAAGCCCTTAGTAGGATTATTATATAGTCTATTTAAATAGTTTTATAAAGATTAAAAAAATAAAGTAAACATGGCAAGTTTTTATGAAAAAATAGTTGATAAGGCATTGGATATAATTTTTTTTAAAGATAAAACTAAATCCTATTTAATTTTAATAATTCTCTTTGGATTCATATTAAGAGTTATTGCTGCTGATGATGCTAATCATGCAATAAGGCCATTTGAGATATTTGGGAGCGGAAAAATGGATATCTGGGACCAATCTTCTGCTTTGTGGTATTATATTGAAGGAGTATTTTACAATGTTTTTGGAACTACACAGCTTGCTTCAAGATTTGCAAGTGTTTTATTCGGAAGCATGTTTATTTTATTAATATTTCTTTTTACAAAACAAATATTTAAATCAGATAAAATAGGGCTAATTTCTGCATTTTTAATTGCCATAAGCCCTTTTCATCTAAAAATGAGCATTCATGAGCTTGATGTGGGTGCGATATTTTTTATTATTTTTTCTGCTCTTTATTTATTTAAATTTATAGAAGAATATAAAAGAAAGGATTTAATTCTCTGTGCACTATTTATGGGAATTGCGGTTCTGGTTAAAGTTTATGCTTTATTTTTTATGGCTTCATTTATAATATTTATGCTATATAAGATGAATAAGGATAAAGAGAAAGTCAATGGCAAGATTGTAAAAAATCTAATAATTTTTCTTGCAATAGTTTTTATTTTCTGCATTCCAACTCTTACACACAATTATCTTCTATATAAAGATAAAGGATATATGGATTTAATATTTACTAACTTTTTTAAAATGGGGCTGGATAAAGCACAGCAACTTTATGGCTGGGGAGCAGGCTATATGGCAAAATCAGATTATTCTGGATTTTTATTCGGGCATCAGGCTAATTTTCCTGGAAAAGCAATGCCAGGTTTTATAGTTGTTTTTAACTTTATATTATTTGAAGACCCTGTTATGACAATTTTAGGCATTTTAGGATTAATTGTCTTGTTTATGAATAAAAAAAGAGATTATTTTTACTTCTTCCTTATTTCATTTCTACCCATTTTTATTTATCTTGGAGCGCAAATACCCATGGCAAAGCACTTCTTGTTTGCACTTGGTTTGCTGGCTCCTGTTGCAGGATTTGGTTTAAGCAATTTGCAGGAAGTAATTTTAAGAAATAAACTAAAAATAAAATACATCCTTATAATCTTGTTAATAATTAATCTTGTTTATCTTGGAAGAGGATGGGCAGGTGTTCACGGGCATTTTTACAGCGAAAGCGGTGAAGGACAGCTAATGAGATATAAAGAAAATATTCCTAAAAATGCATTGGTTGTGGTAGACCCAAGGATTTATACTGGATTTACATCCTGGATGTTCATTGATAAGAATTTTATAAGTTCAAATTATATGGCTTCTTTGATGGCTCAGTCTAAAAAGATTGGAAATGAAGTTGCAACAGATGTTTATTTTATAGAATGTGCAAAAGATGACTGTGGATGGGGGACTATTGCAGAACAGAAAGAACTTAATCAAAGTGTGGAGAATTTTTTTAACGAGGTTAAAAATGTTTCAATTAAAAAGAAGGTTATAAGTGCAATAGATGAAGGAAATTTTTACATCCCTTTTATGAGTAAAAATGAGAAAGAAAAATATGCGATTTATTATATGAGTATTAATCTTAATCCAGGGGTTATTAATGCTGTAAAAACAACCCATAGCTGGTATATGTATCCATTGGGATATGATAAAACAATTGCAGAGGTGTTTGATGACTATGTTGTTAAAGGGCCAATAGAATTTCTTATTGATAAACTTGCACATCTCATATTTTATATATCATTAATTATGGCTTTTGCTTCTGTTGTCTTTTTAATTTATATTTTTATCGGAGAGTAAGATGCAAAATACATATAAAAAAATAATAACAATAGCAATACCTTTTTTTAATGAAGAGAATACTATCAGAGAAATTTTTGCAAAAATAAAAAACCTTCAGATGCCTTTTGAAAAAGAGATTATTCTTGTGGATGATGGTTCGAGCGATAAAAGTTATGAAAGAATAAAAAATGCAAAAGGAGCTGTTATTTTAAGACACAAGGTAAATATGGGCAAGGGAGCGGCGGTAAAAACAGCCCTGGCTAATTCAAAAGGAGATATTTTTATTGTGCAGGATGCTGATTTAGAGCTTAATCCAGATGATATTTTAAAAGTTATAAAGCCAATTGCAGATGGAAAAGCAGATGTTGTTTATGGCTCAAGAAATGTTGACGGCAGGAATGTTGAACACTCACTTATTTTTTATTGGGGTGGTAAATTGGTAACAGAAGCTGCTAATCTGCTCTATGGAACTAATTTAACAGATGAAGCATGTGGGTATAAGGCATTTAGGACAAGTGTTTTAAAGAGTATTAGGATAAAAGAAAACAGATTTGAATGGGAGCCTGAAGTTACTGCTAAAATTTCAAGAAAAGGTATTAAAATAAAAGAAGTTCCTGTTTCATATAATCCAAGGACAAAAAAACAAGGAAAAAAACTTGGATGGAAAGATGGAATCAAAGCCCTTTGGGCTTTGATTAGGTATAGGTTTTGAGGTTTGAAATATGACTAAAATAGCAATATTTACCTGGAGAGATATAAAGAACCCTAAAGCAGGCGGGAGTGAAGCGTATTTTCATGAAATTGCAAAAAGAATTGCAAAAAAAGGAAATGAAGTTATATGGCTAACTTCTTCTTGGAAAGGGGCAAAGAAAATAGAACAAATAGATGGCATAAAGATAATAAGAAGGGGTAGTCAATTTATGCAATATCTTGATGCACCAATTTCTTATTTTAAATATGCCAAAGATGCTGACATTATAATTGATAATGAAAATGGAATTCCCTTCTTTACACCATTATATGCTTGGAATAAGAAGATATTCCTTCACATACACCATATTCATAAAGATGTTTGGTTTAAGGAAGCTAAAGGATTAATGAAGATGCTGGGTGTTGTTGGCTATATTCTTGAAAAATGGCTTATGCCGTTAGCATATAGAAATAAAAAGATTATTACAATATCAAAAAGCTCTGCAGAAGAAATTGAAAAGGAGATTGGGAAAAATGTTTTAGGCATTGTAAACCCAGGATTTTCATGTCAAAAAATAAAAGGTTATAAAAAATATTCAAGTCCGACAATCCTCTTCGTAAACAGAGTTAAAAAATATAAAGGAATAGACACACTAATTAAAGCTTTTAAAATAGTAAAAAAAGAAATCAGTGAAGCAAGATTAATTGTTGCAGGAACAGGAGATGATTTGGAAAGACTAAAACAAGAGGTAAAAGAAGATAATATAAAAGATATTGAATTCAGTGGTTTTGTAAGTGATGAAAAAAAGCAGGAATTAATGGAGAAGGCATGGGTATTTGTTAATCCGAGTTTTAAAGAGGGCTGGGGAATTGTAAATATAGAAGCAAGTTATTACGGCCTGCCAATAATAGGGAGTAATGTAGCTGGGATAAGAGATTCTATAAAAAATCATGAGAGTGGTGAGCTTTTTAGTTATGGCAATGCAAAAGAACTTGCAAGAAAGCTTGTTGATATGCTTAAAGATGATAAAAAAAGAAAAAAATTAGGGAGCAATGGCAAGAAATGGGCTAAACAATTCTCATGGGAAAGTTCTGCTGATAAATATTTAGGGATTATCAAGGGAAAATAATTCCCATAGAATTGTTTATTAATCAAAGTAAAAGAATATTAAATTGCAGAGATATTTTTGAGACTATTTAGATTATAATAAGGCAGGTAAGATATTAAGGAAAAAGAATTTTTATAAAACACTATTCTGTTGAGAAAACAACTGCAAAAGTTCCTCTTGCTTGAGTATATGACTGATATGCTGGTTTGAACAGAGTTTGATTTGATGAGAAAAATGGCACAACCCAATCAGGTGCCTTTTCCAAGTTAGTAATTACAATATACTTTACTTTTTTATCTTTAATTTGATTGAGTTCTGCAGATAAATTCTGCTCATGACTGTAAACTGCTTTTTCAGAATAATATGTTAGTGCTGGAACTGCTGCACTTATTATGGAATCTCCTTTTTGAGAATTATCTTTTATCCATAAGCCAACATCTTTTATTTCTGAATAGGAAGTAGCTTGAGCAGTTATTATTGAAGAAGCTTGGGCATTCATATTATTGGCAGAATATAATAAAAACAAAACAATAAAAATTATGCCAAGATATTTATAATATTTATTTAATATATTGCTTATTTTGAACAGCGTGACTGAAACTAGCATAAAAAATACAGGAAAAATCATGAATAAATATCTATCTTCAAAATGATTCACAAAAAATCCAAAATAAATTAAAGGTATAATAATCCACAAAAATATTAAAAAATCTCTTTTTAATTTTTCGTCTTTCTTTAGCAGATCTAAACCAAGTAAAAACAAAAGAGTATATAAAAAGCCAATTACAAAGAGAATTAAAATTAAATAACCTGCATAGTGTGGAAGATAATTAATATACTGCATAAAAACACCAAATCTTCCACCTTCTGGTGTTGCCAATGCACCACCACCACCAATCAATATGCTGTAAAGAGGATTACCGTACTTAAAATAGCTCCATATTAGGAAAGGAAGGGAAATTATTATCCCAAGAGCAGCAGAAATCCAGTAATTTTTATTTTTAGACCATTTTTCTTCGGTAAATAAGATATAAATAAATAACACTATAAAAAGCCAGAATAATGGGAATCTTAAAAATGTTGCAATTACAAACAAAGGTATTGAAAACCAAAGATATTTTCCTTTTTTAAGGAAGAAATAAAATGCAAGCAAACCAAGGAAAAGAGACATTATGTCGACCATTATTCTAAATGAATAGAAAAGAAAAATATAAAAAAATGAGAACAAAAATGAAGCAACTATTGCAGTTTTGTCGTCGAATAATTTCTTTCCTATGGCAAAAACCAGATAAACAGTTCCAAGGGAAATTAGTATGAGAAAAAATCTTATTGCAATCTCACTAAAGCCTAAAAAAAAGAATCCTGAAAGAATTACTGGGAATAAAATGGGTCTTCCTGCCCAATAGCCTGTATCTGGCAGTCCAAAAGCTATTGACTTTGCTTTTAGCATATATTCTGATTCATCCCACCATAAAGCCTGAGATTTTGTAGCTGAAAAATAATATACTTGAAATAAAAAAGCAATAATAAGAATTAAAATTAGAATTAAATTAAATGGATTTTTCAGCCACGAAGCTATTGCCTCTCTATTCATAGCAAAGTTAAATCAAGACGGTTTAAAGACTTAATGTTTTTCCATTACAACAATTAATTTTGTAAAAAATCGAGCATAGGATAATTTTACTTTAAAGTCTTTTGAAAATTCTTTTTTTACTCTGAATGGAGACAATGGAAACTCATTTTCTGTTTTTTCATTTTTTAATTTTCCAATAATTTCCCTTAAAATGTTAATTGGATTAAAAATATTGGGTTCAATTGCAAAAACCCTGCCTTTGGATTTTAAAATCCTGCTGAATTCAGATGAAACTTTTTTCAAATCTGGAAAATGATGCAGTGCATTTGAAATAAAGATAATATCCTGTGATTTTGAAGGAAGAGAAATTGATTCTGCGTCTGACACGAAAAAAGCAATATCTGGAAAGGCTTTTTTCGCAACGTTTATTGAAAATGGAGAGATGTCAAAACCAGTAATATTTCTGAATCCTTTGCTATAGATTAAATATGTAAGATAGCCTCCGCCACAACAGGCATCCAATATACTATCTGTTTTTTTAGGATGCAATTTATTTATAAAAATATTAAAATAATAATTAAATCTTTTGAATTTTTTTACAAGTGCTTTTTCATTTTCAACTGCCTGCTCAAGAGGAATTGTTTTATGGAGAGTTATCTCTGCGTTTTTATCTTGATTTTTCATTTTTATCTGAGCTGTATAATTTTAGATAAATATCTGCAATACTATCCCAAAGATATTTTTTAGCTTTTTGTCTGTTATTTTTTGATATTTTATTGGCAAGTCCTTTATTATCTAGCAAAAGCAGGATTTTTTCTTTTAATTTTTTAATCTTCCCGTATTCAGCAAAAAACCCATTTTCAGGCTCTTTCATCTCGTAGGGAACACCATTTACAGGAGAGGCTACAACAGGCAAACCACATGCCATTGCTTCAAATAATGTTAAAGGCAGGCCTTCCCTATAGCTTGGAAGAACAAAAACATCTGCTGCCTGATAAGTAAGAGCTATTTCTTTTTTGTCTCTTGTTGCAGGCAGGAGAATAATTCTCTTTTCATTTTTAATCATTCTTTCTATTGTTGATTTCATTCCCTCATCAGGACCTCTGATTACAAAGAAGATGTCTTTTCTTTCTTTGATAATCTCTTTTGCAGCAAGAACAAATTTATCAGGACCTTTTGTAATATTTAATCTTCCAAAATATAAGATCATTTTTCCTTTAATATCGTTTCTTTTCTTGAAATTATTGCTGAACTTCTTAAATAATATTGCATCAACCCCATTTGGTATAATTTCAAGTTTATTTTCATCACAGCCATATTTTTTTATAAATTCAATTTCCCAGGGAGTTATTGCAACTACCCTGTATGCTGTTTTATAGACAAATCTCATGAATATATTATAAACAAGAGGGACCATTAAATTTCCAAATGCAGAGCGAAATCCAGTTGTCCATGGGCAATGAGTAGTATGAATATGCTTTGTTCCTGTGAGCATTGCTGCAAGAGAAGAAAAAAATACATGCGGATGGCCTGATTCCTGTGAGTGAATTATATCAAAATTGCCTTTTAGCAACTTAAAAAAAACAGAAGGAAAGATTGTGACGAAATTAACAGCCCTTGCAATGTGAAAACAGCGGTGGACTTTTACACCATCAATAACTTCTTCTTTTTTCTTTATTCTTTTTTCTTTATCCCAATCAGAGCAAAAAACATGAATGTCATGGCCTTGTTTTGCCAATCTTGTTGCAATTTCTTCAACCATTCTTGTCACTCCACCTATTGATGGTTTGTAGAATTCTGTTACAAATGCTATTTTAAGCTTTTTTATCATTTTTATTTTACCTCGCAAATTTTTCTTGAACCAATATTTAAACCAAAGAGTTTTGAATTAAAAACCTTTACTTCCTGACAATTTTTAATTAAGTCATAACCTGCAAATCCTTCACCACTTATAATATATTTTGCTTCAGTGATATTTGCTAAAAGAGAGGTATTTGCATATATTAAAGCAGGCTCTGCATAAAAGCTTGAATTAAGAGAGTTTGTATAGATTGCAGCATCATAAGCTGTTTGAGATGAAGCAATTAGTGTGAAGAGCCATAAAATTGAGAATAAAGATAAAGCAAGCAGGGAAATAAAGAATAAAAAATTAATCTTTATTTTTTTAAAACATAAAATTAGCAACATTGGAATTAAATAAATTATATGGCGCTCCTCTACAACAGAAAGTCCTGTTCTTCCTGAAGTTGGAATTGAAAGAAGAACAATTGTTGAAAAAAGCAGAACAAGAAGTATTTTATCTTCTTCTTTTTTCAATGAAATATTAGCTAAAAATAAAAGGAAAGCTAAAAAACATAGAAAAGCAAAAGCAAGGTAGATTGTATGGGGAAGAACGTGATAGAAAAGAGGAATTCTACCGTGAATAGAATAGCCTGTTTTTGAGACAGTTGAGACTAGAAAGTCATAGGAAATATAGGATAAAGGCAATAATAGCAACAGATATAATCTATTTAACGGAATTTTCTTAATTAGAAAAAATGAAAAAGGAAGGATAACAAATCCTGAAAAAAAGAAAATCCAGCCTAATTTTTTCAAAAATAACAAAGGAGAGAATCCAATGGAGATGTAGGAAGACATTGCATTTGAAAATGTAAAATAACTAAAAAGCATCCACCCACCAATAGAAGTTATTAGGAAAAGTCCTGAAAGAATAAAATAGATATTTAATTTTAATTTATTTCTGTAGAAGAAATAAGGAAGAAGTATGCATGGGAAAATTGCATATTGCTTGAAAAAGAAGCCTATTACGGCAAATAAAGTTGCAAGAGGCATTAATCTTGGATTTTTAATAGATTTCATAAAGAAAAGCATACTTAAGCATGAAAAAAGAAGAGCAGGAGTATCTGATAGAGAAAAATGAGAAACCATGAAAATAGGATAGATTAAAGATAAGGCAAATGCCAGATATGAAGAAATTTTTGGAGAAAGAGAAAATTCTCTTGCAAGAAAATAAGAGATAGGAAAGAGAAGTAAAGCAGAAAGCATTGTTAGTATCCTTAGGGAAAATTCTGAAAATCCAAAAATATAAACAAAAAAAGAGTTTATTAAAATATTAAGAGGTGGATGTCCTAATGTAGAAGCCATTTCTTTTATAAAATCTTGGTAAGAAGATGTGAAAAAATGTTTAGTTAATGAAGAATAAATACTTTCATCCATGAAAAATGGGTGAGATAATCCTAAAGAAAAATAAATAATTATAAAAATTACAAAGAGAGTGATAAATGTTTTATTAATTTTCATTTTTTATGTTTGTTACCTATAAATAAGAGTTATTTCTTGAAATCCATCAGATATTTTAATCTTATCAATTGAAATATCATTTTTATAGGGTCTGTAATCTTGAACTTTGAGCCTTCTACTGAAAAAAGTTTCACAGGAACTATTTTTACAGAGTATTTTTTGCGATACGCTCTAATTATTAACTCTACATCAAATATCCATCTTTCTGAAATTAGATTGCTTGCAAGATACTTCGCTGCTGAGTTTCTAAAACCCTTTAATCCACATAAAGCATCCCAGATTTTTTCATGAAATAACATTCTCACAAAAGAATTAAAACCGAAACTTGTGATTTTTCTAATTAATGGCTCTTTTGTTACTCTTATTGTTTCTTTTGAACGCTTTGTCCCAAGAACAACATCATTGGAATCCAAACTACTAAAAATCTTTAGAAGCTCTTCTGGGGGAAATGCGCCATCTCCATCTATAAAAGCAATTTTATCACCTTTGGCAGCAAGCATACCTGTCTTTACTGCAAACCCTTTTCCATGATTGGGTGAATAGGAAATTATCCTAATTTCTTTTTTTAGCTGACTAAGCAATTCCAGAGTTTTATCTTTTGAACCATCATTAACTGCAATTATTTCATAATCTTTTAATTCTTTTTTTGCAAACTTAATTAAATTTTCTATAAAGGTTGTTCCTCTTTTTTCTTCATTATATACTGGGATAATTATTGAATATTTCATTTTAATTCTTTTTTTGCAAAACAAGCAGAAGTATGCCAAATCCTGCTTTCATAAGAGAATAAATTTCCTGTGGAGACCTTATAGATATAAGTTTTTGCAAGATATAAGTTGGGCGCGTATAAAATGACTTATAGGCAGTTATAAGATAATTTTCAATTTCTTCTGCAGTCAAGTCAGTAAATAATTCATTCCTAAAACTTTTAACATGCAAGACAGAAATTGTTGCTTCTGTTCCATCCCAGCTTCTATCCATTTTTTTACTTAACTGGTCACAGAGTTCTGTTCCTGGATAAACAGTCAAAATACCAAAGTCAACTGTTGTGGGTTTAAGCTCTTTTGCAAGAGCAATTGTTCTTTCTACTGTTTCTTTATTATCGCCAGGATTCCCAATCATAAAATGCGCGTGTGTCCTCATTCCAATTTCACGAGCCCATTTGAATGTTTCCCTTGTCTGTTTTATAGTTATTCCTTTTTTCATATTATTAAGAATTTTCTGATCTCCTGACTCAACTCCGAATAAAATAATTCTACAGCCTGCTTTTTTCATTAAATTCATAGTTTCCCTGTCGAGCATACCTATTTTCCCATTGCAAATCCATTTTAATTTAATCTTTTCATTTATCATGCGATTGCAAATTTCTTTTACCCTTTCTTTTTCAAAAGTAAAAATTTCATCCCTAAAAAATATTTCTTGATAGCCGACATGATATAAATATTTTAACTCTTCTATTACAGAATCAACACTTCTTTTCCTGATTCTAACTCCAAAAAAATAAGGGGCTGTGCAGAAAGTGCATTTTGACGGGCATCCCCTTGTAGTCTCGATTGTTGTCCATTTTTTAGAACTAACCAAAGGATTATAATAATTTATATGCAATATTGGCTTTCTGTCGGGAAATGGAAGTTGTGACAAATCTTTGTGCTCGTCAAAAGGATTTATAATATATTTTTTACCTTTCTTGAATGCAAGCCCATTTATTTTTTCAAAATTCTTTTTATTTACTAAAGCATCAATTAAATTTAATAGGGGAAATTCAGGCTCTCTTCTTATAACAAAATCAATTATGCCACTTTCAAGACTTTTTTCAGGAAGGAAAGTAACATGAGAACCAAAAACAATTATTTTAATTTTCGGATTTCTGGCTTTTATACTTGTAAGAAGCTCAAGGTCTTCATTAAATGTCATTGTTGCTGTTTGCGTAATAAGATAATCAAACTTGTTCCAATCATATTTTTTTAACAAATGAGAGTGATTAATCTTTTCTCCCTGGGCATCTAGAAAAACAGTTTTAAAGCCATTTTTGTTTAGCAAAGTGTTTGTGTATAAAAGAGGCAAAGGAGGATATTCCTGCAAACCGACTTTTCTACCTCTGCACCAAGCACCATATAATACATCTTTTGAGAGTGTTTCGCCTGTTTTACTGCCAATATTTAAGATAAAAATATTTGCTTTTTCCATAAATTCTTATTGATAAAGAAGGTTTATAAATCTTAACTTTTAATAATATTTTTTTTATTAAATCTTATTATATATTAGAGTATAATTAAATTTAAATAGGGTTATTGTTAAGAGGTGATATGAAAAAGACTGCGTTAATAACAGGAGGAGCTGGATTTATAGGGGGGCACTTGGCAGAAGAATTGTTGTCCAGAAATTACAGAGTTTTAAGTATAGATAATTTATCAACAGGGACAATGAGGAATATTGATGGATTAAAAGATAATAAAGACTTTTCTCATGTTACTGCAGATATAATTTCTAATGAAAACAGGGGAATTTTGGCTGAAATGGTGGATAGAGCAGATGTAGTCTATCATCTTGCAGCTGCTGTTGGGGTTCAAAATGTTGTAGATCATCCAAGTGAAACCATAAAAATAAATCTTCTTGGAACTGAAAATGTTCTTGAAGAAGCAACAAAAAAAGGAAAAAGGGTTTTTGTTGCTTCAACTTCAGAGGTTTATGGCAAGAATGATGCAAAGGATTTTGTAGAAGACAAAGATATCTTATTGGGAGCTTCTAAAAATTCAAGATGGTGCTATGCAGTAAGCAAACTAATGGATGAACACTTAGCATTTGCATATTTTAGAGAGAAAAAACTGCCTGTAACACTTGCAAGACTGTTTAATACTATTGGAGAAAGGCAGACAGGAAGATATGGGATGGTGGTGCCGAGATTTATAGAATGGGCGTTGAAAAATGAGCCAATACAGGTTTATGGTGATGGAAATCAATCAAGATGTTTCTGCTATGTAAAAGATTCTGTCAGAGCAATTATCGGATTGATGGAAAGTGATGAAACAAAAGTTGCAGGCGAGCTATATAATATTGGAAACCCTCAAGAAATAACAATGATTGATTTAGCACAAAAAGTCAGAGGTGTTTGCAAATCACAATCAGAAATAAAACTTATTCCCTATGAACAAGCCTACTCAAGTGGATTTGAAGATATGAGAAGAAGAGTTCCAAATATTGATAAAATAAAAGCAACAATTGGCTGGCAGCCAAAAACAAGTCTTAATGAAATTTTAGAAAGAACCCGAGATTATATTGCTGAAAATAGCTAATATCTTGGTTTTAAATGGTTTATAGGTGATTATGAATTTTTATATAAATTTAAGTATATTGATGTTGACATTAGATTTTACAATTTCATATCATTTATAAACCTAAAAATTGTCTAAAATTATGGCATCATCAAAACCCTCGCTTACTCAGCTAACTTTAAAGAATTCCTTCTGGCTTTTTGCAGTAAATCTCATAAATAAGCTAGGTTCAATGATTTTCACAATAATTCTTATCCGAATCCTGCTTCCAGCAGATTTTGGAATTTACAATCTTGCATTATCAATTGCTCTAATACTAATAACTTTTGCAGATTTAGGAATAAATATAACTTTAGTAAGATATTTTGCTTTCTCAATAGGAAAAGGAAAGAATCAAGAAGCAGCTGCTTATTTTCGCTTTTTATTCAAAATAAAATTTGTTTTAACCCTAATTTTATCTGCAATAATCCTTATAATTTCCTATCCTTTATCAATTCATATTTTTAAAAAGCCTGAACTGTTTTATCCATTATTAATTTCAGGATTTTATGTCTTTGTTCTGTCAATCGAAGGATTTTTATCTTCTTATTTTTATGCAATAAAAAAGGTAAACCTTATTTCTGTCAGAGAAGCAATTGTTCAGATTCTTAAGATATCTCTTCTAATCCTAATCTTTTTTTTAATACCTTCAAAACACTATCTTTCATCAATTATCCTTGCGATTACATTTACTTATTTATGCTTAATTTTCTTTAATCTTTATTATATTTCTAAATTTTCACCATTTTTATTTAAAAAATCACAATCTTTAATTAATAAAAAAGAAGTAATTAGATATCTGATTTTTACAACAATCGCGGCCATTTCAACTATTTTTTATGGATATATTGACACAATTATGCTGGGTTTATTTCTCCCTGATGCTTCCTATATTGGTTTCTATCGTGCTGCATTTGCCCTTGTTTTTGGCATTGCAGTTATTCTTAGTTTTGGCAATATTCTCCTTCCAATATTTTCTCAATTAAATAACAGAATGACAAAAATTGCCTTTGCAAAAACAACCCGTTATCTTTTTATGATTTCAATCCCAGCAGCCTTTGGGCTTATGAGTCTTGGTAATTATTTTATAAGGGCTATTTTTGGCTATGAATATCTTTCTGCTTCTATCCTTCTTGCAATTCTTTCCTTCCTAATTATTGAAACAGCTTTAAATTCTCTTTTTGTATCAACATTTCAGGCAAAAGGAGTTCCTGAGAGAATTACAATCCCTTTAATTGTCTCTGCTGTTCTTAATATTTTATTGAACATAATATTGATTAAGGCACTTATGCCGTATTCTCTTCTAATGGCTACAGCAGGAGCAGCAATTGCAACAATTATCAGCAGATACTTTTATCTTTTTATTTTAGCATTTTATCTTAAAAAAGACTTTAATCTTGATTTAAATTTTAAGTCTTCTATAAAACCTATAATATCCAGCATAGTTATGATTCTATTTCTGATTATTCTTAAGAATATTTTTACAGACATAAATCTCTACAATGGATTATTTTTAGTTTTAACAGGTGCAATAGTCTATCTTGTTATGATGATTATCCTTAAAGGTATAACAAAAGAGGATTTTACAATTGCAAAAACTTTTATTAGAAATCTCTTTTCCCGAAGATAATCTCTTTTAGCCTTACAATAATTGTTTTAATTGTCAATAAAGGAGAATGCATAAGGTTGTTGCCTATTCTTTTTATTCTGTGTTTAATCATTTCATGTGAAAGCAGTGCATGCCTTGCATTTTGCTTTACAGCAACATTATAATATTTTTTAATATCTTCAGGATTCCAGTCTTTTGTTTTCATTAGATGCTCATGTCTGTTAGAAAGTATGCTCTTTTCCAGCTCTTTCCCGTCTTTTAACAAATATCCTTTTTCCTTGGCAACGTCATACATTCTTGTTCCTTGAATTGGTATAGCATTGTTAAATGTGCAGTATCTAACTCCTATTTTCATAATTCTCTTTGCAAAATTTATTGTCTCTTCAATTTCTTTTTTAGTTTCTCCTGGCATGCCAATTACAAAATAACATCCTAAACTTATCCCTACCTTCTTGCAATCTCTTACAACCTGCTCAACTTTTTTTAAGTCGAGATTTTTCCCAACAACTTCATTCACTACTCTTTGCACACCAGACTCAGGCGCAATAACAATGTCATGAAATCCTGCTTTTTTCATTAATTGCAAAACTTCAAAAGATAAGGTATCTGCCCGCATTCCCTGTTCTGCATGCAATCTTAGATTATAATTTCTTTCAATTATTAGCTTCATTAATTTCTTCATCCTTTCTGGATTTAAGCTTATGTTCTCATCTTCAAAATAAATATCTGTAATTCTATACTTTTTCACAAGAAAATCAATTTCTTTAATTATATTTTCAGGGCTTCTTGCTCTCCACTTTTTCCCAGTTATTCGATAGGCTGAACAGAAAAAACAGTTAAATGGGCATCCTCTTGAGGTTATTACGCTAACACATCTTCCTGTGCCCTCTGCCCCATGTCCTGTCTTAAAAATTTCAAAGTATTTCTCATAATCAGCCAGATGTCTTGCAGGAAATTTTAAATTATCAAGATTATCAATAAATCCTCTTGGTTTGTTTGTAATGATTTTACCTTTATTTCTATAAACAATGCCATTTACCTTCTTTATATTTTTCTTTTTGTAAATAGCATCAAGCAACTCTGGAAATGTTTCCTCTCCCTCGCCAACAATAACAAAATCAATATTTTTATCTTTTATTGCTTCATAAGGTGAGTTTGTAGCATATGCTCCACCTAAAATAACTTTTATTTTGCTGTCTGCTTCTTTTATGGTTTCTGCAACTTTGTGGATATTGGGTGATATAAAGCTTAATCCAGTTATTCCAATAACAGATGGTTTTATCTTCTTTATGCTTTCTTTTAAATTTTCAAAACTCATCCCATGCACTTCATTTTCAACTTTCTGCCAATCTTCAACAACAGCGTCAATAATTTGCACATCAAATTTATCTTCAATTGCGCCTGCTATATACATTAACCCTAATGGTGGATAAATGCTTAATCTTCCATGCTCTCCCTTTAGAACTTTTTTTTGAGGATTAATCAGAAGAACTTTTTGTTTTTTTTGCATGTTATTAATTGCTTGTGAATTTCTTCGAATTTATCTATTACCTTGCTTGTTTCATAAACTTCTCTCATTTTTCTTTCTCCTTTTTCTCCAAGTTTTTTCCATTTATTCCCCTTGAGAAGCAATTTCAAGCCCTCTTCAAATTTTTGAGTTTCAAAATTATCCACAACCTCTGTATAATATCCGTGCTCTGAAACCAGATTGTCAGGATTTTGGCATGACAAAATAGCGCATTTATGGGCCAAAGCTTCTAAAAAGCTTTGCGGCAGGCATTCGTGAATCGAGGTATTTATCATAATCCATGTTTTTGCAAGTATCTCGCTTTTTTTTGCATCATCAGATATAAATCCAAGGAACTTAAGATTTTTTACAGAGCTGTATTTTTTTCTTAATTCATCATCTCTGTCTTTTTCCCAGGCTTTTCCAAGAGCTAAAAACTCAACCTCTGGGAACTTCTTTGCAAGCTCAAAGTAAATTTCAGGCCTTTTTACCCAGTCAAATCTTCCCACATATGCCACTGTTGGCTTTTTTGCTTTTTTTATTTTTATTTTCGGCATCTCAATAGGGTTTGTCAGAAATTCAGGTTCTTTATCCAAATCATATCTTTTTTTAAGTCCGTCTAATAAATATCTTGCAGGAGCAGAAGTTTTATCTGCCTTATTTGCGCACCATTTAAACATTTTTTCCAGCAACCCCAAAACCAAAACTTTCCTAAATCTTGCTTTTGGAAAATTGCATAATTTTAAAATTCTCTCCTCTTCTTCTTTTGTTCTTGGGTCCTGGAAATTAATAACATGTATTTTATTGGGCATAAGTATCATCGCAAGCCATGTCGTAACATTTATTTCGCATGAATGGAATATATCTGGATTTATTTTCTTAAAATAAGGTATTGAAAAGGGTAGTGAAAATGATGCAGGAATATGCGGAATAACCGGATAGGAATACACTTTTATCCCATCAACTATCTCTAATTCTTCCTGTCCTTTAACTCTTGGCATTATTACATAGACATCATGCCCTCTTTTAACCAAACTGCCCGCAATATTCCTTGTAATCTTGCCATATCCTCCAAAGTAGCCATGTGTAAAAATCTCAGTAGTTATAAAGCAAATTTTCATAAAATCCCTATATATTTACCTTATTTAAACTTTATTCTATAGAATATTTTATGAAAATTTGGGGCTAAATCTCTTTGTACATCTTTTCCAAATCTTTCACTACTATGCTCCACAGAAATAATTTTGCCTTTTTAATATTATTTTGCTGCATTTTTTCCCTTAATTTGCTGTTTGTTATGAGCATTAAAGTTTTTTTCCTAAGATCACTAAGATTATTGAATTTATATACAAACCCTGCATTTTTATCAACTAAAAATTTTCCACCTTCTGTTCCAGATGAAATTACTGCATTGCCTCTTGCCATTGCCTCAAGAAGTGAAATTCCAAATGCCTCCCACTCGCTTGGAAATGCAAAAATTTCAGATATTGTAAGCAGTGCAAGTTTTTCTTCTTCAGAAACTTCTCCTGTAAAAATAACATTTTTTAGATTTAATTTTTCAGCTATTTTTTTTAGCCTCTCACTATCCCCTGCATCTTTTCCAATTGCAAGAAAAATAATATCCTTATTTTTCTTTAGAAGCTCGGGCATTATTTTTATTATTTGATCAAGTCCTTTATACTCCTGTATTCTTCCAAGATAAGATATTACAAATTTGCCATTAAGATTATACTTTTTTACATACTTATCTATTTCAACTTTTCTAAATGCTTCTTTTGAAATGCCATTTGGAACAAATGCTACTTGTTTTTTATCAACTCCAGCATATTTCATCCAGGAATACTGATATGGGTTAACTTCTATAATTTTATCATACAAGCTATTAATGAATTTTATAATTGGCATATAAATATAATTCGCCATCTGCGCAGGTTTAGAATAATTTTTCAGAGCCATAAACGGGCCATGTGGTGTGCATACAAGTTTTGTTCCTTTTAATTTTTCAAGCATTATAACTAAATCATGCTGTGGAAAACCAAAAGCATGCACATGCAGAACATCTAAATTATAACTTAATATTTTCAGTATTGAGGGATAAAAAGCAAAATAATACTTATAGCGAAAAAGTGTCCTAAATCTGTGAATTTTTATTCCTTCATAGGTTTCTTCTTTTTTTGCAGTTTTTCCATCTTTTCTGTCTGAGGTAAAAACATGAACCTCGTGTCCTTTTTTAGCAAGTTCTAATGCAAGAGCTAGGCAGTTTGATTCAGCCCCTCCGCCAAAAGGATAGAAATATGTTATTAAAAATCCTATTTTCATTTTTTTATTACCTCTTTGTATAATTTAGAATATTTCTCAGAGATAATGCTCCAGGAATAATTTTTCACAGCAGTTTCTACAGAATTAGCTCTTATTTTTTCCAAATCTTTATATTTTCTTTCAATCATTTTAATTTTTTCAGCTATTGTATCTGCATGATTATTTTTTAGAATAAACCCATTTTTTCCCTCTTGAATTATGTCTCCAACATCCCCTACTTTTGTTGCAACAGGAATGCACCCGCATGCCATTGCTTCAAGCATTGCAATTGGCAAGCCTTCAAATTCAGATGGAAGTACTACAAAATTTGCTTTATTTAGCAATATGGGAAGCTCTTCCTGAGATTTATATCCAAGTAAAGAGCAGTTTTTTCTGCTTTTGCACAACTCTTTTACTTCATTTTCAAGTGGCCCTAATCCAATAATATTAAGATGATAATCGGGCAGTAGAGACATTGCTTTTATTAGCAAATCTGGCCTTTTCTGCTGGGTAAATCTTCCTACGAAAATTATTTCCTTTTTTCTTTCTTGTTTTTTAAAATAAAATCTTTTTTCATTTATCCCATTTGGTATTATTACACAGTCTCCAAATCTTTTATAGAACTCAAATGTATCCTTTCCAAGGCAGACAATTTTCTTAGCTCTTGATGCAGATAATCTTTCAAGAGGATAATAAAGAGCTGAGAAAATTATTGAGAAGATTTTTTGTCCTTTTAAATCATAAAGTTTTTTAAATCCGTCTGAATGAACTCCGTGTGCAGTTGCTATAAATTTCCTTCTCGAAAAAACAGCAGGCAGTGCATGGGTTATAAGCCCTTCTGAATTTATTATATCCGGGTTTAATTTTTTTAATATTTTCATAGCATCAATCACAAAAAAAGCTTCAAAGAAAAATCTCCAGCACAAATAAAATATTTTTTTAAATCCATTATAATCTTCTAATTTTCTATGTGGGATTCCAGCATAATAAAAATCTACCCCTTTTATTTTTAACTTGGATTTTTCATTTGTTTTTGCCGAGATTATTGAAACTTTCCATCCTTTTTCAACTAAATATCTTGAAAGTTCAAGAATATGAGTTGGAACTCCCCCAATAGTCTGTGGAATTGGCATCAGCTCAATTATGCACACGTGTTTTGTTTTATCAGGCATGTTTGAATTAGATATCAATATTATAAAAACCTTGTGAATCAGTATGTCAAGAACTTAAAAGTGTTTTAGAACTACCCTGCCAAGCATGCTTTCTATTGGAAGGGTGTGAAAATTGAACTTGAATCTAAATCTTGCAAAGGGGTAATATAAACTGAATAAGAACCTTGTCAGAGGCTTATTTATCTTGTAAATAATATTCTTATTTGAAAATAGAGATGTGAAAGAAATGCTGTTTAGCCTTCTTATTCTTGATTTTTGATTCCATGACTTAAAATATAAGGCCCAATTATCAATTGAAAAGTCTGCCCAATCTTCAAATCTTTTTGGGGGTGTAAATCCTGCTTTTGATGCCTTGTGATAAAGGGTGGTTCCTGGATAAGGCGTATAAACTGCAAAAGGAGTATAAGCATTTTTATTTTCCTTACATAATTTTAATGCGAGATTTACTGTCTGCATTACTTGCTTGTCTGTTTCTCCTGGAAAACCAATCATAAAAGTATATTTGATTATAAAAGGATACTTTGAGAGCTTTCGGTTTGCATTTATGATTTCCTGAACTTTTATTTTTTTGTCAATCATATCAAGAATTTCCTGGCTTCCTGATTCTGCACCAATATCTACATTCCTGCATCCGCTTTTAACCATTAAATTCAAAACCTCATCATCCATTTTCATGGCAGTATCTATTCTTAAACCCAAAGTTCCCCAGATAATATTCAATTTTTCATCTATAATTCCCTTGCAAATTTCTTTTAATCTTTCAATATTTGCACAAAAGTTATCGTCCTGGAAATAAATGGCTTTAATATTATATTTTCTTACAACTTTTGCCAGCCTTTTAACAGACTCTTTTGCAGACATTGCCCTCCACCTACTTTTATTAAAGAACTGATTATAGCAAAAAGAGCAGTTAAATGGGCATCCTCTTGAAGTTATAAAATCAAGAGATCTTCCTTCTTCTAAGTGCAGAGAAGCATATTTTTCAGTATCAATTAATTCATAAGGTATTTCAGGAAGTGTATCGAGATTTTTTATAAACTCTCTTTCAGGTGTTGAGAAAATTTTACCGTTTTCCTTGTACCATATACCTTTTATTTTACTAAGAGGTTTTTTGTTTTTTATTGCTTCTATGACTTCTAAAAAAGAATTATCTCCTTCTTTAACTACAATTATATCCACATAGGGGTTTTCAAGTGTTTGACTTGGGAGAAGTGATGGATGAACTCCGCCCCAGACTATAGGAGATTTTGAATTTTCTCTGACAATTTTTGCAGCATGCAATGCATATCTTATCTGCCCGCCTGTCATGCAGGTAATTCCAACACAAATTGGATTTTGTTTTAGTGATTCAATAAGTGTTTTTTCCCATAAATGATCTGTTCTTTGGTCAATTATTTTTATCTTATATCCTTTTCTATGGGGAATTGAGGCTATTGAAAGCAAGCCATATGGCACTCTTGCACCTAACATATCATAGGGGCCTGCTTTTGGCTGGATTAAAATTATATCAATCATAAATCAAGAATAAAAAGGGGGTTTTTAAGAATTATGGTGATTTAGTACTATTGTTTTTTACAGGATTTTTAGCATATATTTCAACATAACTTTCAGCTACATTGTCAAATCTTTTTATTAGTGTAAAACTTTGATTAATGCAAGCTCTTTGAGATTCAGGCAAATATGCAATTCTATGGGTGAAAATTAAAAAATCTGTTTTGTTTGCAAAATCGCAGAAATCTGAAAAGTCAAAGACAGATTTATATGAAGGAGCAAGTCCTGGAACTTTATATAAAACTTTCTTGTTTCCAAGGAAATAATATTCAGGGGAATCAGAGAAGATTGTTGCATTTTCTGGAATAGAGGTTAAATAAGAAGATATCTGCACTTGCTTGTTAGAAATGCCTGAAAGACGAGTTCTTGCTGCTGACTCTAAGCTTAAAAGTGATAGCGAAAGGATAAATATAATTATTATTATCATTATCGGTTTTCTTAGTTTTTCTACATGGAAAAGAGAAGAAGAGACTAGGAGGATAACTATTGGCAGAGCTAAATTCAGATGTGCTGAGAATATTTCTTTATTCGCAGCAAAAAATAAGAAAATTAAAATAGAAGAAATTAAGTAAAATGATGTTTTTTCATCTTTTGCTTTTAACTCTGGAAATGAAAATAAGATTATGGCTAGCAGATATCCAAAGTTAAGGAAAATAAGTTCAAGCAGTTTGCCCATTGTAAATAATCTTGAAGTTGAGCCTTTGAATAAAACATTGAAGATTATTATATCATAGAAAAAACCACCTGAAGTCTTAATCATAAAATAAGCAAAAAGAGGCAGACTTATACCAAGGAGACCGAGCAAAACTATAGATGAGCTTTTTAGAGAGTCTTTAAAAGAAATATCTTTCTTATAGTAGAGATATAATTGATGAACAACTATTGCAAAGAAAAACATTATTCCTGGCTGTTTAAACCATAGTGAAATAGCAATAAAAACTCCTGATAAGAATAAAAATAAATTTTTGTTTTGCTTAAAAGAAAAAAGATAGCAGGAAATTCCTAGAACTCCAAATAAAGCCATTGGAATATCTGTGTTAAAATGAGATGTTGAAATCAATATAGAACAGATTGCTGCTGCAATAAGCGCGGTTTTTGAGTCATAAAGTTTTCTTATTAGGAAGAAAATTGAGAGAATTAATGCTATATCAAATATAAAAGCCATTACTAAGATGTTTTGCGAAGAAATCCCAAACAGCTTGAAGAAGATTGCAAGAGAGTAATAGGCAAATGGTGGCTTGTGATCGAAAAAATCATGATAGGGTATTTTTCCATCAAGAATAGCTTTTGCCATTAATCCCAGGCCTGATTCATCAAAATCAATAAAAGGTGAAAAAATTAAGCTAATTTTTAAAACAAGAAATAGGATAATTGCTAGAACAGAAATTAAAATTAATATGTTTTGAGTTGTAAATTTTTTCATGATTATTTGAACAAAAGAAGCTTTTTATCTTTTTCTGTAGGCATCTGCTGCCTTTTCAAACTCTGCAAGAGTGTATTCTGTCATTGGGTGATAAACTAAAAGAGGTGATTTTTGAGAAGATATTCTCCTGCCTGCAAGCTTTAAGCCAGTTATATTTTCCAAACCCTGAACTATTTTTGTAGGAATTGTTATTACCTGGGGTTTTGCAGAGATAATTCTATAGATATCTTCAGGGCTTCTTATGCTTCCAATAATCAACTCTTGCTTTGAAGAAGAAAGAGAATCTGCAACCTGGCTTATGTCTCTTAGAGTCAAGCCCCAAGCTTGTTCAAAATATTTTGCCTTGTTTTCTTCCAGTGCTTTTTTCCAATTAGGATTTGAAACTATTTCATTTAAAGAATGTCCGGATAATTGAAGAATATATGAATCAAGCATTCTATTTGCAAACAAACTAATATATCCGATGCCTCTGTCTTTTGCTTCCATTGCCTGCTGAACATTCATACAAGCTGTTATGTTTGTTTGAATACCTCGATTCATTAGTTCTTCTGCTGCAAGCAATCCCCCTTCACAAATAGGAATTTTAACAATAACATTTTTTGCCCAGCTAGATAATTCATAGGCTTGTTTTAAGAGCGTATCTCTAACTTGAATAGGGTTTTTGTGGATTGAATTAAGTTCTATGCCTCTTAAATCTGTTTCTAAGCTAACAGGAACATTTGAATACTTTTCTAAGATTGATTTGCATGCTGCCTCAAATCCCATTGATAAATCTCCTGTTGATTCAATTATCTTTGGATTTGTTGTATCCCATCATTTACCCCTCTTGAAAAACAATATTCAATTTCCTTTAGGCTGGCTGTGTCTGCAAAAAATTTCATTTTAAATTAAATTCATTTATTAGCTGCTGAATTTTTGGTTTAATGCTTTCAGGAGAATTTTTCTGAATTTCCTGAAGTTGAATAAGAGATTGATTTTTCTGATATGCTTCTACAAGCTCTTTTAATCTGAAAATAATTAAATGCTGGAGAACTGAATGAAATCCTTCTGTGTGAGGTGTTGAATCTTTAGGCACAACCATGCAGGCATCTGCCATTTTTTTGAGCATTCCGCCATCAAATCCTGCTAAACCGATAATTTTTGCTTTTTTTGCTTTTGCTGTTTCCATTGCCCTTACTATGTTGCCACTCCAGCCAGAACCGCCATGCACACTTAGAATAAGAATTATATCTCCTTCTTCTAAAAGAGTGTTTAACTGGCCTGCATAAACTTTGTCCCATCCACAATCGTTTATCCAGGCTGTCATGTTTGCCGGATTATCGTTTAAACATAATGTTTTGAAGCCCTGAACAGAACTAATTTCTTTTTCAGAACTTGGATTTACAACTGTTTTTGCAAGGTCTGCTGCAAAATGCGATGCTGTTGAAGCACTGCCACCATTTCCAAGAGTAAAGACTGTTTTCCCGGTTTTCCATGCTTCAAATAAAATATCAACTGATTTTTCTATTTCTCCCTTGTCTATATCTCTCATTATCTCGTTTGTTTCTTCAAAATATTTAGTTATAAATTCTTTAGTATTCATTTTCAAAAGTGAGAGATTATTTTACAGCCGTCAAAATCAAATCTAAATGGGACATATTTTAGCCCTGCTGATTCCATTGCTTTTAAAAAAAACTGGCCGTTTTTTTCACAATAGAACAGGAAAAATCCACCACCGCCTGCTCCCATGATTTTTCCACCTAAAGCCCCATTTTGAATTGCTGTTTCATACCATTTATCTATTTGAGGATTTGAAATCTTGTCTGACATTTTCTTTTTTACTTCCCAATGCATATTCATCCACTCTCCAAATCTTCTTATATTTCCTGTTTCAAGGCATTTTTTTATTTCTATTCCTATTTGTTTTATCTCTTTCATAAACTCAACTTTTTCTTCATTTGAAACTGCTTTTTTTGCCTGGTCCTGCAGAACTTCTGAAGCGCTTCTTTGAATTCCTGTATAAAACATATAAAGATTTTCTTCTAAACCCCTTATTGTGTCTTGTGAAATATTAAGGGGAGAAACTATAACATTTCCTGTTTTGCTGATATTCAGATGATTTACTCCGCCAAAAGCAGAAGCATACTGGTCTTGCTTTCCAATTGGCTCGTTAAGAGTTTCTATTTCTATTTTACAGGCTTCTTCTGCTAAAATTTTATGAGAAATATGCTCTCTTTTATATTCATGCAGGGCTTTTAGCAGAGCAACTAAAAAAGTAGAAGAACTTCCCAAGCCTGATTGTCCTGGAACTTCTGAAACTGTTGAAATTTCAAGAGGTTTTGTGATTTCTAAAAGTTGGAGTGCTGCTTTTACTCGGGTGTTTTCAATTTCACCTACTGTTTTTACATTTTCTGTTTTTGAATAGGCAATCCTAAACTCATCATGAAATTTTCTTTCAGAAACAAAAACATAGATATACTTGTCTATTGCAGAGGTAATTAAATCAGAACCGTGATTTGCAAAGAAAAAAGGCAAGTCTGTGCCACCACCACCGATAGGTACTCTAACAGGAGCTCTTGATATTATCATCTTTTTATCCTCTTGTAAAAACATTACAATTCTCTAATATATAAACCTTTTGCCGAAAAGTTTATAAATAAAAGTAGTAAAATTTAAGATTTGTGGTTTTTTGCCCTTATTTTATTTATTTTTAGCCTTAGTGCAAGAGTTTCTTTTATTAGATAAATTATTATGCTTGGTTTAACAAAGGCAAAAAAACCACCTGTTTCTGCTTCTGATGTGCCTGCTTTTCTTGGGTAGTGGGAAACAGGAATTTGTTTTGCTGTAAATCCATAGGCAAGTGCTTTTCCCATGAGCTCTGAATCAGCACTTCTGACACAGGTGAAAGGACGAATTTTATCAATAACTTTCTTTTTGCAGATTTTGAATGCACAGTCAATATCTCTAAATGGTATGTTTAACAAAAATCTCAGGGCAAGATTATAAAGCCAGGAATAAAATAGCCTCATTTTTTTATCTTGCCTGTTTTTTCTATAGCCTATAACCATGTCGTATTTAGAGATATATTTCATTAAATTATGAATTTCATTGACATTAAACTGCCTGTCTGAATCAGTATAAAAAATAAGCTCTTTTGTAGAACTTTCAAAGCCTGTTTTAAATGCTCTGCCGTATTGCAAATTTCTTGGGTGGTTTATCACTTTTATTTTTGGATTTTCTCTTGAATAGGACTCTGCAATCTCTTTTGTTTTGTCTTTGCTACCATCATTTACAACTATTAATTCATAATCTTTAAAATTTGCTTTAAGAAATTTTACACCATCTTCAATTGCTGATGCTATGTTTTTCTCTTCATTGTATGCTGGCATAAAAAAACTTATACTTTGTGGATACATTTTATTTAATTGCTTTTATATAAATATGAGCATCTCCTGGTCTTGTAAATCTCCCCCTTATAATTCCTTTTGAAGTGTAAATTTGAGAACCTTCTTCTATCTGTGAAAATCCTGCTGACTTAACTGCTTCTAAAAGCATTTCTCGCGTCCAGCCTGATTTGTGCTCATCTCCTGGCCACCTTTGCCAGCCATAGGTTGTTGCCCAGATATGCTCATCTGGAAAAGGATTTTTATCTGACATGCCATGAGTTAGATTATAAAGATATTCACTCCAAACTTTCATATCAGGAACGTCAAATAAGAATTCACCTTGTTTATTCAATAGTTTATTCATGTGAGAAAGGGTTTTTCTAAAATCTTCATATCTTAAATGCTCCATAACACCCAATGCAAGAACTTCTGATAGAGAGTTTTCAGGAAGATTAATCTGCCAAGGATTGCAGACAAAATCTAAATCTACACCTTGCAATTGAGTTACATCCTGATGCAAATAGCCTAAAGAAGGTTTGGCTCCACTGCCAAGCTCTAATTTTTGAATCTTGTAAATCCTTTCTTCAAGACTTTTTATTTTTTTAGATACTTCTAATAAATCAGGAAAAGTAAAATCAGGGAATATATTTTTCTCATACTGTATTTCTAGCATATCTTCTCGTATTTTACCAATTCTAAAAGTTTTCAATACTCCTGCATTTTTTCCTGTTTCAATATCAGAGAGATTATCTCCTACAATATAGGATTTTGCAATATCCAAGTTAAAATCTTTTTCAGCTTGTTTTAGAAGTCCTATTTTAGGTTTTCTGCACTCACAATCTCCCGTATATTTTGGATGATGGATGCAGGAATAAATTTCATCTATATTTAATTCTTTTTTTAAAAATGAGTTTATCTCTCTAAGAGAATCTTCTTTTAAATAGCCAAAGGCAACTCCTGGCTGGTTTGTTACACCAATTATTTTAAAACCCAATTCCCTCATTTCTTGTATTGCTTCTTTTGCCTTTGGAAGAATCTTCACTTGGGAAAGATTTGAAGGAGGCATAACAACTCCGTCTGGCTCATAAGAAAGCTGAGTTATTACCCCATCACGATCTAAAAAAATTGCGCGGTTCATTTTATAAATTTAATTTTATCTCTCCTGATTCGATTTCTTGTCTTGCTCTTTTATATTTTTCCATTTTTCCAACTTCTCTAAAATAGCAGGAATCCATAATAAAACCATGAATTGGATGATTGGCAGAGATTAAACTTGGAAAAATATTATAGGCAAAATCTGAAAATCCAGCAGGAATATAATCTAAAATTTTATTTGATAAAACATAAATTCCTGAATTTATAAGTTTAAACTCAGAAGATACAGCTTCCACTTGTTCTGGTGAGGGTTTTTCAATGAATTTAGATATTCTCATATCATTGTCTGCAAAAATCAGGCTTTGGGTTTCATATTCTTTTGGTTTTCTTCTTAAGGCAAGAGTAGCAAGAGATTTTTTTTCTTTGTGAAATGAAATTAAAGATTCTAAATTTAAATCAGTTAAATTATCTCCATAAATTACAAGAAAATCTTCTGTAAAAAAATCTCTGAAATTATTTAAAGCCCCTGATGTTCCGAGCAATTCAGGCTCATGGGAGTAATGAAGATTGACTCCAAATTCACTTCCATCTTTAAAAAAACTTTTTATTTTTTCAGGCAGATGAGAGGTATTTATTGCTATCTCATTTATCCCATATTTCCTGCATAATTGAAGATTATAGGATAATAAGGGCTTGCCTGCAATCTGAACCATTGGCTTTGGAATTGTTGCTGTTAGTGGAAGCAGTCTTTCTCCTTTACCTGCACATAAAATTAAAGCTTTCATTTTGACTTCTGCCAATTTAGTGTTTTTAAAATTCCCTCTTCAAGAGAAGTTTTTGGCTCCCATCCTAATTCATTTTTAATTTTTGTTATGTCAAAAACAGCTCTTCTGCAATCTCCAACTCTTGAAGGTTTGTAAATTGGTGGAATAGAAAGTCCCATGATTTTACTAACTTTTGAAAATAAATCAAGAACACTTATTTCAACACCTGTTGCAACGTGATAGGCTGTGCAATTTCCCTTTTCCATTGCAAGAAGATTTGCATCTACAACATCATCAACATAGCAGTAATCACGAGTTTGTTTTCCGTCTCCAAATATAGAAGGAGACTTAGCTTTTAACAATGAGTCTATAAAGATTGAAATTACCCCACCTTCTAATTTTGGATTTTGTCTTGGACCATAGATATTGGCATATCTTAGTGATGTATAATTCAATCCATGGTTTTTCTGATACATATAGAGGTAATGTTCTGCAGTGTGTTTTGAGATACCATAGGGTGTTAAAGGATTTATTGGATGCTCTTCTGTTAATGGAAGAGATTGGGGTTCACCATAGGAAGCTCCTCCTGAGTTTGAATAGATTATTTTGTCAACTTTTGATTTTAGGCATAGCAATGCAAGATTAATTGTGCCAATTACATTGGTAGATGCGTCTCTTTGAGGATTATCAAGTGATTGGACAAGATAACCTGCTGCAAGATGAAAAACATACTTGGGTTTTTCACATTCAAATATTTTTTCCATTTCTGAAAAATTTGTAATATCTGATTCATAAAATTTTGCTTTGGGATTAAGGTTTTCCCTGCTTCCTGTGAGGAGATTATCAACTACAACTACTTCATGATTTAAAGAAACTAGTCTATCTACAAGATTACTACCTATAAAACCAGCTCCGCCTGTTACCAATGCTTTCATGTTCTCTTTATTTAAAGTCTGTTTATAAGATTTATGGTATTAGAAGATATATATTGAAACATTTAAAAATCATGAAATTATGAGACAAATATGAGAATTTGTATTATTGGAGCAGGATTTACAGGATTAGGTGTTGCCTATTATCTGTCAAAAGAGCATGATATCACTTTAATAGATTCTGAGAAAAATGCAGGCGGGCTTGCTCAGGGATTTAAAGCAGACGGATGGAATTGGTATTTAGATAAATTAGTGCATCATTGGTTTGCTACTGACGAACATGCACTTGAACTTGTTAGAAATGTTGGGATGGGTGATAGGATAATTTTAAGAGAAACTAAATCGTCATGCTTTAAAGATGGAAAAATTGCAGAGCTGGATTCTGCTTTATCACTTTTGAAATTTCCATTTTTGAATTTTTTTAACAGATTAAGAACAGGAGCTGTAATGGCTTATTTTAGAACTCAGAGTAATTGGAAAAAATATGAGAATGAGACTTCCTATGATTTATTGAAAAAATTAATGGGAAAAGAATCTTTTGAAGTTATTTGGAAGCCATTATTTGAAGGGAAATTCGGCAAATATGCTGATAAAGTTAATGGCGCATTTATCTGGGCAAGAATAAATCCAAGAACAAAAAAATTAGCATATGTTAAAGGTGGTTTTCAGGAGTTTATAGATAAAATTGTTGTTAAACTAAAGGAAAAGGGTGTGAAAATAATTTTAAATAAAAGAGTTGATAAAATCGAAAGAAAAGGAGAAAAGTTTATTGTGGATATGGGAAAGAAAGAAGAATTTGATATTGTTGTTGCTGCAATACCTCTTCAGAAAATGCTCAAAATAACTAATGGTTTTCCTGAGAGCTATTGCCAGGAGATGATGAAATTAAAGTCACTTTCCTGCCAATATCTGATATTAGAAACAGAAAAAAGTATAATTGGAGATAGCTATTGGTTAAACATAAATGAAAATGGTTTTCCTTTCATGCTTCTTGCAGAACACACTAATTTTGCAGGAAGGAAAAACTATGGTAATAAATGTTTAACCTATGTTGGAAAATATCTTGAAAAAGAAGATGCTCTTTCAAAGTTAAGCAAAGAAGAGCTTTTGGAAAAAGCAGAACCTTTTCTTAAAAAAATAAATAATGGCTTCTCAATTAAAGATGTTAAGAGAAGCTGGCTTTTTAGATTTGATGATGCCCAGCCAATACTGCCTTTGGGATATTCAAAAATTATGCCCTCAATAAAGACACCAATTAAGGGACTATATTCAGGAAATATGAACCATATTTACCCATGGGACAGGGGAACTAATAATGCTCTGGAAATTGCAAAAAGAATTGTGAAATCTATAGAAAAAGACTATTCCCCATAAATAAATTTCAAAAGGAAAAATTTTCTTTCTTTAATTGTCTTATCATAAAATTCAGAGATAATATCAAGTGAGAAATGAAATAAAAATCCGATTAATATGAACAAAAATATTCTTGAGACTAGAGAAACTAATGCAAGAATAATAAAAATTTCTATGCCATGCAGAAACATAATAAATCTCCAGTTTTCTTTTATGGGCCTGCGGGTTTTTAGACAGACATATGCTTTTTTTAATGAAAAATCTCCACAATGGAATATATATACGAGATAGTGATCTACATCAATTAATACTGAAGAGAGAAAAATTATTAAAAAACCCAGCATTCCTATTTTTGGAAATAGAATAAAGCAGAAAAAAGAGAATATTGCACCTAGAAAAATATGTGTCTTTGGAAGCATTTTAATCCTGAATTTGTTTAAGTATGTCTGCAAATGCCGGACGAGTTACAAGAATTCCAACAGTAACGCTGATTATTGTTGTTAAGGCAAATCCCCTTAACATTCCCGCACCTGCCCAAAATAATGGAAGCATTGCAACAATTATTGTAAAGAACGCACCCATGATGATAAAGAAGGCATTTTTTATTCTCTCACCCATACTTTGAGTCATGTTGGAAACTGCTTCATCAATTATTACAATCTGGTCATTTACCCCAGTACCCATTCCAGCAATGATTCCTGCTAAACTTGGTGCGTCCAGATTCCATTTTATCAGTGCAGCAATACCTAATGTTATGATTGCTTCAGAAAACATTGTTAAAATTACTGCAAGGGTAATTTTTATTTTTCTATACTTTATAAAGAGAAGTATAGAAATGCAGATAAATGCAATAATTGCAAGTGAAATGATGTTTTGCGTGAACTGTTTTCCGAGTGTAGGAGAAATTGTATCTAATTTGACTATTTCTAATTTATATGGAAGAGAGCCTGTTAGTAAAACTGTCTGAAGCTTATTCATATTTTTCTGTGCGTCTTTTATTGCTTCTTCCTGTGTATTGCCAGAGCCAGAACCTTGTATAGATATCTGGGTTTCTGCTTTGCCTTTTAAATCCTTGCTGATAAATAATGAATCTACTAAATTATCATCTAAAAATAACTCGAGTTTCTCACTAAGATACTGAGATGCTGATTCATTTATACTGAGTTTAGAAGTTATATCTGCCTGTCTTTGGGCTGCTTCTGGACTTAAATAAATTGCAAATGAAAATCTGCAGGCATAACCACCACCCTGAACTTGAGAGCAAGATTCTATTCTTGAACATTGAGCATCATTTTTGCAAACTCGGGTAATATCTTGCTTTCCACCAATAAAAATAGTTTCATTCCCTATCTTTGCTTCGAATTTTCCCTGCTTGCCCACTAAATCTTGTAAATCTGCAGGTGTTGCTTCTGCAATCTCTACTAGCATATAATTATCTCCTTGTAAATCTTTTACTTCTCTAATAGTTATATCTTTTAATCCAAAATTATTAAATCTCTCAGTAGTCATTGAGATTAAATCACTCATTTCTTGAGAAGATAATGTAATATTTACAGGCCGAACCAGTGCTCTTGAACCCCCGCTTAAATCCAGTCCTGTCCTAATTTTAGTTAAGGGAATATTTGCAACAGTTATCTCAGGAGCCTTTTCGAGGAAGAGAATAAATTCACCTGTTGTTGTCTGCATAGTAACCTTTGTTAAATTTTCTGGTTTGTCAAATATCTTTAAAATGATATTAGAATAATCCTGAGCATTATTTATTGGAACAAAATCTATTTGAGTAATAATTAATCCAGTTCTAAGACCTGAATTAAAAGCAGTTGAGTTTTTTTCAACACTTTTTATTAAAGCCCCTTTTTCAAAAAAGCCCCATGGCCCAATTGATAGCAGAGATAAAACTAAGACAAATATCAAAATCCATAGCTTTACTGAAATTTTCATTGTATTCCTTTCTTATCACAATACCATTTAATTAAGCTGGCATTAGTAAGCCAGGTGTTTATTAAATCTGCTCCTAATCCAATTGCAAGAATTAAAAATATTTGTCTGAAAGAATCAGGTAAGCCAGTAACTATAAAAAATGCAGGTAAAACTGCAGCTAAGGCAGTTAATGTCATGAGAGTTCCGGTTTTAAATGCTCGATAAATTCGAGCATCCAAGTTCACTTCTGATCTTTTTAGCGCCCTTGTAGTTAGCAATATATCTGTATCTACAGAATATCCAATTAACATAAGGAAGGCGGCAATTCCTGCTGCTGAGATTTTTACTTCAAAAAAGTCAAGAATCGCAAGTGGCCAAATAATATCTGCAAAGGCACATGAAATAACTGCAATACTTGGAATGCTCTTAATAGAATAGACTGAGAAAAGAAGTAAAAATATTGGAAAGATAAGATAATAAACTGGGAAAATAAAAGAGATAATAAGCACAAGAAATGCTCCAGAAATATATAAGTAATTTATTTTGGTTTTTGCTAGGTAAAGACCATAAAGAAATGCGGCGAATCCTAGAAAACCAACAAGTATACCTATGTATGAAATATCTGAGAAAGATAACTTTACCATGCTAATGGATAAAATAACACTTAATACTTTAAAAAATAAAGAATCTCCGAAAAGAAAGAAAATAACAAGAGCCATTAGAATAAATGAAATGAAAACTGCTTTAATCAGTTGGGTATAAAAGTTAGAACTGAGGGTTGGACCTGTAAACTCTATGCTTGAATTTTCATCAGTTAGATTTGTTCCAAGAATACCTTCAATTGCAGGTTTTAATTGTTCAGGAGATGCTGGGCTTTCTATTATGAAAGCTATTTGCTTGCCTGTAGCAAGGTCTGTTAATCTTCTAAAGTCAAGGCTAGAAAACTGCTTCTTAAGTTCGACCTCGAGTGTAGCTGTATTGATGTTGCCATTTAGAGTTATTGTTGTCCCACCACTTAAAGAAACATCCTTGAAGAATAAAGTATGATGGCTTGAATAGAAAAATCCGAGATAAACTAAGAAGATGATGGTAATTATTATGGGTGCTAATAATAAAACCTTATACCATTTGTCATACCAAGTTTTTTCTTTTTCCATTTTTTATTTGCTAATCTTTATTCTTTGCCACTATATGTCCTCATTATCGAAATAGCCTCGAATAAATCTATTTCTCATTCGTCAGCCCTGAGGGGGTCCTCATTATCGAAATAGATTTATGCACCAGCCGGGAGTCGAACCCGGGTCAACTGGTGATTTCAAAAAGCCATTTTGTAGCTTGATATGGAAGCCAGTGATACTAACCACTATACTACCGGTGCATGTAAATATAATTGAAATGAGGTATTTTAAAGGTTTTGATAGGGTATCTCTAGTCAAATATACGCACCCGATAGGATTTGAACCTACGACCCCCTCGTTAGGACCGAGGTGCTCTGAATCCAAGCTGAGCTACGGGTGCATTGCTTATTTAGATAAGTTTTTAAGCTATCCACTATATAAAAATTTATGTTAGTTAAAGTTTTAGGATTAATTGATTTTGTTGTTGCTGGCTTATTTATAATGATGAGCTGGAAAATAGGAGTTCCAGATACAATTCTCATGGTATTTGCAATAATCATGTTTGCCAAGAGCATATTTATCTTTTTTGGAGATATTGCTTCTGGTTTTGATTTAATATCGGGAATTGTTTTGATTTTAGCAATGAATTATAATTTGCCAATATTCTTATTTATGATAGTTGGATTTTTAGAATTGCAGAAAGGTTTTTTCAGCCTGCTTGCTTAATCCTTATTTTTAAATAAAAAAGAAAAAAACCTTTTTTTCTTTATTTCTGGCTTTAGAAAAATAACTTCTATTCCATAGGCTTGGGCTGATTTTGCCTGAACTAAATCTGCTGTAATTAAAGTTGCCTTGTTTCTGGATGCTAATTCACGTATTATTGCATCTATTTCTCCTGATTTTGCTCTTCTTATGTGTGTTTCCTGGGGTCTTTGTCCTTGGAATTCGAGTTTGATTTGCTTTAGTTTATGTAGAGCAGATATTTCCTCCAAGCCAATAAAACCTATTTCCAAACCTTTATTTGCCAGGTGTTCTAATTCTGCCATTACTGCATTCGGGATTATTATTTTTCCTTTTAAATTTCTGCTAAGCAATTGAGGAAGAAATCTATTTATAACTGCAGAAGAATCAACTACATAGGTCTTTTTTTCTATAGAAATTTTGTCTGATAAGGATTCTCTTGCTTTATTTTTTATCTTCTGAGACTTTGATTTTTGAAATATCATATTTAAAAGAGGATTTTTTGGTTTTTAATTGTTTCTCTATTTCGCAAATATGTAGAAAGACTTATAAACTTAAAGTATAACAAAATTTATGCAAAATCGCATTACAAGACAGAAGAGAAATTGGGCATTAACCAATGCAAGATTAAGAACATGTTTATCTCCAATTGAAGTAGCAAGATAGTTAGGACTGCATCTCCCTAACTACAGAGCATATGAATTGGGAAATGTATGCCCAAAATCAGCTAGAAGAAAAATGATTTCTGATTTTTTTACACAAAGGGGTTGCCCAATTTTAGAAGAAGATTTACTTTCTGGTCCTACAAAACCAGAGGGCATAGACAAATTAACTTTTCAAGAACAATTAGCAGGTTTTACTTCTTCAGAGAGGAATTATATTGATGATTCTTGTTTTTCTTTAGAGTTAGAGGAGTTTAGGAAAAGACTTAATCTTGTTGTATTTGCAACTTTAGAACCTAGGCAGGGACAAATTCTTCTTCGTTATTTTGAGCTAGGAACTTACAAGAAAGTTGCAAGAGAAATTGGAGTAAGGCCTCAAGAGATATTTAGAATAGTTAAAAGAAATATAGCAAAACTTCAATATAATTCCAGAAAGGAGTTTCTTGAAACAGCTATGCCAGAAAAATATTTTGATTAACAATATTATTGAAGCAATATTGTGAAATGCGGGAGGTAAAGACGAGGTCCAAATGGCAGATCAGAGTGATGTCTCTATTTTTTGGCATGATTCCATAAAGACTCAAATTCAGAAAGATACTTGGCTGCAATTTTAGAGTCTCTTATGAACAATAAATTCTCGTTGTTTCTTTTATCTGCTGATTGAGTAAAATTAAAAGAGCCTGTGCTTACTGTCTCTCTATCAATTATTAGCACTTTGTTGTGCATTATTCCTGCACCTTTGTCATATTTTATTTCTATGCCTTTAGATGAAATATATTCATCTAGTGAAGAAGGAATTGCAGACTGGCTTTTGTCAAAGAGCACTTTTATAGATATTCCTCTTTTCTTAGCAGAGATTAGTGATTCTGCGATACTCTTATCTGTAAATGTATAAATCTCAAGATAAATGTCTTTTTTTGCAGAATCTATTAAATCTCTCACATGTTTTGAACAGTTGTCTTTTGGAGAAAAATAAATAGCTTGAATTTGGTTTTTGTTTGTTGGAAGATATTCCGGATTAAGGAGTAATGTTGTAAAGGTTATTCCTGCTCCAAGCACAAGTGCGCTTGTTCCAATTACTATTCTTTCGAGTGTTTTGTTCATTTTTTATTTCTCTGACATTAATAGAAGGTATTTATACCTTTTGATAAGAATAATAAATCTATTTCTCATTCGTCAACCTTGAGGGGGTCCTCATTATCGAAATAGATTTATGCGGGAGGAAGGATTTGAACCTTCGAAGGCACTAAGCCACAGAATTCCACATAGCTTCAAGGAAGGCAAATATAGTTTTTCTACCTTCCTAGAGTTTCTTTTTTCTAAAAAGAAACTGTAGCTTGAGTCCTGCGCATTTGACCACTTTGCTACCCCCGCCTAAATTTAACACAATATTGGGATTATTAAAAGTTTTGGGTTTTGCAAAAATGCAAAAGTTTATATATAAGTGGCATCTTGTTAGTGTATGAAATACAATATCAATATTACTGAAAATGAAGATTTAATGGGGAAGAATGCAGCAAGAGCCATATTAAATGAAATTATTAAATTGAATAAAAGAAAAAAAGAAATTGTTGTTTTATTTGCATCTGCTCCTTCTCAGCATGCAACATGGAAATGGCTTAAGATGTTTTGGAAAAAACTTGGGTTAAGATTACAAAAGGAAATTGCAAATAAAATTGTTGCTTTTCATATGGATGAATATCTTGGATTGAATAAAAAATCAAAGCAACTTTTTGGTAATGTTTTGAAGAAAAATCTATTTGCTCCTCTTGGATTTAACAAAAAGAATATTTTTTATTTTGATAGTGATGTGAAAAATTTGAAGAAAAATATTAAAAAAATAGAAGACAAATACAAAAAATACTCAAAATTTGATATTGTTCTCGGAGGCATAGGAAAATTGCCACATGTTGCTTTTAATGATCCTCCTGAAGCAAAATTTAATGAAAAGAAAATTGTAAAGATTGTTAATCTACCTGAAGAATCAAGAATTCAGCAAGTAATAGATAAAGAATTTGAAAAACTTGAGGATGTTCCAAAGACAGCAATTACTTTTAGTCTTAAGCCGATATTTGATGCGAGAAAGATATTTATAATGATTCCAAGAAAATTTAAAGCAGAATCTGTGAGAAAAATGTTGGATGAGAAAATATCAGAGAAAATTCCTGCATCTGGATTAAGAATGAAAAATGTTGTGAGAAAGGTAAGTTTTTTTATAGATAAAGATGCTGCGTCTTTATCAAAAGTTGCGAGAAAATACTTTTGAACAAAAAAGAAAAATATATATAGAATGCCATATACTTTAGATAATGGATATCCTTAATGGGTTGCAGGAGGCAGGGTTAAACAAGAATGAGGCAAAGGTATACCTTTCTTTACTGCAATCAGACAGTTCTATGGCAAGGGCATTGGCCTATAAAACTAATATGCACAGGGCAAATGTCTATGATGCATTATATTCACTTGTGTCAAAAGGTTTGGTTACTTTTTCAGTGGTTGAGCAGAAAAAGCATTTTAAGGCAAGACCTCCTGAAAGTATGATGGATTTTCTTTCTTCTAAGCAAAAACAATTTCAAAATATACTTCCTGAAATAAAAAGAATAACTTCTATAAAAGAAAATGTGGAAAAAATTTATCTTTCAGAAGGGATTTTCTCACTGAAAGAGGCTATAAAAAATCTTCTGGCAGGAGAAGAAATCTTATTTTATGGCGTGCCTGAAAAAATAGATGATAGAATTATAGCTTTTATGCAGGATTTTTATAAAGAAGCAGGAAAACTAAAAATCAAATATAGATATTTATCAACTCAAAAAGATGAAGAATGGGAAAATGAACTGAAGAAATTTAAAAATTTGAAAATAAAAGTTATAGAAGGGAGTGATAAAGTTTCTAAATTAATCTCTGAAAATAAAGTCCTTATTATTTCTTGGAATAAACAACCACTTGTTATTGAGATAGATAATAAGGATATTGCAGATTTCTACAGGGCAAATTTTGAAACTCTTTGGAAGGCAGCCAGAGAGGTGTAGTAAATAATACTACTTTTATTTATATAGTTTTTTAGTTTTATTATTTCATGGAAATAAAAAAAGAAGTGCTTTGTGTTGAATGTTACAAAGCATTATCAAACCCTGTGTGCTTTGACTGCATGAAAGAAGAACTTGTTGAGTGGTTAAGAGAAGAAAATTTAGATTTCGAAGAAAGGAAGAAAATTTTCCATATGATTAATGTTTTTTTTGACAACTATAGTTATCTAAATTATTCTGTAGATTGCATAATCTGCGGCAGAAAAAGACCCACTTTATGCAATAATTGTTTTAGAAGATTTACTGCTTTGTTATTGCAGAAAATTAAAGTTAATAGAGAAGATTTGAGAAAATTCATGACAATATTCACCTATTGATTACCGACTCTTTCCCCCTAGAATTAAAGGGCGAGGCTTGCGCCTCGCCTATATTTTTTTATTTATTGAATAATTGCTATAAATTATAAAGCTGCTCAAAAACAAAAAAGAAAATGAGGACAGCTTTATGCTTTCCCATCTTGTCGGATAGTACTGACATAAACCCAACAAGCTTAACTTCTGTGTTCGGAATGGGAACAGGTGTTTCCAAGTTGGTAAGGCCGTCTTCAAAAACTATAGTGTAGAATGGGTTTAAAAATCCTTCGGTTTTTTAATTTTTGAAGGAGAACAAACATATTGCCTGCAGGACAATAAATTATATAAAGTCCTGACAACCCAATTAAAAATGATAAAAAACTTAAAGAGTAAATTAACCTCTGCTTTAGCAAGTGGTTTATTATTAATGGTTCTAAATGGGTGTTCTGGAAAGCAAGAGCCGTTATTTGTCGACTTAGATGGAGATGGGAAGCTTGACTTGGTATACCAGACAAGAACCAATCAAGGCTGGTCAGGAAGTACTTATAAGATAGTAGTAAGGTATAATAAAGGGGATAGAACTTTTTCAGACGAAATAGTTCTCTATGAAGGCGATGTTGAACCAAACGGGATTCATATTGAGGGAAAAAGATAGATTATTAATCTCATCAGATTTCTATAAATAATGAAAGATACAAGCAGAACCCAAGCTAAAGAAAAAATTGATGAATTTTTTAAAAACATAGAGGGTAAAAGTCCTGAGCAAATTGCAAAAATGAAAAGAGTTGCAATGCACCATCATATTCGGCTAGGCGAGAAGAGGAAAATGTTCTGCAAGTTTTGTTTTTCAACAAAACTTAAGGTTAGGAAGATAATTAAGAATATAAAAACTGTTGAATGTTTGTCTTGTGGGAAGTTGATGAGGTGGGGATTAAATAGCTAAATCAATGTATATTATGAATAACAATAATGCTTTTAAGCTAAGGTTCTATGAAATTTCATGGATTTACCATTAGTACACACAGTCTGGCAAAAATTATTTATCCCATTACCATGGTATAGATCTATAGAAGGTGTTACACGTGAATTAAGGGCAAAAGTAGAAAAGGAAGTAGAGAACAAAGATTTCTCTGTTGTCATGATTCATAATTATGGCGAAGATGATAATGATAGAGAAAGTGTGGTTGTAACTTTACAACAAAAAGATAAATCAAAACCAGTGACAATGGATAATGCTGCTCGTGATTTGGCATGGATTAGAGAGGTTTGCGATCTTGATGAATATAAAAATGCATCTGCTGGGAAAATGCAATTTTTTGGCAGAGAGATAAGTAAATATGATATTTGTTTTGATGAAGTAAGTTTAAATGATTTAAAATATTTTAATATTGATAAGGATTTTGCTTCTGTTGGTTTAGAAATGAATGAAAAACTTGATTCAGGGCTTGCTGTTATTGATATTGTAAAATATCTAAAGTCTCCAAATCAAGAGATTATAAATTCTTTTAAAATAAAAAAGATGAATTATGCAAGAGAAATTGGCAAACTTAAGAGTTTAGAAGGTGCTGTTGTTCTTGATAGAACTCCTCATGTTAAACTGCTCCGTGCTATTCATTCTGCTGGTGAGATTAATCAAATTTTTAAGGAAGCTAAAGATTTACACGAAAGAGTATTAGTTTATAATCAAGATGATGCAAAAAATCCAAAATTAAGCAAACTCGAACATCCCAAAGCATGGCTATATTTTCCTCCTGTTAGGGGTGGATTTCTCAATAATTATATTAAAACATCTGATGATTGCATAATTAGATAATTAATCCTGAAAATATTTTCTCACTTCTTTTACAATAGGAATAATATCCCTTATAAGACTTCTTTCAACAGGAAGATAAGTATTTCCTCTCGGTTTAACATAGCTACCAATTATTGCTGCATCTGCAATAAAAAACTGTTCATAGGCATTAGATGGATTAACTCCTGCTCCCACAACAAGAGGAAATTCTTTTAAATTTCTTTTAAATTCTATTAACTTTTCTAATGGAGTTTCAATTCCTGTTCCACTTCCTGTTGTTACAATTGCTTCACATATTGATTTAACTTCGTTTAAATCTTTTTCAAGAGGATTTCCTGTGTCTTGGGTATATTTGAATCTTACTCCTCCTAAAACAGCCACATCTGGATTATAGATTCTTAACTTTCTATACAAGCCAAGATTTATGTCTGTTGACTGCAAACTATCAAATTGAACAAATTTAGCCCCAAGAGATTTAGATTCTTGATAACCAAAATAAGGATTTGATAGAAGATTCATACCTAAAACAACATTAAGATTTAATCTCTTTACTTGTTTAAATGTCTCAAAAACATCTTCTTGAGTTCCGTGATAATCTTCTATTATTGCGCCATTAATCCCTTCTTCCTGATAAATTACAAGTTCTTCCAATGCTCGTTTTACTCTTTCTTGATGGCTGTTGCCTGCAAGATGAATCATACCGATAATTGGCTTTTTTATTAAGAAGAGTTTGTTAAAATCCATTTAATTAAAATTAAGATTATATTTATAATGATTTGTATAGTCAATTATATATCTTATTATTCTTAGAATTAAAACTTCTTGAACTTAGAAGTCATTTCTAACAAATCTACATGACTTAAAAATAGAGCTCGACAGCAGTATCTTTCTAATCCTAATTCATCTAGAACTTTTTTTGAGTCTTCGCCTGCTGCTACTCGCTTTTTATAATCTGCGTATAAATGTGCAAGTGGCTTTCCGCATGAAAAACATCTAACTGGAATTATCATAAAATCCTTATCAAAAGAGGATTTAAAAACTCTTCGGTTTAGGGGTTTTTTAAATCTACACAAACATTATAAACCCTTTATTGATATAAAATAAAATGCCAGATATTTATATATTTAAAACAGAGAGAAGAGAAGATTTTCTTGCTAATAAAGTCAAAGATTTGCCAAGTATAAATGCAGAAAATCAGATTAAAATCTATGGTAATCAAATCTGGGCAAGTGGGAGTAAAATTGCAGAAGTAATGAAAAGGCTCAATGAGGGCAAAGTAGACTATTCAATAGCATGCACATATCTTTCTCACGAAGGTTGGGAAGAAAGATAGTTTTATTTCTAAATTGCAAATATATAAAATATCACACAAATATTTAAAAAGGCAAATTGGTAAAGCTTAATATAAAAGGTGATTATTAAAATGGGTAAAAGATGTGTTTATTGCAAGCAAACTATTGGCGATGATAGATCTGTAGATGTTTGTGATAGATGTGGAGTTGGAGTTTGGGGAGAGAAGATGTTTAATGCTATAAAGCAGAATATGGATAGCGCAAGAGAAAAAGGTAATTTACATCAAGGAAGCATATGTGCAGATATTCAAGGGCATGTAAAAGATTGTGGAAAAAACGGGGCTTTTAAGCTAATTGACCAGAATTCTTGAAAAAACTGCAAAAATTGATAAAAGAAAGGTTTTTAAACATAAAATCTGCCTTACTATAAATGGTAATTGAAGATAAAGGGAAAATATCTTTATCAGGCTTTAGTTTAGATCCAGCAGAGAAAGCTATCGTTGATAACTTGATAAAGAATTACAAGCATAAGATAAGTGAAAAGATTAAATTTGATGAGATTAAATTAAGGATGAGAAAGTCTGCACATGGCAAGACATTCATGCATGAAGTTCAGGGTTCGTTGATTGCAGGAAAAATCTTTAATTCAAAGGTAATTGATTACAACTTATTTGCTGCTTTGGCAGAAGTGCTTGAGAAGCTAATGCACGAGGCAGAACATTATCAAAGGAGATAAAAAAACATGCGCGCAAAATCAAAAGGAAAACAAAAAGGAAAGATTAAACTTAGTAGATACTTTCAGGAATTAAAACAAGGAGATAAGGTTGCTGTAAAAAGAGATCCTTCTGTTGCCTCAAGTTTCAGCAGAAAAGTTGAGGGAAAAACAGGAGAGGTTGAAGCCAAAATTGGTAAGTGTTTTATGGTTAAAATCATGGAAATGAATGCAAAGAAAAGATTTATAATTCACCCTATCCATTTAGAAAAGATAGAAAGGAGGGATAAGAAGTAATTCAAATTCATTGAAACTCAAATACAAAAATGATAAACAAACAAGACGCATTAAGCATATCTGAAGCAGAAAAGATTTTCGAAGAAGCAAACAGCACAAAAGATTTAAAACCGTTTTTTGGAAAATTTGCAAAACTAAAAGTAAGTGATGCAAAAAAGCTAAGAAAGGAGATTGAAGATTCAGGAATTGTCAAACTAAAACCAGAGTTTGTTGCAAAAATAATTGATTTGCTCCCAAGAGACAACGAAGATTTAAATAAAATATTTGTTGATGTAAGTCTAGATAAAAATGAGGCAGACAAAATATTGGAGATTGTTAAACAATACAAATAATGAAAATGATGGAAAAAGAAGAAATCGCCATTGTACTAGATTATTTACCTTATGGTTACCCATTGGAAGGGAAAATGTTTTCTATAGCACAAGCTATAGGTAAAAAATACCTTACATTACTTCAACTAGTCCCTAGAAAGGGCATTTCTCTGCAACAGAAAGAAGAAGTTTATATTGGTGAAGGAAAAAGAGATAAAATATATTATATTCTTGGCAAATTACCCAGAGAAAAACTAACAGAAAATGCAAAGATTATTTTGCAGGAATTTATTGAACAAATAGTGTCTGAAAGAGAAAAAGAATTTGTTGATTTTTTCAACAATGCAGACGCAATTAATACCAGACTTCATCAATTGGAGCTTATACCTGGTTTTGGAAAAAAACATATGAAACAGATATTAGAAGCAAGAAAAGAAAAGCCTTTTGAAAGTTTTGAAAACATAAAAGAAAGAATACCGAGTTTGCCCGATCCTAAAAAAGCTATTGAAAAAAGGATTATTGAGGAGTTAACAGAGCTCCAAAGGCATAATTTGTTTGCACAATAAGATTTTTAAAGGACTTAAATAGACTAAAATATAGGATAAAGTTCAAAATTTAAAATGGTTGAAAACAAAAAACAAGAAGAAGGACAGAAAAAGAAATGGGGAGAAAAACAAGCCCATGTAAGAGAGCAGAAGATAGAAGAAAATGTGGCTAAACTAGTTAGAATTCTATCGACAGATATTCCTGGAAACAAAAATATATATGTTGGATTAACAAGCATTAAGGGGATTTCTTGGGGGTTTTCAAATGCTATCTGCAATATTTTAGGATTAGACAGAAGAAAAAAGATCCAGGACTTGAATGAGGGTGAAATAGCTAAAATCGTAGAATTTATTAAAAATCCAAAAGTTCCCAGTTATCTTTTAAACTCAAGAAAAGATTTTGAACAGGGAAAAGATTCCCATATTTTTGGGTCTGATTTGGATTTGAAAAAAGAATTTGATGTTAAAAGATTGAAAAAGATTAGAAGCTACAGAGGATGGAGACATGCTCTTGGCCAGCCAGTAAGAGGACAGAGAACAAAATCACACTTTAGAAAAAATAAAGCTGTAGGGGTGGGCAAAAAAGGAAAGTAAAATTTTCTTTAAAATAAAATGGGAGATCCAAGAAAAAAACACAAGAAATTCTCAAGGCCAAGAAGAGCCTATGACAAGATAAGAATAGAAGATGAAAATGTTCTTGCTGCCAAATATGGTTTGAAAAACAAAAGAGAAATATGGAAGGCTGATGAGGCTGTCAAGATAATCAGAGGCAATGCTAAAAAACTAATCACTGCTGGAGAAAAAGAAAAAGAAGCGTTCTTAGCAAGATTACAGAAAAAAGGATATAATGTTAAGACAATAGGGGAGGTTCTTGCATTGAATAAAGAAGACTTGCTAAAAAGAAGACTTCAGACAATTCTTGTTGATAAACAACTTGCTAGAAGCTCTAAAGAAGCAAGGCAGCTAATTGTTCATAAGCATGTTTCTGTTTCAGGAAATAAAGTTAATATTCCAAGTTATACAGTGAATATTGAAGAAGAAAATGAAATAAGAGTTGAAAGGCCAATAATAAATATTAAAGAAAAACAAGAAGAAAATGAAAATACACAGGAAGGAGAAACACAATGACTGCTGAAAAAAAAGACATAGAAGGAGTAGCATATATATACACTTCTTTTAATAATACAATTGTTCATATTACAGACTTGGCAGGACAGACAATTTCAAGATTTTCAGGTGGAATGGTTACTACACAAAGCAGATTAAAAGCAAACCCAACTGTTGCAATGTTTGTAGCTAAAAGAGCTGCTGAACAAGCCAAGGAAATGGGAATAACTTCGTTATATGTAAGAGTCAAGGCTCAAACAGGAAGCCCTGCACCAGGACCAGGAGCACATGCTGCAATTAGAACTTTGGGAAAAGAAGGATTTAAAATAATCAGTATCTTGGATACAACCTGCGTTCCAAGAGGCGGACCTAAGAAGAAAGGCGGGAAAAGAGGAAGAAGAGTATAAAATGGTAACTTTAAACTACAATGGTAAGAAATATGAATTAGTACCTGGAGATATTCCAGGAATCAGTGGAGATGGAACTATAATGATAAAAAGTACCCCAACTAACCAGTATTCTGATATTCGTGGAATTGATGGAAAGATTAGCAGTATGCAAGTAAATGGAATGACATTTATTAATAATGTAAATATTGAAACACTTGTTGGAAAATTAGAAGCAAGAGCCAATTCAAAATAAAATTACAAATTGATTAACTTTAAAAACTAAAATTAACTAATATAAAAATGAAAACAATAAAAAACGAAAAAGATAAGATGGTTTTTGTGGAAGAGATGGATGAAACTCTTGCAAATGCCATAAGAAGAAGTGTTAATGAAATTGAAACAATGGCAATAGATGAAGTTACTTTTTATAAAAATGATTCTGCTCTTTATGACGAGATTATTGCTCATAGAATGGGGTTAATTCCATTTAGGAATGAAAAATTAGTTGCTATGCGAGATTGTTCTTGCAAAGGAAAAGGATGCAACAGATGCACAATTTCACTAAAATTAAAAGCTTCTGGACCTGCAACTGTTTATTCAGGGGATTTAAAAGGAAATGCAGAGGTTGTTCATGATAAGATACCTATTGTAATATTAACAGAAGGACAGGAAATTGAACTAGAGGCTCACATAAGAACAGGCAAGGGAAGCCAGCACATAAAATTTTCTCCTGGACTTGTATATTATAGACATGTTGCTGAAATTGATTTTGAAAAAGACTGCGATGCATGCAAAGAAGCTGTGGAAATTTGCCCTCAAAAAATATTAGAAGAAGATAAAGGAAAACTAAAAGTTAAGGATATTTACAAGTGTGATTTGTGTGAGGCTTGTATTGAAGCTTGTAAGAAAAAAGGGAAAAATTGTATAAATATTAAGCCTGGAAAAGAAATTATGTTTTTTATTGAATCCTATGGGAGCATACCTGCAAAAGAAATTTTTGCAAAAGCAGTTGTTGCATTGAATGACAATTTGGAACAACTGCAAAAAGAGATTAAATAAGTTTTCTTAATAAATTAATCTGATTGTTAATATATAATCTATTTTTTACATCTTGAGCTCATTGTTAATTAAAGATATAAAGCAAATACTTAAAAAGGAAATATCTCCTTATTCAATTATGCGGGAGTGCCAGAGCGGTCAAATGGGTTTGAAAGATCTAAAAAATCTTGACCACGCTAAGGACCAAATGGCTTAGTGCCTACGAAGGTTCAAATCCTTCCTCCCGCACTTTTCTTTTATGTCAAGAACCATACCCTAAAGGGTATGGCGTGTAATTAATTCCAATGCTTCTGTTGAGATTCATTGATGTAGAATTCAACAGCTTCATTTG
>Ga0247841_10001450_pt1 | contig 53725 bp, 58 predicted proteins | sample LaCruzMarch2015__2_FD_192410 | JGI IMG/M metagenome (GOLD analysis project Ga0247841, IMG submission 192410) | Freshwater microbial communities from meromictic Lake La Cruz, Castile-La Mancha, Spain - LaCruzMarch2015_18m | ecosystem: Environmental > Aquatic > Freshwater > Lake | place: Spain... | reverse complement strand
GTCTAAGATATTTTTCTTCATTGTGTATCATTTATATTTTATTTTAGAACTCATTCTTTTAGGTCATTTCTTATTTTTATAGATTTAAAAGCAACAGTTGATTTCCCAGGTCCAGCCGCTCAATATTTATTTATTGATACTATTCCTGGAACAACTATAAACGCGAATGGTTTGTAAAATAAAATATAAAATTGATTTAAATCATGAACTTAATATTTTTTATGTAGAATGTGCAAAGAACAAGGAATGATTAATGTTAATGACAAAACTTGTAACGTTAAACCAGAGAATTTCATTCGTAAATCGAAAAGACGTGCAAGGAAGGAAATTATGTCACAACTTTTTCTTGGTGAAGGGTATAGAAATGTTAATTTTGCCAAAATAAGTAAATTTGTATCGGATGAAATTGTGGAAAATAAACCACTAATTGTGGATTTACCCACTTATCCTGAAAGGCACACTATCTTAGTTCACGTTATGTTAGATGAAAGAAAAATAATGGTGTCTGATTGGGGTGGATTAGAAAATGAAACAAGAGGGGAAAGGGGAAAAAAAGGATTTGATGAGCGGTTTATAGCATATTCTCAGTTTATGAAATTGCTTCGTAAAAAGTATGAGTTACCCATTGAATTCTATCCTGAAGACAATGAGTTATATAACGAAGCTTTACAACATCACAATAGTTTCAAGAATGGTGGACACGGCGGATGTTCATTTTACATTTTCAAATGGGTGTCTAAATATTATCCAGATTATTCTTAAAAACTTGTACTCAATCTAAAGTGAATATTGTATCAATTTTAGAATAAAATTGATATTTTGATTTATGTATTTTACAATTAATAGATAATTATGATTCAACTATTTAAAGCAAACAAGTTGGTTGTAAATGACCTAGATCAATCATCATTAATTACAACACTTAATTATATAGGAGGAGGGGCTCACGGTAAAGTATATAAAATATATAACATGCTTGACGACCAAGTATATAGTTTGAAGAAAATAGATTTGATAGATGAAATTTCTGATATATCATCAGATGATACATTTTCATCATTAAAAGATAACACTCAATTACTTTTAAGAGAGATTCGTGTTCTTGCAAAACTAGAACATCCAAATATTCTTAGATATAATACTTCATGGATAGAATTTGACAAAAAGAGACCAATATTATGTATTCAAACTAAATTATATGATTACACACTCACTGATGTAATGTTCAATGATAATCTAAACAAAGAAAATATCTGGAAAGATATTGTAAATGCTATAAAATATTTACATTCAAAAGAGATTATGCATAGAGATCTCAAACCTGATAATATATTTACGGATAGTGGTATGCAACACGCGTATGTTGGTGATTTTGGTTTAGCCAAATATTATGAAAATAATGACAGTCGTGCTATGTCTGATTTATATATGGGTTCTGAACTTTATTTAGCACCAGAGTGTAAATCTGCGACACCTATTTATACTTTTGAATCTGATATTTATAGTTTAGGTATTATTTATATTCAGTTATTTAGTCAATGTCAATCATCAATGGAGTTTATTTCTATATTCAAAGACGGTTTTGAATCATTCAATGTACCAGATAAAATTAAATTAATGTTGTCTGTTGAACCATCAAAAAGACCTAAAATAAATGATCTATAAAGTGATACTTAAAAAGTAAAAATGAAATATTATGAATATATTGAATCTATAAATAAAAGATGAGATCTAAACGTCAAAATATTAAAAAAAGAGCTTTAAAAAGACTGTCAAGGCGTCAAGCTCTTGGAGAAGCAAAATCTAATATTGATTCAGAATGTCCAATCTGTTACAGAATGTATGAATCGGAATGTACAAAAGAAGTTCCAGTTGGGTGCACCCATTACTGTTGTTCAGATTGTTGTTTAAAATTGTCAAAAACAGAAAAAGTGTTTTGCCCAATTTGTAGACTTGATTGGACATCGTGGATACACTCAAAATTTAACAATGACGCAAAGATTCGATTTAATTTTGCAAAATGCTTGAATGAAATAACTATGATACCAGAAGATGAGGAAATGTTTACAATGAAATCAAAAAAAGGTTTTCCTTATAAGGAATTTTATTTTGTTTTTTTACAACAAGGTTGTGATGACGACAGATACGCTTTGGTATCTGCAGATACTTTTTACACAGGTATAAGAAATATTATAAATTTTATGCCGTACTATAAAATTATGCTAAATTACACTTTTGACAAAGATCTTTTTTGTTTTTGTGATGCATCCAGAGCGTTTGATTATTACATAAAAGTAACAGAAATTGTTGACGATGAATTTTGCATATGTTGATTCACCAAACTTCAAACCAATTGTAAAATAAAAATATTTTACAATATCAAAAATGAGTTGTTTATTTAATAGTTTAAGCTTTTTTATCAAAGATGATAGTTTTAAAATAAGACAGACAATATGTGATTATTTAGATGAAAATAAACCAATTATAGATGGATTAGATACAAAAGAGATACTAAAATATGAGAATGATAATTACATTCAAAATATGCGAAATACATCTACTTGGGGTGGGGCTATTGAAATACAGTGTGCATGTAATATCTGGAATGTAAGAATAATTGTATTAAATAATAGAGATACTGGAAATAGATCTATCGAATTTATACAATTATCTGGACAATATGGGTGGACTATATACTTACATTGGACTGGTGGTCATTATGAACCGCTACTAGATTCATACAAAATTATATGAATCCAGCCCCGTAAAGGAGCTTCTAAACCATGTGTAGCTCCATGGTAAGAAGTAAATCGAGGCTAGAAAATACCAAATAGGTAAATTTCTAGCAAAAATGGTATTTTTTAGGGTTTGCGAAAAGATTTGGTTGTCATCCTGTCGCTACGCCCTTAACCGCTTTATCTCGCCGTAATATACTTCTTACCTATAAGAAGATAATCTTTAAACCAATTTGTTTCAAAAAAAATTAGTAATACAATTTAATTAAAAACATTTTTCTCATTAAAAACTTATTCTTTATTTAAAATAAAGAATATTATTCTTACTACGAATAAGATCAACAGTTGCAGCCTTTTAGAAATTAAAATGAAATACTCTGGTTAAATTGTTAAATAATAACAATAAATGAACAGTAAAATTACACAGAAAACATATGATGAATTTACTACTTTTGTTGATAAAAAAGACCGTATAATAAAACAATTCTATATTTCTAAAAAAAAAAGGTACCGTTTTGCTTGAAGTTAATAACTTTAAAGATAACGTTTTTTGTTTTAGTTGGGATATATCGCGGCGTGATAAATACGCCGAATATTGTGCAATTAAAGATATGTATGAAAGAGAATATAGTCATGATCATTGCTTTGAATTTTCATCATTTGAAGAGTTGTCAGAAAAACTAGCTAAAGAATATGTATGTCCATATCATGCAAATTGTTGTATTGGTTGTTCAGTAAATCGCATTACTAGTCCAATTGACAAATGTTTTATTTGCCTAAGAGAAGAACAAATGCATATGCTGGAAGAAACTCAGTGCGGACATCTTTTTTGCTTAAGCTGTCTGGATAAATATGTTAAAACTAAACTGAATTTTGTAGATGACGAAGATAGAGAATGCATAATAAAAGAAGGTATTCCGTGTCCAGTATGTCGCAGAGATATAAATTTATGTTCAGAATGTAGTTGCGATTAGCCAACTACAAAATTGTAATATTTTTAATATTACAATTTATTCTATGCCAGATCTTTAGTATCAAAATACTTTACAAGATTTTCCAATATAGTTTTTTTGCGATCAGACTCTTTTCGACCAAGTTGACACACAGTTGATATCTTATACAGTTTGTCACGATTGTATCTGTCTAATCGTTTATCTCTATCATATTTATTAAGAGATCTTAGTTTTTTAACCTCAGATTCTACTATATCATCAAAATTTTCCTTAAATTTAAGTCGCACAATATTCCTACATTGTTTGCACTGTCTTTTCTTTTCATCAAAATCTCTTGTGTGTTTTATTGTTTCACATTTTCGACAAATTTGTTGGCTAGGTTCAAGTAAGATCTTAGACGGATCTTTTCGAATCTCTTTTTCAGTCATTAATCCACATTTAACTTTTATTATAGCAACGTCCAACATATTTTCACAATAGATGCAAATTGTCATTGGGCTAGCACTTCTTTTAGCAAAGTCTGTCGCAATTTTATAACATTGACACCATCCATTACACCAGCGCTGTCCCTGAGGAGCATTCTTATTTTTGATCAAATAATCACCTCGAAGAACTTGAGGTCCGCTTAAAAGGTTAGATATCTGAAAAATTGGAGTTCCGTAGTACGTTGGTATGTTAACCGGTTCAGGTTCTTGATATTCTTCAGATGGTGGTGCCTCAAGATTATAACGCCACAGATCTGTTTCAATTATACTAGAAAAACCATTAGATCTATCAATCTCGTTATATATCTTAATAAGATTGTCTAGATTTTCAAAAACCCACTCGTGACTTGGCAACTCAAGAGTATCTTTGCATCTTACTTTGATCGCTTTCTCAAATAATTCACAATGATCATTGTACATGATATAACGAACTTTAATATTCGGGATCATCGTTCTGTCGCTCGTGAGTCTTTGATTGATAAGTTAGACCAATTTTCAATTTACTGTATTTGCAATCAGGATCTTGTAAAATATACACAGATGATGCATCTGTAAACTTATGTCTCTGTGAGAACTTTGTCTGAGTCTTCATTAAGCTCTTTTTTGTACTTATAACATCTTTCTGTTCTTGCAATAAGTCTGTTTGCAATGTCTTTATATCTTGATCTTTGTTCTCAAGAACTTGTTTGAGTATTTCTTTTTCCTCAGTCAATTCAATAATTCGCTCCTGAAATTTATTATCTAACTCTTTTGATGATTTCTCATTTCCTAACTCTACATTGCCAGTAATAAGAAGTTCATCAACCCAATTCGATACTTGTACTGCAAAATTAGGTGATAACCATTGAGCTAAATGTATAGCTACTTTTCGATGAACCCATGTTCCACTGTGATTTCCACCTACAGTTGTTACAAATAATTCCAATATCGGAATTCCGATATTGATTGATAATTCTTCTAAATATGCTTTCGTTTGTTTATTCTCATTGTAATGTCCTAATAATTTTTTACCATGTGCTTTGCATAACATAGTAGCATTTATATAACCATCTTCTTTCATTGGAATAGTAACAGAAGATCCATTTGCTAACTTCAATGCACAATTAAACAATCCGTTAGCAGTGTTTGATATTTTTTCCTCTTTAATATTCAAAGAATCTTGAGACTCAATCAATGTTTTGACCTCATTCTCTTTTGTTCAAGTTGTAGTCTCAAGTAATTAGATTCTTCAATCAATATTTTTTCTTTTGCCTCAAAAGAGTGTGTAAGATTCTTAGATTCTTGAATCCATTGTTTCTCTTTTGTCTTGAGGAACTGTTTTAACTTTTTGAATTTTTCAATAGATTCTTCTATCTCTTTCTCTTTTGATTCAATGACCTGTTTCAACTTGTTGGATTCTTCAATCAATTGTTTATGTTTGTGTGTAAAACAGGTATCTCATCTTTACAAAGTTCTTCAAGTTTATATTTTCCTGTTTTTCGTATCGAAGTTAATATTTCTCCACATACATAATCTTGGAAATTTTGCGCGATTGGTTTATTTGATCTCATTATCAGTTTGTACATAGCTTGTTCTGATATTTTTATGCAATTTTGACTAGTATTGGGATTTAATAAGGTTACACCTCGATGATTTTCAGGAACATGTCTTAATGCTTCAGTTACATTTTTAAAACCTAACAAAACACATATATCTTTGGCAATATACCAAGTATCTTCATTTGTTCCTAATATACGTATATTTTTTTCGTTGAAATTTAAAGTTTTGTCAATTGCGTTAACTAGTTCTGTCATTTTATTAAAGTAATCAAGTCTTTAAGCATATATAATATATTTTTATCATGATAAAAATATATTATTAAATGTGATTAAAGGGATTTTTATAGATTTCTGTGTATACGTAAATTAAAAATTGATTTTTCTATCATTTATAGGCGAAAAAAATAGAAACTAAATGGAACGTTCCTCTTATTTTATTAAGGATAGGGCTATGTTTGGCAGTTTTCCAACACAAGAAGCTGTCAATGAGCTCGAAAAAGAGGGTGTGAGATTTTTTATAAATCTGACTGAAGATAATGAAAAAAAAATCACTCCCTATACGACAAAATACACATACATATCATTTCCAATTGTTGATAGACACGTACCAAAAGATTGGTGCTCCTTTGCAGTGCTAATAATTCGAGTGTCTGATATTATAAAAACTTTAAAACCAAAAGAATCACTTTATTTGCATTGCAAAGGCGGACATGGAAGATCAGGTATTGTAGTGGCAAGCTTGCTATGTTATATGTTCGGAATGACTGCTGAGAGAGCCCTAGAGCAAACGACAAAGTCGCACAGTAGGAGAAGCGTTATGCGCGAAAAGTGGAGAAAACTTGGGTCTCCACAAACATACTACCAAAAGATTTTTGTACACAAGTTTTTTGAACCTCTTATGTTCTACAGAGCATATAGAAGTGGTGCGACAGCCGGATTTTCTAATTTCACTAAACACCAAATTACAATTGAAGGTCTTGGAACATTTTCAAACGCTGAATCTGCTATTCAAGCTTATAAAAATCCTACAAACAGAGAATATGTCGAAAATCAAGAAAAATCATACAGCCCGATTATTTCAAAAATTTTGGGTCGTAAAACTGAACTACGCACCGACTGGATAGAAGTGTGTGACGAATTAATGTATAAAGTAGCCAAAGCTAAATTTAATCAAAATCCAGAACTAAAAGATAATTTGATCAGAAGCGGTTTACGTCCTATTATTCAACACACAAGAGGTGATCATTTTTGGGGAGATGGTGGAGATGGTAGCGGTCGTAATAAATTAGGCAAAATTCTAACAAATTTACGAGAAGAATATTACCGCGAAATTAGATAATGCTTTGTATTCATTTGAATATAAAGCAATCAAATTTATTATAGTTACTTAAAATTATATTTAGGTCTAATAAAATGTCCAACGCACGATACATAGAAATTGATTCTACATATCGTAATAGAAAAGAATGGCCTTCTCCAGCTGAGTTTGAAGTTCTTATCGCGCAATCTGGTAGAAAAGATAGAATAAATGCTCAAGATCCTGTAAGTTATGCGGCTCGTTCAAATAATTTTTATTGGGATTCTAATAATTTTATCAAAGGAGCGGTCGGAGCCACCGGAACAATCATTTCAGTTACAGCACAAACATTAGGAGGAGGAGCTACTGGTATTATATGCGCAGGTGATAACAAAACAATAATTCAAGTTACATCATCCCCAAATAATTTGCAGGAAAAAGAAAACTACTATTCAGGGTCTATATTAAGTGATGGTATTGACTCTGCTCGTATCGCTTCATACGTTTTTCTAGGTAATAATCGAGCTCAAATAACTGTGCAAAGTTCTATAAAAATAACAAATTATAATCTCTGCATTAGTGATCCTAGTGATACATCAGATCTTGAAAATTCTTTTTTATTTGTTCCAGACGGTCGAATAGGTTTAAATTCATATACAGGACATATTTTATATAACGAAACTACTAACACCTACACAAATATTCTAAATTATGATCCAATCACTAAATTGTTAAAAGTAAATATTTCTGGAAAAAATTGGGATCTGACTCAACATCAACGATTTTCTATTCGCAGACAAATTCCTATTTTTGGAAGTTTTAACAATCTAGCAACTCCAATTGAACAATCAAATATAGTTTTTTCTTTACCACTTACATTTACAGACGAATCAGATGCATATAGAAATTCTTTTCTTTTTATTGATAACGAAACAAGATTAATTACTCGTTATGAAACTTTAACAGGTAAAGCAGTTAATGGAAGTACAAATTCTATTAATTTTCCAGAAGGAGCTTCAAACATAAATGGATACTATAATGGTGCTTATATACAAATAACATCAGGAACTGCTAATAATAATGTCCGTAAAATAATAAACTATACTGTTTCAGGAAATGATCCTAATTTTGTTCGTACAGCAACTGTCGGAACTGGATTTACAGGTCAGGCAGGTGGACCTACTTCTATTGTTCAAGGAGACTCATTTACTTTTCGTTCTATTTTTGTAGAGTCGGAGTTTAGTGTTTCCAACTCAAAATTTGAAATTCTTTTATTCTCACATGATAATCATAATCCTTTTGTTTATACAGGAAGTTTACAACAAGAAATAGTATGTTACCAAATTGAACTTCTTAATGTTGTTCTTCCAAATAAAATTTTAGATTGTGGTTTAGGAAGTCGTATCGCTTACTATCCATATGTATACATAGAGTTAACTAATATTTCTGGTTCAAGTTCCGGAATGAAAAATGTTATTTATTCTAATAATCCAAACGCGACAAGGATGGTTTTTCGTGCTCCTATTTACGATGTTCAGAATCCTAATAATTCAGCTTTTGTTAATCTTGATGGGGATGGTATGGTGCAAACTCTTAAATTTAAAACTAATGATAATTTGTTTTTTTCTGTACATCTTTCTAATGGAGAACTTTACAAAACTCTCGAAAATGAAAATTATGCTCCTCATATTCCAAACCCAGAGATACAAATAAGCGCAAGTTTTAGCTTCAAGAGAGTTGATAAGTAATTTTTTTTAAGACAATTTTCCTAGTATTATATAAAATGGTTGACGATACTACTAATAAAGAAAAAGAAGATAAAAAAATTCTTATAACTAACCTCAGAACAGTTCTTATCTCCGCTCTATCCGTATCTGTTGCTTTAGGTTTTAATGACTTAATTATGACAATATTTAATAGTTTTCCTAACAGCCAACATATTATTGCAAAAACTACTTACCTTGTAATAATGATTGGAATAACTCTTTTAGCTTCATACTTTCTTTTTCAATTAAACTATTCTGCAAAACCAACTTCAAAAAAGTAAATTAGTTAAGATATTTTGGTTCTAATAATTTATTAGTAATGTGAATAACTCCATTATTTCTTATAATATCTTTATATATAATTTTTATATCATCATTAATATATGTGATTCCGCTAATATTACGCACAAATATTCTATTGTAAGGATCATTTGTCTTAAAAAATGAAGAAGGACTATCTTCTAATAATTCAGATGTGATTTTTCTATCAAGCATACAGCATTTAACAAATTGGCGTGCTGTTCCAACGTCTATGTCATCAATATTTTTATTTCCTATACTTATATCAGTTGGAATAAATAATGTAAAATTTGCTTGTTGAGATCCTAGAATGTCATCCATCATTGCTTTTTTTACTATGTTTTTAAACTTAGAAAAATATTTGGTATTATTGATAACACCCATGATAGAGTTTGAATCATACTTCTTTTCGGAAGCATTTCCTCTCAAATCAACAAAATCAAACATGTGAGTAAAATTATTACTTTGTGTTGATGGTCCATTCGATACCATTTTATAATCATATAAGAAATATAAAAAATAATCTAAAGTATTCTAATTAATTTTACTTATATAAGTAAAATTAAAAATTTATTCAGATATTTTCATAGAAAACCTGTTCTTTTCTTCTGATAATTTATCAATAACAATTATCAAAACTCCATTTTTAGAAGTTATCTTTACATTATCGCGATTTGTAACGTTGATTGGAATAATTATTTGACGTTCAAATGAACCATAAATTATTTCATTCTTAACAACAGTAGTTCTATCTGAAAAAGGTTTTTTTCTTTCTCCAGTTATAATGAGTTTGTTATTACAAAAATCTACGTCAATGCTGTCATTCTTTACTCCTGGAATATTTATATAAACGGTAATCGTATTAGAATTTTGAACAATATCAACGGCCGGTTTCGAAATTTCATTCATGTTTATCCCCTGAGTTCGAAGAAACTCCGTTACAGATCCAGATAAACTCGAATTATTGGCTTCTATTATAGAAATTCCATTAGACACTAGTTGTTGCAATGATGACATTTAACAATTAAAAGTGTTATTTTTAAGTCTATTTATGGTTCGGTTCTTAGATTAGCAATCCTTTCAGCTAAACTAGGAGATTGAATAGATGACAATACCAATGGAGAAGGAGTTAAAATAGGTATAACATTCGGGTTTTGTATTGTTATTTTCTCGCGCTTCTTTTTATTATAAATGTAATAAGCAGCTCCAGACGCTCCTAAAATTATAATCACAATAAAAATAAGTTTCCAGTTTGTTTTACTTTCTTTGCTTGGTGAGTTAATAGGAGGGGGAAGAGTAGGAGGAGGAGGGTGAGGAGGGTGAGGAGGGTTATTAAAAACAGGTTTAATCGGTTCTTTGGGTCTAGGTTGAATTTCTTTCTTATTAATTACGATTTCTACATCGCATGGTTTTTCAGACTTAAGACATAAAAAATAGTTCTGATATACATTCTTGTCAGAAATAATATTTCCCGAAATTACACCCTTTGCGCGTTTAAATTCTAATTTAGGGTTATTATCCAAAGTAGTTTGATCTACTACAAGTACATCAAAATGCGAATTGTCTAAGCTTTTCGCTGTAAATGTAAGGTCAAAATTGGTTGTTTCCTCATTTAGATCAATTAACTGTTGCCCGCTTGTGACAGATAAAATTTTCTTTACTGACATTTTATCTTTCCATTCATTCTTTTTAAACCGCTACTACATTATATTTTAATGTCAACTTGAACAAAACACTCTCTTTACGTCAAATATAATTATTTAAACTATATTTTAATGTCAACTTGAACAAAACACTCTCTTTACGTCAAATATAATTATTTAAAATATATTTTAGTGTCTGCCATGCATGGCTATACTCATAAGATTTGCAGTAGTACTCAAACCTCCAAGCTCCGCGAATCCTCTGCTTTCATGTGTTTTCTTATTCCACCATCTTGCATACCATATCATAAGTATTGCTAAAGGTATACATAAACCGCCTAGTAAAAAGATATATTTGCGTGTTTTTACAGTACATTGCTGCTTCTTTAATGCGAGAGCCGCGTTAGCTGAATCACATGCAGGTTGGTCTACTTTTCCTAAAATATCTGCACATGCATCATCTGCATCCAACTTTTCATCATCTGACTTGCAATTAAATTGAGGTGTAGGTATAAAAGCGTATATTATAAATGCAATACCAATTAAAATCAAAAATCCTCCAAAAATATATGAACTAACTAATTGTATTTCTGATGATGCCTCACCAATACCAACTTCTGCATTTCCAGCCTGTGTACCTAAATCATTTATATTTCCAGATACGTTGCCCATTTATTATTTACAATACAAAATTATTTATAAAAAAAAAGTAAGTTAGTGTCTAACCAAAATTAATCATATACGAAATTTGTTTCAAATATTTTTTTAATATTTGAAATTTTTAGGTTAAACACCATTTATCTTATTTACGACAAATATCATATGAGTTGACAAACCATTTTACAGTTTCTTTTAGACCATCTCTAATAGAACGAAAGTGTACATCAGAGTGTAAACTCTTTAATTTTTCCGAAGATATTGTTTTCTTGATCTGTCCATCACTTTTACTCGTATCCCAAACTATTTCTCTATCATATCCGAACTCTTCTGACAAAATTTGAACTACATCTGCTATACTGTGTTCTTCCTCAGAAGACACTATTAAAGGTTTGTCAGAATCGTAGTTAGAAAGCATCCATACTAGATATCTACAAAAATCTGCTGCATGAGTAAATTGCCTAAGTGTCTTCCCAGAGCCAAAAATTATTAGTTGTTCTCCAGATGACTTTGCAATGTTCATTTTATGCATTAGAGCAGGTATTACGTGCGCATCTTCTAGATTAAAATTATCATAAGGACCGTACAAGTTTCCCGGAAGAACAGACACATATTTTGTTCCATACTCTTTATTGTAAGCTCGTCCAAGAACATCAATCATTCTTTTTGCATATGAATAACCTTCGTTAGAAGTATGAGGTGGACCAAAGTGAAGCGTGTCCTCAGTTATTGGATATTCAACTTGATCTGGGAAAATACACGTAGACATGACAGATATTAATTTTTCTACATAAACACTACACTTCATTACATTCATATTGATCAGAATATTTCTTTCAAAGAACTCTACACCGTTAGTCATGTTTTTATACAATCCACCAACATAAGCTGCCAAATTAATTACATGTGATGGTTTAAACACGAAAAATAATCTTTCTACTTCTTCCAGAATCATCAAATTAGCGTCACAACGTCCAGCAAAAAACCATTCATTTAACTTATCTCCTCTCACAAAGTCTTGAAGATTCTTACCGATTAGACCGTAACTTCCAAGTACCAGAATTCTCATTGTCTTTTAATATAGATCAAAAATCTTTAAATAAAATACATTTTATAAGAAACAGTCTGTTTTACCTGAATTATTGCAAATCCACCTTGCAAAAACAAAAAAGAAATCTGACAATCGATTCATATATTTAAACATAATTTCTGGAAGTTCAGCTGATTCTGTCACACGATACTCAATAAGATATCTTTCTGCCTTCCTTGTTTGTGTTCTACATAGGTGAACTACTGAATCAGCGATTGTCACTCCAGGTAATATAAATTTTGTAAGTTTTGGGTTAGATTTTTCCATTTCATCAATTGTTTCTTCCAACTCACTGACTAAACTATCTGGAAGAATAGGTAATTTTCTATTTGTTTTATCTAAAGTTGCTATGTGTGAATTAAAATCTTGAAGTATTCTTTGAATTTTTCGCATCATAGTTGTATCTTCTAAGTGAGTACACAACAGCCCTATCCTTGCTGAAAGTTCATCTACTTCTCCAAGAACTTGAAATGCAGTTGAATACTTTGGAGCTCTTTTTCCATCAAAAAACGATGTTTGACCAGAATCACCTGTAGTTGTATAGATTTTCATGTTTCTTTTCTAAATTAATTTTTTAAATGTAATTATCAAATTTATTTTTTCATATTTAGATTGAAGTATGAAAAAATTATGTACCAGAACTTCCAAAACCATTTTCACCGCGTTCAGTATCTTCAAGTGATTCTACCTCTGCTGACTCCATAATAATCAACTTTCTTGGAATTAGCTGTACAAGCTTGCACGGGAGAGCTATCTCACTTGCTTCTGGGTCTATTTTTACTAACGCCACAATTATTGTTCCGGTATAAGAAGCGTCTATGATACCTATGTTATTAGCCAACATCCACCCAGATTTAGATATAGAAGATCTTCCCACCAGATCAAAATAGTATCCATTTTCTGGCTGAACTTGAATACCAGTGTCAAAATAGTGAACACCTCCTTGAACTTTTATTTTCTTTAAAAGATACAAATCATAACCTGAGTCTGAAAACCTATTTTTTTCTGGTTTTGGAGCTCCTTCAATAGTTCGTGACCATCTAAATATAGGCAACCGATCAGTTATAGAATTTGCCGAATGATTTGCAAGAAAAATAAAATTTTTATATTTTCTAATACTATATACAGATGCATTTGCATATAGTTTTTCTAAAAACTCGATTGCATTAACACCGGCCCATTCGCAATTAGTACAATTGTTGGAAACTTTACATTTAATACAGCTAAATTTTTTAATATCTTCTAATATTTCTGGACATGAGCTAATTATACTACATATTGGGTATCCAGCTCTGGTATTTGAAATAGATCCAGCAAAATCAAAAAATCCTCTCAAAAAATCCCATTTTAGTTGGTCGTTGATAGCATGTGGGAAGTATACAGGGCATTGAAGGTGCATACTCACATCATCTGCTATAGATTTGGAAATGATTCTAAAAGATAGTGAATTTCCTGATTCTATCAGATAGATTTCCGGACATACAAAGTTTTTAAGTTTTTGAACAATTTCCAAATCTTTTGTATTAAATTCAAGTAAAATTTCGTTATCTGTTATTATACCAACTCCTATGATACATCCTAACAGATATGCTTTTTGTTCAGAATCTATATACCTCATTAAAGAGTGATCCAAAGTACCGTTTTCTGACATCTTTGTTTTGTTTTTGAAAAACACGTCTTTAAAATTCATTTTACTTTTTCTTATTCATATGACGGTAACCTAAAAAACCTAGTACACATAAAATAGCGATTACAGAGATAATAATTATAATTTTGACAGAAGAGTTATTGTTGCTATCTTTGCCAAAAACCTGAAAATTTTCGATAGATTGTTGTCGTGAACATGTTCCAATTGGTAGACCCAAATCAGTAATTTTTTGATGGACGCAATTTGAACAAGCTTCAGTCATTGTGGGATATCCCTCACTTGGATCGTTATATATATTGGTACAATCAGATATATACGTTTTCATTTTTATATATGTAAATATAATTTATGTTTTTAAAGATTCTTAAAGACAAAAATATAGTATATACAAGATGCTTGTAAAGAAGGAATTACTATATCCTATCTTTTTAGAATGCTCTCAACATGCAGATGACACTTTTTGGGAAAACATTTTTGAAGATTTAGCCTACGGAAAAGCTCCATATGGCACCTACATTTCTAAAGATTTTCTTTGTTGCGGTTACAAAAATAAAGAATTTAGCTATAAAATTGAAAAAAAAACTTCAACCACAATATACAAAGAAATTTATACTTTACTAACCAAACGTCTTGGACTTCTTTCTCAACGTGAAAAGGTAAAAAAGAGAAAAATATTTACAGATTTAGAAGATAGTATTAAAGATACTCGAAAAAAATGGGTTGATATCAAAAAAAAAAATATGCGTGAACTTTTGATAGAATTATACGTTACTCGTATGAAAAGTAAATACATGTTGACTTCAAAACAAGCTAAATATGTGATATCGATTATTTTAATTGCGATCGTTTTTAAAGTGATTACAGCCGTTAATATTCATTACAGCGATGGGCGTATCAACAGTATTGATGGAATCGACTTTAATAAAAAACAGGTAATTATAAAACGTGATTTATATTCATTAGAAGTTAATTTTGCTCCTCATATTTTTATTGACAAAAAAGTAATGGCCGATAATTGGGAAAAGTTTCTCGAAAATTTACGTAAATTTTCTGCAAAATAAATATGATTTAATCGTCCATTACATAAATCATAATTTTTTCGTTAATAGCATCAATAAGTTTAAGTTTATCCTTTACACGACGAATATCCCAGCTAGATACAAACGTCGATGTTTTACTATCATTTGAAAGTTTAAAATGCCAATTAGTACATCTTCCTATTTCTTCTGGGGGTAAAGGTAAATCAGAATCATTATATTTTAACCAATCTATTTCAACCTCAAGAATTAGTGACATATTACTAATAGTCCATGTAATTTTTTTACCAGGAAATTTATATTCCTTGTCATTTTTTAACTCTTTTGGAGTCATTTATATGTCTTTCGTATGTTTTTTAAGTTTTATATTATCTAAAAAAATTATTTACTGAGCAAAATATGAAACAATCGATTGAACAAATATAAAATTATAACTTTTTAATTATATTTTATTATAAAATTGTCTGTCATAAAGAAGATAAGACTGTAAAACAGGATATTCCTGTCGATAAGTCTAAGAAGAATACCTTCTCAAGTAAAACGCTGAAAAATGTAGACAAGTTTGAACATCCACCACGTCCAAGTAGACAGTAGAAAAGATGTAAGGACAAACAACTGTTTCTAAGATGTTTTTCAAATGAAGAAAGTTAAGTATGATACTTAACTTTGCCTGTTTTAATCATACCATCCACTTTCATCATCCGAGTCAACTATGATTGGAGTTATCGGAACTGAAATATTAAAAGTACGGTAAATATACCGAACTTCCAATTTTTGAAACAATTCTATTGTAATTTGGATAGCACATTCAACTATTTCTTTTGGAAAATGAGAAAATTCTTTGCGAAAGTCTCGAGGTATATAATCTGTTTCTTCCATATTAGAAACAATATCTTGCATTATTTCAGGAATAATATCAGGAAGATATTTACAAAAGATTAAGTTGGATTTTTTCCTGAGATCTGGCAAGATATCTTTTTTAATATTCTCTTTTATTCTTTTGCAAGTTTCTCCTATAATAATTTCTTGCAAAAGTGGAGGTGCGCTTTGAAGAGACTCAGCTAAATGATGATAACAAAGATTTTGCAGGCTTTGCATTATTATTGTTTATTTAAAAATAATGTATTCAATTCATTTTAATTTTTGCCAAAGTATTGAGTATCTTATAACATCAGGCGGTAGAACAGACACCTCACTATCAACACGTGGAAGTACTTTTTTAATAACATATGCAAATCTTTCTTTTGATAGAACATTTCCACCTCCTGTTGCCAAGAAACCAAGTACATATGCAGTTGGGTTTTTATATTCAACATAGTCTAAATTAGCTGCTTTTACAAGCATTTTATTAATACTATTTTCATCAATATTTTCTATTTCTTCCCAATTCTTAAGATTTCTACATATTGCATTTACTTTTCTGCAAAATTTTTCAAGAGGGTCTTGTGTTGATTGTTCTAATTTAGAAGTTGGTGTTTTACCAATCAATGCAGATGACCCTGTAAAGTTGACACGATCAGATACACCAATTTCAGGTTGTAAATCTATACTATTAGTATCTTCATCTTCATCTTCATCTTCTTTATCTTCTTCATCTTCGGATTCTTGCCATTCATCTACATAGTCATCTTCACCATCTGAGCTCATTTTTACATAAAAGTAAGAATATAATTTACAATTGAATTATTTAATAAACTATATATATTAAATAAAATGACTCAAGTAATCGTTGCTATGAATGAAAAAGGAGGGATAGGTTATCAAAATCGTCTTCCATGGGAATGTAAAAAAGATCTAGCACTATTCAGACAAAAAACATTAGGAAAAACAATTGTAGTAGGTAGAAAAACAGCCCAACATTTACCTAAATTACCAGAAAGAAAAATTATTTGTATAACTCGATCCAACACTTTAGATATTACAGGATGGAATAATGATGTCGATCTGTCATATAATTTAGAGGATTTAGTTTTGTCAGATGATATTATTATTGCCGGAGGATCTCAAATATATGCAGCCGCTTTTCAATCTGCTTCTATCGTGAAAAAAGTATATTTGTCTATTATAAAGGGTGAACATAAGTGCGATTCTTATTTTAAACTAGAATGGTTAGATAATTTTGTTATAATAGAAAAAACGGATTTTGATGATTTTGCACATTACGTTCTTTTGCGCACATCTAACGGTGAACAACAATATTTAAAATTATTGAAAGAAATTATGTTAGATGGTGATAGACGTGAGACTAGAAATGGAGAAACTATTTCCATGTTTAAGAATGATATGAAATTTGATCTGAGAAATGGGTTTCCTCTTCTTACCACAAAGAAAATGTTTTTAAGAGGTGTATTGGAAGAATTTTTATTTTTTCTTCGTGGAAATACCGACTCATCTGTACTTTCCGAAAAAGGAGTTCGTATCTGGGAACAAAATACATCAAAAGAGTTTATTTTGTCTCTTGATCTGCCTTATTCTAAAGGTGTTATGGGGCCAATGTATGGATATCAATGGAGGTTTTTCAATTCTCCTTACACTTTAGACGATAATGGATATCCTATAGTTAAACAAGGAGGTATAGATCAACTAGCCGAAATTGTAAATTTAATAAAAACTGATCCTAATTCACGAAGAATTTTAATGACGTCTTATAATCCAGAACAAGCAAAAATGGGAGTATTATACCCTTGTCATTCAATTACAATTCAATTTTATGTAAAAGATGATTTCCTAGATATGTTTTGTTATAATAGATCACAAGACGCTTTTTTAGGTGTTCCATTCAATATAGCTTCGTCTTCTTTATTGCTCATGGTTGTAGCTAAATTAACTTCTAAAATTCCTCGTTTCTTTTATATGACTATGGGTGATTCTCACATTTATTCTAAACATATTGAACAGGTAACAACCCAACTAAATCGTATACCATACTCATTTCCAACTTTGCTAATACCAGAAATATCAACAATTGATGATATTCACAAATTAAATTCAAAAGACTTTATTCTTAGCGATTATTCATATCACCCAGCAATTCACGGTGAAATGGTTGCTTGAATTATAACAATAAACTTCGAACAAGTAGTATTAAAAGAATTGCTATAAATATAAAAAATAATACAATACCAATTATCCAAAAAATATTATTTGATTTAGATTTTTTATCATCGCCAGTATGACCACCGGTATGGCCTCTATGGCCTCCGGTATGGCCTCTATGGCCTCCGGTATGGCCTCCGGTATGGCCTCCGGTATGGCCTCCGGTATGGCCTCCGGTATGGCCTCCATTACGATCATAACCGCCTCTGCTACCAGTCCCTTTAGTCCAATTGTATTCTTTAGAAAGTTCGCCTGGTAAAAAAGAAATTGTTCCTCCTGCCCATCCTTGTTCGGGCATATAAATTGGTATATCGATACCAGTCCAAAGGGTTTGATCAATGTCTGTTGACATTCTAAAACGACAATAATCGGGAGATCCCCATGAATTTCTCATTTCCCAAAAATTATGACCAGTTTTGTGATCTGTACCCCAACCAGTTAAAACGACACCATGACCATTTTTTCCAGCAATAGGAGGGTTAGAAATATTAGGAGTATAAATATCAATATCTTTATTATATTTCGGATTAATCCACCAATCTTGAAAATCACCTGGCACCCAGAAAGTTGTAGCAATAGGTCCATTGTTGTAGATATCGTGTTTAATAAGATATATAGTTGCTTGAACGTCAGCTGTTGTTTGATCTGAAATTACTAGAAGGGGTGCTTTTGTACTTTCTTTTAATATATTGAATTTAACATTGGAAATCCCATTTGTATACCCACAACAATCGGAACAACAATTAGAACTAGAAATAGAAGGTGTAATTGGGCATTTTGGAGCAACAAACATGTTCGTTGTTTTGCCATTTTCATCAACAACACCAAATGGTTTTCCATCAGAAACTGTACTATAAGGCCAACAACTTTCCATTCCAATACTATTATCAGGGTTTTCCAACAATTGAGCTGCTGCTGCGGGACTTCCACCGCAAAGACATTGCTGACTATCTGATGCAAAACCCATTTGAGGTCCTATACAACTAATCATCAACATAGCACTTGGATATGGAGCTGCAATATTGTATTTAATAGCATATCTGTCACCAATTGCTGATACAAGCGAAACCGCCCAGCAGCTCCCACATTGTCCTTGATTTCGGCTTCCGTCTTCTATTTTATTTTCACCTTGATCTCGCCAACTCCATTCTGATGGCAGTTGCGTTTGATCAGACAATGCCTTTATAGCATGTTTGGGTGTTGTTTTTACTTCCGAAGACTTGATAAAACTATAAGCACTATTTATAAATGGTCCTTTATAATTGGTGTGCATATCTGTGTATCTCAAACCATGTTGAGATGAGCAAGGTCCTGGGCTTCTCAAATTCTTGGGTGGCCCACCTGAAATTTGACATTTATTTGCCATTTAGTATATAAAAATATTTATAAATATAAATATTTTTTGTATTTAAAAATATATAAATGGTTGTTAAGGATTCAATGATAGAGACTCGTAAACATAATCCACCTGGTACAGCCAGATTTAGAGAATTAGATAGCGAAAATCCACCTCCTCCTGAAAAAATGAAAGTTTCAACTCAGATATGTATACAGAAAGCTCGTCAGGCAAATAAGATGACACAAAGAGACCTTGCTATTAAGCTGAATATACAGTGTTGTGTCATTAATGATTATGAATCCGGAAAAGCTATACCAAATCGACAGATACTTATTAAATTAGGTCAAATATTACATGTAAAATTAATATAAAACAGATTTTGAAAAATATAAAATGTCTTTATATAATAAAATGAATATAAATCAATTTTATTGTGTTAAATGTCGAAAGCGCGTGACATTAAAACCAGATGATATTAGGATCGCCAGGTTTAATAACAAAAAAGTCGGTAGAAAAATTCCCGCTATGGTAGGAAATTGCAGATCTTGTGATACTACAGTCTGTAAGTTTATCCCTGTAGACGATGAGAATAAACTTACAGAACAATATGGAAAGTATTAAAGTCATAATACTAAAATAGAATTTTGTATATTCTATTTGCCAAACAAGTACTGAGAATCTCTCGTAATCATTCTCATCTAAAGATTTCTATTTACTATGTAAAATAGAAACTAAAATGACAACTGCCGGACTCAAAAACGATCAGTTGCCAAATAATAGACTCGAAGTCTTTAAATCAAATACTAAATTAGTAAAAGCATCGGACGGATTGTTTAACTGCAATTTAAAATTACCTGATGGATCTTCTATTACAATTCCAATGAGAGAAGACGGTATGATAAATGCTACTATGTTATGTAAAGCACATGGTAAAAAATTATTAGGACATTACAACGAGAATAAACAAACAAAAGAATATTTAAGCGAATTATCTCTAAATATCGGAATTCCGATAATTGAATTATTTGTCACAACGGCAGGTAAATATGGTGGAACATGGGTTCATCGAAAAGTAGCTATACATTTGGCTCAATGGTTATCACCTAGTTTTGCAGTGCAAGTATTAAATTGGATTGATGAACTTTTTATTACTGGTAAAGTTGAGTTAGGAAAAGAGAAATCATCAGAAGAATTAGACAACAAATTACATGAACAAATTAAACAATTAACAAATGAAAATAAAAAACTTACTCATAACTATACAAAACTTCGTCAGATTCACAACAGTTTAAAGTTTAAGCGTAATTATCACCAGCTAGAAGTAGGAGATTGCGTTTATGTTTGTCACAACTACCATCTAAAGATTTCTATTTACAATATAAAATAGAAACTAAAATGACAAGATCAATACCTACCAAAGCTTTTTTCTTGTCAAATAATAATATGCCAATTTTTAAATCTGAATTAACAAATGAATCAGAACTTCGTGTTTTAGGATCTCATGATGTTCCATTGTTTATAGCTAAAGATATTGCCACAATGTTAGAATATAAAAATACGAATAAAGCAATAAATGATCATATTGATAAAGAAGATATTTTAACATATGAAAATTATAAAAAATCTATACCGAATGAAGGACTTGAAAACGGGGGTAACGAATCGTTAGCCCCAATACTTTAGCCACAAACCAAGCTAATTAATGAGTCTGGTCTTTACTGCCTTATTTTAAGATCAAAAAATGAAAAAGCTAAATTATTTAAAAAGTGGATAACATCAGAAGTTTTGCCATCAATAAGAAAAACAGGTGAATATAAATTTAATCAAACTATTCAAGAACTTACTCATAAATATGATAAACTTCGCCAGATTCACAACAGTTTAAAGTTTAAGCGTAATTATCACCAGCTAGAAGTAGGAGATTGCGTTTATGTTTGTCACAACAGGTTAGAACCTCCAAATAGGTTTAAGATAGGAAAAACCAATAACATAAATCACACTCTCAAAATTTACAGGAGAATTGCTCCATATGTTTTACTTGATTTTTTATTTTTTACGACTAAGAGATGTCTTTACTAGAGGATATTTTGTTGACAAAATATAAAGATGAGAGACGTCCTATTAATCATGAATTGGTTGAAGACATTGCATTAGAAACTATAATACAAGATATAAACTTAATAATAAATCTTATTAAGATACCAGGTTCTGTAGGATCTGCTGAGAGTATAGATATTTATAATAAAGATATCAACACACCTGATGTATATGCATGTATATTAGAATCTGAGGATGAAGAGGAGGAAGATGAGGAAGATGATGAGGAGGAAGATGAGATAAATATTTTGATTGAGAATCGTGTAGAACTTCTAGAGGAAGAAGCAGATTTGATTGACGAGAGGATAGAAGAAGTTCTGACTATTGTAGATGAACGTTTAGAAAAGGTTGAGGCTAGAGTAAAAGTAATTGAGGAGACTCAAAAGCAGGAATATATGACTCTGTTGAAAGAGATGGAAAATTATACAGAGGCTAAACTAAAAGAATGGCTTGTAAAATTAAAATTATCTGTAAGTGGAAATAAAACTGTTAAAAAGCAAAAGATAACAGATCACTTAAAGAAAATTTCTATAGTTTTACAGGATAATGACTATAAACAGTACAGAGAGTGTGATACATGTAAAGAAAGTAAGCTGTTGAATATTAACAATTATAGAAAGTTTGTATATGGTTATAACAATAGGTGCATTGTGTGCGATCTGAAAAGCTGTGAGAGAGTAGTAAAGTTGAGAGAAGATATAAAGACTGAAATAACAGAAACTACATATACGGGAGTTTGTTCTAAATGTAAGAATGTTGTTGCACTTGAAGATTTTTTTAAGAATAAAGCAAATCCAAGTGGTAGAGATTCACAATGTAAAAATTGTTCGATAAAAGGAAAAAACATCAGGAATAATGATGGAGTATTAAAGCAGATGAGAAAAATTAATAAAAAAGTAATTTGTGATGATGATCACAAACATTGTATAGAATGTGATATGATAAAAAGCAAAGAAGAATTTCTAAAATCAGCATCTCGGAAAGATGGTTACCAAACTTATTGTAAAAATTGCGATACCACAAGAAATCGTAAGAATCGGATGTTACGAAAATTAAACGGAACAAAAAAGATAGATTAAACAATGTATTATAATACTATTTTAGTATTATAAGATATCTCATGGCTTTTAGATTTTTGGTTGTATTTTTATTTGCCAATCGATAATGTTTTTTGATCTTTTTCAATTTTTTTTTGTTTTTGCTGCTTGTTCCTTATACGAGAACTTCTTAAACACACATAAAAATTAGGTGTTTTTAAGAGTTATTTCATTTCAAATCTTTTCAAAAATACATTTGACGAGAGAGTAATCTACTTATTTTCAATGAAATGTAAACTAGCGCTATGAACATCAAAGTAATGACATGTGCACCTGTCAAAACTATAATTCATGAACATTGTGCCAATTGACGTTACATATTCGTTTCACGAATTCTAGGAACTATATACAATTTTTTTTACCTGAATATGTCTCAAAAACCTGTGTTCATTTTTTTTCATAAAATTGAAGTTTGGTAAATTGCTGTAAGCACACAATTTTCGAGTTACATATTTTGTTCTGACTAGGTACTAATTTATAATTTATAAAAATTTGCTGTAAGTACCAAAGAACTTTTACTTTCTTATATATAAAAAATGAATCTTTAAATCATTATTTTTTTTAACATCTAAAAATATTAAATAATTTTATAATATTTCTTAATATAAATGCCACATGAATACAGTAAAACTCAATTAGATAATATGGGTATTACTGATTTAAAAAAAATAGCTAGTAGATACAAAATATATGGTTTTAGTACATATACAAGTGCAAATAAAAAAGAGCTAGCTGATAAAATTTTTGCCAGATTGAATGAACTTGAACCTGATAATTTTGACCAATTTTTTACAGCAAAAGTTCTCCCAAAATCACCAAAAATAATGGGACCACCTCAACCAGTTCAACCTAAAATTATACCTAAAATTATACCTAAACTTACACCTAAACTTACACCTAAACTTACACCTGAATCCCCTACTCCTCCTTCCTCTCCTGGTTCAGATTCATCAAATGGTTCAAATACTAAACCTAAACGTCCAATTAATCCCAAAAAAATAGATTTTGGTTTTAAAGACGATGCTGATATTATGCCCGGTATTAAAGTTATTGTTGAACGTTTGCCATCATTTGAAATTGAAGAAGATAAAACCCCAGACGCAGATGATCCTAACGATGTCACACCAGAAATACTTTTAGACTTAATTAGTACTGAAAGTTTTTGTCGAAAAATAGGTACTTCACTTAGAGATATTTACAAAGTAAAAGAAGAAAAATACAAAAAATTAGAAGAAAAAATTGCTGAAAGTATTAGGTTAGACAAAGAAGAAAAATCAAAACTGTCTCTTAGTATAGACTCACAAGAGCTAGATAAAATGTTTCCAATGATTTCTACTAATACAGCTTTGTTGATAAAACTACAAAATTTGAAAACTCTTTCTATGAAAAAGTATAAGGAGTTTTTGACTCTTGATAGAACAGTTCTTAAAAATATTCGTGACAAATTTACACTTGCTATTACTGATCCGGAAGATGGTATTATTTCTATTACTGGTGAAAGCAGAAGAGCAATTAGGAATCAGCTTTGTAAACAACTTTTTATATTAAGCAAAGGCTATCGTCCTTTTATGGACGCTTTTATTAATATGGTGTTTACAGGAACAGCCGGAGTTGGAAAAACTAAGCTCGCAAAAACTTATGGTTATGTTTTTCAGAATTCTGGTATATTGCTGAAAGGAGAACTAATAGTTCTTTCTCCTAAAGATATGATAGCTGGATATGTAGGACATACAGCTATTAAAACAGCTGGAATGTTAATGAAAGGTTTAGAAAGTGTTATTTTTGTTGACGAAGCATATCAACTTATGCCTTGTAATGATGGTAAAATCAATGAAGAAGCATCGACTTTTGGTCCAGAAGCTATCACAGAAATAGTAAACTTTTTAGATAAAAATATTGGCATGAGTATTATGATAGTAGCAGGGTATCAGAGAGAAATGGAAGGTTGTTTTTTCTCTGCTAATCAAGGTTTGAAACGTCGATTTCCAATTAATGTTAAAGTACCTAAATATTCTAACACTGATTTACTTAATATTTTTCTTAACGAAACAGTTAAACGAATTGGTGAAAATATATTTGATGAAGAAAGTGCTAGATATATATATACCTTAATTGTAAAGCTTGATTCGGAAGAATCATTGATTTTTAATAGTCAAGCAGGTGACATGATGAACTTGAGCAGTATGTTTCTTAACACATATTACAGTAGTTACATATATAATTGGGGAAATTTAGAAGATGACATAAAAATTATCAAAACAACTTTCAACCTTTTCTTACAAAATAAAGGTTACAAGATGACTATAAGCTAATGACAAACATTCAAAAACAATATGTTTTATACAATTTAACGCACTTTTTGTTTTTTCCAATTTGATGATCAGATATTTGAGATACAAAATTAGCATAAATATTCTTAAATACTTTTTCAATATTTTTTATATGCGCTTTTCCTAAGATCAAAATATATTCATCAACATCATTTTGTTTTACTATTTCTTTAATAATAAAATAATCAGCTACTATAGCCCATCCTTTCACTAATTTTTCTCTAATATCATCTAGATTTTTTTTTTGTGTGAGTTCTATATCAATTTTTTTAAAATATTTTACCATATTGTTGACGTAAATTTTCAAAAACTGTGATTCTTGTGAATAATTTTTATTCACTTCAAAAAGACTTATATTCTTTAAAAATGGAACAATAAAAGAGTTTCGAACTTTATCATGTGTTTTATAAGTTTTCCATCCATCCCCATAAAGATCGTTTTGTCCTTTACGAGTAAGAAAATAAGATCTGTAATCCAGAGGAATGATTTGATCTTTTTTTCCTATCCTTTCTAATGCTCTAAAAGTTGTACGAATAGATTTTGATCCCATTCGAAGAGGGTCGTCATCTTTGTAATACTCTAAAATTACTCGACAGTTTGGGTTACGACCGGTAGCATTTTTGCAGTATTCTGATATAGATAAAGAAGACTCTTTACATTTAAAACTTTTATTGTGTAGTTCTCCTATTAAAGTTACTAATCTACAACATCTTATTATATATTGTAAAAAACATACAGCGCTTTCTAACGTTTTATCTGTTTCTTGAAAAACAATATGATTATGAACATTTTCGCATACAATTGGTAATACCATTTTATTATACGTAAATATTTAGTTTACTAATGATTAAAAAGTATATGTTTTGTATATATTTACACAAACAATTTTTCCATCCTTATCAATATTTTTATTTTTATCAACTAAACTATAATATAAATTTTTATCTCTACAAGATTTTGAGTAAAAATTAATTAAATCTGTAATATTTTGTTTATGATATTCTCCTATAAGAACTATATACTCGTCAATATTAGGATTAGAAGGACTACTCATAAAAAGTTTTTTAAGAACATAAAAATCAGTTACTTGAGACCAAAATATCTGAAGATTTTTTTTAATCTCATCAATAGATTTTTTCTGTTCAATAAGAATTTCTTCAATAGATTTTTTCTGTTTATTAAGAGTTTTTTCAATAGATTTTTTCTGTTCAATAAGAGTTTTAATGAATTCAAACCTTTTTATCAAAATATTATGATAAGATACTAAATTATCACGAGATTCTTTATTTAGAAAAAAACGTGATGGTAATAATTTTATTAAACCTATGTCATCCTTAGATTCAACTTTATCAAAAAAAGGTTTTACATAATATTTTGAAATATAATCATATACATTTCCATATTTATCTGTATCAAACAAAGACCAGTCAGTCCAGTAAAGATCATGTTGTTTATCTATACCAATTATATTAGGTCTTTCATCAAAAGGAATTACTTGACTTGACCTGTCTGATTCAAGTTGCAATTTTTTTAAAGATTCGAAAGTTTCTTTAATTGTACATTCTGGCCATTTGTTTACATCATCTTGACTTCCATATTCCAACATGATCCGGCAGTTTGGATTACGTTCAGCCGCATTTTTACAATACGTAGCTATAGATAATGAAGGTTCATCACACTTAAAAGTTTTTTTATGTAGTTCACCTATAAATGTAATCAATATAACCCCATTATATATATATTGTGATAAAGATATAGCACTATCTATATTTTGTCTAGATGTTACAAAAACTATATTCTTCTTCATTTTGTCAATTTTTTCTTTATGTATATCTTCAACTTGATCGTCCATTTATTTATTATATATAAATAAATTTTAACTTCTTTTGAGAAGACATATCTATATAGATACTTCTTTCATCAGTGATAATAATACTGATCCAATTTCTTTCTTTTTTTCTATAATTGAATATAAAATTTTATCACCTGTAGGCATTGTAACATCATCTGTCTCACCTTCCGGTTTAGTTAATAACATAAAATAAACATCCACTTTTCTTTCTGCGGGAGGAAGATGAGCATGTGAATTAAATCTAATTGCACGACCTACAATCTGTTGAAGACCTGCGTCATTCCAAGTTGGATCTAATACAATTACACTTCTTACTCCTTTAAGATCAATACCTTCTCCTCCAGCTCGAGTAAGAACCAGAACATTAAACTTATTGTTGTTGAAATCGTCAACCATTTTTTGTCTGTCTTCAATCGGCGTATCTCCAGAGAACACTTCATAAGTAATATTATTGTCTTCTAATGCTTCGCTAATAGGTTTAATACCAAAGTCTACCCAATTTGTGAAGATAATAGCCTTTCCGTTCTTAAAAATGGGAAGAGCATATTTTATCTTGCTAGAATAATACTTATCTCCCGTTTTATTTACAGCTCTACGATATCCATTGTAAAACTTTCTTGGATTAGCAAATACTAGACCGTATATACCTTCCTCTCTCTGCAATAAATTTGTGTATCTTTCATAATATTCATTGTCCATTGGGACATCTACATGATGATCAATTCTTTCCGGAAAAAATTGTGGATCTTTGCAATCAACCATATCCACTTTATCTTGTAATAAATATTTGAATGTCTCAATATTTCTGTCATTTGCTTCAGCTCCTAACCATTCATTTGCATACTTTCCATAAAACTGTTTTCGAGTTCCAACAATCCTTTTACCGTATATCATATTTATAAGTGGGATAAAATCTGTCATAAAATTTACATAAGGAGTAGCGGTAAGCAAAAGGCGTTTATCAGCATCTTGAGCAGCTTTTACTAATATCATCGATTTTTCACCTTCTGGATTTCGCACATTATGTGCTTCATCTACTATAAGAAATTTATTCTTAAGAGAAATTGGTTTACCAGCCTTATACCTCAACATAAATGCGTCATATGAATAAAAAGTATATTTTTTATTGTTTGTTATACCATACCGTTTCATTTCTTTTTTGAAATTAGAAATAAGGGATGCTGGTCCTACAAATACAACCCCACGATCTGGATACTTGTCTAAATAACACTGTGAACATGTAATAGCAGTTAAAGTCTTTCCGCAACCTGTTCCATGTACTACAAGTAAGCCATCATTATCTTCCATGTACTCTACAACCTTGAGTTGTAAATCTCTAAGTGGTAATTTTGATCTTTTAACACAATCTGTGGCTATCTTTTTAACACGTGACCATCTGTTCATTTTTATACGTTCTTCTGGTTCGCGCACCAACTTCTTACTCTTTTTGTAATCACTTTTATTTTTACATCTTCCAGTCTCTGGATTACGTTCCTGATGAGGTTTGCATGGAACAAGTTCCTTCTTTCGTCTAGAAGATCTATTAGGTTTTCCTGGGCTAGATTTTTTTGGTGAACCAGGTTTCTTTGGTGAACCATCCTTTTTGTTTTTGCATCTGTTAGTAATTTTATCACGATACTGATGTGATTTACATGGAACAAATTCCTTAGAATTCTTTTTAGGTTTCTTTGGTGAACCAGGTTTCTTTGGTGAACCAGGTTTCTTTGGTGAACTATCCTTTTTGTTTTTGCATCTATTAGTAATTTTATCACGATACTGATGTGATTTACATGGAACAAATTCCTTAGAATTCTTTTTAGGTTTCTTTGGTGAACCAGGTTTCTTTGGTGAACCAGGTTTCTTTGGTGAACTATCCTTTTTGTTTTTGCATCTATTAGTAATTTTATCACGATACTGATGTGATTTACATGGAACAAAATCCTTATTTCTTCTAGATCTAGAAGGTTTGCTTGGACTAGATTTCTTATCCGGTGATCTTTTTATAGCTCCTAATTTTTTTCCTTCTTCCTCAGAAATTCGTTTACCATCGTTATAATAATATTTTTTATCATTTGTTGCAATTATGTAATAAACAACCATCTATTTATTTACTATATAGAAAAAATATTTAACTTAATTTATATTTTTCTATATCAAATACACATCTGTTGTTTTGTAATGAGTGATAAATTATCCATTTTCATTCTTGAAAATAATTGAATAAACAGTTCCCAAGAACTTGTTTGTTCTTCTTGTGTTAACATTTTTTATTTATAAAAAGTCTTTTTAAAATATAATTAATATTGCATAATAAAAAATGGAATACACGCAAACAGATAACCCTGACTATAATCAGTATTGGTTTTATATAACAACACCTGAATATAATCTTTACCCAGATAGTAATGGTTGTACTAAAACAACTCCTATTAAAATGTCAAAGAGAATGGTTGGTATAAGCACACCTAAGATTTTAGACTATAGCAAAAAATATAAATATATACTTAATGCTGACTTTAATATAGATGGAAAAAGTTCAGACTGGTATTGCGGAGATAAACAATATGACGGATTGGGTGGAATTATATCAGACGAATGGTGTACTTCAGATAAACAATATAGAATGAAAACTCAAATGAATTTATTTAAAAAATTCATAAAAGAAGACTATATTATAATTCATCTTTCTTTAACATCGGAAGATGTCTATTATAATCAACCATTGTATGAAGATTCAACTGATGTTAAAAAACCTTGTAACAAAATCTGGTACCCTAATAATCCAGATCAACAATACTTGGAAAGACTTTTTAACGTAATCTATAAAAATACGTTTCCATCACCTATTAATAATCTAAAATTATCTTATAATGATATCGCACTTTTTGGTTTGTCAGTTGGCACTGGTGCTGTTAGCAGATATATTAATGAATTTCCCATTTTGCAAACAAAACCTGACATGTATAAATTTCCTTTAATAAAATCTGTAGTAATGGTGGCTGGTGGATCATTATATTGCTATTCAAAAATATTTTCTCCATGTTTTGATACAAATACTACACAAAGAGGTTGTTGTCCTTCTGATAAATCGGAACCAAATTTTGATAATGGTGTTATTCCTTGGTCAAAACATCCACCTGTTATACTAATTCAATCTGTTGACGATTCATATGCTGATCCAATGGCGACAACTTATTATCATAATATAATGATTAAAAATAACGTTCCATCTAAAAAAGTTCTTGATGATACAGTAATACATGGAATATCTTCTGAAAATCAAGTAAATGCTATAATAGATTGGGTAAAACAGTACTTTAATCCACTTATACCAATTACACCAATTACACCTAAACCAATTATACCAATTACACCAATTCCTTCAACAAAATGTAGTGTTAATGACAACATAGGTAAAAAACTAAAAGTCTCTTCTTTAATTATAAGTTTGGTGATAGTCATTGTATTATTTATAGTATTAGCAAAAGAATATAAAAATAACAAAGATAAAACTATTATAGCAGGTATATTACTTTTTATAGTTGGTGTTATATTGATAATATCTTTGATTTTGACCTTAAAAAATAAAGTTAAAACTCCAATTAGTACTCCTCCAAATATTCCAATTATTCCAATTATTCCAATTAGTCCTACTGGTTCTAAAAATTCAACCCAAAATTTAGATCAGTTGCCTATACTTCAACGGCAGTTGATGACAATTCGAAAACCATCAATATTTACAGCTGGTCAATTATTTGATAAAGTTGTTGAGATTAAAAACCAAATTTATAGTGATTATCCAGACATAGGAGGTGTTTTAGTTCATCTTGCTGACTTAGAAACTCTTCAAACTTTGGTAACAGACCCAACAGGATTTGAATTTAATTTAAGTTCGGGGGGTGGTAATTTTATGTCTGATTGTTCTTTGCCTGGTCAAAATAAACCAAATTGTTCTGCTTGGACATATTTAAGAAAAGATTTGCCACCTATTGTATTTTCTTACTCAAATAGTCCTGCAGTTGGAGGATACTGGACGCCTAGTATAGGGTTTATAGTTGATCCAAGTATGTTATGGCCTCTAATTAATACAATGGGAGTTGTTGATTCAGCTACTTATGGTAGAAATTGCAGTAGTGATCAAAATCAATGGATTCGAATTTTTGATGTGAATGGAGGTAATGGAAGATGTAATCCAAAAGTTTATACAGCTGAAGGAAAATTGGCAAGTGATCAAAAAGACTATTGTATATTCAAATCTTTAACTACTTTAACCGGATGCAAAAATGACTGTTCCTACGAAAAAGATATAACCAATACAAATTGCAGATTCAAAAATTCAGGAGCTACTCTAAATAGCAATTCATGGTATGGGGATGATCTACCTGGATTTAGTTGGGATTGCCCTGACCCAAATTATCGGATATGGACTGATCCTACTACCGGAGTGTCACAAAATTGGACAGATCCTCTCTTCCCAAACGGTGTACCAGAGTGTTACAAAGCAGTCGAAATAGATTGGAGTGATATATCAAAAGAAGATAAGAAAATGTTAGAAAACGAAGGATATGGTAAAGCTAACTATTGGAAGAAATGGGCAAAGTATATACCATCAGATAATTGTTATGCGACATCTCCGTCTCTTTATCAACCATATTCAACACCTTCAGGAGGTGTTACTTCAGGTAAATTGATAGCTAAAACTAATTTGGAAGTATCAAATAATGATAGAAATTATATGTATGTTGGTGATTCAGTAGATTCGAATACTTCCGGACCAACATTTTCACAACAAACATGGCAAAATTGTTCAATTTCTAAGAATGGTTTACCTATTAATTGTGGAGTCGGCGGTGGAGCCGGTGAACAAAACGCAAACGGTGATAAAAATGTACCTATATCTGTAAATTATATGATGCAAAGACAATTTAAATGGTTAAAAAAAGATTGGGGAAGATGGATCGAAGAATTAACTAAAATGTGGAAATATATATATTCTACAATGTCTGAAAAAGATGGTTATAAAAATAAAAAAGTTGGTGTTGATGGGGATGATAACAGTATTAATTATAATTATATATATGGAAACCCTTGTAATGGAGCTGATTGGTGGGAAAATGAGGTTAATATTTATGTTAATGATACAATAGCAAAGGATGAAAATAGTGACTTGAACAAATTATTTAGAAATTCTATGCTTGGAATGTTTTATATCGGAAAATCATGTGAAGATTTTACAAATGATTTACCAACAGGTACAGACTACGGAGAAGGTTGTAAATTTTCAAACAGCGTAGAAAGGTGTGTTGGATATTTGTGCACTGCTACAAATATAAACACAAAAGATCCTACTAAATCACAATGTGACGTTCCAGTAAATGGAAAGAAAATCACATACGGTGAAATAAAAATGGAAGAAAGCAAACGAATGGAAGAAAGCAAACAGGCTGTAATTTCATTTGTAAGTAAATTTAATACTAAATACAGATCTGGTTTGAATGGTATCACAGCCTACAAACTAATGACAGCTTCTAATTCATATCAAACTTGGCCTTGTCTTGATAAATTATTTAGAGGTAAGTTATCGTCAGCCGACGTTTTTATTCCAATCTAGAACTCCTAGCTTTGCTTTAGAGCTGGATTCATATAAATATAGTAGCAAATATAAACAAAAAAAAATTATTATATAACATTTTGAAATAAATATATTATATATATATAATAAAATATGAATGATGTTGATCCATGTCCAGGTATGAATCCAAGAGATGATTCTTGTATTGTAGCTATAAATAAGAATACTAATTTTGATTTTTTGGTTGATTATGAAGATATTAAAGTTTTTTACAACGAATCTACACTTTCTAGTGCACAAAATCTTATACCTGCTGCTTTAGAAAAATATAAAGATCTTATTCAAATAAATGGTTATCATACAGCCGTCGGATTTCAAAGTAATAGTTACGCATTTACTATAGATTTAATAATACCACTTGGTATTACAGCAAGTTTATCTCCAACTATTACTAAAGATGATAATTTAATATGGTATAATCAAAATGAATTAACCTACAATGATGCTAATTCTGTTTTACCTGATACAAAAACACCATATTGGGATCGTAGTACATATATAACTACAATAACTAAAAGTATATTTATGGAGGTATTAAAAGATATAAAAGGATATTTGGCTACATATCCTATATATGCATTATTTAATGTAGTAAGACCTACAGACTTAGATTTGTTATATCCAGAATTGAAAGGTGTAACATGTGATAGTTTTGCGTATTTTGTATTAAATAAATTAAAAACATATGGAGCAAAAGTTAATTTTATGGTTCCTCCAAAATCAAATCTTGTTGCATATGTAGCAGATAGCTACATACAATTAGATATTTCTAAACCTGAAGATAAGAAGAAAATTATTACTTTCTATAAAAAGTATAATATAGCTTTTAAAAAAATAGTTCAAGAAATACAAAGTATAAGTACAACTCCTAGTGTTGATATTCCTGTATTGATAAATGCTATACATGCTAACATATCAGAGTTATTAAATAATAAGTTTATTTACTATTGTTATGGTAAAGATTCTAAACCAAATTATTATGAATTAACATTAAACTCAACTAAACAACTCATACTTGAATATACGTATGGTCTCCTTCCAAATGATGGAAAACCTTATTCTATTTTTGGTGCGCATCCCACACCAGGGCCTAATCCTAATGCTTGTCCGCTTTGCCCAATCCCAGTTTGTCCACTTCCAGTTTGTCCACTTCCAGTTTGCCCAGATAAACCACCTTGCCCAGGGTGCACAGATAAACCACCTTGCACTAGTAATAAAACAAGTATGAGTATTACATCGATTATATTTATTATTATATCAATTATGTTGTCTATATTATTAATATCTGGGTTTATTTATCATATTAGATCAACTAGAAAATAATTATTTTGTTAGTGCGTATTCCTGAAAATATAAATAAATCATACAAAAAAAGTATGATTTCGGTTAAATTTTTACGGTAAAAGCATCTTGTCTTCAACCTTTAAATAATAGACTTATTTCAAGATAACAATTTTAATCAATAATATATAGTTTTAAAATGTTATTATACATTTAAAAAAAGGTATATGAAATTATAAATGACAGAAGATTTTTATAAAATTTTGGAAGTATCAAAGGATGCAAGCGACAAAGATATTAAAAAGGCATATAGAAAGTTAACTCTTCAGTATCATCCAGATAGGAGCGATTCTTCACAAGCCGAGGAAAAAATTAGAAAAATTAACGAAGCATATGAAACTCTTGGAAATAAAGATAAGAGAAGACAGTATGATCTCGGTCCTCAGATAGATGGATTTCCACCAGGATTTCAACCAGGATTTCAACCAGGATTTCCTTTTTCGCAGGGAGGAGATATAAATAATATGTTTAACATGTTTTTTAATGGTGGTGGTATGGGTCATGAAGGTATTAATATTTTTCATAATGGTGTGCGTCAACACATGAACATAAAACCTCCTCCGATACAGCATGTTGTTGTATTATCTTTGGAGCAAGTTTTTAAAGGATATACTTTAAATTTCAGCGTTGTTAGAACTGTTTCTTTGGGATCTTCTATTTCAAAAGAAACAGAAAAATTTCAAGTTCCTATTCCTGCAGGAGTAGACAATGAAATTTTTGTTTTAAAAGATAAAGGAAATGTCATACAAAATTGTAAGGGTGATATACAAATTATTATTAAGATTGAAAACAATTCATTATTTAGAAGAAATAATATGGATTTAATTTATAAAAAGACTTTGTCTTTGAAGGATGCTCTATGTGGATTTTCATTCGAAATAAAACACTTGAATGGTGAAAATATTAATTTTAATAATAATAAAGAAAAGACTGTCATAAAACATGGTCATATTATGAATGTTTCTGGATTGGGAATGTCTAGAGAAGGACATGACAAAGGAAATCTGATTATTGAATTTGATATTGATTTTCCGGTGTCTCTTTCTGATGAACAGCGTGAAGTGATAAATAAAGTGCTCTAAAGCCACCTATCTGAATTATCTATTATTTTTTGCAATTCTTGTAGATCTGTGTTTGTCAACAATGATTTAGCTACACAATTATAAAATAAAGTGATTAATTCGATCATAGTTGAGTTAGTAATATTATTATTGTTTATTGAAATAATTCTGGTTTCCGACAATATTTCAGAAAATGTCTGATGTATATTAGTAATTATATATAATGATGAATTTAGATATGAGGATATAGGACTTTGTATATATAAATCATTATTAATATTTATCGAATTAGATACATATTTTACGGAGTGAGTAACAGAATTTATTAGTTCTTTTTGACAACAGTCAGAAGACATGATATTTAAAAGAGAGTTAATATTTAAAACAACATGATTATCTGATTTTTCAGAACTTTTTAAGTGTGATTGTATAACATTCGCAGCGACTTTAGCGATAACAAGAGATGTTATATTTGATATATTTCTAAATACTGAAATATTAATTTAATTTATAATAAATATATAATAAATTAAAAGAAAATTTACCAATTGGTTTATTAACTAAAAAAAAGTAGCTGGAACAGTCGGTTATTAGTATTATAATTGTAAAGGATATTATGCGGATGGAGTAACTTTTTTGTTTAAAACTGACACAGACATGCATAAGTTTATGTATTACAGGAACAAAGTATCAGTGTTTCTATAAACTTAAATCAAAAATGTTTAAGTTTAAATATCAAATGTACATCATATTAAGAGAAGATTCTAGTTCTTTTCCTTCTAGAAGTTTATCAAGAATTTCTTTGTTTATGATAATTGGGAAGGAAAGTTTTGATTTCATTTGAAAAGATGTTTTAAATGGGAGAATTCCGTTTTCATTTTGATGTGTAACTATAAAGTTAATTTTATTGACTATATCTTTAATAGTTTTCTCAATGGTTCTAACACCTTTGTCATTAGACATACATACTTTATTTATTAAATATCCAGCTGATCCTAATTCAAACGAAACAGATAATGCTTCAAGTCCACAGTTTTGTAGGGCACGCGGAAGAAGATAGTTTTGTATGATAGATATTTTATCAAATCGGTCATAACCATCTACGTTTATGATCCACCATCTGTCGGCAAGCGCTTCGTCTATAGGAGGTGAATTCATAGACCCAACATACCAAATTTTGGAAAGATCTATTTTAATTTCTCCTCCAAGAAAGTTGTCACAATATTCAGTATTTTGACTAGGATCTATAAGATGAAGTAGTGCACTTCTAATTTCAGGATTATCTGCTATTTTATCAAGCTCATCTAGGAAAATAATACCATTTTTATGTCCCATTCGTTTGATGCATTTAACTATTTCTCCTGGTTGAGCACCAACATATGTATATTCGTGACCTTTAAGAAAATCTGCTTTATCAACACCACCAAATGAGATTTGAGAAAATCCACAATCCATTATTTCAGATATTAGTCTAGCTATGCATGTTTTACCTGTACCAGGTGGACCAACAAGTCCTAAATTGGAATTTATCATATTAGGATTTTGCATTTTTGCGGATAAGAACAATAGAATTTGCTCTTTTATTTTTTCCATTCCGTAAAGTTGTTTATCCATATGATCTTTGGCTTTTTTGATAAACTCGGTTATATTATCAACTATATGTTCTTTTATTTTGTCATGTGGAAAATCAGTTGCCCAAGTAAGCCAATGTTTCATTTTGTTAAACTCATCATCTGTAGATTCAAGTGCTAAGAATTCTTCGTAGCGTCTGTAAATAACTTCTTTATTTTCTTTACTTGTTTTCAAGTTTAGAATTTTGTATTTTAAAGCTAATTGAGCGTCAAATCCAGTAAATTTTTGTTCATCTTCTTTCATACGTAAGATATCTTCGTTAGAATATTTTTTAGATTGTTCGTATCCTGCTTTATATTCTTTAAACATTTTATTATATTTAGTCCTAGATTCTAGCCAATCATTTGTGCTTGGTATTTGCATTTTGTAAATTTCATAATATTGGCATAATTTTGCTCGATCTTCTAACCGCATAGGGGTTAACAATAATTTTTCAACATCTGGTTCTGTATTAGCTATTTCTTTCTTAACCGCACATAAGTTAATGTAAACGTCTTTATTTATATTTTTTAGTTTTTCTAGATCAGAGTAGATAATTTTATCAGAAGATTCGTTAGTTGAGTCATCTCCATCTATTGACTCATCTTCGGATTCGTTAGTTGACTCATCTATTGACTCATCTATTGACTCATCTATTGACTCATCATCAGATTCTTTAGTTGAGTCACTTGAGCTTATTTTATCATCTTCAGATGAATTATTCTGCTTCATTCTTTTTGAAGGAGTTATTTTTGAATCCGCGTTTTTTCTTTTACGAAGACTTGGCGCCATTAATTTATTATTAACAAATAATCATTTTAGATTTGTTCTGGATCTATAAAAATCAACCGATTGTGCGCTGCTAATATCATCAAAAAGTTGCTTTATTATGTCAACTAGATCAACATCTTCTTTATCGTGGAAGCGTTTGCGTTGAAGTGCGTCATCTCCATATAAGTTAAATTTATCATTTTCAGTTGGGGTGTAATGTGCTTTTTTCTTTACTATTGATCTAAGTACATTACAAAATTCTTTTGGCTGTCCAAGTAGTATAATATTTTGAAGCAATTGTTCACAATCACATTCTGTTAATTGACATTTGTTTTTAAAATCACTTCTAAAATCATTGTCTCCAAAAACATCTCTATATAGTTTTTTGAACATACTAATCATATATGGCAATACATTGGCTATTAAGCTTGCAGACACATCTTCTAGACGGCAATCCATTTTCCAATACCGTTTTTCTTTACTTACACGATCTAAAATATAAAATGAATATGGATCATCTTGTGTATTTTTTGGAAGAGGAAGATAAATTATGTTAAAAAGATCGTAACGATTAAATATGTAACGTTCTAAATTTTTTTTGAATGGAAATAATACTAAACCGTAATTGTAAAAGCAATTGAACAATTTTATGCTATCGTAAGGTACGTATTCTTTTGGAAATTGTTTTTCCAAATCTAGAACAATATCAAGTTTTTGTATCTCATCAATTTCTAGGTGCGTTTGTGTATAATTTCCGTAATATATCAATCGACTTTCTAAAGCTGATAAGCCTTTCGAAATAATATTTATGCTTTTTTTATCAGTATAATTTTTTTCACAAAAAATATCTTCAATTGTACGAATCTGATCGGAAAGTAAATTTTGGTAATTACTAAGAGACATTCTACCAAAGATATTCATACGTTTTTTGGCTAAATCATTTAGAATTTTTGTATATATTCTGCTTTGTTTAAGAGTATCAAAAGTTTCTTGAAAAACTTTTTTTGTTTCTTCAAGATCACCAAACTCATCTGATTTTTTTTTATTTATAGAGTCAATTAAATCAATTTTAATGAGTCTGTCACTGACACTGCACTCTGGAATTAGACTCATACAAGTTTTGATAGATCTATATGATTGTTTTCTTGTGTCTGTAGTTTCGACAGAGTTGTCTCTAGTTCTACTTCTGCTTCTTTTCTGCTGTTTCTTTGCACTAACATTTTGTGTAGATTGAGAAATATTAGATTCTTCTATTTTTTTGTCTGTATTTTCATCAACAACAATTATTACTTCTTTTTCTCCTTTCATTAATTCATGTATATATATAGGAATTACACTTTTTTCATTGTAAATATGTATTCCGTCTTCTTTTTCAGTAACAATATTATCTATTTGTATTTTAGTGTTTTTATCTATCAAATTACGGTATATTTTATTTTTAACACGTTCAACAGACAATTGTGTTTTACTTAAACTTTTAAGATTTTTAAGAGCATTATCTAATTCACAGACTCTTTTTTTAAGAGAAGAAATTTGATCATTAGAAGAGTCACACAACAAAATATGAGAATCTATATTTTTGATTCCTTTGGTAAAATATAAACATTTGTTACATGTAAAGAGAATATTCTTGTATTGTTCACAATATTTGAGTTTTTCTTTGTGATATAAAAAAGTCTCTCTATCCGAAAATATAGTATCACAATCATCACAATGTTCATGCATTTAGTTATTTATTTTGCTTCTTTTAATAGTTTTCAATTTTAAAATTAATTATGCTTATACTCTCTTAGATAAAACAAAGGCTTTTCTTAAAGATCTTTCTAAGCCGGTTGGATTAATCCACACTCATCACAGTATAGTGATGATTTTTATTTAATAATGTCAAAAACATATACCAGATATCTGCTTACTCATTACAGACTTGATTTTTTAAATAATCATTTTTTAAAATATAATTAAAAATGCGGAGGAGGAGGAGGAGGAGGAGGAGGAGGAGGAGGAGAAAAATCCAAATCCAAAGGAAATTTTGTAATAATTTTACAAAATATTAGGAAAGAAAACGAAAAACCAAAACCTTTTTTGCTCCTCCGCCTTTTTTCAAAAGTTCGGACGAAAAACGGTTTTTTAGGATTGGGTATTTTTAAAAAGAGTCTTACACACACACAAATTCTAATTTTTGCAAAAAGTCACTTTTATCAGAGAATAGTCACTATTTTCATTTTTTTCACTTCTATTTCCAGTATTTTCCGGCATTTATTTTTTATCAGAGAAAAGTGATATTTTTATATAAATAAAATTAATTTATAATTTATAAACAAATGAATAAAAATAAAAGCAAATGGAATGTCATTTTTGCAATAATATGTTTGGAAATACTCAAATGCTACGTCAACATCAGAAAAAGACTAAATATTGTCTGAAAGTACAAGAAACTAAAGCTAAAGAAAAGGATGAAAAGGCTCTTATAGAAGCTAAAATCAAAGAAATAGAAGAGAATAAAGCCAAGGCAGAAGAACTAGCTTTAAAAGAGAAAGCTAAAGAATTAACTTGTCAGTTTTGTAGTAAAGAGTTTAAAACCAAATATTTGTTAAATAAACATCAAACACAAGCTAAATACTGTCTTAAAATACAAGAATCACAAAATTTTGAAAAAATTATAACATCTTTTGTTACTTGTAAATTTTGCAATAAGAACTTTTCATCTTCAACTTTTAATAGACATGATTCAACATGTAAGAAAAAAAATCAAGCTCTTATAGAAGAAATTGTCATTTTAAAGATGAAGGCTGAGAATGCGGAAGAAATTGCTATGCTAAAGATGAAGGCTGAGATTGGATCGATATATAAAGAATCGGCAGAAAGAGCTCAGGCTACTATCGAAGAGATAGCAAAACAACCAACTTACCAGAAAAATAGCACAAGAAACATTCAAAACAATCTGATGATCTCAAGTCTTACTCCTCTTGATTTATCTCAGGCTCGTGTAGACAGTATAATAGATGAAAAATATACAAAGAATGATTTCTATGAAGGCCAGAAAGGTGCAGCTCATTTAATTCATAAACATCTTCTTACAGACTCAAATGGCAAACCTCAGATAGTTTGTACTGATACAGAACGAGGTACATTTCATCACATTGATCTTAATGGTGAGCATGTTGTTGATTATAAAAATTCTCATTTGATAGACAAAGTACATTTACCTCTTAAGAGAAAAGCAGGAAAGTTTGCAGCAGAGGAATCTGTTAAAAATCCAAATGCTTTTAAAGACATTCTTATGAATGAGAGTTCTATTAGAGAACTAGAAACAAAACCTGGTTTGTTCAATAGAACAATGGCAAAACTCACAGGAAAGAATTGTGCTAAACAACTTATTGAACAACAATCTAATTTGTTAATCACAAAAGAGTGGTTGTTAGAAAATTCAAAGTTTCTGACTGTAGAGCATATTTTAAGAGGTCCGGAAGGGTATGCGGATTATGCATTATCTTATCCTTTAAACAACAGGCTTATTATTGATGACGATTATTATGATTCAGAACATAAAGTTGAATTTTTAAAGTATAAAGATTTTAACGGTGATATAATAGTAGACATAAACGGGCTTCTTTTAGGAAAAATGATTTTTGATTCTCTTAATGATCAGAAGAAGAAATTGATGATTGAACACGAGACAGTTGATTTTAATGAAAATAGTATTTTTATGGAGGAGTTTAGAAAAATTTTAATGGAAAATATATAGACTTCTTCATATTCAAAATATGAAGAATGTAATCAATTTTATTCTAAAGATGGAAGTTGTCCTGATGCTTTTGCTGTATCAACCTGTCTTTTTATTTGGTCTTCAATAGAATTATTTGATGAATTATTTCCAATCATACCTACCAAATTAGGCATTCCATTTCCAGAGCCTCCAGCCATCATCGCGCTCATCATTGGACCCAACATACCTGCTATGTTTGGCATTGGCTGAACAGTTCCATCATTTGATGGGGCGTTAGAACCAGCTGTCAAACTACTCATCATGGTGTTAATCATATTAACAGCTTGTTCTCCTCCTTCTTTATCTCCAGAATCATCGCTAAGCTTGGTTACCATTTTTTGAACAGTTCCCATTAATTTTCCAAGGTCAAGAGAACCATCTTGTAGTCCGCTACCCATTCCGCTTACTAGATCGGAAAAAATACCTGATTTCATAATCGCGTTTACTGCTTCCATTGGATTTGAATTGGGATTTACATTTGCTTCAACCTTCGAAATAATTTCAGACAAAAAGTTGAGTTCATCACCATCTCCAATATTTGATTGTTCTTTCAAAATTTCACGTGCCTTACCGGCAGGATCAACTAGTGCAGAAATAGTAAGAAGATGCTTCCAAATTACAGCATTTGTCTCAAAATCAGATAGTTGAAAAATTTCTTTCATGTTTATAAAAACACGCTTAGAATAGACAATTTTTTCTCGTGAAAGCTTTGTAGATTTTGTATAAATGGCATCTCTATTAGAAAGACAGAAAAGTCTAAATGCGTCAATATGTTTTTGGATTGGCTTATCATGAGCAAGAGTAGTCTTGTTAATCAAGTGTACATATAATTTTAGAGGTCTGTGTTTCTCGCTAAATACATCTCCCAAATCATTTGTAAAATTGGAGATAGTTTTGAACGTGATCAAAGAGGTATCTGTAGACATTTCTGTTTTGAATCTATCATTTTAGATAGAAATTTAAAAATGTGTTAAATCTATAAAAGTTAATTTAATATTCATTTAATAATAAATGAATATTTTTCTCAAAATCATGAGAATATTGTTAGATATATTTGGTATATTATGTTTAATTGTAATTATATATATAATTATACATGTTTTAAAGAATAAAAAAGCGATTGAAATACCTTTTTACAATAAGCTACAGTGTGGTGAAATTAATTGTCCTAGCCCGATTGTAGATTTACCTATTCCATCACAAGTAGGAACTGCTTACGACAAAAACGTTGCAAGATATTTAGCTGATCTTTTAGTGCGTATTACATCATCGGTAAATGAACCATTTAAATCTCCACGCATATTAACCCATGAATTAGATATGTATGATTCTAAAGAAAATCCTCTTTTTGGAGTATTGTGGAGCAATAATGGGACAGCTTATATTTCCTTTAGAGGAACTTTAGAAAAGCAAGAATGGATGCAAAATTTTACATATGAACAAACACCTTTTAAACATAATAACAATGTAAATCAACAGCATGCTCTATTTATTTCTAATTCAAATAAAGAATACTCTGCAGGAGTTCATAGTGGATTTCTTCAAGTGTACAATAATTTTAGAAATGAGATGATACATAAGATCAAAAAAATAAAGCCTACTCAAATAATTGTTGGTGGACACTCTTTGGGAGGTGCTATTGCCACTATTTGCGGTTTGGATTTAAAAATAATGGGTTATAACGTGATAGTATATAATTTTGCTTCTCCTCGTGTAGGAGATGATGGATTTTGTGATTTAGTCGATAAAAATAAACTTACTTTATACCGTATTGTAAACACATGTGATGTGGCACCAACATTTCCTGTATCAGTTTCACCAAACTTTCAAGATCCGGAAAACCCTTTTATTTATACACATTGCGGTCAAGCAGTATATTTTACTTCTAATTGGAAATCAATTACTAATAACCACATTATGAGTGTTTATATTAATTGGTTAGATAAGGAACTATCATAATTTTCAATTATATCATGTGACAAAATTTCAAACTGATCTTCTCTTTGACTTTCAAGTTGACTTTTTATTTGACTTTCTAGTTGACTTTCTCTTTGGCTTTCAAGTTGAGTCTCAAGTTGAGTTTCAAGTTGAGTTTCAAGTTGAGTCTCAAGTTGAGTTTCAAGTTGAGTTTCAAGTTGAGTTTCAAGTTGAGTTTCTGTTATATTAGATTTAATTAAAAAATTTACATCCTCTGATATGATTGATGCTTCAAACTCAGATGATTTACGACCAGATTCATTAAAACCAAATAAACATGTATATATTGAATCAACAAGTCTTAAAAATATTAAAAATAGATTCATTTTAATATGTATTTTATTTCTTTTATAGCAGTTTTGAAAAAAATATTTTCTTAATTTTATCCAGAATATTGCCATTTTGTTCCACAATTGCAACAACTGGCAAAAGTTGTCATTGGCTCGTCTGCGCTCCTGATTTGTCTTTGATAACTAAAAACTCTTTTACTTCCACACACACGCCCATCTTTATCTCTCGCTTTACACTCTAAGACTCCTTCTTCGACCGCGAAAGGATTTTCAATGAAATCATTCTGTTCGTCCAACATATTTTGCATTTGTTTGAATGCTAAATGGTTCCATCCCAATTTTCCAGAATTAATGTTACCTATCATTTCTCGCATGTTTTTTTTATTTAGTATGTCTCCCAAAGCTTGATAAATATTATGTTTATATATTTGTTCCATAACCTCTTGATCTTGAGAGTGTTTTTTAACTGATATTTCATATATGTGTTTTTCAACGATTCGAATATTTTGTTCATGCTTTAGCACTGTTCTCAAAGCGGATTTTCCTTGTTCTCGGTAAGACATTTGCTTTTATCTTAAATTTTTTTAAAAAATTCAATTTCATTTTAAGGAAGTAATTGATTATGTATTAAAGTATGCCGATTGAACTTGTAATAGACAACAGAGAACACGAGCTCATTTTGAAACTCCAAAGCAGTACTTCTATTAAAGTAGAGCAGCTTGAAGTGGGTGATATTTTATTTAGACTAGAAGGAGAGACTGTTTTAATAATTGAACGTAAAACAGTAAATGATTTAAAAGCCAGTATTTGTGATGGCCGAGGTCGAGAACAAAAAGCACGTTTAATAGGTAGTACACCTAGACAAAGGATAATATATATGGTTGAGGGATCTTTAGATAAAACATTGAATTCTAAAATTGGAGGTGTACCAGTGTCTACCTTGATTGGTAGTCTAATTAATACACAACTAAGGGATGGAATCAAAGTATATAAGACTAGCACAATTGATGAAAGTGCCGAATTCATTATTAAACTTTACGAAAAATTAGAAAAAGATGGAGACACATATTTTATGACAGAAGATGGTAAATCATCTGATAGTACTTACGCAGCCACATTAAAAAAGAGCAAGAAGGCTAATATGACTCCAAAAATTTGGTTTATAGCTCAGTTATCTCTTATCCCACAAGTAACTGAAAAAGTTGCAACAATAATAGTAGAAAAATACCCAAGTGTTAGAATGTTATTACAAGAGTATGAAAACACACCTGAGCATCTTAGAATAAAATTATTGTCCGATCTTACATTTACTCTCGCGACTGGAGCTTCTCGACGAATTGGTGACAAAATGTCTGCTCGTATTTATCACTTTTTATATGGAATTATAAATGATACTTCTGAGTAGGTTATAAAAAATTGAAATATTTCTAGCGTAGTAACAAATGAAATGCTTGTTAACAAAAATTAGTTTAATTTTATTAATCTTTTTGTTAATTTTTATATCTGCGTTTTTAACCAGAAATAATTACTTTATTTTAGGAGGAATATTGATTTTTATAGTTATATGGTCTATTTATAATCAAATACACGAACATTATCAACAAGATGATCCAAAATTAAAAGAAATAAAGAAAAAACTAGAAATGTTTTTTGATAACAAAACAAATTGGGAACCCCCATTGCATACACTCAATGGAAAAAATATTATGAAAGATATCTTTTTATACAGAGGTAATAAGAGTTATACTATTAATAAAGAAAAAATATATATATGTTTAAAAGATGAAAAAGGTGAATATTATAATGACAACACCCTTTATTATGTTATAGGTCACGAACTAAGTCATGCAATTTGCGACGAGATAGGACACACTGAAAAATTTCATCTTATATTTGATGCATTACTTTTAAAAATGATTGAAGAAGGATTTTATAATCCTGATATACTTATGATAAATGATTACTGTAAAGATGGAGATCCTGAAATTATATAAAAAATATTTAATATTTTAGTTATATAAAATGGATGAAGAATGTTGGAAAGAAAAATATAGTATAGATCGTGAGAGAGTTTATTATGTAAACAAAGAAAGTGGATATTCTCAATGGGGTATTCCGTTAAATAAATATCAAAAACCTTTACCAATAGGTTGGGAACAGCATAAAAGTACTACAACCGATTACATTTATTACGAAAATCTTGAAACCAAAATTACACAATGGGATTTCCCACTTGGTTTTCCATCTCTTCCTGTTCCTGATGGCTGGGAAAGAAAAGAGTCTACGTTATGTAAACAAGTATATTATATAAATAAAGATACAAAGAAATCCCAGTGGGAATATCCAAAGAAGACACTATATGAAAAAGAAGACACTGTATGTTTAGTAGGAGATTCTATTTTAGATAATTCATACTGGAATGGTGTTAATACTGATAACACAGCTGAAATACTACGTAGGATGGGTATCAATGTTGTAGACAGAAGCACGGAAGAAGTATATACATATCCTATGCTTCAAGCTCTTAACCTTAATAGAGGTATTAAAGTAGACTTTAGATATACTAAAGCTCGTAAAGAGAAAAAAATACCTTATGATATGATGACAGAAGGTTTAGTAAATCCAAATCCAACTGATTCTGATATTTGGAATACAACACCAAAAAATAATAGATTTATTGTATTATCACTAGGAGGAAATGATGTAGCTTTACATAAAAAATTCTTTATACCCGATATTATAAGTAAGATAAAAAAAGTTATAGAAAGTTTATTGTCAAAAACCGCGATTTCACCTAAAAATTTTGCATATCTTATTCCTTATACTTCAAGTCGTTTTATGGAAAATGAAATGGAAGAAAGTGGTGTTGATCCAAAAGAATTTTATAAAAATATGGTATCTCTAGCAAATAAAATGTGTAAAGAATTAGACATACATTGTATATCTTTGTCTCACTTTACTGATAAAGAAAAATCTGGACCAATTATACCAGAACCAACTAAAAAAGGAGCAAAAGATATTGCAGATCTCATTGTAAAATGGATAGAAGAAGAAAAATAGATATTAATACATTTTTCATACTCATATTGAGTGTGAAAATACTCAAGCACTTTAGCAATCAGGAATCAAAAAAGATAACATCATTTTGTATTCATCTATAAGTGTAAGATGCATTTTTTCAAAATATTCCAGATTGTCCATTTTAGTTCCTTTTCTTTTTTCAAGATTTAGTAAGCTCGTGTACTTTTTGAAGTACTCTTCGTATGTAATTTCACATTTTATAAATAATATGTCATTTTTTTTGATATCTGCTTCCATAATTGAAAGATCAGTTTCAGATATATCAGGATAAAATTTAGACCTTAATTTCTTCGAAAAAATTCGTGCATCATGGATCTCGTATGTTATAACAGATAATATGTTATAATATTCATACTTTTTAGGTAGTATATAATCAAAATTGTCACAATCACTCATTTTCTAAATTTTGATAAAGTTATATAATATTTCAATTTTATAAAAGATCTGTGACCAAACTCGTGTGTTTATTAAATTTAGAAAAAGAATATTACATTTAAAGAATTAAACCCGCAAGAGAAATGACAGATCCCAAACAACATCCTGAATGGGAAAAGGAAAATTCTCTTACATCTCCTTTAGATCGTGACAAGGAAAATAGGTGGCGTCCGGAGCAAGGAGTTGTTTCTCTTACCGATCAAGAGGTAGTAGAAGCAATGAAACAGCTTAATAATACAGCATTTGTCAAAAAGTTTCCTTCAGTTGATAGGACATATGCGGATCCACCAATTCCTATGCAAAACATAGCATTGTTTTCATTCACCCCAGCTAAAGGAGCTACACCTAATGAAAATGGTGTCTTTGGATTTGCAAAAGTCAGAGGTAGTTACTCAACACCTATTGAAGCAGATGAAAGAGCTGAATTTTTGATACGAAATGTAGATTCTTACCATCAGCTATATCATTTGTATGTAGGAAGACCATTTCCTATTACTTCTTCGTCAAAGTATTCTGCTGAAACAACAGAGGTAGATATCAGAAAGGAAACGACAAAAGCTATTTCTGAAAATATTAAACAGGAGAAGAACAAAGAGCAAAAGACTGTAACAGACATGAAAGAAAGAGAAGAGGCAATGCTGGCAGAATCAGATAAGGCTCGAAATGATGATGGTCTTGGAGATCCTGATGTAGATCCTTATGAAAACTATATTACATTGTCTGTTAAGAAAGCACAACTTTCTTGGACTTTCTTGGAACATCTAAAAAAGTTGGAAGAGGTACGTGATATCATTCTAAAAACTCGTGCAAATTTGGAAAAGTTAGATATTGAACACCCTGAATTCAAAAATAAGTATTTTGAAAAATATATGGATGCACGTAAAAAGTCTGGCTTAGATGAGAAAGTTAGAGATATTCAAGATAATTTTATCAAGTATATGGTTGAAGATGTTAGTATTCCAACTATTGATACAGACGAGGTTCTTCCTAAAGCAATACTAACTAAAACAAAATTGGATACTTTAGACGAGGAAAATTCTGTATGATTTCTTATATTAAATTTAATATAAGAATAATTTAACGGCACGTTTTGCATCTTGTCAAATAGTAGTAAACTACTATTAGTGAAATTAAAGTAACTATTATCCCAGTCCAAAAAAGAATTTTTTTTGTTTTCTTATTACTTCCTTTTTTTTTAGTACCTGTTCCAGCAACTCCAGCACCAATCATTGCCAAAGGTAAAGCAGCGCAAACACCACAAAATTCTTCTTTGGTATCTTCATTTTCATCTATATCGCTCATTATTTATATATAGACACTATTAAAAAATCTTGCAAAATAATAAAATGGATTCTTCACAATTCAAAGATATACCTGTGTCTTTATTTCTTGCTGTTTCGATAGTAGTTGTTTTTGCTCTTTATGTTACTACATCAATAAAAACAATACCTTGTGGAAAAGATATTTTGTCATCTTTTTATAATAATTTTGTTCATATAGAACCTTATCATCTTATGGCAAATTTATTTGCTCTTTATGCTCTGGCAAGAGTAGAAAGAGATATAGGACCTAAACGATTTGGGTTTTTAATAGTATTTTTACTATTATTTACATCAATAGCAGAAGTTATAGGTCATAAGTTGTTTTCAAATCTGCCTTGTTCAATTGGTTTTTCTGGAATACTCTTTGGTGTAATGGCATGGGAGTTAACTACTAAAAAAGATTTTGATATATTTATTGTACTTTCTATTGTAGGAATTGTTGTCACCCCATCTATGCAAGATCCAAAAGCATCATTGGTTGGACATGCAGTTGGAGCGATTGCTGGAATTATCGGAGGGATATTGTGGAAATCTATTGAAAAGAAAATTAAATAGGTTTTACAAATTCACAATTTAGTTTGACAAAATGGAAAACCATCCTGCAAAAGCATATCTACTTGAATAACTATTATTCATAGATACAAAATGATCAGTTATAGGTACATCTTTAATTTTAAAAATAGTTAAGCTATTAAATTTTGGATTTATAGTTTTATAAACTTCTTTATCGGTAGAATCATAAAAATGTAATAATGCACCAAAAGATGGGTTCCAATTTTCAGTTAATTGAAAAACAAATGCGTAATTACCATTGCCTTTATCGTGATGTATTGATAAATAATCACCAAGATCATATTTAGAGAAAAATGTTTCTTCAAATTTAATATTATTCCCTACTATATCAGCTAATTTTTTTTAACTAGATCTTTACAAAAATATTGTTTAAATTTACACTGTATACAAGAACAAGTTGCATAATGATTGTCAAGAGTTCTTTTAAATCTATAGGCAAAATATCCTTTATTAAAATGGTCTAAATTATATTTATTTTTTATATTAAAATCTTCACTCCTATATAAATCCGGAAAATTTCTTATATTTTCTTTGGTATTGTTTTCATCTACAGGAAATAGTGATACATACCACCAATCATCCAATATTTCCAAGAGCTGTTTCTTACTGTCTTCTACAAAATCTAGAGGTAAAAAGTCATTTATAATGATCACATTTGCCAAGATTTGTTTCTTAGTGTCTAATTCATTTGTCATTTGTCATTTATTACTTCATATATTTGTTTAAGTATTATATTTTATAAGTCATATAAGAATTATAAAATAATAATAAATGTCTATAAGTTCTGATAAATACACTCCAATACACTATATGATATCAAATAAAAATCTATCATGTGATCAAATTTCAAAACATCTTTGTAAAGTGGGTATGGCAGGAACAGTAACTTCGCAAACTACAATTATTTGTGACAAGTTCAAAGAAAAATGCTATATGGAAAACGGATGTTTGATAATAATTTATAATACACCAATACTAGATTTCTTAGAACGCGTAGTTCGACCTTTGCATATAGAACACTCTTTAAATTGTGGTTATGTTCAGATTAAAGGAGTATATACAGGTTGTGTTAAAAATTTGTTTAGAAAGTCTGATTGTTAATCACTCTATTCTAGGTGTGTTCCTCATTAGTCCAATACTATGCAACCTTGCACGCAACCCGTCAACCCACTCTGCGTGAGAGTGTACTGGTTCAAGCATAACAATGAGACGTTTTATATCTGTGTGAACATTATCAAGCTTTTCATCTAGTTTATCATTTTTAAAGCTTATCTTTAACAGTATATTATTGTTTTCTTCTTGAATCGCAAGTATTTTTTTCTCAAATTCAGTAAATTTAGTTTCTTCCATTTTAGTAGTCTTCTTTATTTTTATTTAAGTTGACTATTTACCAAGTAATTATTATAAATTTTTAAAAGCAAAGCTAGTACCACAACCACATTTGCTCTTTATATTGTCATTTTCAAATTCAAATTTTGAACCCATGATATCAGTTTTATAGTCTACTTTTAGACCTATTAAATACATTAGACTTTTACCACATAAATATATAGTATAGTCGTTTATTTTATATTCTTCGTCTAGTTTGTTTGGTTTTACATCAGAATCTAATATTTTGAAATTATAAGAAAATCCATTGCAACCTCCTCCTTTTACATATAAAAGTATACTTTTTTTATCTACTTTACTTACCATTTCACATATTTTATTTTTTGCAGTTTGAGAGATAGTAATCATTTTCTTTTAGTACATTTTATTTTTTAATAATCGCATTTTTGTTTCTAAAATCCAAAACAGCCGCAATCATGCAATTTTACTGGTAGTAAATTCAAATAAGACTCTATTTTAAACACTCATTAGTTCTGTAGAAATAACTGAGCCATATCCAAATGTTTTTGAATCGTGTATCTATATTTTTTCACTTCAATTTAACAAATCCTGATATTCATTGAACCTATATTTATTGGTTGATCAATTACATTTTTATGGTAAAATCTCAATTGTTTTACAAAATCTTATCATTTTACCTATTTAAAATATTATTTAAATATTTATTTTATCTTCCTTAAATAAAATGAGTTTAGATACAGAAGTATTTATTCGTGTTATGAAAACTCTTGTTTATGGAGAAGCTCCGTGGCGTATTATAAATAGGCTTCTTATAGAAAATAACGCTGTTATCGCAGGTGGCTCTGTACTAGCACCATATATTCATGATGGTATGATTAAGATAAACGATTTAGATATTTATATACACAAAAGTAACGCTATAGCGTTTGTAGATGGTATAATATCATTATTAGGTTATTCTTTTACAAATAAAGGAAATTTTATAAAACCTGCTTATGATCAATCTTTTTTTAAAAAAAATAATATAATTGCAAGATTTAGATTATTTCTTGATAATTTTCCTGATATAGATATCATGATAATACCAGATGAAAAACCGATTTTAAGTGTTGTAACAAATTTTGACCTTACTTTTTGCGAAATATGGTATAATGGAAGAAAAGTATCTGCAGTAGATCCAGTAGGAATTTTATCTCGAACCGGAAAACTAAAAAAAGACTATGTAAACAGTTTTTTAGTATATTTAAATCAATTTACTATAAAGAGAGTATTAAAATATCTTCAAAAAGGATTAACTATAACATATGATTCTGAAAAAATTAGGAATACATTCCTAAAACAATCAAAAAATGTAACAAGTCCTGAAGAATGGGTTGTATATAAACTATATAATTTTATGCTTAGGGGCTTTAGACGTGACAGTGTTGGGATAGATTTAAAATTTAGACTTGTGTGTGAATATCATATAGGTGAATATACATTAACTAATCTTGAAAGAATATTACCCCAGCTTAAACAAAATTTAACTAGTTATTTTTCAGATGGACTAGATAATAAAACTTTATATACAAAAATATTTGTTGCTATTGGTATTTATGATCAAGAATATCCTCAAAAATACATGAACTATATAAAAGATGTATTAGATATATCTGCTGAAGATATATTAGCATTTGTAACTACTAATGGTTCTGCTGTTTCTTTCTTTGATGACGATGACGATGAATTGATTCGTCAAGCTCTTGCAAATGGTGATAGTGATAGTGATAGTGATAATTCTTTTAGTGATGATGATGATCCCGATAGTGATGATGACCCTATTCTTCCATTTGAATTTGAAGAAGCAGATGACGTAGATGAAAGAGAGATTCGGAATAAATTATGTAAAGATTTAATAACTCTTGAAGAAACCCATATACAAGAATATTTACGTAGCGATGATACGTTTTTACTAGTATCAAAAGATTCTGGTGGATATTTTTATATGATTTGTTATGATAAAAAATATATCGAACATATAATAGAAAACAAGGACAATTGGTATTATGAATGTAAAGGAGATATTTTACCTGATGGTCATAAACGGATGAAAACTACTAGAAATGAAGATAAAGCCCTTATAAAAATACCTATACATACTGATGGGATGATGGGTTATATACCTTTAATAGAACTTCAAACATTATTAAACAGAGATCATAAAATATATTATCTATATTCAGATAAGAGAGTTACTCACTCGACAAGTTGGGTCAATTCAAGAAGATTTGGTAATCGTGATATGAGAACTGGAGTTTCTAATTGTAATGATGGAAGTCAGATATTTGTTTATAAATTAAAAATATGTAGAAACGAAGAAAGGTGCTTAAAATCTCTTGGTCAACAAGAATTTGAAACTCCAGCTCCAGATTTTAACAGTTTTAGTCCTGATATTAACAGTTTTAGTCCTGATACAGAACGTACAGAACATATTTGTACACGTAGTAAAGGGTATTATCCAACCGTTTCTTTCGACGATCAAAATGTTAGACAAAAATCTAGCGATTATACAAACGAAGAATTAAGAGACTTTATAAAAAATAATGTGCCACGAAACAAACCAATAGTTGTGAGTTTACCAGTTCCTCCTTCAGAAAGGCACGCTTTCCTAGTTCACATCATGGATTATAAAATAATGATAGCTGATTGGAATATAAACGGAGGATACTATAAGGATAGCATAAGATATACAGATAGTTTTGGCGTATACAACAGGTTTATGTTTTTTATTAGTGAGTTTGCTAACTTATTAAATGATGACGTCCAACCGCCTACAACAAACATGGTCCCCACGCGCTATGTCCTGAACAATCTGGACCATATTGAATACTATGATCGGGACGAAGAAATTTATGCTATGGCATCGAAAGCATACGACGAAAATAATAAAAACTATGCAGGAGGTACAAAATCAGGAGGATGTTCAACTTACATTTATAATTGGTTTCAAGTTCATTATCAGAATAATCAATATAAAGAATACAAAACCACTTATGATCAAAAAGGTAGTGTTGGAAAAATTAAGACGAAACGAAGATAATAACTCATTTGATATATTGTGAGGTGCACAGTCATGATGTATTTTCATATTTTCTGCAAGTTTATGAACCAGAAAGAATCTTTCTGGACATGACAATAATATATTAAAATTAAGAATTGTCTTTTAATAAAATCACAAGCAACGTTAATTTTTCCGCTTGGTGTAATACTAAATTAACTTATGTTTTTTATACACTATTGGTTAGTTTATAAAAAATACCACCCGATGTAGTCAACAATTGTGATATATTATCTTCTGGTTGTAAGACACCGCGGTAAATAATAATTTTTGCTACTATATCATATTCAGAGTGATGTTTTACAAAACGTAATAATATAAGAGAATTGGATTGTTCCGCTTTTTTAAATCTAGAAAAATCTAAACTTGAGGACAGCGTAACCTACTATTCTTGATAAAAATATTTCTTGATCCTGTAGCATCTCTATCTATCACTAAACCACACTCATCGCAACTAT
>Ga0247841_10001448_pt1 | contig 53775 bp, 65 predicted proteins | sample LaCruzMarch2015__2_FD_192410 | JGI IMG/M metagenome (GOLD analysis project Ga0247841, IMG submission 192410) | Freshwater microbial communities from meromictic Lake La Cruz, Castile-La Mancha, Spain - LaCruzMarch2015_18m | ecosystem: Environmental > Aquatic > Freshwater > Lake | place: Spain... | reverse complement strand
TTAGTTGATGGTAATAGGATACCAAAATAAAGCAATGAAATATACTACAAAGATACAATATTCTCCAAATCCCTTATCCTATCTATATTTAAGCTTCTTCATTCTCATTTTTTTGCAACGTTAAAATTTTGGACAATGCCTCTTTTTTAGCAATAGCCAACCTCAATATTTTATGATTGCTCAAAAGCTTTGTTTACTGCCTGAATCAGCTTTTGCCTTTTCTCCTGGATTACCTCCTCATACTGATTTTTTGCCCATGCTTTTGCACCTATTTTCTTTATCTCCATAAGATTTTTTGACACTTTGGCGTATTGTTTTCCAAGTTTAGCACAGGTTTCCATATCAGAACACTCTGCACAGGTGAAAAAGCCTTTTTCTTTACAACATTTTGCTATATCGCATGGGTGGCATCCGCCACGACAATTAGTCGGAAATAACTTAGTGGATAGATCAGCAAAGGATGACAAATTATTCTCAAATTGTTTACAGCAATCGGTGGCAATATCACGCATGAGCGGCCAGCCCAGATGTTCTGCTTCTGTGCGTATTCCTGCCGCTTCTGTTACATTTTGAATAGCTTTAATACCGGTTTGGATATTTAAGCTACAGATTCCACATTTCCCACAATATCCCCCGCAGTAACTTACAAGTTCCTCTTGTTTAGTCATGCTTTTTTTCTCCTCATTTTTATTAATGTTAGTTTCCTGTGTTTCTTCACCAACTGTTATATTGGTTAAACTAACCATTAAATTAGCGCCCATAGCCGTTGTAGAAGTCTTTTTTATGAATTCTCTTCGGGTTATTTTTTCCATTTTTGATACCTTTTTAATACGAGTTTTTCACTTATGGCGTAAAGAAGACCCTTCACTCCATTCAGGGTGACAGAAAATGTCGTTCTGAGCAAAGCGAAGAATCTTCTTTTACTCTAAAATGGGGGGATATGCAAAAAAAACCATATTCCGATACATAGTAATCATCTCCGATTAGACACGGGTACATGGCTTATCCAAGCAAGGACAGGGATAATCATTTCCTCGACCACGACATTTCTCCCATTCTTCCTTTGCAGTAAGTAAGTCCTGTATTGCCTGTGCATCAACTTGTCTTGCTCTATTGATTATCTTCGCAATCCTTTCTCTGGCAGAACGATCTTTGAATTGGGCAATATCTTCATTGTCGTCCCAATAAAGGTAGGGCGATGAGGCATCTTGACTGACCTTCAGACCTTTCAGAAAACCACCCCTCAGACCAATCACTCGCCACACATCCCACATAAGCCCGTGTATCAGTCCAGTCCCGGCTTGAGCACGTTTTACAAAGCCATCTATAACTCCCTGGGATGGCGCTTTGCAGTCTGGAAGAATCGTAAAGCATTTCTGAGATGCAATAAATCCTGCGAGAAGGATATGGTAGACAAGCCGGCGGGAGACGATGTCATTATCCATATCAGCAATATTCTTATCGTCGAGAATTGCCTGTTCCCATGCGTCATAGGTTGAGAGTCCATAATGCCTTGTGCCAATGGTATAGCTTTTTGAGCATTTCAGGGCGTTTTCAATCGCTATAAAGCAAGTGTGTTTATCCCTCTCCATCTTCTTCTCTTCCCCAATACCGATTACTGCCAGCACTTCACGTTCCCAGTTGTCCATACGGAAATATCCATGCTTTCCTGAATTGTCCATTTTCGGATTCTGGTGGGGGGACCTGCCCATAATGGTCTGTCCGTATGACTCATATCCGGTCAGTAGGGCAAAATCCACGATTGACACACTCGGTAGATTAAGAAGGGCTATCACCGGCCGCTGATGCTCAACTAGGTTCGTGGTGACGTATTGTCTGATTTTCTGACCATCAACCTTCTTTGCCATGTTTAAGAAGCCCATAGCCTTTCCCCTATCAACTTTATATTGGCAATCTCCATTCCACAGGAGTTCAGGCGAATGTCCCAGAAACTCCACTGCGTCCCGCATAGTATCTGGATGTTCCAGAAGCGTATCCAATCCCGACACGGCAAAACTCTCATTGGGTCCATGCTTATCGTGCTTTTCCCAGTAGAAACATGCGTCATCAAATCCTATCAACCAGCCCCGCCCGGAGAATCCGGAGATACAGTCATATATCCCTTCCGGGAATCGCTTTTTTATTTCCTCATTCTGGTAAGATATGGCAATTCTTAGCGCATCCGTGAAAATATCAGGACACTCAGTATTCTCAATTCTTGACACATCCGCAAGGATAAAGTCTTTTTCAAGTTCAGTCATTATATTTACCTCCAAAGTTTCTTTTGGATTTGCTTTACCCAAAGCGGGCAAAGCAAATGAAGTAGAAGCTGCGAAACTGCCAGCAGCTTTTAGAAATTCTCTCCGGGTTATTTTCTCCATTGGCTGATCCTTTCAGGTCACGTTTGTTTAAGATATTGCTGATGCTATTTTCCTAAGTATATCAAAGCCTTTCTTTTCGGCTTTACCTGCTTCTCGCAATAACTCGGCTGATTCGGTATCAGCAATTGAGCCTTTTTTGACTTCCTCATCTGTAAATGGGTTGCGCTTGCTTACGATAGTCAGCTTTTCGGCTACGATAGAATAATGGTCTATTGCTTCGTCAAACAAGGCATCGGCTTTATCAATACGAACTTTTGCTTCTTTCAGAAAATCAACAGCATTGGTGCGACATTCTGCCCAATAGGCTGAATCATGGCAACGACCGAAGGGATGTAATGTTCCATTTTCAAGTTTTTCTGCCCACAGATCATAAGCTGTATAAGGTAGAAATTCACGATCCTGAACGGCATTAATCGCATCCCGAACGACTGTTTCATCCGATGCTGGCTCGCATGGAACAATGCTTTCAGCATGAATCCACCCAACGTTGTCTGCACCGAGTTCCTGCCAGGGTTTAGGTCCTGCACCTTCCAGAGACACCGGACCGCTGTAATAATATCCTACTTTATCATACCCATAAATAAGAGCAAATTCAGTGAAATCCAGATGAAAACCAAGACATGGGATACCATTATCCAAACTCTCACGAACTAGCGCCCATGCCATAGCTCTTGCATCTTCAGGCTTAAATTCAGTCTTATTTTGTGGACAACGCTCAATGACACGTGGTTGGAAACCAACATTCGGTGCAAGTTTTAAAACCATTCCGGGGTGTTCTGGATCGCAGGCCGAACAAAGCCAATTCCATCCGATTGCTCCACCACCACTAGCATTAGTGTTTATAGCAAACGCTAATCCTGTTCCGCCATATAGCCAGCCGTCTGATATTTCGACTTTCTGATAAGCTAGGCACGACTGCACAGCACTGAGGTAACTCACCCATTTTTGGTTGAAAGTTAGCCTTTCGAGTATAACGCCTCCATTTATAGATTTCTTCATATCTTTTCTCCTGTAATCGCTAAAAGTAGTAGTAATAACATTTTCCAATTGAAACACTACATAATAATGTCATTCTGAACGAAGTGAAGAATCTTTTTTATGTTCCTTTTATGGTTTCATAGTCAAAATTGTCATCGCCTTTTCCAAATATTCAACAGCTTGAAATTCTTTTTTACCTGCAATGCGAATATAATGAGCCATCTCTCGACGGGTTTTTGGATCGGCTAATGCCTGACCAACCTTAGGGTCTTTCCAATGCCCCCAATGCCATAAATACTGTCCCTGATCAGCAGTTTCGTCATATAATTTTGCTGCTGAACTTAGTTGTTCGGCGACCTCTGGCGTAAACTTTGTCATATTGCGCAGGAAATTAGCCGCAGAACGACGTTCTTCTAGCATAACACACTGATCGCAATGCACCATAGCCCTTGTTTCTAAGACTTTCGGATCATCTTTTGGGTAATCAAAGTCAACCTCAAGACCTGTCGCCCATGCTTCATAAGCAGAAAGTCCGCTGACATGGTTTGGCAAATCAGAACGTTTGGCTGTGCGCTCAAGGTTAATAGCCCACTTTAATGATGTGATGAAAGTTTCACGATCAGAAGGACGATTTGACTTTTTATCACCGATAACTATGAGACCTGTATTTTTATCCATCGCCTCAAACCAGTCGCTTTTTTCGTAATATTTGTCCTTTTTCTCCTGAAAATAGTTCCATCCGTATAATATTTCACCATCTTTGTCGTAGCCAGTAATAAGACCTGCCTCCGGAGGTCCGATAATGCCGAAAGAGATCACTGGTCTGCCTTTGTTTATGCTTTCCTTAATTGCCTTAACCATTTTTACCTTTTCTGCGGAGAGGTATTCTAACCCCAAAGTATTTAACCCCAATGCATTAAAGATATAATCATAAGGCTTTCCGCCAAGATATGACAGGTCAACATTACCGCCGTCATCTCGATTCCACAGGCGGCGGAAAGCGGCGCCGGTGACGCCCATAATGTAGTCATAGTCGCATGGTTCTTTTACATATTCCAGATAAGCATAAAGCGAACCCGGAAAAGGGCATAGATGAATGTTATAGCCTATTGGGGGGACATTCTCAAGGATTGCTTTTGATCCCATTGTCTTATCTCCTTCGTTTAATGGCTGTTCTGAACCTACTGAGTAGACAAAAATTGTGCTAATAAAAGCAAAAATGATAATCATAGAAAACCATATCTTATACATTTTCAAACACTCCTTTTATCATGAATAGCCTAAAGTTCTATCTCTTAAAACCAAGTTGTCACTTCTTCTAAAGGCTTGCGAGGACGTGCATTAGGTGATTCATCAGGATAGCCAAAAGATACTGCCGCTATCATCTCATGAGTTTCACCAAGCCATGCGCAGAGGTCGCTGTAAGCATAGAAAACGTCACATATCCAGAGCGTTCCGATCCCAAGTTCTTGTGCAGATAAGAGCATATTCTGGATCGCTGCGCCTGTTGATTGAACGTCAACGACATTAGATTTGTGTCCATAATCTGTGGTATTTTCTGCATAAGGGTTGAATATGAATATAGTTATAGGTGCTTTTTCCATTGAATTAGTAGTCCATTCGCTACTTCCAGTGTCACCGCCTTGTTCCTTTACTTTGGCGATAGATTCACGCATGATGCGGATCATATCGGGTCGTTTGTCCTCTTTCACGACAATGAATCGCCATGGCTGCCTATTTTTGCCAGACGGGGCTTGAATGGCTGAGTTTAGTATCTTTATAATCAGTTCGTCTGATATAGGTGTGTCTTTGAAACGTCTTATGCTTCTTCTTTGGGAAATTGCTTCAAGAGTGTTCATGATTCTCCTTTCTTTTTGTAATGGACGCTGTCACCAACGATCTTGGTTATCTCAAATCCGAGTTTCTCGTAAAAGTGGCGTGTTCTGGAATTCCAGACAGGAGTGTCCAATATCCATGATCTTGCCTCTGGAAACTCCTTGAAAATGAATTGAAAAGCCTGTTTGCCAATGCCTTGATTCTGGAACTCAGGCTCAATGTATATTCTATCAAGGGAATATATACCGCTTCTGTTACTTCGTATCCAAAATCCTCCGATGATATTATCATCAGACAATATTTTATAATAAAATACGTTATCAGCGCTTATAACTTTTACCTGAAATTCTGGAGAGTCGTAGCCGGGCGGTCCGCCTTTTCCAGAACCGCCATAATTGACGTCATTATGGAAAGCACGCTTTGATATTTTAGCTAAGATTTTAGCATCTTCCGTTGTTGCTAATTCAAATTTTATCATTTTTTGTTACCTGAAACAATAATGCTTACTACCGATAGAAGTCTGTCAGTAGCAAAAGCCAGTATGATTAACTATTTTGCCTTGTAACAATATTTAAGCCATATTACTTGCATTATACTACACATAAGTTAAGTAGTCAAGCGTTTTTTTTATCATTTTTTTTGACAGTAACAATTATTTTTAGTATAGTTTATCCGACATTGACACTCCTAGATGGTCTAATCCGTTCTACTTTAACACTTCCCATTCTTATCCTCCTCTGATATAATATTACACTAGAAGAGGATAATACATTTTTTTCACTCAATGCAACTAATCAGTATATGCTATGACATTTACAGAAAATAGAAATAATCAAAAAATAATACAAACTCGACCTGATTTTACTAAACTGGAATTGACGATACCCGGTGAGATAATAAAATCGAGTTCAGGTGAATTATATCTTATACATCAGGACGTTAAAAAAGTATGTACGGAAGCGGACTTAATAAAGAATAGGTATCGAGGTATATTTGAATTGCCTCCTGAACTGAAAACCGATCTTCATAAGCTAAATCACGAATTCAAAGCTATGCTGAATATAGACCCAAAAAATATCGTATTTCTGGATATAGAGACTACAGGATTATCACGCACTCCACTGTTTCTCATAGGCTTACTTTATTTTGATGGCGAGAATATAATCGTTGACCAATTGTTTGCAAGAGATTACTCAGAGGAAGTCAGCGTCTTACATTATTTCAGTGAATTTGTACCACAATTTAACGCTCTTGTCACTTTTAATGGAAAAACTTTTGACGTGCCATTCATAAGAGACAGAATGATTTATAACAGAAAATTTCTAAAATGGTCATATCTCCACGTTGATATTCTGCAACATTCAAGGCGTAGATGGAGAGGAAAGACCCCTGATTGTAAGCTTCAGACACTTGAATATTACATCTGCGGAAGACGGAGAGAGGGTGATATACCGGGTGCGCTTGTCCCTGAGATTTATCACGACTTTGTTCGCAATGGAAACCTTGAATACCTTTCAGGTATTTTTTTACATAATACGCTGGATTTATTAACACTTCTCGAATTAACGGTAGTGCTTCTCTTGGAACCTGAATGATGGGTGAAACATGGCTTAATATCAATGAAATCATCAAAGTTATATTTACAACATGATCGAAAGTGAATGATTATAACATAGCAATTGAAGGTATAGCAGTTGATGATTATTGGAAGGCTTGGAGGGAAGTTGAAGAAATAATTGAAGATCAGTTGATTTAATTGCAATTGAATCCGCTGGAGAACCTATAAAGCTTGCTATTCGTCGTTATGGAATTGAAATATAAAATAATCGAGTACCTTGAGAACATTGTATCTGGAGAACGGCGGGGTATATTCCCTTCCTTTATTAAAGCCAATCTATTGGTTATAAGCTGGTTGTGTCTTGGAGTAGTGAAACTCCGCCGATATTTGTACTCACTAGGTATTCTTCAAGCAAAACGCCTTCCTTGCAAAGTCATCAGTATTGGAAACGTTGTCGTTGGTGGAAGCGGGAAAACACCAGCGACAATAACTATCGCTAGATTATTAAATAAATACACGGATCTAAAGATAGCTATTGCTTCCAGAGGTTATCGAAGCAAATCAAAAGATTGTGCTATTGTATCGGATGGAAAAAATATTCTGCTGGATACTTACGAAGCTGGTGATGAGCCATATCTACTTGGACGAAGCCTGCCGGATGTTCCTGTCCTGATCGGGAAAGATAGATTCAAGTCAGGGCTTATGGCTGTTCAGAACTGGGAAACGCAAATCATCATTCTCGATGACGGGTTTCAATACCTGAAACTAAAACGTGACGTTAATATCGTTACAATGGACGCAACCAGACCTTTCGGCTTAGATCACATCCTGCCAAGAGGCTACCTTCGTGAACCATTATCCACCCTCAGAAATGCTGACATTATACTGCTGACAAGGGTAGATCAGTGCAAAGACTTAAACAGTGTGCGTGATAGATTAGACAAACTCGTTCCATCTATACCGAGATTTGAGAGCATACATGCACCAAGTTCTTTAATCAGAATGGATACACATCAGGATGTGGGGCTTGATGCTGTGAAGAATCAAAACGTGTTAGCGGTTTGTGGTATAGCTAACCCCTTGTCCTTTGCTGAAACGCTACAAACATTAAATCCAGCTAAATTGAATCAGATTTCCTTCCCAGATCATCATGAATACACTTCCAAAGACATTAAAAAGATCGAACAGACAGCATTTGAGACAAGTGCAGACGTAATCGTCACCACAGAAAAAGATGCGCCAAAACTTAGCTCAATAAATATCCTTCCTGTGTTATCGCTTGTGATTGAGTTGAAGTTGGTAGAACATTCAGCGGAAAAGCTGATTGACATTATCAGACAGAAATGCGATCTACGAAACAAGTTTTTTATTTATAGGAATAAAAAGAAGTAAACACGGAGACACAGAGGCGCGGAGAAAAAAGATGAAGGCGGAAAGATGATGGATGAAAAAAAAGAAACGACTATTACAGTTTCATCTTTCATATTTTCTATGTTCTCTCCGTGCCTCTGTGTCTCCGTGTTTTTTCATGAATTATGACTATTCACCTACTAACTGAAAAACTCGTATTGTTTAATGAGAAGACCAATTAGTAGTCAATGCGTAGGCAATGATATTTACACCCATCTTCAAAAAGGAATCATCTTTACCACCTATCCATGCGTTGGCATATCCTGTGTCTTCGTATATCACAATAAGCCTGTCGCTGATGGTAATGCCTAGAAGTTCAGGGAGTTTTGTTTTCTGAAGGTCAAAGAAATTATTATAAAGTGTATGCCTTTTTTCTACGGCGGATAAATTATGTGCAGGCTCACCGAGTATCTTCCATAGTTCAAACCCAATAGAATTAGATACTTCCATAGATGCAGTTTCAGATTCAGCAGTATTTGAGAAGATCATAAATCCGCCATTGGAAAAATACCTCCGTAGATTTGCCCTTTCACGCTCAGAAAAGACGAATGATCTTTGTGAAGTTATGTAAATCAATGGTACTCGATCAAGTATAGTGTCATCTAGCCGCATTGGTTTCTTTATAACTTTCGTTTTAACCTTTGTCCATTTATTCATAGCGTCTGCTAATTGCGTCATGGCTTCTGGACTGATGTTATCAGAGGTATCCTCGTATTTGACTAATGATATATTATAATAACCAGAAGCTTCTTTCCCTGAACCTGTGACGTTTGTGTTTGTGATCTTACCATCGGAGCCAATGTTTCTGGGTGATCCCGACCCTGTGATGCGAGATTGCTCAAGCAAATCTGGACGTTTAATCTCAAACTCCCTAAGCTGACTATTAAATGCTGGATCCTGATTTGACAATGCCAATTCTCTCAAGACAGACTTATACGTCTTTGTAGTCATATATTTTGCATTTGCTTGTGAGTTACTTGTGCCTGATGCACTCATTTGTTCGGACTGAATACTGAGAGATTGCTTTTCTGATATTTTTGCGCCGGGGAGTGAATAAAAATCAACCGCAACGTTATCATTAGCTTCTAAATCCTTATATTCTCTGTATCGAGAAGATATTGATGGGATCAAAAGTATAGAAATATTGATGACAATAGATATCAGAAAAGATTTTATTAAAATTCTTCGTCCCATATATTACTTTATTTATACCCATAGACCGGGTATGGGGTATCCGCAGAATTTACATTTGTTGTTGAATATGTTGTTTTCTGTTATGCCCAGATAGCCTGTCCTTAAAATAAGGCGCTTACCGCACTTTGGACAGAATGTATTTTCACCGTTACTACCCGGTAAATTACCAAGATAAACGTATTTCAATCCAGCTTTCATCGCTATATCTCTTGATTGGTTCAATACTTTCTCAGGTGTAGGAGGGTGATTTCTCATCTTATAGGCGGGGAAAAATCGCAGGAAATGCACTGGAACGTCAGGTCCAACGTTTTCCAGTACCCATTTGCTCATATCCCCTATCTCTTGAGGGCTGTCATTGAATCCCGGCACGAGGGGGTCAACGATTTCCATCCACGTATTTTCTTTATGCACAGTCTTTATAGCTGTAAGGACTGGTTGAAGCGTACCGGATATCACATCTTTGTAATATTCTTCTCTGAACCCTTTAAGGTCAATCCTGATCACGTCCATGTATTTGCAAAAATCTCTAAGGGGCTGTATATCAGCATACCCGGCTGTGACAAGTACGGTCTTGATACCCGCAGGTCTTGCTAGTTTTGCAATATCCAAAGCGTATTCGTAAAAGATTATAGGTTCAGTGAGTGAAAAAATTATGATCTGGCAATTATTCTCTTTTGCAAGACTTATTGCCCGATCGGGTGGAAGGTCGTAATTCTGCGTTTCTGTTGCACTAAACTGGCTCATCTGCCAATTCTGACAATACTTACACCTCAGATTACATCCGGCAGTAGCAATAGCTAGACACTTTGCGCCGGGATAAGCATGGAAGATCGGTCCCTGCTCCATCGGATGATAAGACACACTACAAGGCTGACCATATACCTGAGTGTACAGCTTGCGACCTTTGTTGACTCGGATACGGCAAAATCCAGCTTCACCTTCTGGTACAACGCAGAATTTTGGACATAGAGTGCATTGAATGCTTTTGCCGGTGGGACGGTAGTATTTTGCTTCTGTAAGGGTAACTCCCTCTTTGTAAGGAACGTCGCTTATTTTGCTTGCGGGGTCTTTTTTACCTCTATATATAGTCGTTCCCTTTGCGCCATACGCCCACTGACATGTGGAAGCCAATGCAACAGTGGAAACCGCTTGTTTAATGAATTGTCTTCTATCAATCTTATCCAGAGTTATCACCTGTTTTTTAATCTAATTATAATCGCATATATTTCCTATTGACTATAAATCATCTTTGTGCCATAATTATCTATGTAGCTATTATAGACTACATTCGCTCTTTGACAATTGGTTAATGGTTTTGACAGGTCAAAGGCTGTCATGAAAAACCAGTTCCTAAAATAGTCAGGATGAATTTTGGTAGACATTTTGTAACGATATACAAATTCGTTACTGCTGGAAACCTGACCTAAAGAAATTAAAATGTCACGAAATGAAAGCATACGCTTTCGATGTAGGGCTGGGATAGCCCGAATTGAAGCTTGTGGAGAGGGGAGTTCAGCTTGATTTCGTCAAGTTTAGCCTCTCGTTGAAGCAAGAAGCCCTCGACTTTAGTCGTTGGGTAATTCACCTTGCTTAGAGCGTTCATCCAACCATCGCTTGAATGAACGCTGACTTTCACCGGAAGGCTTACCTGATAAAAGATTTTCAACACTTACATCTTCGTCAAGGTCAGTCCAATGAATTCCTTCTTTATCGCCAATAAAACGCCAATTATTACGTTCTTTGAGAGTACCGTGTAAGAGTCTGGGATACCATGCAATAGGTACAGATATAGTCCGTCTGTCAATTAAATCAACAGTCAAAGTATCTTCCGTAACGATGACGTTTTGCGCTTTTGAAATTTGTATATCAATCGTTAAAGTATTCATCCCAACCTCCTACACCTGCATAAAAGAAAAACCTGTAAAGACCTATACGAAGTATGGTAGGCATCTATCAATTCTCTACTGTTTGTTAGTTCTACTGATTTCAAACGAAGCTACATTATTCATAATATCAAATTTATACTCTTTGCTGGAACGTATTAAATTGTAATTATCATCGTAAGCCCATGCAGATATATAATATACGCCCAGATTGAGTGGAGTCACAGTATCTTGAATCACTCCAAGTCGCATATCACGACCATCCGAAAAGCCGATGTTTCCTTCTCTACCTCTACCCATATTTGTATTCCATGTCCAGACAGCATCTTCAGGGTTAGCGATCTGATTATTCTTGAGATCAATCTTAGAGTCGAATACAGTGATAACAACGTATTTCAATCCAGTAGCCTGCCATGCAAACGATGGCTGACTAACATTCTGAGTGATCTCAAGACTGAGTTCTGACGTCCCGAAGAAAAGGATATTCTGTGTCTTAGGATAATAATAATTATTATCGCTTGCAGTTTCCGAATCCCCGCTTGAACACCCATATATAAAACTAATGCTAATAACAAAAAACAATGAGGTTATTATTAACTTTCTCATTTTCTTTTACCTCATATTTAGAGTGATCAGTGAACAGTAATGAGTAATCTGTTGAAACAATTCCTCGTCACTGATTACTGACTCACTGTTTCTTAAAAAGCTCGAAAAGATAACATTATACCTACACCAACATAAAATGGTTGTAGTTTTAGAATTTCTCGTTTGTATTCAGGTTCACCCCAATACGTAGCCTTTTTCTTTGCATATTCGATTTTTCCACCGTAATCATAACCACCCATGATGGTCAATTTGAAAGGATTTAAAACGTAAATCTCAACTCCAAACTCCCCTCCAATCAATGGATTAGCCCTTCTTAATTCTACTAGGTCTGTTGGGGCGTCATAGTTTTTTGAATTAACTGACATAAATCCAGTGGAAGCGCCTAAATATAAGCCAATCATGTCAGCTATTTCAAGGATATTGTAACGAGCGAAAATCCTTCCCTTTGCTACATTAATGTCAAATGACTCGTAACCTTCACCAGCGCCCATAAAAGTATCAAAATTCTGTGAGGCTTTCAATATACCAAAACCCAATCCGATTCCCGCCGAAAACTTGCCGAATTTTGCACAATATTGAAAGCTACTAATAGGAAAAGATTCTACATCAATTTCCTTCATGTTTTGAAAATCGAGATTTTGAAGGAAACCGACCTCGTGGTAATCTATTCTCCATAGTGAATCCCTTTTGAGAATCCTGTCAGCCAGAACGTCATAAAGTTCAGCATGTATATAAGCCTTTTGTCCGGGAGTTAACGATAGGGATTGACTAAAAGGTTTATAACCCTTCATTATGACGTCAACAGTGAATTCTGGTTTTTCCAATGTAAGATTATCAATAGGCGTTATACCAACGACCTGTCCATTCACTAATACATTTGCTTGTAAAGGCTGAGATGTAACAGTTAAAGAGTATTTGTATAATTGCGCCTTTACTAACGCCTTCTGCCCTGTGTCAAGCTCAATGCTAGTTTCATAAGGAACGTATCCCTGCTTTTTTATCTGTATTTGGACCTGTCTTGGACCTGTCTATCCTTCACGATAAAATTATTGACAGGAGTTACACCAGTTTCTTGTCCATTGATCCATACCTCTGCGCCATCAGGGTCAGATACAACAGATATGGTTCTGTTATAATAGATCATAAGAGAATTAACGTAAGCAGTGATCTTATCTTCTACTTTGGAAAGCAATGGCGACCCGAAGTTGTCCTCGAAAGTGTCTGAGAAAAATATCTTACCCGAAGAAAAATCAACGAGGTGAATCGTTAGCATTAATTTATTCTCTTTTTCTTCCAGACTACCGAAGATCAATCCATCAAGCCCGGTTTCTCGTTTAATCCTTAGCAGTTCAACCTTATCAGCAGTGAGTAAAATTTCAGGATTTTTTGTATATTCTTCAAGTACAGTTTCAGTAGGGTGGATAATGACATTTGGGAATTGAGATAAGCTATTAGTGATAGTCTCGCTAAAAGCTTTTACGATATGCGCAATATCAGAAGCGGGTGGAGTCGCTAGATCAGACAAAGAGATCGCTATTTTGGGATTTTCTATATCTTGAGCCATTGTCAGGCTTGATAACATTAAGATCAGCAGTAAAAATGCGGTCAACTTACACATGACAGCACCTCAAAAAAGAAAAAGCCAAAGATCAAACCCACATTCTAGTAGTTCAACCTTTGGCTTACAAAATGAAATTGCATGAATCCGACCTCAGATTCAGGCTAAAAAAGTAGCAAGTTAAAATTAACGGAGTCCAAGCTCGCTTATCTTGTTTCTGATATAGTCTGGAAGCATTCCGCAAGCTTCTGCAAGCTCGTCAATGCTGAGTTTCTTATAATTTTCTCTCAAGAGTTCTTCCTTTTTCTTGCTCCATTTTTTCTTTCGTTTTCTGATTAATCCTAAACGACTTAATTTTTTAGCTACAGCAAGTTCGGTGATCCCTAGTTTCTTGGCAAGATAACCATTTGACATTATATCGTAGCTATCTCGAAGAAACTTATCTCTATCACCAGTCCATTTTTTAAGTCTGCGCAGCTTTAAAGTGCCAAGCCTTTTCTCAATTGCACATACAGTGGTTCCCAACTCTTGTGCGAGATCCTTATTGATCATCTTGGCGTAGCTATTCTTGAGGAAGCCGTCTTTATCGGAGGTCCACTTTCTGTTGCGCTTCAAGTCAAGCCTTTTGAGTTGATAACCAATACCGCCTGGGGTAAGGTTAAAATGCTCGGCTAATTCTTTGTTAGTCAATTTCTGATAATTATCTCTGAGGAATTGTTTATCCTCTTCTGTCCATCTTCTTCTAGCCATTTTCTTCTCCTGTGAAGCTATCGTTTTCCAAAATAAACAAATACCCCTTGCAAAGTTTCATCCCCATCAACCGCAAGTCTAAAAGGAGTATTAGATTCTATAAACGAGGAATCCCCAGAACTTAGTTTATGTTCTTTTTCTTCCAATATAACCTTCCCAGAACCTTCCCAGAACCTTCTGTAACATAAACGAATTCGCTATAATTCCGCTTATGGAGTTTGGTTCCGCTACTGGCACCCGAAGGTATAATCCCACGCATTATGACTGTATCAATTTCGTTATTGTTATACATTGCTTCGAATACTTCATCGAAGTCTCCCTCAATTTTCTCTCGATTATTAGGGGTTGTAATAATAACAGATCCCTCTTCTTTCTCCTTAAAGAAACTGGCTGGGGATACTTTATAAAGTCCTCACCGAAAACCACTATCCCTTCAGGGTAGTGGATGAAGGTTCTCTCACTTTGCAACCTCTTTCGAGGAGCAGTTTTTGTATGAGAACTGCTAAAACTCGACTCTGCTCGAAAGCAGGACAAACACTTTTGCTTTTAATAAGCGTTCTGTTTGTTGAACTTGATTCACTTCGGGATTGTTTAAAGTCAGTTTGCTATCTTTCAAGCCATCTGAAACACTGAGACTTTGATCTCTGTTTAACTCCAGATTTGTAGAGCAAGGAACTCGTGAAGTATTCCCTGGTACGTTCTTTAACTTTCCTTTAAACTTCTGCATAATAATAATGCTCCCTAATCAACTCTTACGTTGAACCTCACGATTCAAGCCCCTATCCCGTCAGGGTAGGGGTAGTTGACCTAACAAATCTTACTAAAGTTTATTCGAATCCCATATAGTTTATCAGAATCTTGTATAGTTTGTCAAGAAAAAAATTATTAGGACTTTCAGTCTAGTTTATAGGAAGTCTTTTAATTTACGTACTCTTACAGGATGTCGGAGTTTATTGAGAGCCCTTTCCTCGATCTGTCGGATCCTTTCCCTGCTAACCCCAAACGTACGCCCTATCTGATCCAGAGTGTGTGCATATCCATCATCAATGCCAAATCTAAGCCTGATAACTTGCTCTTCACGCTCAGAAAGACTGCTAAGTACCTCGTCAACTCTATCTAATAATTCCCCTTGAGCGGCTTCGCTATCAGGAGCCTCAACTTTTTCATCTTCAATAAAATCTGATAAATAGCTGTCCTCTGAGCCAACAGGCGTCTCAAGTGAAACTGGATGGCGTGGCATCTGGAGAAGCTGTTGGACTTTCTCAGAACGAACCTGCATTTGTCCCGCAATTTCATCTACGGTTGGAGTTCTGCTTAATCTTCTCGCCGCCCGTGCAGATGCTCGTCTTAGTTCCTTATTACTTTCAATTATATGCACAGGTAATCGGATAACTCCACCGTAATTTGCAATGGCACGAGTTATTGACTGTCGGATCCACCAGACAGCATAAGTGCTAAATTTATATCCCTTTTGATACTCAAACTTATCAACCGCCTGCATCAACCCTACATTACCTTCCTGAATCAAGTCGGATGCAGAGAGAGCAGGACTCACGCCAGCGTATTTCTTGGCTATACTAACCACAAGACGAAGATTAGCTTCTATGACTCTCTTCTTGGCATTGTTGATCAGGCTATACCCATGAGAAATACGATTAACAATGTCCTTAAGCTTATTATCACTGACGCCAAGCCCATTCAGTAAGCCTTCAAAGGCTGATTCTGCTATTTCTATGATCTGATCACTTGTGAGGTCCTGTCTTTCGGGATTTGGCTGTTCTGCCATTCTCAGGACTTTTGTTGCCCGTGATGATGAAATTCTATTGCCAATACTAATGTTCGATATAAATGTTCTCAAAAAAGATACATCATCAGCTATTTCTTCTATCTGATTTGCAAGCTTGAACATTTCATCTTTTGGAAGCTCGGATTCAATATTGGATGCAAGTTGAGTATCGCAAACAGCCTGTCGGATAATATTTTGTCCATTTTCTATCTGCGTAAATAGGGTAATCTCATCATCTTTTGTAAGTAATGGCTGACGACCTATTTCACGGAGGTAAATAGCAAGCGATCTCTCTAACCCATAATTATCGTAGGGTGATATATATTCACTATTTTCGTGATATTGCTCGTTTGCTCCATCTAGATCAGACAAAAGCGTATAATCACGACTATCATCGTTTAGTTCCGTGATCTCTTCGTCTTCTTCCAGATCCTGCAAAACCTCCAATATATCATCGTCTGGTTCTTCTATAGATTCTTCGATGATGGAGCTATCATCTTCTTCAGTCTCGTATTCTACTTCTTCTACTTCTACTTCTAATCTTTGCATCTCCAATTCACTCTCTCCATTTACGATTCTATTGTATGAAAAACCCAAAAGGCTATCGAATCCATTGGCGCAACAGAGATTACAATATTTTATCCAGCCCTAAAGGCATAAAAACCCTTTAAAACTTGGTTTATAACATTGGTTTATAACAAATGATCACGGCTTACGAAAGTGAATTACCCCATGCCTAATGAGCATTAAATAATTAATCGGGTAATAAATAAATCGCCTCAAATTCCCCTAACTCCCTTTGCTAAAGGGGGGAGTTAGAGCCATTCCCCCTTTGAAAAATGGGGTTAGGGGAATTTAAAAGCTCTATTACTGGATTACCCGATCAATTATTTAACCTTCATAAGGCAGGGGCTTCTTGCTTCAACGAAGGGCTACTCAGCGATAATTGATCAAACTCAATTTGAAACTGATCAATTATCTAACCGATCAAATTGTCGTGCAAGTTGCTTTTGTTGACTATCGGGATATATTCTGAATTTGAACGCTTTATTTATTTTCATACTTATAATTATGTCATAATCTTTGTAATTTATCAACAAATATCTGTGTTGAGGAACAACACAGCAATCTTTCATTCCCATAGCAACAGCTAGGGGTATTCAGATTGAAAGAGAGATAAAACTTACCCAAACTTATTAATTATACCATAGATAATTCAATCTGTCAAGAGCCATCAACGGAGTTTAAGTTTGTTATATAAACGTCTTCTATAAATATTAGTTAGGCTTAAAGGAAGGATGGAAGAGGTTCTCTCAGTGATTATGGATATTGGCAATTGTGCTTGGAGTAAAATATATAAAATGTTCAGGGGGCATACGGTGATGAACTCTTCCAGATTATGATCCTCGAATCTTATATCCAACGAATTATGAAGGTTAAATAATTAATCGGGTAATCCAGTATAGAGCTTTTAAATTCCCCTAACCCCCTTTTTCAAAGGGGGGAATGGCTCTAACTCCCACTTTAGCAAAGGGGATTAGGGGATTTGAGGCGATTTATTTATTACCCGATTAATTATTTAACCTTCATTACTCGTAGGTAATTCACTGTGCCGAATGAAACAACAACAAAAGGAGAGCAAATCAGAACTCATTGCGAAGAACATCTGGAATGGGTATTCATCTGTGAAGAAAATGAATGTATCGTTGGGTTTGTGGCATTCACGTTGGATTTTGATAACCTTTGGTGCTAGTTAAAATTTTAAATTCGTTAGGTGTTATGACCAAAACAATGTAGTAGAAGATCTGGTTACCCGATCACTACTTTGGCTAGTCAACAAGGATTTTAACAAATATCAATTTGTAATTGAGCATATATTTGTGTCTAAATTTCACCACAAGCCCACGATCTTTAGTCGTGGGTTATTGACCTATTTCTTCATCCACGTCATCGCCCATATCTTCTGCCTCTATAATTATTTCTTCATCCACGTCATCGCCCATATCTTCTGCCTCTATAATTATTTCTTCATCCACGTCATCGCCCATATCTTCTGCCTCTGTAATTATTTCTTCTATATCTTCTTCAGTATCATCTATTATCAAATCATTTGTCCGAATGACTTCACTCTTATCAGTTTCGCTTGCTATTAATTCACGATCAGACCTTAAAGGTCCTGGCACTATCGCTCCTGCGGCTATTTCGTAAAGTGCGATTGTAGTGGGTTTTACAGCATCAGTATTAACAAGGGGTCTTATGCCCATGTTTATTTCTTTTGCACGTTTTGACGCAACAGCCGTTGCCATATATTTATTAGGTATTCTATCAAGAACCTGATTTATCAAAACTAGATCATCTTTCATTTTATATATCTCCTGTTATTATTAGGCACTGTAAAATTTGGGAAAAACACAGAGGCACAGAGAAAAAGGATGAAGGCGGAAGGATGATGGATGAAAAGAGGAAACGAGTATTACAATTTCATCCTTCATCCTTCATCTTTTTATGCCATTATTTCATCAACGCTAACCTTGAAGCCAACTAACAATTTTGAATTAGCGATCTCACCAGTATCCCATTTCCCAAATATCTTATAAACCCCTCTTTCTAAAACATGAACAATTATTTTCTGCTTGAATGGATCAACTATCCAGTATTCCAGAACGCCAGCCTTCTGATATTCAAGGTATTTATCCTCTTTATCAACTTTGGCTGTGCCTTCGGATAATATCTCTACCACAAGGTCAGGTACACCCCAAAATGTATCTCCAATTCTATCTTTATGTTCATTGCTCATAAAAATTATATCTGGTTGCCTGATAGTTTCTTCATATAGCCTAACGTTCAGTGGACCTATAATAAATCTCCCAGTGTTATGCAACTTCAGATAATTCCCGAATTGGATTACTAAATTGCCCGAGATTTTTTGATGTTGATTAGTCTGCGATGGTATAATTATAAGTCTTCCTTTGGATAATTCTACTATCCTGTTAGTCTCTGGCAGACTAAAGTAATCAGTTTCCGTCCATTCACCTTGACGTGGGAATAAATACGCAATCGCTAAGGTTAGTTCTCCTCCTTGATCTGTTTCAATACATTGTTGCGCCATTTTCTTTCACCTCATCGTATTTTCGGAATATCATATCTTTGACAGCGTTTTTACAACGGGGGGGACAAATCTTAGATTAACCTTCATTGACTTCTCCTTATTTTTTTACGGATATTTATTCTCCAGCTATTCTTAGAACATGATTATATAAGTCATTGCTTATCCAAAATCCAGCTTTGATAATAAGCTCATCAAGTATCGGATTAACTAAAGGGATGATCTTATTATGTTTAGCTTCCATAAGTGAACCTAGCAAACCAACGGATTTAATATTAAGTCCTGAAGCAATATTGTATCCATGTCTCTCATCAAGCAGTAATAGATCAGATTTCATTTCTAAAGCCAAAGTGATTGCTTCTGCCTCCCCTTCATGTAATTCGAGTAAAAGTAGCTTGATGAAGGAATGGTGATTTACTGATCGTATTTCAATCCATGGATATGTTTTTATTAAAGTCTCATCAGGCTTGCCAAAGATATAATCCGAAACCTCATAATAAACTGCTTCTGGTATATACACTTTATGATACAAAATTTTGAGTATATCCAGCTGACCGATAATAGCAAGGTTCAATATTGGTGAAGTATTACTTACAACTATCATATTCGATTCATCTTTCTTAACGTCTCCAAATCTTTATCAAATTCCTCGACATCATAATGGATCGGGATTTGTCGGCTTGCAAGTAAATGCTGAAATTGGATTCGGTTCGTGCCTGCAAAATGGCTTGCCTGCGCTAGTGTCATTTTCTCTTTTTGGAAAAACCAAACAGCAATTTCCTGCTTGAACTCTTGCTCATTCATGTGTATCTGCTGAAGTAAATCATCAGATATAGTGATACTCATTTATATCATACCTCTTTCATCATTGGTTATGATTACGAATTTTTTGGATATTAGGATACAAGATTTTGACCATTATCCGTTATTTTATTCGTGCAATTTGTGTTTTCTTTTTTCACACGGCATTTCTCAGCGATCATTATCGCTTGAACTTTTTTAACTGCTTCATCAATAATGTCATTTACGACTTTATAATCAAAATTATCTGCTTTTTCTATTTCTCTAATTGCTGAACTAAGACGAATACTTAATGACGACTCATCTTCAGTTCCACGACCTTTCAATTGTTGCTCAAGAGCTATCTCTGACTTTGGTAATATAAAAATAAATATACCATGCGGATGAGTTTTCTTTAGCTTCAGCGCACCTTGAACGTCAATTCCAACCAGAACATCAAATTGACGTGACAATTCGTCGAGGTCATTTCTCAGTCTCCCGTAGTATTTTCCGTAGACTTCAGACCATTCGGCTAATTCGTCATTTTCAATCTTACTTTTGAAATCTTCTTTAGTTACAAAATGATAATCTACGCCATGTTGTTCATTATGACGGCGTTCTCGAGTGGTTAGAGATACCGAATATCTTATATTTGGGTCTGTTTCTAACAATGCTTTTATGATGGTTGTCTTACCAACGCCTGATGGACCTGTTATAATTATTAACATTTTATTCTATGTTTTGGACTTGCTCTCTGACTTTCTCTATTTCGTATTTAAGTTGAATACAATCAGAAGAAATTTGAAGATCATTGGCTTTTGATGCAATAGTGTTTGCTTCACGATTAATTTCTTGAAGAATGAAGTCCAGTTGTCGTCCAACAGGCTCTTCTGATTCTCGAAGAATATTCTGCATCTGCGAAACATGACTTCTAAGCCTGGCGAGTTCCTCGCTTACGTCACAGCGATCTGCCATTATTGCAACTTCTGTTGCTAGTCTTGATTCTTCAATGGTAATCAGATTCAGTAACAGATCATTAAGTTTTTTTTGGAGACGTTGGCGATATTCCTCAACAATCATTGGCGAGCGAACACTGATCCGTTCGATAAGTTGAGCAATAGATTCCAGATGCTCAACTACATCCAGCGCTATAGCCGAACCTTCCGTCTCTCTCGTCTGAACACACTGATTAATCGCAGTAATCAAAGCCTGATAAGTGGTGTCCCATATTTGTTCAATGTCTTCTTTTGCTTCTTCAAGGCTTATTACACCTGGAAGATTAGTGAGATTAATCAGATTTATTGGGTCTGTGAGGGAAAGCTCATCACGAAGGGATTCAAGCTGATTGAAGTAATCCTTTACCAGTTCTCGATCAATTATCACTTTCTTACTAGACGTCAATTCGTCTCTGTTTAGTTCAATTGAGATGTTAATTTGCCCACGCTTTATTCTGGTTTTTACGTAAGTTACAACCTGAGACTCAAAAGATGATAACACATCGGGTAGCCTGACCAATACGTTGCAGGTCTTGCTATTGACTGACTTTACTTCTGCATAGAGATGCCCCGATTCACTAATAAATTCTCCTCGTCCATAACCAGTCATGCTTTTTATCATAATAATTTCGGCAAGGATACTCCCGCATCCCCGTTTTCGTCCTCACGAAAGTGGGGAGGACAGGTTTTATGCGGGAGAGGAATTGCCTTCTCCTTTTAATCTTAAAAGTAAGTGGTAGTTTTTGTGCGAGTTAATTAATCCCGCCAGGAGCTACCAAAACCTGTTAGCAGTCTTCGCCAATGTTGTATGTGGTTTATAGGATTCGCATACAACGTAGTCGTTTACGACTTAGGCTAGTCAACAAAGGTTGCGTCTAAGTTTCAACGCAAGCCCCCGCATCCCCATTTTCGTCCTCACGAAAGTGGGGAGGACAGGTTTTATGCGGGAGGTTATTGACTATTTTAATTTCTCTGTAACATTTTTTATCAATGAACTCATGTGAGTATACTATAAAAAGGTGCGATAATAAAGTGAAGATAATACATTGCCAACGATCCTTTATTACGAGAGGAAGCACATTCAATTATTCACATGTAAATCCAATCCTAATTGCTTGCAGTATTCTTGAACGACATCAATGATCTCTTGTGGTGGTAGCGTTATCTGGTCTGCTTGAATCTGTGCTTGTTTTAACCATTGCTTACTAGCCCAGAATATTTCTTCGTGTTGGGGAAGTCCATTAAGTACGTTCTGGATAGAATCAACACCCTGTACGCTTATTCTTACCCAACTGTCTGACGTAACCGTATTCTCGTTTGATATGATTTCTTCAAGTGACTTGACACGATTAGTGCCAGTTATCAACGTGAAATACCATTGATTATTCTCTTGCCACGAATATAATTCATACCCCTTGGTAGAATGTGGCAAAGGGGTTGCTACTATTGCTGATGGCGATGGTGTGCTGACAGATGGATTACATGCACTCACTATTAATGAAACAACGATTATAAATGCACTTTTGCATAATACGAATTTGATATTCATGCTTTATCCCTCTATTTTGAATTAACCAAATCCGATAAACAGAAAGAAAGATAGCAGATAAAGATAACTAAAATGCTAGACAAAGTTCACAACATATAATGATATATTATACCTGAACCATTGCTGATTGTCAATGGGTGTTTGGTTTATTTACTATTCACCAAGATAAAATCTTGGGTTATTTTTGAATTTGCAACCGTATTAATAATGTGTAAAAAATAAATAATAAGCAACTTTAAGAAACCTTTTTAAACTTTAGGAAATAGAACGCGGATAAACGCGGATCAGGCGGATTAAAATAGTGATCAGTAAGCAGTGATCAGTTTTCATAATACGAGTTTTTCAGTTAGTTGAGTAATAGTCAGAATTCATGAAAAAACACGGAGACACAGAGGCACGGAGAAAAAAGATGAAGGATGAAAAAGAAGAAACGAATATTATAGTTTCATCCTTCATCCTTTCCAAGTTCTCTCCGTGCCTCTGTGTCTCCGTGTTTAGCTTCTTTTTATTCTATAAGTGAAAAACTCGTATTCATTAAGACTAAATCTTTACTGATTACTGAATAAAATCCGCGAAAATCCGTTTAATCCGCGCCATCTGCGTTCTATTCTTAAAAATTTAACATCATTTCTTAAACTTGCTTATGATTGTAAAGTTGTACTGAAAAAAAATTAGAAAAGTGACTTGACAAAATCCAGAGTGTCTGCTATAATCATGTAAGTTGACTATTTTACATAATTTTATTTAACCGGAGGGGTGATTTTCGGGAAGTTATTTTTATCTGGGTTAGATATGTTAGTAGCCCCAGAAGGGGCTGTATTCACGTCTGGTATCTTGACCACGAGAAAGACCCAATAGTGTTACAAGACGCCTCGCCGTTAGTCGCTGGTATCGATTGACCTGTGTATGACCTGTGTGAAAACCCCCGTCATTGAATTTCAATCCATACTTTTTAAGAAAATTAATTTGATAAGTGGTATCACTTTTTTTTAAGTTTTTCTGACGGAATATTATGCAATTTTTTTTATGTCTGGGAGGATAAAACGTGCCTACGTTCAATCAATTAGTAAGAAAAAGCCGAAAGGTATCTAGAAAAAGAAGTAAGTCTCCTGCTTTAATAAGTTGCCCACAAAGGCGTGGGGTGGTTCTTCAGATAAAGGCAGTAGCTCCCAAGAAGCCCAATTCAGCTTTACGAAAGGTTGCTAGGGTTAGGTTGACTCATGGACGAGAAATAACTTGCTACATACCCGGCATAGATCATAATTTACAAGATCACTCCATTGTCCTTGTGCGTGGTGGAAGAGTCAGGGATTTATCAAACGTCAGGTATCATATAGTAAGAGGCTCTCTTGACTGCGCAGGTGTGGAGAACAGGAAACAAGGAAGATCAAAATATGGGGCGAAAAAGCCTAAAAAAGCCTAAACCCTGGTTCCACTAAAAATGGATTTGATGATGGATATAAATAGTTTTTTCACATCAAGTATTGGAGGTAATAATCGCAAATGCCAAGGCGTAGAGAAGTTGTTAAAAGGGACGTATTGCCAGATCCAAAATATAGTAGCAAATTGGTAACAAAATTTATTAATAACCTTATGTCACAGGGTAGAAAAAGCATCGCTGAATCTATCTTATATGGCTGTTTTGATATTATAAAGTCCAAAACAAATCAGGACCCCATAAATATATTCCAGCAGGCAATAAACAATGTCAAGCCAACTCTGGAAGTGAAATCAAGGCGTGTCGGCGGTGCCACTTATCAGGTTCCTGTTGAAGTAAGAGCAGATCGCAAAAATGCTCTGGCAATGCGCTGGATCATTACTTATTCGCGTTCCAGAGGCGAAAAGACTATGAGAGAACGTCTTGCCGCTGAATTGATTGACGCTTCAAATAACGAAGGCGCATCTATCAAAAAGAAGGTTGATACGTTCAGAATGGCAGAAGCTAATAAAGCTTTTGCTCATTATAGATGGTAGTGTTATTGTAAGGATGAAGGCGGAAGGATGATGGATGAAAAAGCAATTCATCTCTTATCCTTTGGCTAGAAGGTATTCTTGATGACTGTAGAAACAAAAACAAGAAATAAAATAGATATATTAAATACTGAGCTTCCATTAACCAAGACTCGCAATATTGGTGTAATGGCTCACATAGATGCCGGGAAGACTACGGTTACTGAGAGGATACTGTACTATACCGGGCGTGTACATCGAATGGGTGAAGTCCATGATGGCGCCGCTACTATGGACTGGATGGAACTTGAGCAAGAGCGTGGTATTACCATAACTTCAGCCGCAACGACTTGTAATTGGCAGGGCTATCGTATAAACGTGATTGATACTCCGGGACACGTTGATTTTACTGTTGAAGTAGAACGCTGTTTGAGGGTATTGGACGGTGCGGTAGCTGTTTTTTGCGCTGTTGGTGGTGTTCAACCTCAATCTGAGACGGTTTGGAGACAGGCTGATAAATATGGCATCCCCAGAATAGCTTTTATTAATAAGATGGATCGTCCTGGTGCTGATTTCTTTAGAACAGTAAATATGATGAGAGAACGCCTTAATGCTAATGCTGTTCCAATACAAATCCCTATTGGAGTAGAACGTGAGTTCAGTGGCGTCATTGATTTGATCGAGATGAGAGGCATGATATGGAAAGAGGATAGCCTTGGCGAAGATTATGAAGAAATAGATATACCTGAAGATATGCTGGATATGGCTGAAGAATACAGAGTGTTACTTCTGGAAGCTTTGGCAGATTATGATGAAGAAATAATGATTAAATACCTCGATGGTGATGATTTAACTTGTGAAGAGATAATCGAAGGTATAAGAAAAGCAACGATAAGCTCAAATGTAGTGCCTGTTTTCTGTGGTGCGGCTCTTAGAAATAAAGGAATACAAAGATTACTTGATGCAATTATAGATTTTATGCCCTCACCACTTGACATTCCACCTATACAGGGAATAAACCCCGATACAGGAAAAACAGAACAAAGATTTGCCAATGATGATGAACCTTTGGCTGCTCTGGTTTTTAAGATAGTTTTTGACCCACACATGGGAAAGCTGGCTTATGCCAGAGTTTATTCTGGAAGGTTAAATGCAAGAGGACCAGCATATAATGCTACCAGGAAATCCAAAGAACGTCTTGAGCGGGTCTTAAAAATGCATGCTAATAAACGTGAGGAAGTTGATTCTGTTGGTGCAGGTGATATTGCTGGAATTATCGGGTTGAGGAACGTTGGTACCGGGGATACGATCTGTGGAGTAAGTCATCCAATATTATTAGAATCAATAGTTTTTCCTGAACCAGTGATCTTTATGGCTGTTGAGCCAAAGACGACTGCTGATCAAGAAAAAATGATGGTCGCTTTATTAAGATTGACGGATGAAGACCCTACGTTTAAGATTAGAACTGATCAAGAATCTGGTCAGGTTATTATTTCGGGTATGGGCGAGGTTCATCTTGAGGTTATGATAGATCGAATGTCCAGAGAGTTTGACGTAAAGGCAAACGTCGGTAGACCACAAGTTGCATATAGAGAAAGCATAACTAAGACAGTTACTTCAGAGGGCAGATTCGTTAAACAGACCGGTGGGAAGGGTCAGTACGGACACGTTGTTCTAAGATTATATAAGTTAGAAAAAGGAAAATTATTTGAGTTTGTTGATGAGACTAAGGGAGGCGTAGTACCATCGCAGTTTATTAGCGCCGTTAAGAAGGGCGTTAAAGATGCAATGGCGATGGGAATTCTGGCTGGTTATCCCGTAGTTGATGTTGGTGTGGCTTTGTGTGACGGTTCTGCTCACGAAGTGGACTCTTCTGAAATGGCGTTTTCCATAGCCGCATCTATGGCTGTCAGAGATGGAATCAAGAAGGCTGATGCAGTACTTCTGGAGCCAATCATGGACGTGGAAATTACGGTTCCAGAGATGTATCTTGGTGATGTGATCGGAGACCTTAATTCTCGAAGAGCAAGGATTGAGCGCATAGAATCAAGAGCAGTCGCACAGGTTGCGACAGTTTATGTTCCTTTGGCTGAGATGTTTGGTTACGTCAGTGCTTTGCGTTCCCTCACTCAAGGGCGGGCTACTTACGTTATGGAATTCTCACACTATGACGTTGTTCCCGAAAAGGTTTCAATCTCCATAATATCAGGTATTAGTGGGATTTGAAGATTAGAAGATTGGGAACTAATGATCTTGAATCTGTAATCGAAACAGGGGTGTTTGATGAACAATCAAAAGATAAGGGTTAAACTAAAAGCTTATGATTATCATTTGCTGGATCAGTTTACCAAACAGATAGTAGATACGGCTAAAAAGACAGGGGCATCGGTATCGGGGCCTATCCCATTACCGACGAGGAGGACTATATATACAGTTCTTAGGTCTCCTCATATAGACAAGAAGTCACGAGAGCAGTTTGAGATGAGAACACACAAAAGGCTTATAGATATCCTCGACCCGACGCCAAAGACGGTGGATGCCTTTATGAGGCTTGATATGCCGGCGGGAGTGGATGTCGAACTGGAAGTTGAGACGGAACAAAAATGAAAACTAGAAAACTTGGAATTCTTGGGAAAAAAGTAGGAATGACTCGTTTGTTTACCGAAACTGGTGAAGTTGTACCTGTCACTGTTATAGAGGCTGGTCCATGTCCCATAATACAGGTAAAGACTAAAAAAAATGACGGATATGAGGCTATTCAAATCGGATTCGGACAGAAGCGAGAGAATGCGGTCAGTGAGCCTGCCCGAGGACACTTCAAGAAAGCTAATGTTCCACCTCTCAGAGTTTTAAGAGAGATCAGAACTGATGATCTGGATGTGTCTGGATTGGAACAGCAAATTACGGTTGGAATATTTGCTCCGGGTGAGTTTGTTGATGTAACTAGCACTTCAAAGGGAAAAGGGTATGCAGGCGTCATGAAAAGATGGCACTTCAAAGGTAGCCACGCAACTCATGGTGCTGAAACACACAGAGCTTCAGGGTCAATTGGCGCCAGTTCTTACCCATCAAAAGTCATGAAAGGGATGCGTATGGCTGGTAGAATGGGTGGAGAGAGAGTTACTATTCAGAACCTGACAGTGGTAAAAGTAGACCCTAACAGAAATCTTTTAGTATTAAAAGGCTCTGTTCCCGGACCGAATAATGGATTAGTGATGATTAAGAAGGCTGTGAAAGCGTAAATATCGCATTTCTCAGTTCGTTGAGGGGAATATGTATGACATCCATGAACGTTTTTAATCAGAGTGGTCAGAACGCAGGACAAGTTGATGTTATCTCTGATATTTTTGAGACCGCTATTAATCAGGGCGTACTCCATCAGGTAGTCGTCATGCAACTTGCGAATAAAAGAGTTGGCACAGCTTCTACAAAACGCAGGGACGAAGTAAGAGGAAGCGGACGAAAGCTTTTCAGACAAAAAGGTACTGGAATGGCTCGTGCAGGTAGCAAACGCTCTCCTACAAGAATCGGTGGCGGATCTGCATTTGGTCCTAAACCAAGAGACTTTGGATTTACAGTGCCAAAAAAAGTAAAACGTATTGCTATCAAATCAGCCTTAGCAGATAAGTTCCAGAATGATAACGTTGTTGTAGTCGAATCATTAAATTTTGATCGTCCCAAAACAAAGCAGATATTAGCTATTATTAAAAATCTTGGGCTTTCAGCCAATGAGAAGATACTTCTAGTTTTGGACGAGTCTAATAAAAACATTTACTACTCTACCCGAAATTTGTATCGGCTAAACGTTCAAGTCTGGAATACTCTTAACACTTACGATATTCTCTGGCACGATAAGATTGTCGTTACTCAGAACGCACTAAAAAATATAGAGAGCATGTTCTGGAGCCAGCCAGAGCAGTAAAGGGAGGACAACCCTGTGATAGATCCATATAGAATCGTAATTCAACCTTTACTTACAGAAAGAAGTACGGCATTACGTGAAGATCAAAAGAAGTATTCATTCTGGGTTAGTATAAAAGCGAATAAAATTGAAATCAAACATGCTGTTGAGGCGATATTCCCCGGTATCAGGGTTATAGATGTTAATACTATGACTATGCGTGGAAAAACATCTCGTGTAAAAGGTAGCAAAAGGACTAAAAAACCTGACTGGAAAAAAGCAATCGTATCGTTGAGACCTGATGATAGGATCGAAATATACGAAGGAATATAAGCCTATTAAATCATTGACGTGTGGACTTGGCTTATGTCCTATACGTCTTTGTGAAACCTAATTAATGATGGAGTGAACTTATGCCTATCAAGACGTATACTCCTGTAACTCCCAGTAGACGGTTTATGACAACCGCTGACTTTTCGGAACTTTCGAAAGTGGCGCCTGAAGAGTCACTTCTCAGAACAAAAAAAAGCACTGGTGGCAGGAATAATCAGGGAAGACTAACTGCTAGACACAAAGGTAGTGGACACAAAAGACAATACCGTCTAATTGATTTCAAACGTGATAAACGTGGTATTCCAGCGACGGTCAAAACGCTCGAATATGATCCGAACCGAACTGCACGCATAGCTTTGTTGCAATATGTTGATGGTGAGAAGCGTTATATTATTGCGCCGTTAGGTTTGGTAGTTGGTGAGATTATTAATTCTGGTCCGGGTTCAGAAGTAAAGACTGGAAACTCATTGCCGTTAGAAAATATACCGACTGGTATTTCCATTCACAATATTGAGCTTACTCCTGGTAAAGGCGGACAAATAGTAAGAAGCGCTGGCTGTTCAGCAGTGATTATTGCAAAAGAAGGTGGATTTGCTCGTGTTAAGATGCCTTCTGGCGAGATTCGGCTTATTCATCTTAATTGTTATGCTACAATCGGACAGATCGGTAACATTGAGCATTATGCTATAACAATAGGAAAAGCTGGCAGATCAAGATGGTTGGGGCGCAGGCCGAAAGTCCGTGGAGTCGCAATGAACCCAATAGACCATCCGCATGGTGGTGGCGAAGGTAAGAGTTCGGGTGGACGGCACCCAGTCAGCCCGTGGGGTATGCCTACGAAGGGTTATAAGACCCGAAATAAAAAGAAAGCATCTGGTAAATATATTGTCGTTCGACGTAAATTGCAAAAGTAGAACGATTGGAAGATTCTAAGATTCAAAAATTCTGAGATTTAAGATTGGAAGATTTAAAGATTGGAAGATCATTGATTGAAGGATAAGGAGTGCCTATGGCTAGGTCGCTGAAAAAGGGTCCTTACATTGACCAAAAATTGCTGGCGAAGGTAAACATCATGAATAGAGTGGGAGAGAAAAAAGTCGTAAAGACTTGGTCCCGTAGATCAACCATAACACCAGAGTTAGTAGGGCATACTTTTGCTATTCATAATGGTAAGAAGTTTTTGCTTGTTTATGTCTCTGAAAATATGGTGGGACACAAGCTTGGGGAATTCGCCCCGACAAGAGTCTTCCGTTCACACGGTGGAAAAGCTGGAGGCAAATAAGGAAGTAGTAATGAGTGATCAGTGATGAGTGATGAGTGTGCAAGAATTGATTTTCTTCTAACCGATCACTGATTACTCATCACTCGTTACTAATAGAGGAGGCTTATAGTATGGAGGCAAGTGCGACTGCCCGATACGTTACTCTCGCTCCGAGAAAGGCAAATATTGTCGCCAATCTTGTTAGAAATAAAAATGTTGAGCGTGCATTAGAGATTCTAAAATTTACGAATAAAGCTGGAGCTACAGTCTTAGATAAACTTATGAGATCAGCTCTTGCAAACGCCAACCAAAAGCCTGAAATGGTGATTGATAATATCTACGTGAAAACTATACTCGTAGGCAATGGACCAATTCGCTATTGGGCTCGTTATAGAGGTCGTTTGCATGTAAACAGAATTCGTAAAAGACGATGTCATATTACTATCGTACTCGATGATGGTGCGGAATGAGTTTATAGTTTTGAGTTTTCAGTTTTGGGTTTTCAGTATTGAATCTTTGTTTCGTAAACTATCTGAAAACTGAGAAACTGTAAACTGAAAATTGGTACAGGAGGTTAACTTGGGACAAAAAACTCATCCAAAAGGTTTTAGATTGGGGATAGTCACAGATTGGGACTCAAAGTGGTTTGCAGAGAAGGAGTATGCTCGTTTTTTGCATGAGGATTTGAAGATACAGGGTTTTGTGAAGGAAAGACTCATGCGCGCGGGTATATCCAAAGTCGAGATACAGAGATTCCCTGACAAAAGAATAGTAAACATATATACAGCCCGACCCGGAATTGTTATTGGCAGAAGAGGCGGAGAAGTAGATAAACTCAGACAGGATCTGGAGAAATACATAAAGCATGAGGTTCGACTCAATATTGAAGAAGTGAGAAGACCAGAGATTGATGCTCAATTAGTTGCAGAAAGTATCGCTCTCCAATTAGAAAAACGTATTCATCTTAAAAAAGCCATGAAGAAGGCTGTTTCGTCAGCGATGTATTATGGTGCTGAAGGGATTAAGATTAAGTGTAGCGGGCGAATCGGCGGTGCTGAAATGGCTCGTACAGAACAGGAAAAAGAAGGAAGGATCCCTCTTCATACTATAAGAGCTGACATAGATTATGGGTTTGCCGAAGCTCAAACAGTTGCAGGGAAGATCGGCGTCAAAGTTTGGATATTCAAGGGTGAAAAGCTTTCTAAGCCCGATGTGACCAAGATCACCAGTCCAGAACGTAATGAGCAAACATCGAGATTTGAATCTCGTGATTCTCGTGGACCACGTGGTGATTCCCGTGGTGATTCTCGCGATTCTCGTGGACCACGTAGTGATTCTCGTGATTCTCGTGGGTCTCGCCCTGATCGACGTGGATAGAGATTAAGGCTAAAAGCCCTGGGGGATGCTTAAATGTTAATGCCAAAAAGAGTTAAACATCGTAAAGAACAGCGAGGAAATATGCGGGGAACTGCCTATCGAGGCTGTAACGTTTCTTCTGGTGAATATGGACTTCAAGCACTTGAGCCTTGCTGGCTTACAAATAGACAACTTGAAGCTGGTCGTATTGCCATAACAAGATATGTTAAAAGAGGCGGTAAAATTTGGATTACAGTGTTTCCAAGTAAACCAGTATCACAAAAACCAGCCGAAACTAGAATGGGTAAAGGTAAAGGTAGCCCAACTAAATGGGTCGCAGTTATAAAACCCGGTAGGGTTCTCTATGAGATTGCTGGCGTTACAGAGGAAGTTGCTCGTGCTGCCATGCGTCTTGCTTCGCATAAACTACCAATGAAAACCAAATTCGTAGCTAGAGAAGGTGGGCAAATGTTATGAGACTCGGTGAAATAAAACAGCTTACCACTGAAGAATTGGAAACTAGAGTTACTGATTCAAGAGATAACCTTTTTAGACTAAGGTTTCAGTTGAATTCTGGTCAACTCACAGATTACATGAAGATAAGACAGTCAAAACGTGAGATAGCTCTATTTAAGACAATAATTCGTGAAAGAGAGCTAAAAGGTTAAATCCATTCTCACATACAATAAAAATGGGATAGAAAGTCTTATGAGTATTTCAGCAAATCGCAAGACAAGAGTTGGGATTGTGGTCAGTGAAAAGATGGATAAGACAGTGACGGTCATTATAGAACGTCTTGTAGAGCATCCACTGTATCACAAGGTTATTAAGAAGAGAAAGAGGATCCTTGCACATGACGAGAGCAATAACTGTCATATCGGAGATAAAGTAAAAATCTCTGAAACTCGTCCTTTGAGCAGGATGAAAAGATGGAAAGTGGATGAGATCCTAGAAAAAGTGGGGTAGTATGATCTGTAAGGATTAAATCTGCAGAAATTATCTTTCCAACAGGTTGTAATTCCGATGGATCTATATAGTTCACTTACATGGAGGACAGACATTGATCCGCGTAGAGACTATTCTTAATGTTGCGGATAATTCGGGAGCAAGAAAGATCGGATGTATAAAGGTCATTGGCGGCTCTCGAAGAAGATACGCAAGAGTTGGCGATATTATAATAGCATCAGTGAAAGAGGCAAACCCAAAAGGAACCGTGAAAAAGGGCGAGGTTGTTAGGGCTGTTATTGTTCGAACTGCTAAGGGATTTGGACGTCTCGACGGTTCTTACGTTAAGTTTGACAAGAACGCCGCTGTTATCGTTGATACTGATAATCAGCCACGTGGTACCCGTATTTTTGGACCTGTTGCCAGAGAACTTAGAAAAAGCTTCACCAAAATCGTGTCTTTGGCACCTGAGGTGATCTAGTCTATCAGGTTATGGGAGGCACAAATTGAGTAGAACATTAATAAAAAAGGAAGACCGCGTGGTTGTAATCAGCGGTAAAGACAGAGGTAAGACTGGAAAAGTGTTGGCTGTCTTTCCAAAGGAAAGCAGACTTTTAGTCGAACGAGTTAGCTTCGCTAAACATCATTCTAAACGACAGGGCTATCGTCAGCAAGGCGGTATTTTTGAACGAGAAGCTTCTATACACATTTCAAACGTGATGTTGATCTGTCCGAGATGCAACCGTCAAACTCGAACTAACAGAAAAATTCTTGAAACTGGTTTTAGAGTCAGGGTGTGTAAGAAATGCCATGAGGTCGCAGAAAGAGAATAATTGGAGATAAGGTATGAGCCCGTATGTTGAACATTATCGAAACGAAGTCGTTCCAGCATTAATTCGTAGATTTAATTATAAGAATGTGATGGAAGTTCCAAAGCTGAAAAAAATATGTATAAACATTGGCGTTGGCGGTGCCATTCAAAATCAGAAGCTTCTTGAAAATGCCGTTAGCGAATTAACTTTGGTAACTGGACAACGTGCCACTATAACAAAGGCAAAGAAATCCATAGCTGCATTTAAGCTAAGAGCCGGTATGTCAATAGGGTGCAGAGTCACATTACGCGGTGATAGGATGTACGAATTTTTTAACCGTCTGGTCAATACTTCTCTACCCAGAATTAGGGACTTCCGTGGTGTTTCCAGTAAGTCATTTGATGGTCATGGAAACTACACCATGGGGCTGGAAGAACAAATGATCTTTCCCGAAATCGAATACGATAAGGTGAGTGAAGTCCGTGGTATGGATATTACAATAGTCACATCCGCTAGGTCGGATGAAGAAGCTAGAGAATTTTTACAATTCATGGGAATGCCTTTTAGGCAACAGCAACAACAACAACAGCAACAACAACAATAATTAAGATTGCTGTAACGGCTAATAATGTGAGGGCGACACCTTGTCAACAAAAGCTTTAATGTTAAAAGCTCTGAAAGAGCCGAGGTTTAAGGTAAGGAAACACAACAGATGTCCCATCTGTGGACGTCCTCGTGGTTACATGCGTAAGTTTGATATGTGCAGAATATGCTTCAGGCTTTTGGCTCGCTCTGGGAAGATTCCCGGTGTGAAAAAAGCCAGTTGGTAATTCTCTTTTTTACGTGGAGGCGCACTTAAATGTCTATGACCGATCCAATTGCAGATATGATAACTAGGATCAGGAACGCTAGTACAGCCCGTCATGAAAAGGTGGACATGCCTGCATCCAAATTGAAAAAAAATATAGCTCAAATATTACTGGATGAGGGCTACATCAAAAGCTACAAATTTTTAGAGGATGAAAAACAAGGTATAATACGTGTATATCTCAAATATGGTCCTGATAAGAAGGGGATCATTTCGGGATTGAAACGAGTTAGCAAGCCGGGATGTAGAACATACGTATCACAAAACGAGTTACCGAGAATTCTCGGAGGCTTAGGATCTGCTATCATCTCTACCTCAATAGGGATTTTGACTTCATCACAGTGCAAACGAGAGGGAGTTGGCGGAGAAGTGCTTTGCTACGTTTGGTGATGATTATGGATGCTTGGCAGAATCATCATTATCTAGCATCCTGTGCGAGGTATCATATATGTCCAGAATAGGAAGAAAACCGATAGATATACCAGATAAGGTAAAAGTAGTAATCAATAGTGGAACTGTCTCGGTTGATGGCCCTAAGGGAAGTCTTTCTGAAAAAATCCCTTATGGTATAACCGTCAAAATTGAAGATGGTATGATTTTGGTTACTCGAGGTTCAGATAGTAAACCGATGAAATCTTTGCATGGTCTGGCTCGTGTCCTTATAGCTAATATGGTGACAGGAGTTACGCAGGGGTTTGAAAAGGGACTACGAATTGCCGGAATGGGTTATAAAGCGCAGTTTGATAGTGGAAAATTGACTCTGCAATTAAATGCTTCCCATCCGATAATATACGAGGTTCCTAAAGGAATTAGCATTGTTATTGATCGTCCCGAAACTGTGCAGAATCAGCCTGAAATTCCTCTGACTGTAAGTGGAATTGATAAACACTTAGTAGGTCAAGTATCTGCTAATATAAGGGATTTCCAGAGACCCGAACCATATAGAGGTAAGGGTATTAAGTATAAGGGCGAGCATATAAGACGAAAAGCCGGAAAAGCGGCAGGATAATTAGATTAATAATTACAAATTATAGATTGAAGATTATAGATTGACGTCAAAAACAGATAATTTTTAATTTTCAATCTTTAATCTGTGAGGAGTCGAGATTTGAGCCAACTTATAAAGAAATATGCACGTATAAAAAGGCATCGTCGTGTCAGAAAGAAGTTGTCTGGAACGCCGGAGCGTTTAAGATTGAGTGTTTTCAAAAGTGTAAACCATATCTATGCTCAGATAATAGATGATGTATCAAGAACGACTCTTTTGACGATATCTACACTTACTCCAGACGTTCGAGAAAGGGTTAAAAATAGCGGGAATATAGAAGCCGCCAAAGCCGTCGGTGAAGCAATCGGTAAGAAAGCTTTGGAGAATAATATTCTCAATGTTGTGTTTGATAGGGGTGGATACCCTTATCATGGTAGGGTAAAGGCTTTAGCAGAGGCAGCCAGAGAAGCTGGTCTTATATTCTAATATAGAGGGGGGAATTCTTGAAGAGGATCGATCCTACTGAATTAAAACTTGAAGAGCGAGTTATAAGAATAACTCCAGTGGCGCGTGTGAGAAAAGGTGGACGCAATCGTAGCTGGAATGCACTTGTGGTTGTTGGAGATGGTCAAGGTATTGTCGGTATGGGATTCGGGAAGGCAAATGAAGTTCCTGAGGCTATCCGCAAGGGATTTGAAGATGCAAAAAAGAGTCTTATTAACGTGGCAACTTCTGGTGTGACTATTCCACATGAAGTGATGGGTGTGTTTGGGGCAAGTAAAGTGATATTAAAGCCAGCCGCACCCGGTACCGGTGTTATAGCTGGCGGTGCAGTTAGAGCCATCCTTGATGTTATCGGTATACGAGACATCTTGAGCAAATCGCTTGGGAATAATAACGCTCTAAATCTTGCGGCGGCTACGATAGATGGACTGAAACAATTGAGAAGCCCTCAGGATATAGCGCGTCTACGTGAGAAAACCATAGAAGAGTTAATGAGTAACTGATTACTTAAACTTAGGGTTGTTTCTAGGGTGTTCAGTTCACCGTGTAAGGAGTTATAAGGGATTGTTATTGACTTTTTTAGGGATAGGTGGCTGTGGCACTTTAACGGGATTTGTCCTTTTGTTATTAAGTCTCCAATCCATTAGCCTGTTATCTCCCTTTCAATCTGAATACCACTAGCTATTGCTATGGGGATGAAAGATTGCTGTATTGACCATAAACTATCTTTGTGATACAATACTTGCTGTAGACGACAACCAAGTTTACACTAGGGCTGGAATAGCCCGAAGTTACGCTCGTGGAGAGGGGAGTCCCTCAGTGTCGCTGAGTAGCCCTTCGTTGAAGCAAGAAGCCCCAGACCAAAGGCATGGGGTAATTCACGTTAGGAGAATGCCAAAAATGAGGTTAAATGAACTGAAAGCACCAGTGGGTTCCCACCATCGCAGAAAGCGGGTAGGCAGAGGTGAGGGATCCGGACACGGCAAGACTTCGGGAAAAGGTAATAAAGGTCAGCTTGCGCGATCCGGCGGATCTATTCGTCCATGGTCCGAGGGTGGTCAGATGCCACTCCAACGCAGACTGCCAAAAAGAGGATTCACAAACATATTCCATAAGGATTATACAATTGTAAATATCGAAATTTTGGATATGTTTCCCGACAATACTGTTGTGACTCCCAAGCTTCTGAAAAGTTTTGGAGTTATAAAGAAAGAAAGATATGGCGTTAAGATTCTTGGTGAGGGCGAACTTAGTAAAATCTTGATCGTGAAAGCCCATTGCTTCTCAAAATCGGCAGAAGAAAAAATCAAGGAAGCTGGCGGAAGGGCTGAGGTGATTTAAATGCTGAGTGCTTTCCAGAACGCTATTAAGATCCCCGACCTACGGAAACGAATTTTCTTTACTCTGATCCTGATGCTTGTTTATAGGATCGGGTCGCATATTACTTTGCCCGGTATTGATAGTCAGGCATTATCAGAGTTTTTTAATAGGCTTGCGCCATCAGAAGGCGGAGGTATATTAAGACTGTACGATCTGTTTGCAGGTAACGCCTTTAGCAATATGACAATATTCGCTCTTGGAATACAGCCTTACATTAGTGCTTCTATTATACTTCAGCTTTTGGCAATAGTTATACCGTATCTGGAAAAGCTCTCTAAAGAAGGTCCGGTTGGACAGAAAAAGATTACACAATATACCCGTTACGGAACTGTTATTCTTGCGGCAATTCAGGGTGTTGGTATCAGCATTGCTCTTCGTAACCCAGGTTACCTTGGTGCTGGAAATATACAGGTTGTCCACGAAGGCATATCACCTGTGATGTTTACATTTCTAGCTTCTATAACGCTGATGGCAGGAACAACGTTTGTCATGTGGTTGGGAGAACAGATCACCGAACGAGGTATCGGTAACGGAATATCTCTTTTGATCTTTGCTGGTATTGTTGCCAGAGTTCCTAATGGAGCAATTGATCTCGGAAGGCGATTGTTTTCAACGTCAGAAGATAGACTCGATTTAGCGAGATTATTCTTGTTCCTTGCAGTGATGGTTCTTATTATAATGGCGGTTATCCTTATAACACTTGGAACTCGTAAAATTCCAGTTCAGTATGCAAGGCGTGTCGTTGGCAGAAAAGTTTATGGCGGGCAAATGACCCATCTTCCACTTCGTGTAAATCAGGCAGGCGTTATACCCATAATCTTCGCTATTACAATGATCTCTTTCCCGATGACAATGGGAAATATGATACCTAGCGATACTTTTCGTCAATTTATCGGTTACTTCGAGAGATGGCCGGTTTACCACATAATGTATGGTATATTGATAATACTATTCACGTATTTCTATACTGCTGTAACGACAAACCCTGTTGACCTTGCTGATAATATGAAGAAGTACGGCGGATTTATTCCGGGAATAAGACCGGGAAAATCTACTGCGGAATATATTGACCGCTCTTTGACAAGGATCACCCTTGTCGGTGCATTCTTTCTTGCGGCTATTGCCCTGTTGCCGTATCTTCTCGAGCATTACATAAATGTTCCGATTCAATTCGGTGGAACTCCACTTCTGATCGTTGTTGGTGTTGGACTAGATACCATGCAGCAGATCGAATCACATCTATTGATGCGTCATTACGAAGGCTTCCTGAAAGAAGGAAGATTAGGTACAAGACGAGGAAGGTAATATATGAGAATAGTGCTTCTCGGTGGTCCCGGTGCTGGAAAAGGAACGCAAGCTCAGAAACTGGCAGAAGAATACTCACTAGCTCATATCGCTACGGGTGATATACTTCGTCAGTCTATTAAAGACGGAACTGAATTGGGGTTAAAAGCTAAATCTTATATGGATAAAGGCTTGCTTGTTCCTGATGAAGTTGTTATCGGACTTATTAAAGAGCGACTTGTAAGGGATGACGTGAAAACTGGTTTTGTTCTCGATGGTTTTCCCCGTACTGTACCGCAGGCAGAGGCTTTGGATTCATTGACAAAAGAGATTGATATGCCAATGGATGCGGTGATCAACATTAAAACTTCTTCGGAGTCAGTTATTGAAAGACTTTCAGGGCGCAGGACGTGTAAAGATTGCCAGACTGTATATCATATAACATATTCTGCACCAAAAACAGAAGGCAAATGTGATCGTTGCGATGGTGAATTATACCAGCGCGATGACGACAAAGAAGAAACAATAAGAAAACGTCTGGATGTGTATGAAAAGCAGACATTTCCACTTTTGGAATACTACAAAACTTCTGGTAAAGTTCTAGAGGTTAGTGGTGATGTTCCAATAGCTGATGTTTTTGATAGTATTGTGCAAGCCTTACGAAAGGAGAACATAGACTTAGGGTAATATCTTAAGTCTGGAATACGTGATTCCTCTCAAAACGAAATCTGAAGTAGGACTCATAAGGACAAGCGGAAAGCTTGTATCTGAGATATTGCGTATTCTTGAGAGCAAAGTTGCTCCGGGTGTTACAACAGGAGAGTTAAATAAACTAGCTGGACACTTAATTCGAGAACGTGGCGGAACACCTGCGCCACCGGAAGTCGGGTTCCCCGGTGATATATGTGTTTCGGTTAATGAACAGGTTGTTCATGGTATTCCAGGGAAACGCTCACTCAAGTCTGGAGACATTGTGAGTATTGACGTAACAGCATCGTTTGATGGTTACTATGGTGATGTAGCGTCAACTTTTCCTGTTGGTGAGATAAACGAGAAAGCACAGCGGCTTCTTGTGGTAACAAAACAGGCTTTATACGAAGGTATATCAAAAGCTGTTGAAGGAAATCGTTTGGGACATATCTCACATGCCATACAGATGTGTGTCGAATCTCAAGGATTCTCTGTCGTGCGAGACTTTGTTGGGCATGGTATCGGTAAAGATATGTGGGAAGAACCTCAAATACCTAATTTTGGGCTATCAGATCGTGGACCAAAATTGAGAAAAGGTATGGTTCTAGCTATTGAACCGATGGTAAACATTGGCGTCTATGATGTACGAGTGCTTGATGATAAGTGGACGGCAGTTACTCTGGACGGTAAACTTTCGGCTCATTTTGAACATACAGTAGTCATATCAGACGATGGAGCAGAAATATTGACTATTTTGTAATGGGTGATCGGTTCATAATAAAATGCTTATTGAACAAATATCAATTTGTAATTGATCAAGTACTGATTATTGTTCACTGAATTTAGTTCTGTTCCCAAAATAGAAGGATTGCTATGCCAAAACAGGATGTCATTGAGGTAGAAGCGAAAGTGATTGAGCCACTTCCCAATGCGATGTTTCGAGTTGAGTTGGAAAATGGTCATAAAGTTCTTGCTTATCTGTCCGGTAAAATGAAAATGAATCTAATAAAGATTCTGCCGGGCGATCAGGTAACGGTTCAGCTTTCGCCTTACGATCTTACCCGTGGTAGAATCGTATATAGAAAGAAATAGATTTACTTTTTTTAATATAGATTTGCTTGATATTGGATTGTTGGATGTTGAGTCGCAATATCGAGCTTTAGTGTTTTATTGTCCAGCATCCAAGTCAATAACCCACGACTAATGAAGATTAAATAATTAATCGGGTAATAGCTAGAAATAGATTCCCTTTTTCAAGGGAATGACACCATGTGCTTGTCATTCCCTTGAAAAAGGGAATCCAGAAAACTTCGACAACTTTATTACCCGATTAATTATTTAATCTTCATAAGTCGAGGGCTTGTGATGTAAAAAGCCATTACAACATTGGCGAAGACTGCTAACTGGTTTGGTAGTTCCGGGCAAGTTTTATTTTAGCTTGCGTCAAAATTACCATCTTACTTTTAATAGGAGAAAGGCAATTCCTCCAACGACTGCATTTGATCAGTATTTGAACAAATATCAATTTGTAATTGATCGTATTCAAACAGAGTTTGATCAATAGCTCGTTGGTTTCCTTGCCGAAAAAGATCATGAAAGTACAGTCATCTGTAAGACGTAGATGCGAAAAATGTAAAATAATCAGGCGTAAGGGTATTCTTCGTATTATATGCGAAAACCCACGACACAAACAACGCCAGGGTTAGAAATTCAGGAGGAGAAATTCTATGGCTAGAATTGCGGGAGTAGAGCTACCTCGTGAAAGGATTATAGAGGCTGCCCTGACGAAGATATTTGGAATAGGTTGGACGACTGCAAAACTGATAGTAAATCAGGTGGATATTGATCCATCTAAAAGAATTAGTGATCTAACTGAAGACGAAATTGGAAGACTCAGAGCAGTGGTTGAGAATCAATTTAAAGTAGAGGGTGACCTTCACAGAGAGATTCAACTCGACATTAAAAGATTGACAGATATTAACTGTTATAGAGGAACAAGACATCGCCGGAATCTTCCCGTTCGTGGTCAGCGTACCAGTACAAATGCCAGAACACGTAGAGGCGGTTACAAAGCTAAGAGAACCATCACTGTTGGACGAAAGTCAAAAGAGGTAGCCCGTAAGGGTGGATGATGTCGAGAAAGTTTTGAGTTTTCAGTATGTGTGAAATTTTTTTTCTAAAAGCTAGAACTGAAAACTAATAACTATGTTACGCAACTAAAGAGGGAATAAACACATTGGGAAAAACAAAGTATCGTGCAAAGAAAGTTAAGAAAAACATCAGTCAAGGAATAGTTCACGTCCAATCAACTTTTAATAACACCATCGTAACAATATCTGATGTTAGTGGGAACACTATTGCATGGTCAAGTGCAGGCATGGTGGGTTTTTCTGGTTCTCGTAAGCAGACCCCATTTGCTGCGCAGATTGCATCGGAATCCTGTGCCAAAAAAGCCATTGAACATGGTTTGAAAAGGGTGGAAGTTCGTGTGAAAGGACCTGGTCCGGGAAGGGAATCGGCGATCAGAGCGCTTACTGCCGCAGGCTTGGAAGTAACTGTAATAAAGGATGTCACACCTATCCCTCACAACGGTTGCCGACCGCCCAAAAGAAGACGAGTTTAGAGTAAATTATGAAGGATGAAGGATGAAGGATGAAGGATGAAGGATGAAGGGTCTTTTTCATCCCTCATCCTTTCGCCTTCATCTTTATCAGGAGGTATGGATGGCTAGGTATACGGGTCCAGTTTGTAGATTATGCCGTAGAGAAGGTGAAAAGCTCTTTCTTAAAGGGCAAAAATGTCAATTTAAATGCACACTCGAACGCAGAAAAATGCCGCCGGGTCAGCATGGACAAACCGGTAGAAAAGAAAAGGACTATGGTATTCGGCTTCGTGAAAAGCAAAAAGTACGTAGGATTTATGGTATTCTGGAAAGACAATTTAGACGCTATTTTGCTATTGCCGAACATGAAAAAGGAGTTACTGGCGATAATTTGTTGAGGATATTAGAAAGAAGATTTGATAATATAGTGTATCGTTCGGGGTTTGCCTCCTCTCGACCTGAAGCCAGACAGCTTGTTCTTCATAATCATTTTGTGGTCAATGGTAAGAAAGTAAATATACCTTCTTATGCAACTAAACCGGGTGATGTGATCACACTAAAAGAAAAAAGTAAAAGCGTCCAGCGAATTGAAGATGCTGTTGATACTGCACAGCAAAGAGGTATTCCTGAATGGTTTGATTTTGATCAGGACAAGATGGAAATAACTATTAGATCATTCCCAACAAGAGATCAGATACCAGAAAACATCCAGGAACAATTGATAGTGGAACTATATTCGAAGTAGGAATCGGCTGAGTTTTTTGCTGGGTTTGACTGCATTGATCTTTCATGCTGTAAGGTTCGTATTGGTTTAAACTAAGTAAATCTCTGATCATTTCACCTTCTCATGAAAAACTGGTCAAGCTTCAGTACTTGACTGACTTTTACGCAAGTCGAGAGGTTTAATAATATGCAAACTAAAGAGGTTTTAATGCCCAAAAGACTTGTGGCTGATCCTGAGACCTTGACTTATAACTATGGTAAATTCATTGCTGAACCTCTTCTTAGGGGGTTTGGTGTCACTCTGGGGAATTCACTTCGCAGAACGTTACTATCATCTATCAAAGGCGCTGCAATAACTGCTGTCAAAATAGATGGTGTTTTGCACGAATTCAGTACCGTACCGTCTGTTTCGGAGGACGTAGTACAGATAGTACTGAACCTCAAAGAGATCCGACTTCAGCTTCTGGGTGATGGTCCTGTAATCTTGTATCTTGATGCCAAAGACGCTGGCGAGGTTACCGCCGCTGATATCCAGCCCAATAGCAAAGTGGAGATAATGAATCCTGATCAGCACATAGCGACTCTAGACAAAGGTGGCGAACTTAAAATGGAAATATACGTTGATGAAGGGTGTGGGTATCTTTCTGTTGAAGCCAATCAAAATATAAAACGAGCACCAGGTATTATACCTATTGACGCCATTTTCTCTCCAGTAAAAAAAGTTAATTTCCACATTGAGAATACAATGGCTTCTGAACAAACAACGGATTTTGACAAATTAGTCGTTGAGATTTGGACTGATGGTAGTATAAATGCAAAGGACGCTATCGCTCAAGCGTCTGATATTCTTATCAAATACTTCAGCATCTTCAAAGATTTCGATGAAAGTTTCATCGAAGAAGATCATAGTTTAAATGAGGAAATTGAAAAGCGTAAAGGCTATTTGTCAAAACCTGTGGCTGAACTGGAGTTATCTGTGCGTGCCGCAAATTGCCTTGCCGCCGCAGATATTATCACTATAAGAGACCTTGTGACTAAATCTGAGCCTGAAATGCTAAAATATAGGAATTTTGGGCGTAAATCACTGAATGAGATAAAGGCAATACTGATTGATATGGGGCTTTCCTTTGGTATAATGCTCGATGATAATGACTCCCTAATTAAGCAAATTACTAAAGGTAAAAAGACAGACGATAATATTGAAGATATGGAAGAAGATATGGAAGAAGATATGGAAGAAGACATGGAAGAAGACATGGAAGAAGACATGGAAGAAGACATGGAAGAAGACATGGAAGAAGACATAGAAAGCGAGGAAGAAGATGCGTCATAATCTGAGAGGAAGGAAACTCAGTCGTACAACTGCTCACCGTGAAGCCTTGTTTGACAACATGGTTACTGCGCTGTTCCAGCATGAGAGGATCCAAACTACGCTTCCCAAGAGTAAAGAACTAAGACGTACCGCTGAAAAACTCATCACCATTGCGAAACGAGGAGACCTTCATTCTCGTCGTGTGGCAGCGAAGAATGTAAGAGATAACGAAGTTCTAAAAAAACTCTTTGATAATATAGGTCCAAGATATGCTAACCGTAACGGAGGATATACTCGAATAATAAAGCTTGGTAATCGCTTGGGCGATAATGCTCCAATGTCTATTATTGAATTAGTTGAGTAATATCTTTTGGTATAACTTACCCTAAAAGTTGATAACACCCCCATAAATTTAACTTTGCAGAGGTTATTAAGCCTCTGCTTTTTTATTATCATGAAAGTCGAAAGCATATTAATCGTCAGTTTCAGTCATATTGGTGACGTGGTGCTTTCTACCGCAGTCATCCCGCCTTTACAACGCCATTTTTCCGATGCTCGAATTAATATCTTAGTTGGTCCTAAATCATGGGAGATACTATGGGGAGATGTACGCCTTAATGAGATTATTATATACGACAATAAAAAACAGCATAAAGGCTTAATTGGAAGAGTCAAACTCATACAAGAACTGAGAAATAAGAACTTTGACCTTGTTATTGATCTTAGGGATAGTTTATGGGCAAGGTTTATTGGCGGAATCCATTGGGGTATGCCTTCTTTTCAAAGATTCTCACAAGGCTATCGTGAGCTTCACGCTGTGGACAGATACCTTGATATTCTTCAAGTCAATGGGATTAAGGATGCAAATGATTTCCCGGAAATAGTACTTCAAAACTACGAAAAACAGGGAGCTATTGATTTCTTAGCCCAAAATAAAGTGAAACCACAAGATACTATCATAGGGATGCATCCAGGCGGTGGCTGGCAGTATAAGCTTTGGCCCATAGAAAGGTTTGCGGCACTGGGTGACTTTTTGAGCATAAGATATAACGCAAAATTACTTGTCTTTGCAGGTCCTGATGAAAAGACGTTACAATCTCAAATGTATGATCTGATGAGAATTAAACCTATACTGATTGATAATATCAGTCTGCGTATGCTTGCATCACTGATACATAGATGTAATCTTTATATAGGAAATGACACTGGTCCCATGCACATTGCCGCCGCAGTTGGAACAAGGGTTATATCCATGTTTGGCTCTACGAATGCACGCCGAAGCGGTCCTTATGGAAATGGTCACGTTATCATCAGCACAAGGCTTGAGTGCGCACCATGTCATCCGGGTAATCGCCCCGGAGGCTGTAAACGAGGTACTTGCCTTGCAATGGATTCAATATCCCTTGATCAGGTAGCAAACATTGTAGAAAGGGTTTTGAATGAGCAAAGAGAATGGCATATCCCCTGCTGATCTGAGTCAGGTTAAAACTTACCTAATTAAAGATCGTATAAACAAGGTAAAAGTATCCGATTTCGCATCCCCTCCACATCCAGGTCAATCTGTAAGCGATTGGCTAAAAACTCTCCCGAATATATTAGCAGGTAATAGCTTCAAAGAATTGATCAAAGCAATCGTAACTGCACGTGCTGAATCCAGACCCGTTATTGTTATGATGGGTGGACACGTTATTAAGTGTGGATTAAGCCCGGTAATTATTTCCATGATGGAGCATGGTATCCTAACAGGTATTGCCATGAACGGTGCAACTAGCATACACGACTTTGAGATTGCTATCATAGGCGAAACTTCTGAGGACGTTGGAACTAACATTGCATCCGGTATATTCGGTATGTGGGAAGAAACCGGGAGATTCATGAATGAGGCTATTAAGCACGGACAACAATCAAACACAGGAATGGGTGAATCTCTTGGACGTAAACTGATTGATCTGCAAGCACCCTATAAAAACGTAAGCTTGCTTGCTTCGGCTGTTCGGTTGAATATTCCCTTAACCGTTCATGTTGCTATTGGAACGGACATAATCCATCAGCATCCATCTGCGGATGGTTCAGCCATAGGTCAGACTAGCTTCACTGATTTCCGTATCTTTGTCTCGGAAGTGGCAAATCTTGATGGCGGAGTTCTTCTTAATTTCGGTTCTGCTGTTATCATGCCTGAAGTTTTTCTCAAAGCATTAAGTATTGCTCGTAATCTTGGTCATAAGGTTACAGAATTCACGACAGCCAACTTTGATATGTTCCAGCATTATCGCCCAAACGAGAACATTGTCAAACGTCCAACAAACATTGGTGGAAAAGGTTATTCCATTACAGGTCATCACGAGATTATGATCCCACTACTTGCTTGTGCCGTTATGGATGAAATGAAAGCGACTAAAAACAATCACTTTTGACGAGGTGAAAAATATGACATTAATTGAAGAAATGGAAAAACATTTGCCTATTCCTGCATATCCTTCTAAGGAACTATGCCAGCTTTTTAAGGAAAAAGGAAAATCTATTGATAGTAATACTGAGTTAAAGATAACTAAAGTTTTTGATTCTGGGGATGCGGGCGGTATAATGTGTCCAGTACTTGAGGTGAACTCTGAGGTTTACGTTGTTTCACTAACTCATCTTAGAATAAAATTTGGTCACCCGTTATATCATAAAATTTCGGAATACCAAAAAAAGAGAATAAGAAAGCTCTCAAGGCAAAATATCTGAAAACAAGAATGAAGTTCATAATATTTTAGAGGAGGATATACGTTAATATGTTAAAAGAGCTTGCAGGGGAGAGATTAGGTATTCCAATAATTACTCACAACCAGATGCAAACAATTGACAAATGGAATCTGCTCGGAAAGTGAAAATGAGAGGAAAAAATGTAAAATGTTAAAAAAAAAGAATCGAAAGAATACTGAAAAACCGGCAATATCTACTGAAGGCTCTCTTTCTAAAACTCAAGCTAACTCTGTTCAGAAGCGAATCAGTCAAGAAAAAGAACGCATGCTATCTATTCTCAATTTCGATGAATCCCTTCGAGAAAAAGTCGAGGATATGTTTAATATTAATCTCGATGGATTGCCCGCTGGAAAGGAACCAATGTTTTTCACTAACGCTGTTTTCAAGATAAGCGATGCGAAATTAGCAATAACAAAAGTTGAGAAACTTCCTGATGTGGATGTTACAGACGAGGACAAACATGGAGTACATTATACTTGGACGAGGAAGTATCCCAAAGGACATTGGAATCCAATGAGTAGTACGCCGGGAGCTAGACAAATTATAGGAGATATACAGATAAATTATGATAATACCATCAAACTTGAGACGAAAAGCAAGGGTTTTATGACTGGTCTAATTTACTATATGATATCAACATTGGGGAAGGATATAAAGCTTATAAACTTAGAATTTGAAAATCCTTTAGACATGTTTAGGAAATAAAGAACGGATGAAGAAACATAGTTTTGAAGTAAATATTAATTCATTAAGACAATCATATTCGTCTATGCTTATAGAGGGTTTTGTAATGACATCTAAAGAAAGAATTGAACTTATCATAAAACATAAAGAAGCTGATAGAATTCCAATCATGGATACAATCTGGGGAACTACTATCTCAAGATGGCATCAGGAGGGATTGCCTGCCGATAAGGGTCCACATGAATATTTTGGTTATGATGCGTGGTATGCGATCGGTGCGGATATATCGTTACAACTTACACCTGAAACTATTGAAGATAATGAGGATTATTATATCGCCAGAAATTCTGATGGCGCTATAAACAAATATTGGAAAAAATCTACCTCAACACCTCAACTTATTGACTTCCTTATAACAACTCGTGAAAAATGGGAAGAATATAAAGATCGCTCAAAGTATAATGAATCCAGAGTAAATTTTGACGGTGCAATAGCAACATACAAAAATGGCGTTGCGTCAGGTTATCCCGTTCAGTATTTTTGTGGAATAGGATACGATTGGTGGCAGAGGATTGTCGGTCCTGTCAATATGATGATGGGAATGATTGAGGATCCCGAATGGATTATGGAAATGTTTAAGGCAAATACTGATCTAAATATCACCATAATGGAAGAGATGATCGCTAAAGGAATAGTCTTTGACAGCGCATTCTTTTGGGATGATCTTGGTTATAGAAACGGTACTTTATTTTCACCTGCCATGTATCGTGAACTGTTGTTTCCATATCATAAACGCCTATGTGATTTCTGTAATGCTAGAGGGATATACGTTGTCCTTCATAGTTGTGGGAACGTGAATGCACTCATGCCAATGTTCATAGAAGCAGGTTTTTCATGCCTTCAGCCAATAGAGACAAAATCAGGAATGGATTTATTTGAATTGAAGAAAAATTATGGCGAATACATAACACTAATGGGTGGAATTGACGTTAGAGCGATGGCTTTAGGCGGTGAAGCACTTGAAAAAGAAGTCATAGAGAAGGTAACTTTTGCTAAAAAAGATGGTGGATACATCTATCATTCCGATCATTCCGTTCCTGATGATGTAAGTTTTTCAAACTATTCAAAGGTTATCGCTCTTGTAAAAGAGCATGGGAATTATTAAAAAGTTAAGAAATTTAATCACGAATTACACAAATAAACAGGTTATTCATACTGTTAAGCGACTTTAAGAAACCTTTTTAAACTTTAGGAAATAGAACGCTGATAAACGCGGATCAGGCGGATTTGCGCAGATCGAAAGAAATAAAGAAAAATCCCCGAAAATCCGTTTAATCCGCTTCATCCGTATTCTATATTTTTTAAACTTGCTTATGATCTAGAAAATAATAAAAAAGATTGATGGAGATATTAAAAATGCCATTATTGAAAGTACAAATTAGTGAACTAGACAAACCTAAGCTTATACCTGCACGGGTGCATATCTGGGACGATAAGGGGAAATATTTCTATCCAAAAGCATGTATTCCTTACGAGAAAGATAACCATTTTACTATGGATGGGAAATTTTCATTGCAGGTTCCTGTCGGAAAAATATATATACTCATTGAGAGGGGTAAGGAATATAGATCAGTTGAAGATAACTTGATTATTGAGAAAGGACAAGATTACCAGATTGATTGTGAGTTGCAGAGATGGATCAACATGGCTAGTCTTGGCTGGTATTCTGGCGATCTGCACATTCACCGAACTATAAGCGAGATGAGAAGCCTTGTATTGGCAGAAGATTTGAACGTTGCCCCGAATATCACGGTCTGGAATGACTGGAGATACTCCGATGATGATGTCAAGATAGTTCCCAGAGATGGAATAGTCAATATTGATAGCACACATGCTTTCAGTATTCAAACGCAGGAAGATGAGCGACAGGGTGGCGCTGTCCTGCTGTTGAATCTTGATTCACCGATTGATCTTGGTCTAACATCAAATTGGCATCCCGCAGGATATGGGTATTGCAAAGTTGCTAAAGATAATGGTTCTATGGTAGATCAAGAAAAACCGTTCTGGTGGGAGGCACCTGTGAATGTTGCTCTTGGTGGAATTGACACTATCGGTATCCTTAATAATCAAATACAAAGGGCAGAGATAATGGACAATGAGGCATGGGGAAAGCCGCGTGACCTTGATAAATATCCCGGCTATATGGGTTTTGTTCATAACGTGCTTGATTTGTATTATCATTACCTGAATCTTGGGTTAAAATTACCGATCTCTGCCGGGTCTGCATCGGGTGTTTTGAAAAATCCTGTTGGTTTCAATCGTTTATATGTTCATCTTAGTGACGATTTCAACTATCCAAATTGGTTTCAAGGCATGAAGTCAGGACGTTCGTTTGCGACTAATGGACCAATGCTATTCTTTACGATAAACGATTCTGAACCCGGAGATACCATTACCGATGATTTGGGTGAGCCATTGCAAGCGAAAGCTTCCATAAAAGTCATGTCTATGAACCCGTTAGATAATATTCAGATCATTTATAATGGTGAGATCATTAACGAATTCAGTGCGGGTGAATCGCAGGAATTTTCACAGGAATTTGACGTCGTACTTCCTGAAAGCGGATGGATCATAGCACGAGCTTTTGAAAAGCAAGACAAAACGATAAAATTCGCACACACAAGCCCTATATACGTGCAGATCGGGTCATCTCCAATGAAACCACGTAAGGAGTCAGCCTTGTATTATGCTAATTGGTGCAAAGAGCTTTTGGAGATGTCTGTTGCCGAAAAAAACAGGTATCCGACTAATCTACATAGAGAGGAAGTCGAATCCATCTATCGTCGTGCTATCGCTTTTTATGAAGGTTTTTTGGCATAATACCATTTATCTATAGGGTATGCGTCATGTATATCAACTTAATGAAAATAAACACGGAGACTCGGAGAAGAATTAGTGATCAGTAAACAGTGATCACTAATTCTTCTCCGTGACTCCGTGCCTCTGTGGTTTTCTCAAATTTTACAATGCCATACCTTCTTAGAGAGGAGAAAAAATGATACAAGAGGAATTTGAAATTGACTTAAAAAGTTTGGTTGCCGCAGGGCTTTACGAGTCCGAAGAAAAGGCAATGTATGAAGCCTTGAAGTTATTATTAAAAGAAAATCCTGAAATAAGAATAAGACTTGCTATTTATAGATATAAAAATGAAGATATAACTCTTGCAAAAGCCGCAGAAATAGCAGGTGTAAGTTTTATAACTATGAAAAACATTCTTATTGATAATGGAATTGAACCAGAATTGGGTCCAAAAACCTTTGAGCAAGCAAGACAAGAACATATTTACATTAAGGAAATTGTTGATGAGTAACAAATAAGTAGGATGGGCACTGCCCATCTTAATTGGTGTTAATTGATGGGCAATGCCCATCCTACTTTTGGATAATCCTAAAAGTGTTACCTTGATTGTGAATCATACCAAAAAATTATTTCTTCTTTTCAGCACCCCAAGTTGTCGGTAGTTTGCCTTTTGGTGAAACTACTGATTGAGCCTTCCAGCCTTCAGGCGTATATTCCTCAACAGATGATACTAAAGAAGCCCAAACATTATTATCAATTTTTTGGCAACCACCAACAGCATAAATCTTACCATCTAATGATGTTGCAGCGCAAAGCATTCTTTTAGTAGGCATATCCTCTTTCTTTTCCCAAGAATCCAATATCGGATCATATTCATCAACAGTAGTTATAGAATTAACATTGTCATTGCATCCACCAATGACATAAATCTTTCCATTTAATTCACAAGCTGATTTACTTGCGCCAAACGTAGGTATTTTTGAAGCTTTTAGTTTCCATACATCCGCTATCGGATCATACTCATATACATCTTGTGTTGGTCCATTTTTGTCACATCCATCAAAAACATAAATTTTATTGTTTGCAGAAACAGCACAATCCATACCAGCCTCTTTGGGATTTGGTTTATCTGTCTTTTTAGTCCATTTATCAATCAATGGGTCGTATTCCTCGACTGCTGTTGATGGTGGCATATTCCAACCAACCCAGCCGCCAATAGCATAGATTTTACCATTGGCTGTGGTAACACCTAAAAGCGCTCTACCTGTTGGCATATCGGCTTTTTTAGCCAAAGTATTTGATGATGGATCATATTCATAATTCGTATTGAGTGCGCCATTATTAAGGTTTTGACCACCGATTATGTAAATTTTGCCATTCAAAGCATTATAACCAAACCATACTAAATCAGGCATGTCTAATTTCTTTATCCATTTATTTAGTTTTGGGTCATACTCATCTATTGTTGTCAACCATTTAGTAGCACCATTAACCATGTTGTATCCACCAAAAGCATATAGCTTTCCATTTACTGCGCAGACTCCGTGGGCTAATCTTGGTGTATCCATGTCAGCTTTCTTTGCCCATGTTCCGCCTTCGCCTTGTGGAGCCATAAACATAGCATTCTGTATTTTGGTTGGATTGATACCGTCTCCGTTTCCAGTCGCTTTTGACATGACTGACTTATCAGCAATTCTAGTAATATTTACCGGGATTTCACCAAACTCAAGCACCTTCGATTCACCGGACAGTAAATTCTCAATGGAAACGTTATTTTGCGCAGGATTATTGAAATTCGGATTTAAGCCCAATATAGCAAACATAATACCAGTCGCTAACGATAATCCCCATGGTACGCCATTAGTATTTGTCGTCGGTTGAATCTTGATTCGTTTGATGGATTCAAGTATTCGGAAAGTAAACCCGCCAGCAAGTTTATGATTCTCAAAAGTATCAGTCATCATTTCAAGCATCTCCTTTTTTAGCATAGCTCTTGCTCTGTTAAGTCTTTGCAGAACGGTCATCGGAGAAATAACAAGAGATTCTGAAATTTCTTTGCTAGTCATCTCACTGAGATAGTAAAGGCTTAATACTTGACGGTACATCTCAGGAAGTGAATTTAGCGACTCATAAAGCGAGTCATTAAGCGATTGCCAGTCAGAATCTTCACGATAAGCATCAATAGATGGCTTTTCCAGAATTTCTGTGTCTTTATCTTCCAGATATTCTCTATCTGGTCTTTTTGACTTTGATCGTAAAAACATTTTACAGGCGTTTCTTGTTATTGAATATAGCCATAAACGAAAGCTATCCCATTTTTTCAGAGAGCGTAGCTTCTTAAAGGCTGTGATAAATACTTCCTGTGTTACGTCTTCAGCGTCATCAAAATTCAGTAGCATGGCATAAGCTAATCCGTAAACACTTTCTTTATATTTATCCGCAAGAAAGCCAAAGGCTTCTGGTTCGCCATTGAGGCATCTAAATATTAAATCTCTATCTTCCGTTCGCATATTTTTGCTCCCATATTTTTCCTCTCAATATATTAGATGCTTGTGATGATAAAATTATGACAGCGAAAAGCAAAAAAATAACTTTCTCGTGAAATTTTATTAAAATTCTTGTTGTTATAGTAATTGCTAATTCGAATATGTCATTCTGAGCGATAGCGAAGAATCTATCACTAATCAAAAGAAGATTCTTCACTCCGTTCAGAATAACAAACTTTATGTAGTATTTCAATTGAAAAATGGTATAATGAACTTTTGCAGGAGATGATAAGAAATGATCATAGATCACCTTATCCAGATATTCAAACCTTTAGAGATTTAAAGATTCCAATCTTCAAGAAAGAGTTTGGAAAAAAAGGAAACAGAATAATAGACAATGTTTGAAAAAACTAGAATCTCCGTATTAGAAGAATTTAGAAAGCCATTGAGTATTAGAGAGATTGAAATTCCTGATCTTCCCCCCGGTCAAATGCTGGTTAAAATCACAGCGGCAGGAGTTTGTGGCTCTGACGTTCACATGCACGAAGGCAAAGACCCCCGTACTCCACTACCCATAACGCTTGGACACGAGGGCGTCGGTCAGGTAGTTGGGATAAATGGTGATAAAAATACGTCTCTTGGCGAAAAGGTCAATGTCGGTGATAATATCATCTGGAATAGAGGTGTTGTGTGCGGAAAGTGCTATTACTGCACCGTTGCTCATCAGCCTTCATTATGTGAAAAACGCTGGGCTTATGGCATACATCACTCTATAAATGTACCGCCATATCTGAATGGATGCTATGCCGAACACATAATACTTTCGGAGAACACTGATGTTCTTCTTCTGGATGATCGTGACCCTGCGGTTTACGTGCCTGCTTCATGTTCAGGCGCTACTGCCGCTCATGCCTTTGAGTATGCAAAGATCAATATCGGCGATACCGTTATGGTTCAGGGACCAGGACCACTTGGTATCTTTCTAATAGCTTTTGCGAAATCTTCCGGCGCAGGAAACATAATCGTAACAGGCGGTACTCAGGATAGGCTTGAGATGTGCAGAGAGTTTGGCGCTACACACTTAATCAACAGAAAAACAGCCTCGAAAGAACAGACAAAAGATATAGTCATGTCCCTAACTAATGGGAGAGGCGCTGACGTATGTTTTGAGGCATCAGGAAATCTCGAAGCTGTTGTTGACGGCATCCCTCTCGTCAGGACAGGTGGAACGTATATAACCGCAGGTTTCGGTGAGCCATCAGGTTCCGTTCAGTTCCCATGGTTCGAGAATGTGATCAGGAAAAACTTGACGTTACAAGGAGTCTGGGTTAGCGATACGCGCCACGTCCTTCATGCAATAAGGTTAGTTCAGTCAAACTACGATACTTTTGCAAAGATGATCACCCATAGATTCAAACTTGAAGATGCTACATTTGCCCTTGATTCTGTTGCCTCAAGACAGTCTGTTAAATCGGTGCTTTTACCTAATTGATATACTGTGGTTTATTGCGTTATACAGGATGCCCTAAACTCTAATCCGCCAATGGTGTTGTTTTTGCGTAGAAATATGGTTTCTGGTGTAATTTTGAGTCCAATTAGACATGGTTCATTTTTCACAATAGATAAGGTAACACTTTTCAAATACAATATATAAGCATACTCCACTTGTGGCGTAATTTTACACCATATTAACAAGCTACGCTTTCGCTCTTTGAAAACCTA
>Ga0247841_10001446_pt1 | contig 53813 bp, 44 predicted proteins | sample LaCruzMarch2015__2_FD_192410 | JGI IMG/M metagenome (GOLD analysis project Ga0247841, IMG submission 192410) | Freshwater microbial communities from meromictic Lake La Cruz, Castile-La Mancha, Spain - LaCruzMarch2015_18m | ecosystem: Environmental > Aquatic > Freshwater > Lake | place: Spain... | reverse complement strand
GGCAATCATTCGCGGTGAATATTATTTTACGGAAGGATTATTCGCGATACTCTTAACGCGCAGCGCCAGCCGTGATTTCTTCCTCGCGGCCGCTTTCCAGTGGACGGTGCCGGTCTTGGCGGCCTTATCCAGGAGGGCATAGACCTTGGGCAGAAGTTTCTGCGCGTTCTCTATGTCCTTTTTCGCGACCAAAAGGCCGAATTCTTTAGCGGCGTCATGTATCCGGGTCTTCACTCCTCTGTTTTTGGAGGCAAGTTTTTCGGATTTGCGCCACGCTTTAATACCGCTGGTATGTCTTCCGGTCTTAAGTTTAGCCATATTGGTATAGTTTATTATTTTATGCGGAAAAAATCAAGACTGCAATGACTGAGCCTATTCAAGAACCTATAGCCAGCTTCCATAGCAAGGATCACAGAGAGCTCCCCTCCCGCGGGGAAATTCCCACGGAAAGAGCCCGGTCGGCCTCGTTCCTTAAAAAGCTGCAGGCGCTCAGCTGCGCAACGCTTACCACAAAGGTGCTGGGCTACGCGCGCGACGCTATGCTCGTGGCCGTATTCGGGGGCGGGGCTCTTACAGACGCCTATTACGCCGCCTTCCGCATCCTGAACCTCTTCAGGCGCACCGTGGGAGAGGGCGCTGTCAACGCCGGATTCATCCCCGCGCTGGAAAAAGAAAAAGCGGTGTCCCGTGAACACGGGTTGAGATTTTTCAGCGCGGCCTGGACCCTGGTCTTTTTTGTATCGCTGGCACTGGCCGCGTTGGGCGTTATCTTCCGGGAGGAGCTGGTGAAGCTCACTTCCTACGGCTTCACTGTGCGGCCTGAACAATTTATTTTAACTGCGACTGTAACCGCGATCCTGATGCCTCACCTTATTTTCGTCAACGTCTCCGCTCTGTCACAGGCGGCGCTGAACGCCGCCGGCAGGTTCTTCCTTCCCGCCCTGGCCCCCGCCGCTTTTTCTATTTCAATAATCTGTTATCTCCTGTTCATAAACCGGCCCGCCGCCGCAGGCCTGTCGGAGAATCTTAAGATCATGGGGCTGGCCGGGGCAGCAACACTATCAGGCCTGATACAGGTGATTATCCTCCTGCCAATGCTGAAACGGGAGGGGTTTGCACTCTCTTTTTCCAATCCCTTCAAAAACCCCGCCACCGCCCGAGCACTGCTCATGGCCGCGCCCGCGGCCGCGGCCATGGCGCAGGACCAGCTCTCGCTTTTCGTGAACACAATTTACGCCAGCTTTCTTGAGCCGGGGTCCATCACCGCCATCTATAACGCCGCCCGCATAATCCAGTTCCCCGTTTCGCTCTTCGCGGCCTCGGCGGCGGCGGTGACGCTGCCTGAGCTTTCAAAACATTCAGCCCTGAATAAAACAGACGAATTCGGCGCCGTACTGGACGGGGCGTTCAGGACAAGCGCTCTTATCATAATACCAGCGGCGCTGGGCATTATGGCGCTCAGTCTGCCCGTCTGCCGGACGCTGTTTGAGCACGGCCGGTTCACACCGGAACAGAGCGCTTTAACCTCGGGCGTACTTTTTTATTTATCTCTGGGCCTGGTCGGATTCGGAGTCAATAAGATTGCCGCTTCAGCCTGCTACGGCGCCGGAGACGTAAAAACGCCGGTGAAGATAGTTATATTCCAGACCGCCTTGAACGCGATCCTGTGTTTTTTTCTAATGCGGCCTATGGGCGTGCGTGGACTGGCGCTGGCTACAGCCCTCAGCTCACTTGCGGCGGCCGCGCTCTTCATGCGGGCTCTAAAGGCAAAGACCACCTTGCCTGCCGGTGATTCAGTTTTTTACCTGAAAATTTTCGGAGCTTCGGCGCTGATGTGCGCCTTCTGCCTCGTGATGGCGCGGGCGCTGGCCGGCCTGCATCCGGCTTTCACGGTCGGACTGGCGGTGCCGGGCGCCATAGCTATATATTTTGGAGCTCTTAAAATCCTCAAACTCAAGGAACGCTCGCTTATAACCGGGGGATCATTCTGAACCTGCGCCACCTGCCGTCACGACCGGGCGTCTATCTGATGCGCGACTCCGCCGCCAATATCATATATATCGGCAAGGCTAAAGACCTGCGCAAGCGCGTGGGGCAGTATTTCATGAAGGGCGCCGGCAAACGGGACTCAAAGATACCCAACATGGCAGGACTTATCCGCCAGGTAGACTATATCGCCTCGGCCAGCGAACGCGAGGCACTGGTGCTGGAACGTGAACTTATCTCACGGTATAAGCCTTTCTTCAATGTTCTATGGAAGGACTCCAAAAGTTATCCCTATGTAAAGATAACGAGCGAAGAATATCCCAGAATTTTCTTCACCCGTAAAAAAATTAATGACGGCGGACTTTACTTCGGGCCTTATCCCAAAGTGGAGACCATTATGAACCTGCTGCGCTATCTGTGGCGCATCAGCTTCATAAACCTGCGGAGATGCCGCTGGGATTTTTCCGAGGCCAAGCCGCTGAGCGCGAAAACAATCAACAGCTGCCTTTATTTTCATACGGCTCAATGCGCGGCCCCTTGCGCAGGAAAGATATCCCCCGCCGAATATCATACGCTGGTCACAAGGATAACGGATTTTTTCAGAGGAGACTTCGCCAAGCTCTTAAAAGGATTCCGGGCCGGCATGGCCGCCAGCTCGAAGACAATGGATTATGAGAAGGCCGGCAATTTCAGAGATTTTATCGCGGCCATAGAGCACATGGCCGAAAGGGTGCAGATAAGGGAGTTCAAAAAAGACCTGGTGGAAATAGAGACTTTGAAGACCGGCGCTGTAACGATGCTGATGAAAGACCTCGGCCTTCCCAAACCGCCGGTGCATATTGAAGCTTTCGATACATCCAGCGCACACGGAGTGCACGCCGTGGCGGCCTCAGTATGTTTTGTAAACTCACAAAAGAACGCCGCGCATTACCGTCATTATAAAATACACTTTAAAAACGCTCCGGGCGGCTCCGACGACTTCGCGATGATAAAGGAAGCCGTAAAACGCCGCCTCGCACACTTCATCAAAAGCGGAGAACCCCTGCCGGACCTCCTTCTTATAGACGGCGGGAAAGGGCAGCTCGCCAGCGCCCTGAGCGCCATGCGGGAGCTGCGCCTCAAAGTGCCGGTCATCGCGCTGGCCAAGCGGCTGGAAGAAATATATATACCCTTTAAGGTCCATCCGGTGCGGCTGGATCACGCCCATCCCGGACTACTGCTCCTTGAAGCCATAAGGAACGAGGTCCACCGCTTCGCCGTAACCTATCACAAAAAGCTCCGTGACAAAGACGCACTAAACTACGAGGATTGACGGGGTGAGGCAGGACCCCGTATCATCCTGCGATTTTAAACCCAACGCCAATTAAGCCGGCGTTACATTATTTATGAATAAGAAGATGAAAAAGATTCTGGAAGCGATGAAGGCGTATACGGCTTTTCAACGGGCGGTGTGGATTGCCTGTATGACTATACCAAGAGGGCAGACCCGCAGTTATAAGTGGATAGCGGAACGGATAGGACGCCCTAAAGCGGCCAGGGCGGTGGGCTCGGCCCTCGGAAAAAATCCTTTCGCCCCCCTCGTGCCCTGCCACAGGGTCATCAAGTCGGACGGAAATATCGGAGGCTTTTCCGCACCGGGCGGGCTCAAAACCAAGAGAAGTCTGCTGAATCTGGAGGCAAAGCAACCTAGAAGTAAAGCGATTTAGCCAAATTGCTGAATTGCTGTGCCTCTAAGTTGCTAGACTGCTTTGCATCTAAACTGCTGGACCATTGGCGCCCGTTTAGGCGTCTTTACCGGCCAGTTCGCCCATGCTGAACATCGGCATGAACATGGATATGACGATGGCGCCTATGACAAGCCCCATAACAACCATGATCAGAGGTTCTATCATAGAGGTCAGGCCTTTGACCGCCGTATCTACTTCCTGGTCGTAAAAATCGGCTATCTTATTAAGCATGTTGTCGAGACCACCGGTCTCCTCTCCCACGCTTATCATCTGTATGACCATGGGCGGAAAAATGTTGGCGTTTTTAAGCGGGTCGGCTATCCGGCCTCCCTCCTTAATGGAGTCGCGGCTTTTATATAGATAGCCCGTTCAATTATCTTGTTACCGGCGGTCTTGGCGACCGTTTCCAGGCCCTGCAGGATGGGCACGCCTGACTTTATCAGCGTGCCAAGAGTGCGCGTGAACTTGGCTATGGCGACCTTTTTAAGAAGGATGCCGACAACCGGCAGGTTGAGCGATATCTCATCAATCTTTTCCTGCCCTTTTTCCGTGTTGATATATTTCTTAACGCCCCAGCCGGCGCCACCTAAGACGGCCAGGATATAGAGTATGTTGTGTCGAAGGGCATCGGAGATGCCTATCATAATCCTGGTAGGTAGCGGAAGCTCGGCGCCGAAACCTGAAAAGATATCTTTAAAAACAGGAATTACAAAAAGTATCAGGAAAATGGTTATCAGAAAAGCCACGCCGCCGACAACGGCAGGATACATCATGGCGGATTTAACTTTAGCCTTCAGGGCCTCAGAGGACTCCAAATACGCGGAAAGTCTTTCCAGAATGATATCCAGGATGCCGCCTACTTCTCCGGCCTTGATCATTGAAACATAGAGTTCGGTGAAAGCCTGGGGATGTTTGCGCATAGCGTCGGCGATAGAAAGGCCTGATTCTATATCCCCGCGCAAACCGGTTACGACGGTTTTAAAAGCCGGGTTCTCGGCCTGGGCCTCAAGGATATTAAGGCCTTGGACTATAGGCACGCCGGCGGAAACCAGCGTAGAGAGCTGCCGGGAAAAAATAACCACGTCGCTGTTATTTACTTTAGTCTTAAAAAATTTCTTTTTCGCGTCTTTTTGAATCAATTCGACCACAGTCAGACGCTGACTGGCCAGACGCGAGAGGGCCGCTTTCTGATCCGCTCCCTCAACTGTACCTTTCACCACTCTGCCGTTAGGTTCTTTTGCTTTATAAATGAATTGCATAAAAATTAACCGCTAAGAATTCAAGATTAAGGAATACTCCCGTCAACTGGTAATGGAAAGCGTTTTTTGCAGCAGTTTCTTGAGGTCTTCAGGATCGGCTGAACGCGTGATGGCTTCCTGATATGTTATTTTCTGTCTCCGATAAAGCTCCACAAGAGCCTGATTCATGGTCACCATGCCGTATTTGCCGCCGGTCTGGATGACAGTGTTTATCTGCTCGACTTTCTGCTCCCTGATAAGATTTTTAATGGCTGATGTCGCCAACATAACTTCGCAGGCGAGCACACGGCCTGAACCGGAGGCGGCGCTTAGAAGCTGCTGGGCAAAAACAGCCTGAAGCACAAAAGAAAGCTGCACCCGAATCTGCTCCTGCTGGTGCGGCGGAAAAACGTCTATAATACGGTTAATTGTCTGAGCCGCGTCCGAAGTATGAAGGGTCGCGAAAACCAAATGGCCTGTTTCCGCTATATTAAGCGCGGCGCTTATAGTCTCAAGATCGCGCATTTCGCCCACAAGTATGACATTGGGATCCTGCCGGAGCACATGCCGAAGGGCCGCGCCGAAAGTTTCGGTATCGGAACCCACCTCGCGCTGATTGACGATGCTCTTTTTGTGCGTATGCACATATTCTATCGGGTCCTCAATGGTGATGATGTGGTAATTTCTGTTTTCGTTAAGGTAATCTATCATGGAAGCCAAAGTCGTGGATTTGCCGGAACCCGTGGGCCCGGTGATAAGAAGCAGACCTTTGGTCAGCTTCATCAATTCATAAACGACCGGCGGGAGATTAAGCTCCTCAAAAGTCTTATATTTGCTGGGTATGGAACGGATGGCCGCGCCCACCACTCCGCGCTGGCGGTATGCGTTCATCCTGAGGCGTCCCATGCCCTTTATACCGAACGCGAAGTCAAGCTCGTTGGTGGCTTCGAAGCGCTGGCGCTGGGCATCCGTCATGAGCGAAAAAACCAGGGTTTGGCACATCTCCGGAGTGAGCTTTTCAAAAGGCGTAGCCACAAGATCGCCGTCTATGCGGAACATTGGCGAGGCGCCGGCGGTGAGGTGGATGTCCGAGGCTGTTTTCTCGTGCATCAGTATAAAAAGTTCGCTCATTGTAACCATATTTTTTTATCTCTGAAAAACAATTTTAGTTCAGCCCGCTATGCGGGAAATCCTGCAAAACACTTCTGCCGCATGACACGGCCTCTTGACAGAATTATTCTATCATTTTTAATGTTGGTATAAAGGAGAATTTTAATATTTTCCGGCTTAACATCAGCTTCGGTTTACATCGCAGACCTCTTTGCGGTTTTTTGATGATTCTGGCTGCGCCAGGATACCATCAATAGCAAAAACCACCCGGCCGGTCATATTTCGGACCGCGTCAATATATTGGTGATGTTTGGAGTCGACAGCTTCTACTCCATTGTGATATAAGGAGACTGCACCAGGAATGTCTTCAGATCGCGTGTAGTGTTTCGCTAAAAAAGTTCTTCGTCCGACTCCTGCGCCATTATATACTTCACTTTTTCATTCCCGTCAGGAGTAATGGTCTCAAAACCTGTGGGATCCTCTTCCTGAACGAGTTTTGCCGGCTCGTCGGGCAGAGGCAGAATCGGAATCCCGCGAGATTTACCGGCCTTCGGGGCCGCCTTGCGGACCTTGGGCTTTGGCGCGAACTCGGCCCTGGCCGTAACTTTGGATGAGAAATCCAGCAGTTCTATGGCGTTATTATTTATGCCGCGAACTATTATATTTTTGGCCACGTCAACTTCGAACTGATAAATAAGCGGGTCCTGTTTAGGCCTCAGCAGGCGATACTGTACCACGAAAATATCTCCGTGCAGGATAGTGGCCGACCATTCCTCATTTGAACCGCTGGAGGAATTGGACAGAAAGGAATTAGCGAACCAGCTTGCCACAGTTCCACGTCCGCCGGAGAGCTTGTAGCCCTTTACTGTTTCAAGCGCCTTGCGTGTGTTTTCATTAGAGGCAGCCTCAAAAGCGGGTTTGTCGGGTGCGGAAGGCCTGGCTGCAGCCGTGGATTGATCCCCTACCTGTTCTCTTTGGTCCGAGGGGAATGCCTGGACACCTCCGGCTGCGGCAGTTTTGTCATAAGCCTTGTCGGCCTTTGGCTCTACCTGCGTAGAAAAGGACGCCTTCTTGGACTTGCCCCCACCGGCGAAATTCAGCAGAGAAAATTCCGAAAAGCTTACTCCTCCGCCGAGGAAGAAATACCCCAGTCCGCCGGCTGCCACGGCGCCGAACATTATAAGGATGGAGATGAACGCTATTTTGCCTCGCCCTTTCCCTGCGGGCTGAACATTCTTTATTGCTTCATCTTTTTGTTTCTGTGGTAACACTCCGGCCTTGTCCGCACCATCAGTCTCTTTACGGACCGGGATTCCGCTGCCGGGCACTGTTTCCGGAATTGGATTGAACGCCGGGAGGTCAAGGGCGGGGGACGAGAGCGCCGCGGGCTGCCAAGAATACTGAGGCTGGACAGGCGACTGCTGGGGTTGCCAGGCGTTCTGAGGATGGTCCTGAAGAGCGGGCTGTTTTACAACAGGCTGAGAGGCAGGCTGCACTGGTTGAGGCGCCGTTTCATTTTTAGCCTGAATTTTTTCATTTTCACCGTTCTGTCCGTTCATTACCGTAAAATCGTATACGACATCGGCGGCCTGCCGCGGCAGGGTCGGCAGAATATCTTTGGCGTCGTTTGCCGCAGCGGGAAAAGATCCGCTATCGTCTGCGCTCCCCTTATGCTCTTCGCTGCTGATTGGCGTAACGGGCGCCGGGCTGCGGCCCAGACTTCTGAGTTTGCGGCTTGTAAGGGCGCTGTCGTCCCTCACCTCTTTCCCATAGGCAACAATCCGGTCGGGCGATATTCCCTGACTTGTCGGAATGCTTTTAAGTATGCCGCTCTCGCCGGCGGGTCGGACCGCCGGTGAAGACGGCGCGCGGAAGCCGTCCGTAAAATCTTCTTTTTTCAGCTCTTCTATCTTTTTAATTGTCCCGGCCCCGGCGCTCAGTTCAGTCAGATGCTGGATCTGGGAAAGTTCCTTTTCATTGGTCCCTGTCTTGTCAATCGCGCCTTTAAGTCTCCCCTCCAACTCGGCTATGCGCTCCCTGTTCTTGAGCTCTTCGGATTCCTTGGCGCGGATCTTCTCCAGAAGCAGATTCTTCTCCCAGCGGGCCGCCTCTAATTCCTCCTGGATCTTGGAAAGCCTGATATCGAACCGGTCCATCAGCTCATAATCGTTGGCGGGCTTACCGGACACGGAGGGCTCGGATTCCTTGGTGCCCAAAATGCTGTCTATAGTATTTAAAAGATTCTCATAACCATAAGGCTGATCGTTTTTAGTTTCATAATAAGCGGCTCCGACGCTGGAAGACCTGCCGGTCTCAAGCTCATACATTCCGGAAATACCGCCCGCCCGCGAGGAGATAACGCCTCCGACACCCACGCTCAGGGCCTCGGCTATTTCAGCGACCCCTTCGGCCGCCTTCCAGTCGCCGGGGGTGTCGCCCGTGGAAGTCTCGGAGCACACAAGACTTCCCTGGCTGAACGCCGGAAGAGACAAAAGATCAACCGGGGCGTAGGGGCCCAGTATATTTCCTTCCGAGTAGAACCAGTATTTCATATGAATATTCTACAAACACAGTGTAGAGGATTTTATACAAAGATGTGGCTAAATTGTTACAGCGGGAAAGGCTGAAGGCCGCGGACTGAATCGCACAGACAAAAAACAAATCCGGAAAATTCGCTTATAAGCCGGCAGTCTACAGAAGGGTCGCAGCATGGGTCAGCCGCTTTACAACCTCTTCCCTGCCCAGATACTCTATCATCCTGAACAAGGTCGGACCGTCGGTGCGGCCGGAAACGGCAACCCGCACCGGATGGAACACCTGTCCGGCCTTGAAAGCGTTGGCCTTTGCAAAAGCTCGCGTGGAAGCTTCTATCTCAATTTCCTTGAATTGTCCCAGAGAGGCGTAGGCTTCCCGTATTCCCTCAAGTATCTTTTTCACCTCAGGATTTTTAAACGTCTTCTCAATTGCCGCGGGATCGTATTTAACGTCTCTGAAGAAAAACTCTATCAGGACCGGAATTTCACTAAGCAGCTTGTATTTTTCCTGCTCCAGGGCTATGATATCAACCAGAGGGACAGGACTTTTGTCCACCGGCAACCCGGCCGCCTGTATATAGGGCATGGCAATTTCCAGCAGCTTTTCTTTGGAATGCTGGCGGATATATTCGCCGTTCATCCAGTTCAGCTTTACCGGATCGAAAATGGCCGGACTTTTCTGACAGCCCTTGAGGTCGAATTTTTCTTCCAGTTCCCCCTCTTTAAAGATCTGTTGGCTATCCACTGTGGACCATCCGAGCAGCGCCAGATAATTCCTCATGGTCTGGGGCAGATATCCCTGATTGCGGTACTCCCCCACGCTGGTAGCCCCGTGCCGCTTGGACAGGCGGGTGCCGTCTGGGCCCAGGATCATGGAGAGATGCGCCAATTCCGGCACCTTCCAACCGAGAGCCTGGTAAATGTTTATCTGCAGCGGCGTGTTGGAGATATGGTCGTCGCCACGGATCACATGAGTTATCTCCATCAGGTGGTCGTCTACGACGCAGGCGAAATTGTAGGTGGGATAGCCGGACGCCTTTACCATAATAAAATCATAAAGGAGCTTGTTCTCAAATTTAACGTCTTTATGAATAAGATCGTTCCAGCCTGTAAAGCCGTCATCGGGCATCCTGAAGCGGATGACAGGCTTGCGGCCCTGGGCCTCAAACTCCTTTTTTCTGGCCTCGCTTAGATTCCGGCATAGGCCTTCGTACTTCGGCGGCCGTTTTTCAAGCTGGGCTTTCTTGCGCATTTCGTCAAGCTCGGCGGGGGTACAATAGCAATGATAAGCCTTCCCGCTTTCAAGCAGCTCCTCAGCGTATTTTTTATAGATTCCCGCGGCTTCGCGCGCGCTCTGAACATACGGGCCGAATGAGCCTTTCTCGGAACCGTCGGGCATAGCGCCCTCGTCCCAGTTCAGACCAAGCCACTGCATACTCTCGTAAATTGACTTCACTGATTCGCCGGTGGAGCGCAGTTCGTCGGTGTCCTCAATGCGGAGGATAAAAGTGCCGGAGTATTTCTTGGCGAAGAGGTAATTAAAAAGAGCGGTCCGGGCGCCGCCGATGTGAAGGTGTCCTGTGGGTGAGGGAGCGAATCGTACTCTGTTCATGTAATTATATCCTTAGATACCAGGGTTACAGTCTGCCGACCTGTCAGGCCTACTGATAATAGCAAATTTAAAAACTTCGCTGTTTTCGCGATTCTTTGATCAGTTCCCTGGCGTGCTTCAGGCCGAGGTCTGACGACTTGGCTTTACCGCCCAGCATCCTGGCGATTTCAAGGACGATGGCTTCCGGATCCAATTTTACGACTTTTATCGCCGACACGCCGTTTTTTATATTTTTCTCCACATAATAATGGCTGCCCGCGAAAGCCGCTATCTGCGGCATATGTGTAATACAAAAAAGCTGCTTTGAGTCCGCCAAAGCGGCAATCTTCTCGCCCAGCAGCCTTGCCACCGTGCTTCCTACTCCGGTATCTACTTCGTCGAAAACCTGTACCGGAATATTGTCGTTACCAGCCAGCGCGGTCTTCAGGCCCAGCATAACGCGGGACATCTCTCCGCCGGAAGCGGTAAGCTTCAGCGGCTTAAGCGGATAGCCAGGATTGGCGGAGAACATGAATTCCACCGCGTCCATACCTGATGCGGTAAAGCGCCCGTCTTCGGTTTCAACCGCCACAAAAAACCTTACTTCTTTAAAGCCCAGGCCGGAGATTTCGGCGAGCACCGCGGCGGATAATTTTTTTGCGGCGGCTGCACGCCTGGAATGCAGCGCGGAGCCCAGCGCCGCAAGCCGGCCTTCCGCCTTTTCCAATTCGGCCGCCAACTCTTTCCTGTCAAAAGAAGCGTTCTCAAGCCCGTTTATCTTTTCCTTCAATTCGTCCGCCTTTTTAAGGACGTCGGAAACTTCAGGGCCGTGTTTTTTCTTCAGTATCGAGATCTTATCCAGCCGGGAAAGGACGGCCTCCAGACCGGCTGGATCCGTGTCCAGGCCGCCCGAATATCGCGAGAGGCTGTCCTCGATATCTTTTAAAGCAATAACAGCCTGGGCGAGATTTTCCTTAATTGGAGCGGCGGTGCCATCCAGCTCAGAAAGCGCCTCCAGATCCTTGAGAGCCTTCTCAAGCCCGGCAAGCGCGGGAGCCTCTCCGTCAGAGAGCCGTTCATAAGCCTGCTTGGAAAGAGTAAAAAGTTTCTGGGAGTTCTTAAGGCGTGGATACAGGATCTGCAACTCGCCCTCCTCCCCCTCCTTAAGCCCGACCGCCTCTATTTCCTTCAGTTGGAACCTGTAAAGTTCGAGAAAGCGGGCGCGCTCGTCTTCAGAGAGCGAAACGGCGTTAACCCGCTCCAGCAGTCTACGGCGCTTTTCAAAAGAGTCAGCGTAAGCCGCGGCTTCTTTTTCAAGCCGGCCATAGCGGTCAAGAAGCTCAAGCTGCACCTCCGGCTTCATCAGGCTCTGATGCTCGTTCTGGCCGTGAAAATCAACCAGGGCGTCGCCGAGTTCCGACAGGAAAGCCGCCGTAACGGGCCTGCCTTCAAAAAAGCCACGGGTCTTTCCTCCGGAATCCAGCTGCCTGCGAACTGAAAATTCCGCCCCCCTGATCCCGCGCGATGACAACAATTTTTCCGGCAGTCCGGAAGAATTGAAAACGCCGGAAACTTCAGCCTGAGAGGCGCCGGTCCTGACCAGCTCGGAGCTGGCGCGCTCACCCAGCAGGAAACCGATGGCTTCCACTATTATGGATTTACCGGCGCCGGTCTCTCCGGTAAACACGTTAAGGCCTGGCCCAAACTCAAGGCTGAGCCGGTCTATGATGGCAAAATCCTTTATCTCAAGTCGTTTTAACATAAAAATATAATAATGCGCATAGCAATCCGTACGCTAAGCAGGCCAGTAATTAGGCTAAGTCGCTTTACATCTAAACTGCTTTGCACGCTCGCCTCCAACCGGCCTTGCCTCTAAACTGCTAACAACTACCTCTCTCCCCACCTCAGCTTCCTGCGCAGGATGTCAAAGTGTGAGAAATCATGCGGCACCAGCATCTCAAAATTCGTGGGGTATTTGCGGATGATTATCTTGTCGGCGGCCCGCAGTTCTGAATTCTCCTGGCCATCCAGGGAAAGAGAAACACTGTGCCCGTGCCCCTGACTGCCGCCCACGACTATCGTTATATCAGAGAGAGAGGACAGCACTATAGGGCGGTGAGTTAAAGAATGCGGACAGACCGGCGAAAGTAAAAAAACTTCCAGTTCCGGCAGGACGATTGGGCCCAGGGCCGCCAGATTATAGGCCGTGGAACCGGTAGGGGTGGAGACTATAAGCCCGTCGCCGAAGTATTCGCTGAGGAACTGACGGCCGAAGTACGCGCGCAGAGTGAAAGCGCGGGCTTCCGTGCTGCGGATAACACAATCGTTCAGCGCGGGGTAAGGCCCCAGTATCCTTTTCCCGCGCCGTAAAACTTCCACAGACAAAAGCTGGCGCTTTATCCTTTGAAAGCCGTTACTCAGGAAAACGTCCAGACATTTTTCAAAATCAGACCGTTCTATGCCACTCAAAAATCCGAGCCCGCCGGCGTTAATCCCAAGCACGGGAATGCCGAACTTTATGACGTGCCGGGCGGCATAGAGCACTGTGCCGTCACCGCCCACCGTGATGCCGGCGTCGGCATTTTCAAAGTTACAGGGGCCATCGTTGACGCACACCTTGGAGATACGGACTCCGCGGCTTTTAAGGCGCCGTTCCAGGGATTTTACGAAAATCAGGGCTTTCTTCCTCTTGGAATTATAAAACAACACCACACTTTTAATACGTTTCATAAGGAATATGATACAAAAAAGATAGTGGCCAGTCAGTGATTAGTGGTTAGTGGAGGATACATACTATCCGCTAGTCGCTGTTCACTATAATTCCAGTTCCATCGCCTCTCCGGCCCTGTTTTTTAAAATGCGCTCCTCGCCATCCCCGCGCCTTACCGCCACCCTGGAACCGTCAGCCATCACCCGTACCGCAAATTCAGGAACTTCCAGGCTCCAGTCCAGCCCTTCCTCCGGATCACGCCCTGTATATCCCGCCGTCTCCGGGACAGCGTCCTGACCGGAGCCCCAGTCGGGCCGTATCTCCAGTCCTTTGAAAAGTATCCGGTCTTGCGGCCATACCCGCTCTATCCGCGTTCCGGCTCCGGCAAGCGCGCTCATTATCTCACTCAATTCTTCCGGCAGAGCGCCGTACGGCAGCGCGACCTTTTTTATTTTCATCTGCCCAGCCAGTTCCCCTAAACCGCCCCAATCCCGCCGCGCCAGCGTGGAGATGAACACGCCTTCCACTGAACGAAAGCCATAGTGCAAAACGCAATTTGACAGTTTGCGCCCGTTGATACCGGGATTAAAGAGAAAAAGCCCGTCGCCGCCATGCCTGACCGCCACCGAGCGCGTATCAGAATCCGAGAACACGGACACTAAACTTTTCACCGGTAAAAAACCAGCCGCTAAAATTGTAAAGAGCGGAACCGCGGCAAGCATGTACAAGCGGCGTTTTCCGAAACCGATTAACGGAGCATGCAGAAGAATAAACACAAAAACAAAAAAAGCCGCCAGGGTGATAGCTGAAGGCGGACTTACCAAAACATAAGAATACCTGAAAGCGGCGAACGCTTTCACCAGCCAGATGAACGCCCCCGCTCCGTAACCGGTCAAAGAACTCACGAAAGTGACCAGAATTCCGGACCAGGAAGAAATCAGCGTCACAAACCCCAGCCCCATAATTATTCCGGAAGCCGGCACCAGCAGAACATTGGACACTATGGAAATAAGAGATATCTTATGAAAATAAAGCGCCATTAAAGGGTAAAGGCCCACCTGGGCGAAAAAGCTCACCATCAGCACGCGGGAAAGAGAACGCAACGGCCCTTTCAGCCTTATCAAGCCGTCCCAAAGCGTCATTCCGGCCGTAATGCCGTAAGAAGCTATAAAAGACATCCGGAAACCGGCGTCAAAAAGGGCGGAGGGATCTGTCAGCAGTATAGCCAGGCAGGCGATAATCAAGCCCTGGAAGATTCCGGAATCCCTGTCGAGCAGGTATCCGCCCAGCGCGGCCAGGAACATGATATATCCTCTGACCAGCGGCGCTTCAAGCCCCGCCGCCAACACGTAAAAACCGGCGCACAAGAGCGCCAGCAGCCCTGAATATTTTTTTCTTATTTTAAGATGCGAACACAGGAAATAAACCACGAAGGTGACAAACCCCACATTAGAGCCGGAAGCCACCAACAGGTGCATGGCTCCGGAATCCTGAAACGCAGTTTTAAGCTCATCGGAAACGTTTTTTTTCTCGCCCAAAACTATGCCGGCCATGACCGAGGCACGGTCTGCCGTAAAATTTTCATCAAATATTTTAAGGGCATTCGCCCGGAACGCCGCCGCGCGCCTGATAATAAACGGAGCTTTTTGAAGTATCTCAAGCCGGTCCACTCTGGCCTCAGCGATTATGCCCCGCTCGGCGAGGTAACCACGCCAATCCAGGTTCCCGGGAATAGCGAAATTGAACGGCGCGGCCAGCCCGGCGGTAAAAACCACTTTATCATCGTATGAGGCCCCCCCCATGTCGCGCGCGTACACCATAAAACTAATGTCCGCGGCTTCCCCATCTAAGGCTGAGGCTTCCAGGATAAAGCGCCAGGAACCCCGGCTATGGGCAGGATATTGCGCTATGCGGCCCTCCACTCGCACGCCGTAAGCAGGCAAGGGTCCCGGGTCGCACGACGCACCCGCAGCGCCGTAAATCCTGAATGCCAGGATACCCGCTAACCAGCACATCAATAGCAGGAAAAGAGGCCGCTTATAATAGGAAAAGCGCATAACAGAGGGCAGGGTTTAGGGGTTTATACTTTCATCCGACCCTTCATGGCGTAGCCAAGGGTCACTTCATCCATGTAATCGATATCACCGCCCAGCGGCACTCCGCAGGCGATGCGCGTTATGCCCGGCACGTAATCCTTCAACAGCCGGGTGAGATAAATAGCCGTGGTCTCCCCCTCCGTATCCGGATTGGTGGCGATAATAATTTCGGTCACGGCGCCGGGCGCTTTACGCACCCGCTCAACCAGCTCATTAAGCCTGAGCCCTTCCTGACTGACACCATCCATCGGAGATATAACTCCGTGCAGAACATGATAGGCGCCGTTGAAGGTCTTGCTTTTTTCTATTGCCGCCACATCCTGCGGATGAGACACCACGCAGATCACAGAACGGTTCCGTGAGGGGTCAGAGCAGATCGGGCACAATTCCTCTTCGGTGTAATTGGAGCACTCGCGGCAGTAGCCGACCGAACTTTTAACGGCTCTCAGCGCCTCAACCAGTTCTTCTATCTGGACATCCGGCGTCTTTATCACATAAAGGGCAAAGCGTTCCGCCTGCTTGGGGCCCACTCCTGGAAACCGTCTGAAAAGGGTTGTTATTTTATCTAAGACTTTCATACGGCGGGAATTATTATTTGATCTTTTGTATCCTGGTTATGCGGCCGTGAAACACTTTGTTGAGGTGTTTCAGTTCAGGTTCGTCCTCAGCGGAGCTAGTGTCGACCGCCTCCTCCCGCTTCATATTTGCAGCCTGGCCCTGAACCGGGGGCCCGCCCTTTTTGTCCGGCAGATTTGATTCCAGCACGGCTAAAAGAGCGGCGCTGGACGCATCATCCGCGTCGCCGGCCTCAAGCACTTCCGGCGCTTCAAAAATTTGTTCAGCGTCATCTTCACGGACCGCCGCGACCGTCGCCGCCGCGCTATGCGTTACCATCAGGAGTATTTTGCGGCCGGCCACGCGCTCAAGATTCGCCTCAAGCTCCGCGCGGGCCTTTTCTATTATACCAGCTTCAAATTCATTGGAGGAAGAAAGCTTCCAGGCTCCATCATTATCAAAGACCACTCTGACGGAAAGCAGTGTATTGTAAAGTAATGGTCTATTGACGGAAATGGCGCCAAGGAGCCTTTTCCATAACGCGGAAGAAGAAAGTCCGGCGGGAAGCGGGTGCGCTTCCTGCGGGGATGGCGGTGATACGACAACGCGCGGGGAGGCCGGAGCGACAGCCGGCAGTTTAGCCGGAGGCGGCGTCAGAACTGATTTTTCATTTTTTTTTTGATCGCCGGATAAATTCTGCGCCGGCCCGGAGAAACCCGGGGCCGGGGCGCCGGAAGCTAACCGGCCCTCCAGGTTCTCAAGCCTTTTGACAAGCGCTTCAAGGTCCTGCGGAGTTTCTACCAGCGTAAAAAGCGCTATCTCCGAGGCCAGGGCCGGAGAATCTGAAAATTTAACCTCGTCAATAACGGCGTTAAGCTTTCTGGACAACCGGGCCAGCGTCATCGGGGAACAGTCTCTATCCAGCGCAGCGGACAGCGGCGTGGGGATATTGGAGAAACCCTGAATGTTAAGAAAAGTTTCGGACAGAGTGTTTCGCAAATCGCGCAATATGGTTATAGGGTCATAACCTTCCCGCGAGATTTTTTCAAAGCCCGCGTAAAGCGCCGCAGCGTCCCTTTTGATCAGGGCAAGCGCCACATCTTTTATCAGATCCGGACTCGCGTGTCCCAGAAGCTCATTTAAGACTTCAAGCTCCACCAGACCTTTGCCGAACGAAGCGGCCCGATCCAGCAGCGTGAGCGCATCGCGCATGGCTCCGCCGGCCGCTCCGGCGATAACAGCCAGCGCCTCATCGGAAACTTTAAGTTTCTCGCCAGTGACCACTTCACGCAGCCTCGCCACGATAAGATCCTCGGGGATGGGGCGGAAGCGAAAGCACTGCGAGCGGGAAAGTATCGTGACCGGCACCTTGGTCTGTTCGGTCGTGGCCATAATAAACACGACATGCGCCGGCGGCTCCTCTATGGTTTTCAGGAGCGCGTTAAAAGACTGCTTGGACAGCATATGCACTTCGTCCAGGATATAGATCTTATACTTGTCCCGGGACGGAGCAAGACCCACATTCTCGATGATGACGCTGCGCACATTATCAACGTCGGTGTGGCTGGCTGCGTCTATCTCGATGACATCCAGAGATTTACTCTCGGCTATCTCTAAGCAGGAGGCGCACTTATCGCAGGGTTTACCATCTTTGGCGTCCCGGCAGTTCAGTGTTTTGGCAAGGATACGGGCGATAGTGGTCTTGCCGCAGCCGCGCGGCCCGTAAAAAACATAGGCGTGCGCCAGACGGCCCAGCTTTATGGAGTTAGCCAGCGTTGTTTTAATTGTTTCCTGCCCCATCACCATATCAAGGTTTTTGGGCCGGTACTTGGTGGCAAGATTTTCGTAAGGCATAAAAGATAGGGTTCAGGGTATAGGGTAGCGGGTATAGGGTAGAGGATGAAGAACTCCGCACCCTATACCCTAAACCCTGTCCCCTAGACCCTTGCTTATTAAAACTTTATCCCAGCGCCCAGAGTTATGAAGTTGTCTTTAGTGGAGCCGCTGTCGAAGATCTGATAACCGACATTCGCCGTCACCATGCTGAGATCTATATAGGCGCCTAACAGGTAGGCGGAGCTGTCATCTACGCCGCCCTTATACTTGGTGCCGGTGTATGAAACGAAAGGAGTTAACAAGGGATACCCGGGCAGATCCAGCTTAATATTAACGCTGGATTTAGGATAGGCCACCAGAACGAAGTTATGACCGGGCACAAAACCCTGCGTTAATATCGCGTCTTCATCCCCATACTTGTAGCCGGTATAAGAGGCGGAAAGGTTCACCATAAGTATTTTCGCCCCGGCAAACAACGAGCCCTCGGTCTGATCGGTGTCTTTATCCGTAGTACCGATCGTCTGCGTGTGCATGGTGTGCTTAAGACCCGCGCCGATATCAATGCGGGTTACGCCGGTGCCTCCGCGCGCGCTCCCGCGGGAACCGGGACCTGCCAGACGGGAATGGCCGCCTTCACCGGGGGTAAGCGAGAACGTTATGTCGCCACCCACGAACTTATTGGAATACTTGTTAACCTCGGGTGTGGTTCCGGCAAAGCCGGCCACAGTATATTTTTCCGCTTCCCAGGCGCCGCGCAAAGCGTAGGTGCGGTAAGTTTTGTCCAGCGCATCAGAGGTGTAGCTGGCCAGCGAAGGTTCTATTGCCAGGTTGCCTGAACCTATTACCAGGTTCAACTTCGTGCCGCTGTAGCCGTGCGGACCGCTTGTTCCGGTTACCCCGCCGTCAAAATAAGCCGCCGCGTTAAGGCCTGAAACCGCACAGACAACCGCCGCCAATATAATTTTTTTCATCATTCCCTCCGTTTATCGTGACTGTTTGTCTTGTCTTCAACTAAATGGATCCCCGCTTACAAATTGCGGGGATGACAGATTTTATCCGACTTTCGCCAGTTCCTTGTTCAGGAAATCCGAGTAGCATTTCGCTTTGCGGCTCTTCCAGGCGCCCTTGTGGTAGCCGTAACCGGCGATAAGCGGCATGGCCAGGGTTGCCTCGGAGAAAACCATCTGCTCGTGGGTGGTTTCAACCTTGCCCCAGGAGCTGGCTTCCTTCAGCGTGGAGCTGGATAAGGCACCGTCGCGCACATCAGCCACGGTCACCTGCACTGCGTATTTATGCATGGGGCATTCTTCGCCCAGGATGTCAGCGGCCACAACGGTATCCTGGGTGAAATTCTTGGGCACGCCGCCGCCGATCATGAATATACCGGTATCTTTGGCCTCCATCTTCACCTTGGTCAGTTCAAGAAAGTCCTTAACGGAGTCCATAGACATGTGCTTTTCGGGGTTGTGCCACTGGTGCTCAACCATGCCGAAGCCGGCGGAACAGTCGGAGAAGGCGGGTACGAAGATGGGCACGCGCTTCTCGTAGGCCGCGAGCACCACGGAATCCTTATTCTTGCCGTGCTTCGCCAGATATTTTCCCATTTCTTCAATAAATTCTCTGGAGGAGTATGGACGGGGGTCGAGAGAATCGGCTATCTTCCTGGTCGTCTCGTCGCAGATGCGCAGCTCGTCCTCGTCAATAAAGGTGTCATATATGCGGTCTATGTGCAGATCCCGCAGATTGTTGTCGTCTATACCGTAGGGTGTGCCTTTGTAATGTTTAAAGCCGAGGCCCTCAAAAAAATCCTGATCCACTATAATGGCGCCGGTGGAAACGATGGCGTCCACCATGTTGTTGCGGATCATATCCACTACCACTTTCTTAAGACCGGCCGAGAAAAGAGAGCCGGACATAGTGAGTATGACAGAGCAGCTCTTATCGGCGAGCATCATATTGTAGATCCGGGCGGCGCGGGCCAGATCCCTGGCCGAAAACGCCATATCGTCCATGGCGTCCACCATGGGGACCACATTATGTTTGGTGATCTCAAAATGCTTCACCGTGTCTTTAAGATAATCGGATTTTTTTAATTTCGGCATTTTCTCTCCTGAATTATTATTGTTCGGCATTGACCAGGAATTGCGCTTTGCTTCACGCATTCCAATGTTCACTTGCCGGCCCGGCTTGATTCATACGCGCTGCAAAACTCTCTTTAAATTAATTATACGATTTTACGACTCGCGAATAAATAGTAAAAAAACAGCCGCTGAATTTTCAGCGGCTGCAGGATTTCGCGGCCGGTCTCACCGGATGAACAGTTAAGACCTGACCGCTTTACGGGACTTCTGGATATCGGAACTGGCAGCCCGGGTCGGTCCAGCCACAGAATTCGCAGGATTTCCGACCAAAACAGCCACGTCCGGAGGCAGTTCATGGTTGGCGCGCAACAGGCAGGCCGCAATATTGTCCTGCGGAGGGTCCATGGACTCCGATTGATCCTCAATAATGTCGCTATCAAGCTTTAACTTGGGACTGGCGGAAGCCCAAGCGGCAGCCTCTGCCTCAACGGCGTTTTTATCGTTAAGAGCATTATCAGCGACGCCCTCCGCGCCGCGCAGTTTCATAAGGGCGTCCACCACGCTCTTCCCCGCTTCAGGCGCGGCAGTCCCTCTACAGGCGGATAAAACCATGCCGGAAAGTTCGGAGAATTGCTTGCAGACTGCGTCCTTTTTCTGGTCGGCTTCTTCCGGGTTTATAGCTTTAGCCTCTCCGGAAATTTTCTTAACTTCCTCTGAAATTTCCTGTGCCCTGTCCCGTAAAGCACCGATTTTTTCACGCAGAACAGCTCCCTGCTGGGCGTATAACTTTTGAGCCCTTTCATTAAAGACACTGTGTTTTTTAGCGGAGACCAGCCACACATTTTTAGTATTTTCCGCGCGCTTCAAATGCCTATCAAGCTCTTCGCCAAACCCGGCGCCTTCGGTTTCAACAAGGTCAGCCTTTTGCGCGCTGCCCCCTGTCAAGGCCTCTCCTTTCTTCTTTGACAAATTCCCGGGATTAGCGATTTCAGCTCTCATCTCGCTTATAAAGCTGTCCGTCTCGCTTTCAGCTGCAGCGATCTGGCTCGCAGACTTTTGACTTTCACTCCCTAGTTTTGAGATATCTCCGGAAGCCAGCCGGCTAACACCCTGAAGGGAAGCGTCGAGCGTCTTAACAAGGTCGGGTATCGCTGTTTCCAAAGTCTCAGAGATGCCTTTGTTGTAGGCAAGCAGGTCTCTTGCAGGAACGCTGTCGCCTTTCTTCCCCGCCTCCTGCACGCGCTGCAGAACTGTCACCATTTTAGCGTCAAAAGATTCTACAGCCGTTACTTTTTTGGCGGCAGAAACCGGTTTAGAGCCTATACCGGCCGCGGAACCCGGCTTAGCGGCGCTTGGGGATGAACTTGGCTTAGCGCCCGGCGCTGCACTTGCGGACGCAGAGTTGGACCCGCTGTTGGCCGGGCTGCCTATGGTAGGCTGCACAGTATTAAAGCCGCAGGCGCAGCTCCTTCCGGGAGGAAGCTGTGTATTTGTGGACTTTTCGCCCTTATCCTTAAGGAAAGGGTCACCTATCGCACCATAGGTCCTACAATCAGAGGGATCGGTAGAGGCCAAATTATTAGCGGGGGACCAGCAGAACCTTTCCGCCGCCGGGGCGGAGTTCATGCCGAAGAGGCTCTCCGTAGCGCCTTTCACAGCCTCGGTAAGCACGCCGTTAAATCCGGCAAGCATGGCCTCGATGATCTTCTTGGGTATCTCGTATTTTTTATAGAATTCCCATTCCTGCGCCTTCAAAGCCGCATTTTTGGCAAGCAGTTCCGCAAGAGTTTCCTTATCACTGGCGCTCTTGCTGTCGCGGATACTTGTGCCGGTAGCGGCGCGGTACTTTTCACCTTCCGAACCGCCGCCCGAACCCCCCAGCCCCTTTCCTAGATCTACTGAATCCGCGGCCGCCTTATCCAGTGAACTGATAGAACTTCCGCCGTTAAAGTTTCCGGCCGCTTTATCGGCCTGACCGCGCAGTTTTTCAAAAGCGCCCTTGCTGGCACTGTTCAGCGACGCGGATACTCCTTTATAACCAGCTGTGGCCACAGGCCCGACCATGGAGCGCGAGGCCGCCTTACCGGACGCGCCTCTGGCGCTATCAAGTATCTTGCCGCCACTTAAAGAGCCGCTGGTCCTTGAACCTTCTCCGCCAAAAGATCCAAGAGCTCTGAGCGAACTCTGCATCTTGGGTATTACGGTGGGCACGCCGGCCGATCTGGATGCCTGGTTAAAAGCCGCTCGGGCTGAATCTTTCATCGAATCCCTGTAATCCGTCTTGGGCGGCAAGCTGGTCTGCGCCGCGGCGATAGGCTGTGACGAGGGCGCGCCGAGAATCAGTGAGGCGGGGTCCCTGGCGCTTAAAGGCGTAATAACCTCGCCGGAACCGTCGGGCGAACCCTGACTTAAAGCGTTAATGCCGGGCTCATAAAGCGCGCCAGAACCGCCTTCGGAGCGAACGCCGAAACCGGGTGCCAGCTGGTCGGGCCCTACAGGTTTGGACATCATGTATTCGGCCACGGGCGCCATAACCAGCACCCCAAGCCCCACCGTGACAAAGGCGAGATCTTTTTTAGAAAGATTTTTAAGCTTATCCATGATGCTGCCGGCCGCCTTGGAGAAGGCGGGAGACTTACCGAAAGAGGAAATCTTGTTAAAAGCGGCCCCGGGGTTACCTATGACAGGCCTTCCTTCGTCGCGCTTTTTATCTTCGTTCTCGTATTTCATAAACGCCTCCCGGACGCTTTAATAACTTTAAATCTGCCTTATAGTTTACCTAATATACCCGTCTGCTCCAAGTGTCAATTGACCCACCAGCTTATAGGCCCAATGGCCCCGCGCGAACATTTAAAACGAAATATCACCGCAGAAGCATTAACATTCTTATGATTATGTTCGGCTTATCGCATTTGCTGATAATCCTGCCGCCGTTTTTATCATTCTTAAAGTACACTCCGCAGTCCATGGGTGCCTCGCTGATCTGGCACGCGCGCGCTAAAATGGACTGATTATAGTTAAAATCTTTGCACAACTCTCCCTGCCGCGCGACGCGCGCGTTCCACGGATCGATGTCACCATAGCACATCGGCGGATCACCGGCCTGCGCCAGGCTGTCCATTTCTTTGGCGTCCGCGGATATTTTCTCGCCCTGCACTGATCGGGCTCTCGCGCAGTCCCCTGCCAGCTGCTGCCCGGCCAGATCATCGTCCAGAGTTTTCACAAAACCCTCCGCAGGCACAGACGAAACAGCGTCGGTCCTCATGCCGCCGAGTTTTACATAATTTCCGTCATAGGCAGCGCCGGTATAAGAGGCCTTTCGCTCGTAAGCGGAATTCCCGGATCTGACAGCAAAATCGCCCGCGGAAAAAGTTTCCGCCAGCTGTGACATGGGCCTCTTGCCGCCAAAGCTGTTCTCTCCCGCTGCACTTTTACGCCTGACATCCTTCCAGGAGAAACCAGACACGCGGCCCTGCATTTTGACCGGCACTTTCTCCGCGCGGCCCGGCACCGGAATGCTGCCGCCGGCCTGATTTATTGCGTCGGCGTATATACCCGCCTTACGGTCCCCTATGCTGGCGGGGTTGGAAACAAGGCTTCTGTTGACGTAAGGTCCCAAGCCGGCACGCGGATCACCATCCGGCTCTCCTTTGAGGTCAACTGCACCGGTGCCATCTTCGGAAGCGGCATATTTTTTGCCTGCCTTCCCGACTTCGCTATTGTAAATATCGGCGGCACCCTTTATCATTGTAAGGGTAGAAACGTCGCTGCAACCGGACCCACAAGGAGGCGCCGGCTTTAGCGCGCCCGTCAATTTATTCCGATAAGAGTCCCGCGCGCTGTCCGCTTCGGCTTTATCTATTACGCTTTTAACAAATTCCCTGGAATCTCCAGCATTAGCGGCGGAAACAAAGCGCCCCAGACCAACAGCCCGTAACGCGGCGGCTACAGGCGGCGTCTCCGTTATCTTCCCGAAAATGTCGCTGGAGAAAACAACCGGTATTGAAGCGGCGGCCACTAACAGAAGTATGGTCACATATTTGATCCGGCCCCGGAAAAAAGGCGTGAGCGCGGACAGCAGGGATTTTTTTTTGTATTCTTTTACAAATCCTTTTACCATACAAACTCCCTGGAAAATCTGCCCGGGGTAATCCGCGCGGGCGCTGCGGCGACATATCCTGTTCTTTGGAGGAATGCTCTGTGCCCCAAATGGCTGGGTTGCGCAGGTTCCGAGATCTTTAACGCTGACTATGCCACGATATCAGGGTTGGTTCTATGCCATTGCACGCAGTCCGCCTTAAAAGAACGGCATCCGCGTCCTCAACTTCTCATTCCCCCCCTCTGATTTTGTACAACCTGACACACCTGCGTATACTGCGAAGCAGGCGCCCTCGAGGTAGAGGAACCGGTACTACCGCCAGCCATACCGCCCAGCATACCCAAGATACCGGCAATGGCAGCCATCCAGATAGGCTTCACCGGACCGATGCTTATGCCCGTCATAGCCTGAATAGCGGCGGTCGTGGCGACTCCTCCGCCGATTGTGTAAATAGTGCCCAGCATCTTCTGCCCGTATGTGGATATCAGCTTGACACCGATAGCCGTCGCCATTGCCGCGACCGCCAGGGCGATGGTACAGATCATTATGCCGATAGCATAAACTATCGCACCTATAGCCGCGGTGTATGGGTTACCCATCAAGGCCCTGCCAAGATTTACGACCCAGGCGCCGATAATAGACAGCACTGACGAAAGCAGTATAAGCATCATCGCCCTTTCCGGCAATCCCTTCCAGGGGCTGACATCGGACCCTTTACCGGGTGTGGATGCAGTCGTTTCATCTGCGGCTTCAGTGCTGCCGGAAGTATTATCAAGAGAAGGTGAAGTGACGATTCCGGATCCGTCCGTGCCACTGGTTCCCGTGCCGCCAGTGCCGCTGGTTGTGCCGGTGCCGCCGGTTCCCGTAGTGACGGCGTCGGTAGTGGTACCCTCCCACGCCTTATCCTGAGTTGAGCGCTGCTGATCCGCGCTGCTGCTGCCTATAGTGCTCTGCTGCGCAGACTTTACGCCTTTCGCCTGGGCGAACGCGCCCTTACCGACGCGATTCATCGTTTTTCCGCCTTTGGTGTTTGAGAACACCGGCCGCGCGGAACCTTTACTGGCCAGAAGTTTCTTTCTCTGATCAAACTTGGGAGTGGTAAGGAAACCTGCGCCCAGACTGCTGAGTCCGTCGGACTGGGCTCCGACAGCACCGGTATTGAACTTATTACTGAATCCCCCCATATTGCTGAATTGGCCGCCGGCGCTGCCCAGCGAAGTGGAAAGTCCGCCGGCGCTGAAACTCCCGGCAAGCTTGCCCATCATCTGCTGCTCCATGTTGCCCACATTATCCTTATCCTTTTCGGAGGCCTGAGCGTCGGCTCCCTCGCCGGCCTTATCTTCCGGAACGGACTGATCCTTAGACGCGTCGCCGTTCTCATCTGCGGCGGCGGCCGCGGCGTTCTCATCCATACTGAGGGCGCCGCTGTTGGTTTCCCTGAACATATCCAGCGAGGAACCGGGATTCTTCGTCCCGCGCAAAATAGCGGGGACATAATTTTCCTGGGTTTTGCCGGAACTGAATGAACTGGTTCCTGCTTTAGGATTGGAAGGGGCCTTCATGTAAAGTGTCATACCGATAGCGCTGCCTACAACAACCGCCGTAACGATAAGCCCTATCTTGCCGGCCAACAGGCCGCCGATGCCACCCAGACCGCTGAGACCTCCTCCAGCCGAGCCGGAGGCAGCGCCGAACTTCGCCGCGCCCAAAGCGCCCTGCCCAAATTTGGCTGCGCCGGGAAGAACCTCGCCGCCCATGGCCCCCCTACCGCCAATACCCAAATGGGAACGGATCCAGGGAATAAAGCCCTTCTTCTTATCCTTCTTCTCTTTAAAATTAATTTCAGGTAAATCGCTCATATAACCTCCCGATTTATACGGGCTAGGAACCGCCCGCATCTACTACACTAGGCAACTGTCAGTGGGACCCATTGATGAGTGTTCCGGTCCCGCCGCTTGCGCCTGCAGGCGCGGTTGCCGCCCCGCTTGCGACAGCGCCGGTCGTGGTCTCAGATACGATCTTTTGGGCATCCGCGATGCCTTCCTGCGCCCCGCTCACAGCTTCGTAAGCTTTATATATAAGCATGCCGCCCGCGGCCATGTACATGATACCGGTCCACTTTTGTTCGTAGTCGCCCATTAACTTCAAGCCGGCATAAACTACAACCGCCGCGGCGGCCATAGCCGCGTAAGCGGCGTATATGGCGTAATTATACATCTGGATGGCGGCTGCAAATATCGGAGCGGCGGCGGCTGGCCCCGTAACGGGCACGGCAGCGGCAGCTTTAGCCTTTAGAAACAGGGCTTTCGCCTTTTTGGCGCATGAGTTAGCTATGAATATGAATAGCGCGGATGCTATCATGCCGTACAGCGCCAGGTCCGTATATTTGTCCCAGGGCGACACATCCTCTGCCGCAGGCGTTGCTTCAGCGGGTGTTGAGTCATTACTACTGAGGCTGGGATCACTATTCTTTAGGGTGCTGCCATCGGTTACGCCTGACCCGCCCAATCCGGCCCCGCCGCCGGCCGTACCTACGTCGCCCGCGCCGCCGGTTTCTCCGGAAAAAGCTTCAGTGGCGCTGGTCTTGCTATCAGCCGCGGTGGATGAACCCGCGGCCCTCACACCCTGGGCTTTGGCGTACTTAGCCTGTCCGAAAGCTCCCCGCTTTTTAAAACTGGAAGCCCGCTTGGACGCGCTCTTTATCGGGGAAGCCTTGGCGCTTTTTATGGCTGAACTGCTGCCCTGCCCCGCCGGAGCCTTATAGATAGGAGCGAACTTACTGTTCACTCCGCCGAACATCCCGCTGCCGCCCGCCAGTGTTGAACCTCCGCCCTTAGAGCTGCCGAAGCCCTGGACAGCCTGAAGCTTGGGGATGCCGCCGGTCGGAATGGTTGCAGCTGAATCGGCCGAGGCGTTCTCGATAGTCGCCTTATCTTCGGCAGCCGCGTCCTCGGCGGAAGCGTCCTTCTTTTCAGCGTTCTCCCCGTCTTCGCCGAGACCAAGTCCGTCTTTTTTGGCCTGATCCCGGAACATATCAAAGCCGGAAGCCGAGGCATCCGCCAGTTGTTTGGCGCGTTCCCGGGCAGCGTTCTGGGCCTGCTCGTCGTAGTAGGTATCCTGGAAGAGGTTTGGCGTGTAAACGGATTTGGAGGACGGGCCCAGGAAATTATAGAGCACGCCTATCCCGGCCGCTATCGTGGCGACGCTCAGGATTATACCCATGATGCCGGCCTTTGTGGAGAAAAGCCCGGCAAGCCCGGCGGGAGAACCGAACAGGGACGCGAACCAGGAACCGAACCCTGAACCGGACGAACCCAACCGCGCGCCTGCTGAGCCGAAGCCCGCGGCACCGCCAGCGCCGGACGACCCGCCTCTGAAAAGGCTTGAAAGGTACGCCCAGAAACCGACTTTCTTTTCTTTCTTTTGGGACTCGTTAGATTCGTTCATATAGCCTCCGGGTATCATTGAGCCATTGTAGGTGTCGTGCCTGTTGCCCCCATCTCTCCCGCCCCTGCCGAGAACATGCTGCTGAACATCGGGCCCAGCAAGCTGCTTATTATCATCTGTATCAGCATCTTCTTTATCTCTTCGTCGGCTGAATCTTCCTTAACGGGCTTAGGCTCCGGCAGCGTTACTTTTTTTTTGCTGAGCTGGGGGTCGTTGGTTTTCAGATCCTGCGCCGCTGCGCCTAAAGCGAGTCCGGATTCGGCCGCGTCCTGCTCCAGGTCCGTATTGAGGTCGGAATTATCGGCACTGGCGGTTTTTCCGAAAGCGGAAGTCGCGCCGCTGGCAGCCGCGCCCGGATTGGCGGACCTGGCCGCCTGCGCGCTCTTCGCCTCGGTTTTCATAAGCATTGCCACCAGTGAGTTGCGCTTATCCGACGCTGTCATATTTTTAAAATTCTGGTCGGAAACTGGCGCTAATTCAGACTTGCCGGCCCCACTGCCGAAGAATTTATTATACGCGCCGCCCGCTGTCATGGAATTGGAGTTGCCGGATGTCATGGACGGCATATAGTTTAGTTTGCCCTTTGAACCTGAGGCCGAAGATCCCGCTGCTCCGCCGGAAGCCGGCGCGCCAGGAAGCGGGACCGAAGACTTGCCGGAATCTGACGCGGAGGCCTCCCCTTCAGCCGTTTCATCCGATGGGCCTGACTGGAAAAGGGAAGAAGCGATGTTTTCTCCGGAAGTGGCAGGATTATTCAACATCTCTCCGCTGAGAGCGTAGCCGGGTGCTCCGCCCTCCTGGGGGATGTCATTGCCCAGAGAACTGACGTCAGCGGTCCTTGTTTTGAAGAAATTTCCGGTGGCGACTGAGGCGTCCATAGAGGAGCCCTGCATAAAGGGAGCCGAAATCCAGGCGCAGATTATTATAAGGGCGACTATCCCGCCTATAATGTACTGCTTGGCCTTGGATTTTTTACCCGTTACCTTCAGCATAACCGTTCCGCCTTTGACTATAAATAGACTTAAGACCTCCCCTGACACGATCTTGCAAAAAGTTCAGGGCAAAGCCAACATCTACATCGATGTTATAGCAGGAAATATTTGACTTGTCAAGGGACCAAAGGGGCTTGCGCGGATACCGCGCCAGTAGTATAATTCCCCAAGCGATCCCTGACCTTATGGCTGACGAACAAAAAATAGACCTATTACTAATAGACGATGAGGACGACCCATTCCGCGGGAAAGGCCCGGCAGGAACAGCTGCCCCAGCAGACACAGGGCGCATTATCAATATTGGTGTCCGCGCCGCGCGCTGGGCTTTTGAACCGCCGAAACTGGCCGTGCCGCTGCTTTCCGCCCAGGCGAAGGCCGCCGGGCACAGAGTAGCCTCCATATACCGGCCTCTTCTTCCCTGGAAAAGAAAAGCATTCCGCCGGCTGCTTGAGCGCCATCCAATCGCTGCCGGCATCACCACCGTGGCCATGTTTGAAACCGGCCTCATATCGCGCATCACTGCTGAAATACGCAAAATCAGCCCCCAAACCACTATTATACTCGGCGGACATGGGGCGGAAAATTCGCGGGATATACGCGCGCTGGGAGACCTCAGCATAACCCGGCACGGCGAAGGCATCCTGTCAGAAGTTATCACGGCGCTTAAAAACGGAATCCCGCCGGACCGGATGCCGGGAGTTGCCGCAGACGCGGACGGTTCGCTTTTCATACAGGGTAGCCTGCGCTACGAAGGCATTCAGCATGTGCTGCGCCCGGACTGGAGCGCCGCCAGCTCAGCCTGCCGGCGCTACCCGATAGAGGCCTCACGGGGCTGCACCTTCAACTGTTCCTACTGCGGTTTTCCGGGCAAGACGGAACAGGTGTTCCGGCCGGCAGCTGAAGTTGTCGGGGAAATGCTTTACGCGCGCGAACTGCGCGGTATAAGGCATTTTGACTTCGTTGATTCCTCACTGACCTCAGACCCGGAATTCATGTTTAAATTCTGTTCTTCCCTGCGCAAATCCGGCCTGCGGGTGGACTGGAGATGTTTTGCCAGACCCGACGCTTTTGACCGCGCCCCCGAGCTTGCGGCGGAGATGGCCGCGGCCGGCTGCAGCAGAGTTTTTATGGGGATTGAATCAATACACGATCATATACTTTCCGGCATGCGGCGCGGCATGAATCGCGAGACGGTGGAGCGCGGCCTTGAAAAGGTTTTCAAGTCAGGGATAAAAATACACGGAAACTTTATAATAGGCTTCCCGGGGGAAACGGAAGCGACAGTAAAGGAAACAGCGGAGTTTATAAGCCGAAGACCTTTTTCTACGGTCTATCTCTGCACCTTCGGTATGTCACCGGAGATGTTAGAACTGGCTGCTAAGGAGCCGGGGCGCTACGCCCATCTTTCAGGCAAGCCGGCGAAGGGCTGGCGTCACGACGGCATGGATTACCTCACCGCCTATGATCTGACGCTCTGGGCCGCGCGAAAGATCAATCTGTCGAAGCTGTGGCCGACAGCTTTCTCCCCCGGCAGCAATAACCCGAATCATCCACCGTACTAAGTTGAAAAGTTGCAGCTGCAACTTGCTACCCGCGGGCGGCCGCAAAAGCGGAGCTTTCAGCGCCAGCTTATGGGGGTTTTCACGCATACATCGCATATGGAGGAATTTATACCGGGTATCTCCCTTATCGAATGATCAAAAAATGAGCCCATAAGATTCTTCTCTTCATACACGCCGCAGCATCTGCACAAGCGCCCGTCAAAATCTATAGTCACCAGGTAACGTTTGATCATGCAATCACCCGGTGTTTTGAGCGTACGCGCGATTTTTTTCTCCTTTTCCAGATCGATGAACCGTCTATAAAATTCCGAGAAACGCTCTTTTTCCTTCTGAAAAGAGGCGCTCCCCTCGACGCAGGAGACTGAGCAGCGGGCAAGATTAAATTCAATGCCGTTCTTCCGGCAGAAATCTTTCGCGAGGACGGCTTCCGTCTTGTTGTACACATAATCATGAAATTTGACGGCTATCGCCATCGCTCCGCGCAAATGCTTTTTGGCAGAAACAAGCCCGGCGATATTTTTCAACACCTTATTTATGTCGCCGCCGACATGGTTCCTTGTGTATACTTCCTGCGACATGCCTGACAGAGAGACCTCCAGTCTGTCCAAGCCGGAACTCACAACCGCGGAAGGGTCGATCAGGCAGTTCAAATTACTGAAAGCGATGATCTTTGCGCCGGAAAGCCTGGATTTGGCGTATCTCACCATTTCAGGGAACAATGGGTTAAGAAAGGGCTCGCCCCAGTTAGCAAGCCATAACTCGCGGACTCTTACATTTTCAGACCCGAACTTGTCGATGATCTTTTTAAAAAGATCCATATCCATCACGCCCCGCCTTCCGTTAACGAGGCCATGGACGCCTCCTCTCGGGCACATGACGCATTTAAGGTTGCAGTCCGCGGATATTTCAACGCAGACGGTGGCGCCTACCGGGAAAAAACAGTCAAAATAATATTTCATCGCCCGCTTCAACCAGCCCTTGCCTGAGAAGTACGGGCGGGATTTTAGAATATTCATATTGGTCGATTTTTTAACAACGGCTCAAGGCCGACATTACCGAGTCTTCTGCCAATAAACACCCACCCAATCAATTGGAATTATTTCCTCCATTATTGAACGCTCTTTTCTGAAATCATGAACAGCCGCTTTGCAAGATTCAACAGCTCCGTAATCATCAACGATCAAAAAACCTCCGACCGAAAGCTTGTGATACAAACTTTTCAAGGCTTCCATCGTCGATTCATACAGATCGCCGTCAAGACGCAGCACCGCAAGCTTTTCTATCGGAGCATCCGGCAAGGTGTCTTTAAACCAGCCCTTTAAAAAATAAACCTGTTCGTCTAAGAGCCCGTATTTTTTAAAGTTTTGTTTGACCCGCTCCAGAGAAACCGCCAGCTTTTTATACTTATAGAGATCGACCCCTTTATCCTGCGGATATCTGACTTCATCCGGTCTGGGCAAACCCGCGAACGAATCAGCGACAAAGACTTTTCTATCAGTCACGGCATAAGCTTTTAAAATCGCGCGCATGAAAATCGTCGCACCGCCGCGCCAAACTCCGGTTTCTATCAAATCACCCGGCACATTGTTTTTGATAATCTGCTCAACGCAATATTGAATATTATCCAGGCGCTTAAGCCCTATCATGGTATGCGCGACAGGCGGCCAATCTTTCCCCGACATCCTCCTGTCTTCGCCTTGATCCCGGCTATTTATAATCTCAGGATTATGTTTACGAAGCAACAGTTCAGCAAAGAATCTGTGTATTTTTTTATTCCAGGGCGCAGAACTCGTGCATTCATGATCGTAATAAATCGTATTGGTGAGGCAGCGCTTCATCAGATCCAGGTACAACCCGCTGCAATTTTCATTATTTACCGGCATCTGAATCCTCCCGCAATTTTATTAAAATCCGCGCGCGGCGGCGCCGGCGGCGTCCTGCGGTATGCCAACGGCGCTCCAGCCGTATTTGCGCACCAGACGGCACAATCCCCCGAGTATGCGAAAGAAAGTGCGGATCGGCATCGCGCGCCCCGTCTGAGAGCCGGAGTTGGGGCCCGCCGGCTGCATGCTTCTGCTCAGCCCGCCGTGAAAAACAAAAGCGTCTGGCACAGCCGCCAGCTTCCACCCGGCTTTTCTAGCTCTTATAGCGTAATCCACTTCTTCCATATAGCCGAAGCCGAACCCCTCGTCAAACGGGCCCAGTTCCTCATAAACTTCACGCTTAAACAACATGCAGAAACCCAAAAGCCAGCCTGCCTCAAAATAGGGACTTCTTCGGCCGGACATGGCCAGGCCAAAAGCGTCAAAACGGCTCAGCTCCGCGTCCTCGAAAGATTCAAGCGGAGGAGGCAGTTTGGCAGCCTGCTGCAGCGCGGCATTGAAGCCTCCATTGCTCACCGGGCCGGCCAAGCCCAGCCTGGGGTCGGAGTCCAGCGCGGCCTCAAGCCTGGCCAGAGCTCCGGGTGTCAGCCTGGTGTCGCTGTTACACAACAGCAGGCGGGATCCGGTCGCCAGTGAAAGTCCTTTATTTACCGAGCGCAGATAGCCGATGTTTTTTATATTCCGGTGATAAATGACGTCAGCCCAACGGCCGGCCCCTTCGGCTGAAGCGGCCGTCTCAGCCTCCAGTGGCGAAGCGTCGTCAACGATTATCAGCTCCACCCTCCGCCCTGCGTTCAGCCGCAGACCGGAAAGGAAAAGCCGGTCCAGCATTTCAGCAAGGTAGCGGTTCCGGCTGTAGACCGGAACTATCACGCTCAGCGTACCACGATCATGCATATGATTTAAACCAGTTTTCCGATTCATAAAAATCATCAAAGCCCAGGCCCATAAATAAGGCCCCGCGTCAGATGGGCAGGCGCAGAACGCCGATGCCGTAGCTTATCTGAGAGGGGTCCTCTATATACTCCCTTCTGACCCCGGGAAGGGTTGTTTCCTTCCAGAAACGGCTTACGGCTACGCCGAACTCCTCCAAGCCTGGTTGTATGTCGTGAAAAGCTATTACGCCTCCGGGTCTTACAAAGCGGGAATACGTTTCAAAATCAGATTTTACCCCGGCAAAGGTATGATCACCGTCTATAAAAAGCAGATCAAGTTTACGCCCGCACAAAGCCTTTTCGAACAGCTCCGCGCAGAAGGGTGATTTTGAATCTCCATCTATAAGCCTCAGGTCCTGTCCCGGACCAGCCATGGCTTTAAGCAGCGGCAGTCGCCAGGATCCCCTGTTTATGAACGGCAAGGGTCCGCTGTGTATCGCTCCCGGAAGATCAAGGCTTATTATGAGGGCGTCCGGGGCCGCGGCGCGGCATAGCAGCATCAGCGTCCCCCCTTTTGCGCGCCCTATTTCAGCCACGACTGAAGGCGGGGCCGGGAAAGTTCCATTCAAAAAAGAAAGTATCTCCGCCCGGCGCTGCAGCATCCCAGTCAAAAATGAACCTGAGCCCAGGATAAAATCGGCGGCTTCCTCCAGGCCTGAGGAGGAGAGTTCTCTCAGCCTGAAAAGGCAATAAAAATATTTGGCCGGGAGCATGAGCAGCAGTGGGATTATGGCCGCGAGGCGCATCAAGCCGGGCGCGAGCGCCGCCGTCAGCGCGGCGCAGCCAAGCAGCAGAAACCGGAAAATGCAAAAAAGAAAGGAGAGTTTAAAAGGCTTCATTGTTCATCGCGGAAAATAATAACGACGCGGGATTATCGGGCCATTCCGTTTTTACTCCGGACATTTACCCGCTCAGGTCCCCGTCACTTCAGGCCGAGCAGGGCTTTATGCTTCTCCGCTATCAGCGCGGCCAGCTCGTCTATCTGCGCGAGGTCGGCCGCGGTGGGCAGGCCTTTAACCATGACCGGTTTTAAAACTTCCGCCTTCAGGTTGGGGATCATAGCGGCTATAGTTTCCAGCGCCTTACCGCCCCAACCGAAAGAACCGATGACCGATACGAATTTAGCTTTAGGCTTCAGCAGATTGGCCAGGTATGCCCCGTAAACGGCCTTGGGATGCGGCCCCATAAGCACTGTCGGAGTGCCTATAACGATGGTGGTCGCGTCCACCATGGCCATGGCCACGCGGCCCTCGTCTATCTGCTCCAAATTAAGCTTTTCCACGGCGATGCCGAATTCCTGCAGACGGCTGACCAGCCGATTGACCAGAATAAAAGTGCTGCCGTGCATGGAGACATAGGCCACCAGAACATTGTTTTCTGTAGGCCCGCCGGCCCAATTCTGATAGAGATTTTTCACAAAAGCCACATTTTTGTGCACGGGTCCGTGGCTGGGAGCGATCATAGCGAGGTCCAGATCCTTGATCTTTTCAAGGTTGCTGAGAATGCTGGTCCGAAACGGCATCATTATCTCCGCATAATAGCGTTTCATCGGATCGTGCACTATATTTTCTTCGGAGAAAACCGCGCCGGAGGCCAGATGGGAACCAAAAAAATCGCAGGAGAAAAGAATTCTGTCCTCTTTAAGCCAGGTGACCATCGTCTCGGGCCAGTGCACCCACGGCGTATAGATAAATTGCAGGGTCTTTCCGCCCAGGTCCAGCGTGCCGCCATCATTAACGTCGATAAACTTTTCAGCCGGAACATGCAGATGACTCATCAAAAATTCTTTGCATTTTGGGTTGGTCACCACTTTGGCCATGGGATACTTTTCCAGGACAAACGGGATGGAACCTGAATGGTCCTGCTCGGCATGGTTGGCTATCAGATAGTCCAGCGTCGCAACATCCTTTAGGAAATCGAACAGCACCTCACGCTTTTCCGGGTCCACGGAATCAATGAGGGCCGTCTTCGCCGTGCCTTTTACCAGATAGGAATTATAGCTTGTTCCCTCCGGAAGAGGTATGAGGGAGTCGAACAGCCTCCTGTTAAAATGATTGATCTGCAGGAAAAAAACATTGTCTGAAAGTTTTACCGGTTTCATTTATATCTCCTTGATTAAGTCACCCTACACCCTGAACCCTATACCCTGTTTTATCCCCCTGATATCGGCGGGAAAACGTGCAGGATATCTCCGGCGCGCACTTTTGCCTTACGGGTCTTTCTGTTATCCACTATATCTGAATTAAGCGTCAGCACAAAATGGTTCCTGACCGTCCCGTCTTTTTCAAACAATATCTCCGAAACATCCGTCTTGCAGGAAACGGCGAGTTTTAAAAGCAGATCATGCACCGTACGACCTTCCAGTTCAGCCTTGGAAATGCCCAGCCTTTTTCTCAAAGTCGTATAGATCATTACGGTAATTTTAGGCATATAATAGCGCGGCAGTGCGGCAGCAAGACAGTACGACAGGGCTGACCGAGGTATCCGGTATTCAGTAACCGGCCACTGATTACCGGCCACCGCAGACCGGGCAGTTCCGCCGTTTCTTCAGCCGTACGAAGTGGGTGGCTCCGACAGCGATATCGAATATAGTCAGGCGGCCGCTGTGAGACGGCAATCCACAGATCAGTTTTACAACTTCCGCGGCCTGCATTGCGCCCAGCACTCCGGGCACAGGGCCTGGCACAGAAGTAAATCCTTTTATCGGCGGAGGAGTTTGCGGAAAAGCACATCTCAGGCACGGTCCCCCGCGCGGATCCAGAACGGCCAGTTGGCCCTCAAAACCATAAACCGCGCCGTGTACAAGTATCCTGCGGGCCCGAAAACAGGCCTTATTCATCTCGAAACGGGCTTCAAAATTATCGGTGCAGTCAACTACCAGTTTGTATGTTTTTAAAATGGGAACGAGATTTTCCGAATCCATTTTCAGGCGGAAGGGTTCCAGACGGGAAGCAGGGTTAAGCTTCTTAAGGAATGCCGCAAGCAAAGCGACCTTGGCGCGGCCGACATCCCGTGTCCTGTAGAAAACCTGCCGATTAAGATTGGAAAGTTCAAGCAGCCCGGGATCCGCGAAACCGAGCCGACCTACTCCCGCCGCGGCCAGATAGGCGGCGACCACTGAGCCCAGACCGCCGGCACCGACCACCAGAACCGACGCGTTCTTTAATTTGGCTTGGCCGCGCAGCCCGATGCCGGGAACAGCCAACTGCCTTGAATAGCGCTCGCGCTCGGCTGGGGTAAGGCTCATGCGTGCGCCCCGAACTTGCTTTTTATCCCCGCGAAAAGTTCTTTGGCAAAATCCGAAAGGGTCCAGTCCCGCGCGCCCATGACAAGAACAACATCTCCGGGTGCGGCAAACTCAACAACCCTGGCGACAATATCGCGCCGCTGTTTAAAATAAAAAGCCGTTCCGCCGCGCGCGCTGATTTCATCCGTCAGGTCCTTAGAAGATATATCTTTTGCCACGGTGCCGCCGGCGTAATATATCTCCGGCATCATAAGAATATCCCCACCCTTCAGTTCCTTAGAAAAAGTATCAACAAGCTCACGCCTGAGATGGCGCGTGGGCGAGAAACCGTGCGGCTGATAGATCGCTATTACGCGCCGGTCGGAATCCTTGTGCAGCGCGCTAAGCACCGCTGAGATCTTGGCCGGATTATGGGCGTAGTCGTCCACCACAGTTACGCCGCCCGCTTCGCCGGCCAGCTCAAAGCGCCGCTGAACTCCGCGATATTTTTTCAGACTTTCGGCGCAAACATCAGGCCCGATCCCCATGTCCAGAGCGACGGCTATAGCCGCCAGGGCGTTCTCGATATTATAAAGCCCGGGAGACGGCAGCATAAAATTTACGCCGTTCAGTTTAAAGCTGGAATAAAACATCTCTAATCTTAAATTTTCAATTTTAAATCTCGGATCGCCCCTGCCGAAAAGCCCGGCACCGGTCCTGAAATCGGAGAGTTCCGGATCATCGGCGTTCACGTAAAGTTTTTTCACGTGCCCGGCGAACTGCCTGAAAATGGCTTTTATATCGGCCACGTCCTTGTGGTCCTTGCTGACATTGAGGATCAACCCGGTCATCGGATGGTATTTAACTATGGTGCCGTCGGATTCGTCAGCCTCTATCACTAGAATATCACCTTTGCCGCGCCAGGCGTTGCCGATAAGTCCCCGCTCCTTAAGCGTGACCAGCGGCCCACCGGTAATAACGCTGGGGCCCAGTCCGGCTTCTTCAAATATCGTGAACAGCATACCGACCACCGTGGATTTACCGCTCGTGCCCCCGACAGCTACGGTCCTAAAACTATTGACATAGTTAGAAAGAAGTTCCGAGCGGTGAAGGAGTTTCGCTCCGACGGCGCGCGCCTTGGCGATTTCAGGATTGGACTCCTCTATGGCGGTCGAAACCGCAACTTCAGAAGTGTCACCATCTATACCACTGCCGTCCTGTGGGAATATCTGAATACCCAGCTTTAAAAGCGCCGTCTTAAAAACCAGATTCCCCCCGTTATCGAAGTCACGGTCTGAACCCGTCACCTCGCGACCTTCCATGGCCGCTATCTGCGACAGGGCGCTCATGCCTGAACCGCCTATACCGATAAAATGTATTTTTTTCGCGCTGCTCATATGATTGAATTAAACGATATTATGACCGCATCATCAAGCCTATGGCGGTGCCGTAACAGGGCCTATGGCCATCAAACGGCCAAGCCTATGGCGGTGCCGTAACATGGTAGGGGAAACCGCAATGCGGTGTCCACCTGTGGGCAGATCCTCCGGAAGGAGTCCCGCCTCTGGCCATCAAACGGCTAAGCGATTGGTCAACTGAATGCAAATTTTATATCATATATATAAATTATACTGGTACCGGAAACCATGGACTGCAAGAAAAACGCAAACGCTAAGAATTGCACCTGCACTTATGAGCCCTGTCCCAGGAAAGGAATTTGCTGCGATTGCGTGGCATATCACCGCGCCGCCGGTGAATTACCGGGTTGCCTCTTCAGCGAGGAAGGCGAACGGACTTACGACAGATCTATCGAAAATTTTGTCGCTTTGAACAAAGGAACCAAAAAATGAAAACAATAATTTCCACCCCGGAAGCCCCCGCCGACGCCGGCCTCTATTCTCAGGCTGTGGAAGCCGGCGGCTTCATTTTTATTTCCGGTCAGTTGCCGATCGACCCCGCCACCGGAAGCATGGAGGCGGCCGACACGGCATTGCAGACCAGCGCCGTCATAAGGAACATCGAAGCTATACTCAAATCGCGCGCCCTTACGCTTGAGAATGTGATTAAAACCACGGTATTCATGACAGATCTCGGTGAGATTCAAAAAATGAATGAGGTTTACACCCGTTTTTTCACTAAAAACCCGCCGGCCAGGGCGACTATAGAGGTTAAGGCCCTGCCCAAATCCGCGCTGGTTGAAATAGAGGCCATCGCAGTAAAGTAGCAGGCACGGTCAAAGGACGTTCCTAGCCCTAAACCCTGACCCCTATACCCTGAATTTATGCATCACCTGCTTGAAAAAAAACATACGGGACTTCTCCTGCCGCTTTTCTCAATGCGCTCAAAAAAAGACTGGGGCATAGGCGATATCTCCGGCATGGCAAAATGGATAGATGCTGCGGCCGCACTGAACCTGGACCTTATACAACTCCTGCCGGTGAATGAAATGCCGCCCGGCGCGGAATGCCCCTACACAGCCCTCAGCGCTTTCGCCATAGACCCCATTTTTATCGCCATAGACGATATACCGGAACTCTCCGAATGCCCCGAACTGAAAAAGGAGCTGGCCGCAAAAAGGTTCCAGACGGTACTGCGCCACCTGCGTCGCTCAACTATCGTGCATTACAACGATATCAAAGGGTTGAAATTCAAGATCCTCTGGAAGATATACTGCGCCTTCCATGAGAACCATATCCTTAAAGACACGGCCGCCGCGAAAGACTTTTTTGCTTTCACCGGGAAGAACGCTTTCTGGCTGGACGACTATGCGCTTTTCCGCAGACTTAAAGACACGCACAACTGGACCTCGTGGACGCACTGGGAGGAATCCCTCAGGCGCCATGACACCGCAGCTTTGAAAGAGTTTGAAGCCGCCAACGAAAACCAGGTGATGTTCTTCAGATACCTTCAGTGGGTGATAGACCGCCAGTGGCGCGCGGCCCGGGAGCATGCCGCGGCCAGGGGCATTCTTCTGATAGGCGACCTGCCTTTTATGGTTAATCAGGAAAGCGCTGACGTGTGGGCGCGCCAGAACGAATTTGACATCCAAAAGGAGGTCGGAGCCCCGCCCGACGCCTTCAGCGAGACCGGCCAGAAATGGGGCCTCCCCGCCTACCGCTGGGACGAAGTGGAAAAAAATAATTTTGAGTGGTGGCGCCTGAAAGTCAAAAAATCGGCCGATTTCTACGACCTCTTCCGAATAGATCACATGGTGGGTTTTTTTCGCACCTGGATCATCCCGCACGATGTAAATTTGAAGTCGTATTTTGACATAACCGACCCGGCCGCCCAGCGGGCGCGGGGAGCGCGTTTTCTTCAGGCCGTTCTCGGAGCCAGCCGCATGCTGCCCGTGGCTGAAGACCTTGGCCTTATCCCCCCTTTCGTATACGAAGTCCTGGCTGAAATGGCGATCCCGGGTTACAAGGTAATGCGCTGGGAAAAAAACAAGGCCGGCCAATACACGGAACCGGAGAACTACCCCCGCGTCGGTTTCGCAACCTCATCCACCCACGACAACGAACCCGTAGCCGACTGGTGGGACATGGTGGATCCGGTAGAGAAAAAACTTTTCTGGGCGATGGTTTCCGGCAGGAATGAAAAACCGCCAATCTTCTCTAAAGCCAGGGAAGCTGTCATCAGGAAACTGCTTAAGGCGGCATCAAGCCTCCTTATTCTGCCAATACAGGACATCTTCGGCTCAAAAGACCGCATTAACACGCCCAATACCATGGGTGTGCATAACTGGACCTATAAATTCCCCACGCCGGTGGAGTACCTCTTCAAAAAACACAAAGTGCTCCTTGACAACTTCGCCGCAATGGTTAAAGAGGAAAGAAAATGAAAGTTTGCCATTCGCAGGTTCGTTATTTCGCCATTTCGCTGTTCGCTATTTCACTGTCTTCCTGCTCCTTCAACCGGCTTGCGGTAAAGTCTACCGCTTCGGTCATTGATAAGGGCCTGCCGGCCATCTACAGGGAAAAAGACCCTCAATTCGCCAGAGAAGCCCTGCCTGCCAACCTGAAATTGATGGAAGTGCTTCTGGAAAGCGACCCCGGCAACCAAGCCCTGCTCCTGGACGCGGCCATGGGCTTCTGCGGCTACAGCTTTATGTTCATTGAGGACGAGAACGAGGCGCGGGCTTCCGGCTTCTATCAGAAAGGCGGCGGCTACGCCCTAAGGGCGCTGGCGCTTAAAGGCGCCGTCAAAGACGGCTCAGCGGACCCTCGGGCGCTGGACAAAAACACTGCGGCGGCCGCATTCTGGCACACTTTCTGCCGCGCCGCGTACGTGAACCTAAACCGCGACGACCCGGACGCCGTAGCCGAGCTCCCGAAGATAATGCCGGTGGCCGAAAGAGTGGCCGAACTTACCCCGGCCTACTACTACAACGGCTCTTACGCCATGCTCGGAACATATTACGCTCTGAGGCCTAAGATACTGGGGGGCGATCCGGAGAAAGCCAAACTGAATTTTGATAAGGCCATGCAGAGCGAAGGGGCCGGTTTCTTGCTGAACGGCTACATGGCCGCCAGGATGTACGCCGTGGCAGCGCAGGATGAGGATTATTTTGTGAAGGTTCTGAACGCCATTCTCTCCGCCGAACTCAAAGACGACGCGGCGCGTCTCCCGAACGAAGTGGCGAAGATTAAAGCAAAAAAACTTCTGGAGAAAAAAAATGAGCTCTTTTAACCGCCGGTGGCTGTCAAAAACTTCGGCAATACTGATCACCGGTTACTGGTTACTGGTTACCATGCAGCCGCTGCAGGCACAGACTGTGGTAAAATTCGCCACATTGGCGCCTGAAGGCACAGCCTGGATGAAGACGATGAGGCAGTTCAGCGACGAGGTCTCTGTTAAAACCGGGGGCCGCGTGAAGTTTAAGATCTACGCCGGCGGAGTTTCCGGCGACGAGAAAGATGTGGCAAGGAAGATCCGCCTGGGCCAGCTGCAGGCGGCGGGCTTCACAGGGGTGGGCCTGGGTGAAATAGCCCCGGAAACCCGCGTTCTCGATACGCCGTTCCTTTTCAAAAACACGGCTGAGCTCGACAATATCTACAAAATGCTGGATGCGGACTTCCGTAAGATATTTGAGTCAAAGGGCTACATACTGCTCGGCTGGACTGAGGTCGGTAATGTTTACATCTTCTCAAATACCCCGGTAACTAACCCGGCGGACCTGCAGAAAGTAAAAATGTGGATCTGGGAAGGCGACCCCATAGCCGAAGCCACTTTTTCGGCCATGAAAATAAAACCCATTCCACTCTCCATTACGGATGTCATGACTTCGCTTCAGACCGGAATGATAAACGCCGTCTACTGCGCGCCGGCAACCGTAATACCGCTGCAGTGGTACACAAAGATGAAGTACGCCATGGCCACCCCGATAGCCACCGCTTCGGGCGCCGTTGTAATCTCCAGAAAAATATTTGAACTGCTATCTAAAGACGACCAGAAAACAATGCTTGAAGCGGGCGGCAGACATTTCAAGGCCCTGACAGCGACCAGTCGCAGGGACAATGAGAAGTCGATAGCCACCCTTAAAAAGGAAAATGTTATTTTCAGCGAGCCCGCCGGCCCGGAAACGCTGGCCATCTTCGAAAAGATGGGAGAAGAAGCCCGGAGATCCCTGGTTGGCAAACTTTACTCCAGCCAGCTCCTGGAAAAGATAGCAGGCGCTCTAAAGCAGTTCCGGATGAAGAAATAGCAATCTGTTTATAATTAAATCTGCCTATGGCATACGGCCTATGGCTTCTGGCAAGCAGCCAGTTTCATAATAAACCATGAAATATTTTTTTAAAATTGAAGATTATCTCGTCAGGGGTGAAAAAGCGCTGGTAGTCTCTTTTATCGGCCTGATGATTATATTTTCCTTCCTGCAGCTGACGCTTCGCCTCGTATTCCATTCCGGCATAGTCTGGCTGGACCCCGCGCTCAGGCATATGGTGCTCTGGACCGGGCTGACAGGAGCGGTCATCGCCGCGCGATACGCCAGACATTTCGCCATGGACGCCCTGGTGAAATTTCTTCCGGAGCGTCTCCACCGGCCGCTTAAAATTTTTACGGATATCTTCACTATCGTAGTAGCCTGCGCGCTTTTTGGCGCGGCCCGGAAATTCATCCGCGACGAATTCGAGTCCGGATCGGTGGCTTTTTACATAGGGAATATGGGAGTGCAGGGCGGCTGGGCCGGCATGATACTCCCGGCGGTCTTTCTGCTGATAGCCTTTCACACATTCATCAATATGTTCAGGCAGCAGAAAACAGACGCCATAAGCTCTCAGCTATAAGCATAATGACGGTTGCCGTAAGCCGTAAGCTTTAGGCCATACGCAGAAAAAGACTGCCGTTTGCTATTTGCCGTACGCTATATGCTTTAAAGGAGTTCCCTGATTTTTCCGCGAATGGCCAATGGCGGATAGCAAATGGCATTTCACTCCGCGTATAGCTTACGGCCTATGGCTTATAGCAATAGTTGTACCTTTCAATTATGGGCATACTGATAGCACTTATAATCTTAGGCCTGGCTTTCCTCGGAGCGCCCGTTTTCTCGCTCATCGGCGGAGGCGCGCTTTATCTCTTCTGGGCGGCCGGCATAGACTCGTCAGCCGTCATAGTTGAGATGCTGCGCCTGGCGAGCCTCCCGGCGCTGATCGCTATCCCTCTTTTCACTTTCGCCGGCTATGTGCTGGCCGAAAGCCGCTCCCCCGGACGCATGCTCAGGCTCGGCGCGGCCCTCTTCGGATTTCTGCCCGGCGGTCTGGCCATCGCCGCTCTTTGCGCCACAGCCATCTTCACCGCCTTCACGGGCGCCTCGGGTGTAACAATTATCGCATTGGGCGGCCTGCTCTACCCGATGCTGACTAAACAAGGCTATCCGGATAAGTTCACGCTGGGATTGATAACCACCACCGGCAGCCTGGGATTATTATTCCCACCCAGCCTGCCGATAATACTTTACGGGCTCATCGCCAAGATAAGCATAGATTCCCTCTTCAAAGCGGGGCTCCTGCCGGGCCTGTTCCTGCTGGCAGTGCTATCGGTATACGCGCTGATTGTGGCCAAAAGGGCCGGGATACAAAAGCAGGCTTTCTCCTGGCTGGAATTAAAAACCGCCGTAAGAGAAAATGCCTGGGAGATACCTCTTCCCTTCCTCATAATCGGCGGCATCTACCGTGGTTTTTTTACAGCCAGCGAAGCCGCCTCGATCATGGCCTTCTATGTGTTAATTACTGAAGTTTTTATTCACCGGGAATTAAACCTGCGGCGGGATATACCGAAGATAGCGGTAAAAAGCATGATGCTGGTGGGGGCGATTTTCGTAGTTCTGGGCACGGCCCTTGGCTTCACCAACTACCTGATTGACGCCCAGATACCGGACCAGATCTTCGCCTGGTTGCACTCTTTCGTGGCCAGCAAGGTGCTCTTTCTGCTCCTGCTGAACGCTTTCCTGCTGGTCATAAATATGGTGGAAATCTTTTCGGCCATCATCATAGTGGTTCCGATAATAGCGCCAATAGCCATGAATTACGGCATAGACCCGATACACCTGGGCATAATCTTCCTGCTTAACCTTGAGATAGGATACATGACGCCGCCTCTGGGCCTGAACCTGTTCCTCTCAAGCTCCAGATTCGACAAAAAACTCCCGGAGCTCTACTCCGCGACGCTCAGTTTCTGGTTCATCCTGCTGGGCGTGCTGGCGCTGGTCACCTACTTCCCCCAGCTGTTCTTCATAAAACCCTAGCAGGTGCCAGGCTACTTTTTAAAAGTAGCCCAGCATTATAACTGCGATTTTTATTGTTTGCGGGCGGGTAACCGGTATTCAAGAAGGGTCCCTTTGTAAGAGCGGGCCGCCAAAGAAACAAAAAGGAGCTGCGAGCGCACTGACTTTTTGCCTGGCGCCGGTCTTATCAGCGAATATGAGCCGTCAGGTTGTAGCTGTCTGGCTTTCATGTTATCCGCAAGGCCCCCCTCCAGTATGACTTTCCTGATATAGCTCTTGAGCACGGCATCTTTCACGGGGAAAGCTATCTCAAAGCGATTGTAAAAATTACGCGGCATCCAGTCGGCGCTGGCAAGATAAAGCCGGTCCGCTCCGCCCGCCCTGAAATAGTATATGCGGCTGTGTTCGAGGAAACGATCCACGACGCTTATCACCCTTATATTTTCGCTCAACCCTTTTATACCGGGCTTAAGGCAGCATATTCCGCGCACCATCAGTTCAACTCTGACGCCGGCCCTGGATGCCTCGTAGAGGGCGCTGATAATGCCCGGGTCCACGAGGGAATTCATCTTAGCCATTATCAGTCCTCCGCCGTCCCGCTGGTGTGCGATCCTTTCAGCGCGTATCATGCTCATAACACCGCTCCGCAGATTTACCGGGGCCACCAGCAGGTCTCTGAAGCGGGGAAGCGGGCGGCCGGTGGCCAGAGAATTGAAATAACCATAAACCTCACCCCCTATTTCCTTGTCGCAGGTCAGAAGCCCGATATCAGTGTATTGCCGGGCCGTACCGTAATGATAATTGCCGGTGCCAAGATGCGTGTAGGCAATATAACTCTCTTTCTCGCGGCGTATCACCTGTGTTACCTTGCTGTGGACTTTTATACCTTTAAATGGGGGTATCACTTTAACCCCCGCCGCTCGGAGTTCTTTCATCCATCGCAGATTGTTCATTTCGTCGAAGCGCGCCTTAACCTCTACGTAAACCGTGACTTTTTTACCATTGGCGGCTGCTTCCTTCAGCGCCTCCATCACCGGCGAGCGCTGGCCTGCGCGGTAAGCCACATGATATATTTCACTCACGCAAGGGTCGCAGGCCGCCTCTTTAAGGAAACTCACCACTATATCGAACGAATCGTAAGGATGATGGAGCATTACGTCATGCCCGCTTATTATGCGCATTATGCGCCCAGCCTTTCTGAAGGGCTCCGGCACCGCTGGCGCCACGGAAGGATACTTGAGATGCTCAAAACTCTCAAGGGCGTAAACTGCGAACAGCGCCCTGAGATCAAGCGGCATATCAAAACGGTAAAGGGAAGCTGAATCGAGCCGCAGCGCAGAGGCAAGGAACATGGCGCCCTCGGAATAATATGGAGCATCCACCTCAAGGCGTACCACCCTGGAACGCAGCTTGTTGCGCGATTTATACTCTATATATTCCTCGATGGGATCTTCGTCGTCCGCACTGTACCGAAGATCGTGCTCCCGTATTATCTTGAACGGAAAAGCCTCAATAACCTCCCTGTCCCTGAAAAGCTCGTGCACCTTTGAACAGATCCAGCGTTCCGCCAGCGCGAAAACTGCGCACCCCTTCGGCGACGACAGCCTGAGAAGGCGCAGTTCGCGCTCCTCCACGGTTATCACGGCGTATTCTCCGGGGAACCGCACGAATATATGTATCCGGTCGCCCTGCAGCTCCGGGAGCATCTCGGAAGATTTTTTTATTACGGGTTTGAGTGCTTTTAATTTTTCACGTATCTCAGCGTCGAACGTGGCCTGTGTGCCGTTAAACCTGGTATGCACCGTTATGCCGGAGCGTCTGAGTTCGTTAATAATATCTTCCAGCAGGGAGGCCTGTCGGCTTTTCTGCCGCAGGACCTCCTCGCGTATCTGGACGATAGCCTGCGCGGCGCTCAATCCGTCCGGGAAACGCCGGGAGGGATCGCGCCGTGCCATACGCGCGGTCTCAGCCACGCGTACCATAAAGAACTCATTAAGGTTGGAGCTTACTATCGCCGCAAAGCGAAGGCGTTCTAGGATGGGCACTCCGCGATTTGCGGCCTCACTTAGAACCCTGTCATTAAAGCTCAGCCAACTCAGGTCTCTATTGAAATACTGGCGTCGGGAAGGGGCGGGGCGCGGTGTCATATATTCTCCGGCACAGGCAGTTGGCCTGTACCATTAATATTATAAACAGCTCAGGTTCAGAATGTGTAAATGGTATGTAAAGGCGGAGTAAAATCAGAATGCCGTAATATTCTCTATCTCCGGCGAGGGGCTTTTCATGAAACAACTGAGAACCCGGTGATACTTGTCCATCGGCTCCGGGTGCATGGGGAATTTTTTGCCAAGTTTTCCATCGAACTCGAGCAGGCTGTCAATGCGATCCAACTTCGCTCCAAGATCATTTTCCTTGCTCTTCAGTTCATTCTCATATTCCCAGAAATTAGACACGGAGTGGAACGATCCTGTCTTAATGTGAAAAGCACTGATATGATCAAGCGAAGGTTCAAGCGCCCCTTTCCCCATCTGAACAAGATATTTTTCCTTATGGTAAAGGCAGATCACCGGCGCCACACTTATCCTTTTTATGATAGACGAAGGGAAATGTTCCAAAAGAGCCGTCTTCATATCTTTAGGCAGCGAACGCTCCATAACGTCGCGGAACTTGGCCTCGGTAAAGTGAATTATATCGTGAAGACTTTCTTCTTTAACCAGGTTTTTCACCCTGCCGGAGGAGAATTCTGACCGGAAGAGAAGACCCTTGTGGGAAAAGCCGTGCCCCTTGTACTGCACATACACGTTGCTGCCATCGCCCTTATATCTTATCCGCATACTGGCCCCGGAATGAAAAATATCGAAGCCCGGGGTGTCTATGAACTGGTCCATAAACACGGCGCTCTTAATATGCTTTATCCCCTTTTTTCTGGCGAAGTAGGCCTTAATCCCCTTGGCGGTTTCAGGAGATATCTTTTTCTTAGCTTCTATTTCTATCCTGGAAGAATTATGGACCCGCAATTTATGGCAAACATATGAGATGATAAATTTGTTCATATTTTTAGCAACATCCTTAAGATAAACCTTCCCGAATCAAAACAACATATCAGGCGATACATGATAGCAGATGGCAATCCTGAAGGCAAAAGACAGACTGACACCTAAAGATAAACGACGTAGGATTTGGGAGCGAGGCTGGCGATTAATTTCCCACCGCTGGGTTTGAGCGTTACGCCGCTGTTTACGGCAGCGCGCGGATTTTTGCCGAGGGCGTCTTTTTTTACAACAAATTCTTTCGGAAAATCGCTGTTATTCATCAGGCATACGATCTGGCCGCCCGGCAGGAACCGACGGAAGGCTAACACTTCGCCGTCGCAGTATTCCTTCAGGAATTCGAATTTACCGTCTTTTATCACCGGGTTGTTTTTGCGCAGAGCTGCCAGCGCTTTATACAGTTTCAGCAGATCCGTATTCCACGCCTTTTTATTTTTCCAGGGCATGGCCGCGCGGGAGCCTGCGTTGAGCACGCCCTCTAGGCCTATTTCCTCTCCGTAATAGACGTTCACGGCGCCGGGGAAAAGAAACGAAAATATCACCGCCAGTTTAACCAGTGCCACGTCTCCGCCGTATGTGTTCAGCATTCTGTCGGTGTCGTGGCTTGACATCATATTCATCTGAGCCAGCACGGTTTCCGGCTTATAATTCCCAAGCATGCGCTTGATATTACTGATAAAAACTGTCTGATCTCCCGGCTCCAGTTTGCGACCGGCGTAAGAGTGAGTGAGTTTCAGCTTTTTCCCGCCGAAATACGAAATGCAGGCGGCGCTCAGTTGATAATTCATCACCGCGTCAAACTGATCACCTTTCAGCCAGCGCGACGCTTCCCCCCATATCTCTCCGGTAATATAGCAGCCGGGGTTCACGGCCTTGCATATGCGCCTGAACTCGCGCCAGAAAGAGTCGTCTTCTATTTCGTTCGGAACGTCCAGGCGCCAGCCGTCTATGCCCTGTTCCAACCAATGGCGGGCCACATCAAGGATGAATTTACGCACATCGGGGTTGGAGGTATTGAACTTGGGCAAAGCGGGCAGATTCCACCAGCAGGCGTAGTTCGGCTTTTCGTCACGCCCCAGGTTGTAAGCTTTCACCGGATAGCCATGGGTATGGAACCAGCGCCGGTAAGGCGAGGCCGCGCCGTTTTCCATAATGTGATTAAACTGAAAAAAGCCGCGGCTGGCGTGGTTGAACACTCCGTCAAGGATAACCTTTATACCGCGCTTATGCGCCGCCTTCAGAAACGATTTAAATGCTTCATTTCCGCCCAGCACAGGATCGATGCCGTAGTAATCAAAGGTATGATAACGGTGGTTGGCCGCGGAGGAGAAAACAGGGTTAAAATAGACAACGCTCACGCCCAGGTCCAGCAGGTACTGCAACTTCTCTTCCACACCCTTCAGATTGCCGCCCTTAAATCCGTCCCGGGTTTCAGGGCAGTCCCATTTCTCAAATATCCCATCGGCCTTTACGGACGCGGACATCGCGAAACGGTCCGGGAAGATCTGATAAATTACCGCGCCTTTTATCCAATCAATATTTTTCATGAGGCTTTCTTATGATCATCCGGCTTGCCGCGCCTCAGGTTCTACAGGTCGCAAACCGTCTTATCGAATCTGATCTCGGAATTCTCGCCGATATTTATCTGCTCGCGGCGGCCGATAATAGTGGCGCTTGGGCCAACCAGCGATTTGCTGAGGTTCATATTCATAATAACCGCGTTTTCGTTTATTATGGAATCGGAAACTATGGAGTAGTCCATGGTCACCCCGTCGCCTATGGAGACATAGGGACCTATTATGGAGTTAGACACCTTGGCTCTTGGGGAGATATACACTGGCTCCAGCACCGCGCAGCCGGGCGCGCGGTAAGCCGGATTTTTCTTTTTCAATATATACCTGTTAGTTTCAAGAAGGGTCTCAGGCTTTCCGCAGTCATACCAGCCATCGATGGTAACGGGGATAAATTTATGACCGCTCTTAAGCATCATCACCATAGCATCTGTCAACTGTATCTCGCCCTTGGTGGTCCTGCCGGAGCGGATCAGGAGGTCGAGGCTCTGAAACAGGGGCTTAGAGTCCTTGAAGGCGTAAATGCCCACGATCGCCATCTTTGATACCGGGTGAATCGGTTTCTCCACCATACCCGTGATTCGCCCGCGCTCAATGTCCACCACTCCGAAGCGCCGCGGGTCCGCGACTTCCCTTACGGCGATGGCGTCTTCACCCGCGTTCATAAACTTGCGCAGATCCGCCGAAATAATTGTGTCGCCCAACATGACCAGCGCGGGCCCCTTCACGTAATTACGGGTGATCCAGATGGCGTGCCCCAGCCCCTTTGGCTCCTCCTGGACGATATATGTGACATCCAGCCGCGGGTATTTTTCCGAGATATAGCTCTTGATCTTGTCGCCCATGTAGCCGATAACCATGTAGATTTTTTTTATGCCGGCGCGGGAGATCTCGTCCAGGATATGGCCGATGATGGGTTTGTCGCCGACTGTCAGCAGCACCTTGGGGTAGGTGTGAGTGTGCGGCCGAAGCCGGGTACCCGCTCCAGCCACGGGTATTATCGCCGAAAATTCATTTTTATTTTTCATTGCGCTTTCCTTGTATTCCCATTTCCATATAATTAAAACAAACTACCGGATGAAAAGCAAAACACCGCGGTGAACCGTAGTTATTTACAACAGAACCGATACGAAGAGCAAAACCAGAACTATAAAAGACGCCAGGGCAAAATGGTATTCCCTGGTGCGGCAATAGCCGTAAACCAGCATAGTCACGCGCGCCGCCGGCGTGAGCATCAGCACTGTCACACCGGTCCGCAAAGCGAAAGCGGCGGCCGCCGCGGAGCCTGAGCATCTGAACGCGAATCCCAGGAAGAAAAAGAAAAGGCTGAGGAACACGCCGGCGCTGAGCGTGCGCTGGATAAGCTTCCCGAAATCCTTTTCAGAAAAAATTTTAGTCATAATTGATCTGCCGCTGTTCCAGCAGCCTTATAAAGTCCTCTTCAACATCATAACTGCCACTACAAGCACCAGCGCCGAAAAAGCTATTTGTATCTTCTCAGATCTGGTTTTGTAAAGGATATATATTCCGGTAAAGGAACCGAGCAGGACTCCGATAACGATTACGGCCGCCAGTTCGGGAATAAGGTATCCCTTCCGGAAATATATGAAAGCGCTGGCGGCCGCGGAAACGCCTATCAGAAAATTGCTGGTGGCGGCCGCCGCTTTTATAGGCATTCCGCACAGAAGGTTCATAACAGGCACCTGTATTATCCCCCCGCCCAAGCCCAGTAGTCCTGAAAGTCCGCCGGCGAAAAAAGAGAGGAAAGATGCTGGAGCGATATTTTTTATCCGGTAAGCGGTCCGGGAATTTATTGCCGGGTCAAAGAACTCAGAATCGAAAACTCCCCCCGGTGTTTCCGCAGCCATGCCGGCCGGACCACGGAGAGTATCCCCGTGCTTAAGGACACGACGGCCTTTAATAAACATGCTGAACGCTACAGGGAAAAGCGTTATGGAAAACAAAAACTGGACAATATTAGGAGCAAGCAGACCGGAAACCAAGGCCCCGACTATCGAACCCAAAGCCGTGGTAACTTCCAGAGTAACGCCAAGGCGCATATTGGCGAGGCCGCGTTCAATATTCACGGAAGCCACCGCACTTGAAGTGGCGACGATCGCGACCAGCGATACAGCTATGGCCTGATGTATCGGAATCCCCAGAGCCAGAACCAGCGCCGGAACTATGAAGATTCCGCCACCCACACCCATGACGGAACCCAGAACACCGATACAAAACCCAAAGGTCACGAGCAGAGGAAAATTTATAAGGTTAAGTTCGAACATGTGGAGTATGTAGAGGATCAGCAAATACGGAGCTCTTCCCTCTAGTCCTCTAGCCCTCTATTTATCCAACGCTCAGCTTCCCGCTCTCCTACAGCAAAGGCGCGCGCGCACTTTGGGCCGTTGAACTCCAAAACGCCCAGGTCAAGGTCCATCGGCGGCTTGATGTAATGGACAACAGGATTTGATTTTATGAATACCCGCGACTCATATATCTTCTGCGTGTGGATAGCCAGCATTCTCCTGACCTTTGACTCAAAGTATCCGAAAGCCCCCACGGAAGGGAAGTTAACATCCTCGTCGCGGGAATTCCCTATCATAACAATGGTCTTACAGCCTTCAAAGATATTAAGATTGATATTGGCGATACCGATAACACCACCATCTACCAGATGATAGGTGCGTCCGTTCTCAGTAACCTCCACCGGAGGGAAAATCAGGGGAATGGCGCAACTGGCGACCAGCGCGTCCAGGAAAGAGAGGTTGTGGCTGTGAGTCCCGCCGTCGAACTTTACGATATAAGGCAGCTTCATCTCCACGGCGTGACTGATCACGTAAAAATTTATCTTTCGGCTGAAATTAGCGCCCGTTTTGGAAAGCCATGATTCCAGAAATTCGTAAACCGGCGCGCTGGAAAACAGATACATTCTGGAAGCGTGCTGCTGAAAAAGGAAACCTATCTTGGAGAAAAATCCGGGTTTGTGGTGCTGATAAAGCTCCAGAGGGATACTGTGATACCCCGGCCGAATGGACAAGATACGATCGGCTTTCATGCCAGCCCAGAGATCGCGCAGTTCACCGGTTTTACCATAGCAATAGGCCGCGCCGTTAAGCGCTCCTACGCTAAAACCGGCTACGGCGTCGAATTCCATGCCGCTGGAAACGAGCTTCGACAGCACGCCGGACTGCCAACTGCCGAGCGCCCCGCCTCCGCACAGGAACAAGCCCACCGGTCCTTTCAATTTATCCATTTTCTTTTGCGTCCCTAAAGTAATAGAATTACTTTTACGATTGATATTGTAGCACAATCAAGCGGTCGGACAGACCGCCGGGAAACATAAAGCGGTAATAGTAACACCAATTCCATGTTTACGGTCTTACGGTTCACTTATCCTTTACCCTTTGCGCTTTCCGTTTTGCGATAAAATATATGAACGATTATATCACGATAGCTGGTCTGGCCCTGATAATGAGCCTCACGCTTTTCCTCCCTTTTTCAGTGAAAAAAGTTGAAGAGGAACTTGAAGCTTTCCTTTTTGTAATGGGCCTTGCCGCGGTCACCATATCCGGACAATGGGCGTTTAACCTTATAAGGGACGCGTTCAGCGAACCGATTAAAATCACCATGGCTGTACTGATCCTGGGCTTCGCTTTCAGGACGGCGCGGCCAAGACTTAAAGGCTGGCTGGAAAAACTCATAAAAACCCTGGGGATACGTTGGGCGATATTCACCATAATCCTTATCCTCGGCCTGGGCTCAAGTCTGATGACGGCCATTATAGCCGCACTGGCGCTGGCCGAGATCATAACACTTCTGAAACTTGAAAGGGGCTACGAGATCAAGATAGTGATTTACGCATGCTACGCCATAGGCCTTGGCGCCGCCCTCACTCCGATAGGAGAACCGCTTTCGACAATAGCCGTGGCGAAACTCAAGGAGCCGCCGCATAGCGCCGATTTTTTCTACCTGTTAAACCAGTTAGGCGTATGGGTGATCCCCGGAGTTCTTCTGACCGCTTTCCTGGGGTCCCGCGGGGCATGCCAGGCCGCCTCTAATAAACCCGGGCTGTCAGAGGATGAGGTTGAAACAAATAAAAGTATCGTCCTGCGCGGAATAAAAGTCTATGTCTTCGTAATGGCGCTGATCTTACTTGGCGCCGGCCTTACCCCGCTCGCAGAACGCTTTGTGCCGCACATGTCGACCTGGTCCCTCTACTGGGCTAATTCCATATCCGCCATTTTGGATAACGCCACGCTGGCGGCGGCCGAACTGGTGCCGAGCATGACAGATCGTCAGGTCAAGTTCGTATTGATGGGCCTGCTAATTTCCGGCGGAATGCTCATCCCCGGCAATATCCCCAACATTATAAGCGCCTCAAAGCTTAAGATCAAGTCCGGTGAATGGGCCAGAACGGCGGTACCTTACGGAGCATTCCTGATGTTGGGCTATTTCATACTGCTGAGTATATTTGTAAAATAGCCCAAGGGCGGGAAACACAACGTTCCTTAACCTGGTACCCTGACCCCTATACCCTGCACCCTGACTTTTCAAGGAGTCTTCTCATGGATTGGAAATGGAAAACTATCATAGAACCCTTTAAAATAAAAAGCGTTGAACCACTGGGGTTCACTACGCGCGAAGAACGCCGAAAGCTCCTTGAGCAGGCTCATTACAATCTTTTCAACATCCGGGCGGAAAAAGTCCTTATCGATCTTCTGACCGACAGCGGCACGGGAGCAATGAGCGCGGCCCAATGGGGCGGCATCATGACAGGCGACGAATCCTACGCGGGGGCGCGCAGCTACTATAATTTTGAGAACGAGATAAAAAGCCTGACCGGTTTTGAAGAAGTCATACCGGTCCATCAGGGCCGCGCCGCTGAAAAAATACTTTTCTCCGTCATCGGCGGCAAGGGCAAGTACGTTATATCCAACTCTCACTTCGACACTACCCGCGCTAATGTTGAGGCCTCCGGCGCCCAAGCCGTGGACTTCCCCGCCAAAGCCGCCTTGGATTTCGACAAACCGGCTCCTTTTAAGGGGAATGCCGACTTGGCCGCCATGGAAAAATTCATAAAAGAAAAAGGCGCCAAAAACATCCCGCTGTGCGTTATGACAATAACCAACAATTCGCTCGGTGGCCAGCCGGTCTCAATGGAGAATCTGAAAGGCGCACACGGAATAGCCAGGAAATACGGCATACCGCTGTTCCTGGACTGCGCGCGTTTCGCCGAAAACGCCTACCTCATTAAACTGCGCGAAAAAGGATATAGCCGCGTGCCGGTGCGCGAGATAGCCCAGGCCATGTTTGAACTGGCCGACGGCACCTGGATGAGCTCCAAGAAAGACGCTTTTGCGAATATCGGCGGCTTTTTGGCCATGAACGACAAGGACTGGGCGTCCAAAGCCCGCCAGCTTCTGATACTCACTGAAGGCTTCGCCACCTACGGCGGCCTGGCCGGGCGGGATCTGGAGGCTATAGCAATAGGCCTGCGGGAAGTGCTGGACGAGAATTACCTGCAGTACCGGCTGCGCTCGGTTGAATATTTTGGAGAAGGCCTGCTGAAGCACGGAATCCCGATAATAAACCCCCCGGGCGGACATGGTGTGTATATAAACGCTAAAAAGTTTCTGCCGCACATAAAACCCGGGAATTTCCCGGCGCAGTCTCTGGCCTGCCAGCTTTACCTGGAAGGCGGGATACGGGGCGTGGAGATAGGAACGCTGATGTTCGGACGCAGGGACGCCAATGACAATTTTCTGCCGGCGCCCATGGAGCTGGTCCGCCTTGCCATGCCCAGGCGCGTATATACTCAGAGCCACATAGATTACGTCATAGAGGTGCTTGGACTTATCGCC
>Ga0247841_10001445_pt1 | contig 53815 bp, 50 predicted proteins | sample LaCruzMarch2015__2_FD_192410 | JGI IMG/M metagenome (GOLD analysis project Ga0247841, IMG submission 192410) | Freshwater microbial communities from meromictic Lake La Cruz, Castile-La Mancha, Spain - LaCruzMarch2015_18m | ecosystem: Environmental > Aquatic > Freshwater > Lake | place: Spain... | reverse complement strand
TCGTGTGTCGCTTTGTGTCCATCTTCCCTCCTCTTGGTTATCCAAAGCGCCCGGTGATGTAATCTTCCGTCTGCTTGATGTCGGGGTTGGTAAAGATCTTTTCCGTGGCGTTGTATTCGATCAGTTTTCCTATGTAAAAGAAACCGGTTTTGTCGGAAATCCGGGCCGCTTGCTGCATGTTATGGGTGACGATGATAATAGTATAGGTTTTTTTCAATTCGTCAATCAATTCTTCAATCTTCGCCGTGGAAATCGGATCGAGGGCCGAAGTGGGTTCGTCCATGAGCAGGATGTCTGGTTTCATGGCCAGAGCCCGGGCGATACAGAGGCGCTGCTGCTGCCCCCCGGAGAGGGTCATCGCCGATCTGCCCAGGATATCCTTGACCTCGTCCCACAGGACGGCCTGTTTTAGGCTCTGTTCCGCCAAGGCTTCCAGGTCCGATTTATTCGCCGTTCCGGTGAGCCGGGGGCCATAGGTGATATTATTGAAGATGGACTTGGGAAAGGGATTGGGTTTCTGAAAGACCATGCCGATCCGGCGGCGAACCTCCACAGGATCAACTTCAGGATCATAAATATTCATCCCTTCAAAAAGCACTTCTCCTTCCACCCTCGCCCCGTCGATGAGGTCGTTCATCCGGTTGAGAAGTCGCAGGAGGGTGGATTTGCCGCAACCCGAAGGTCCGATCAGGGCGGTCACCTTTCTTTTCTCAAAGTTCATGGTGATGTCCGTCAGAGCCTTGAAGGCGCCATAATAAAAATTGATATTTTTTGTCTTGATAATCTCGGTATCAAAATGGTTGTTTTCCATAGTTACCACCTTTTTTTCCTGCGCATGTAACTGCGAATTATAATGGCAATCAGATCGATGCCCAAGACCAGGGCGACGAGTACCAGTACCGTGCCGTACTGGATGGGGCGGGTTTGCTCAATATGTGTTCCCGCGGTAGCCAGAACATAAACGTGGTAGGGAAGGGCCATTACCTCATCAAAGACGGATTGGGGAAGCCTGGGCGTAAAAAATGCCGCCGCCGTAAACATAATGGGAGCCGTTTCCCCCGCGGCCCGGCCGATCCCCAGAATGGAGCCGGTTAATATTCCCGGGAGGGCGTTAGGCAGGACAATCTTCCAGATCGTCAGCCATTTGGAAACCCCCAGGGCCAAGGATGCCTCCCGGAATGTTTGCGGTACCCCTTTGAGGGCTTCCTCCGAGGCACCGATGATCGTGGGCAGGATCAGGATGCCGAGGGTTAGTGCGCCGGAAAGTATGGAGGAGCCGAACTTCAGAAAGACAACAAAGAAACCCAGGCCAAAAAGACCGAAAACGACGGAAGGAACGCCGGCCAGGCAGTTGACGCCTACCCGGATGGCCCGGACGGTTCTTCCCTGTTTGGCGTATTCCGTTAAATAGATAGCCGCCACGACACCCAGGGGCAGGGCCACGGTAATAGCTCCCAGGGTGAGGTAAAGGGTTCCGAGGATGGCCGGCATGATACCGCCTTTCGTCATGGAGTCCGTAGGCGGCGAAGTTAAAAATTCCCAACTGATAACCTGGATACCGTTCACTAAGATATAGAAAAGAATGCCACCCAAGGCGAGGGTGAGGATTATGGCCGACAGGAGGACGGCGCCGAAAAAGAGGTGTTGCTTAAAATAGCGCCGTTTCATGGCTCCGCTCATGGTCTGTCTTGTCATAACGTTGCCGACCCCACTTCCTTGAATTTCTGGGAAATATAGTCGGCGACAAGATTGAAGGCCAGGGTCATGAGAAACAGGACGATCCCGGTGGCAAAAAGGGCGTGATAATGGCCGCTGCGGAAGGGGGCCTCTCCCATCTCGGCGGCGATGCTGGCCGGCATGGGCCGGACGGAGTCGAAGATACTCTCGGGAATGGCGGCGGCGCCTCCGGCCACCATCAGGACGACCATCGTCTCGCCGATGGCCCGGGCCATGCCCAGGATGACGGCCGTGGAAATTCCGGACAGGGCGGCCGGGATAATGATGCGGGCGATGGTTTCAAACTTAGTCGCTCCCAGGGCGTAAGAGGCTTCCTTGAATTCATTGGGAACGGCGTAGAGGGCATCTTCGGAGATGCTGGAGATGGTGGGGACCGCCATGATGGCAAGAATCACTGAAGCGTTGATGATATTCAAACCAGTGGGCAGATCGAAGGTCTCCTGGAGCCAAGGGGCGACAATGACCATGCCAAAGAACCCCAGCACTACAGAGGGAAGGCCAGCCAGTAGTTCAATGATCGATTTTAAGATTTCCTTAGTTGCCGGGGGTGCGATTTCCGAGATATAAACCGCCGACATTACCCCCAGAGGAATGGCGATAAGGGACGAGAAGGCGGTGACGATTAGGGAGCCGACGATCAGGGGCCAGATTCCGTACGACGGTGGGCTGTAGGTCGGATACCATTCCATGCCGAAAATGAAATCCCGTAGGGAGACTTCCTTGAAAATAGGGAGCCCTTCCCGGAAAAGGAAGACGACAATCAGCCCCAGAATAAAAATGGAGATCAGAGAAAAAATAAAAAAAACATTTTTAATGATAATTTCTTTTTGATGGCGGGTCATAGCTTTCTTGCCTGATTTAAACCGTTTTGCGGAAAAAATTTTATGGGCAAGGCCTGCCTGCCTTGCCCATAAGTTCTCAGACTAACTTTGAAACTCCTACTCATTTCTACTTTATGGGAACGAAGCCTTCCTTTTTCACGATCTCCTGCCCCTTCTTGCTGAGGAGGAATTTAATGAATCCTTCCGTGTCTCCCTTGGGCGCTCCGTCAGTGTACATATACAGGGGCCTGGCAACCGGATACTCCTTGGAGAGGGCCGTTTTTGCCGAAGCTTGTATGCCGTTGACTGTTACAGCTTTGACGGATTTGTTGAGATAGCCGATGCCAATGTATCCAATGGCGTATCTGTTCTTGGAGATGGCCTGGACGATGGCGCCGTTGGAGGCCTGGAGCTGGGCCCGGGGTGTTACCTTCGCGCCGTTCAGGACGAGATGGCCCCAGGATTCGTAGGTGCCGGAGCTGCTGTCTCGGGAAATCACCACAATGGCCAGATTTTCACCTCCCACTTCCCTCCAGTTGGTGATCTTGCCCTGATAGATCTGGCTGAGCTGGTCGATGCTCAGATCTTTGACCTTATTTTTGGGATTGACGATCGGTACGATGGCGTCGATGGCGACAACATGAGCCATGGGGTTGACCCCTTTACTCTTTGCCAGGTCCGTTTCCTGCTTCTTCATCTCTCTCGACGAATCGGCGATGTCCGTGGATTTGTCGACGAGGGCCTTGATGCCGTCGCCGGAGCCGCCGCCGGACAAAGAAATATTCACGTCCTTGTGGAGTTTCATGTAGGCCTCGGAGGCCGCCTGAGCAATCGGCAGCACGGTTGTGGAGCCTTTGATCACTAAATTGCCTCCTGCCAGGGCCACCGGGGCGGCTACAAGCAGGCACAACAGTCCGATAACTATAACCTTCATACCTTTTAACATTTTATCCTCCTGAATTTACGTATTTTGCGGGACAATCTACAGAACAATTGTTACAGTTTGATGACAGCTTCGTTAAGGTTACGTTAAATCTATAAATGCTGGGATTGATTAAATATGCCGATTATTGTGTCGGCCTTTTACTGTCGCCAATGAAGCCTTTTGGAAAATAGAAAATGGTTTACCAGGGCATAAACTCCTTTGCTGATTAACTATCTTACCTTCTTTATCTCTATGGCGGTAGTTTAACTCAATTTTCATAAAAATGAAATCAAAATGCAAACTTTCTCCTTTAGAATGTCCCGCAATACCTGATCAGGGAAAATATCAAGTCAAGGAGGAATATGATGAAGAAGTTTTTGTGGTTTTTACTGATGATGGTAATGTTTATTGCCTTCGCCGTGCCCGCGGCGGCGGTGGATGTCAAGTTCAGCGGCAGCTATTATGCCCAAGGCTGGTACGTGGATAATCCCTCGTCGCTGGACAAGAATGAAGCGGCCGGTGCTGCTTCCTGGAACAACAACTCCAAACGTGGTCCTAACGCCTTTTACAGCCAACGGCTTCGCATCACCCCGGAGTTCCAGATTGTCGAGGGCCTGAAACTCGTCACCCGGTTTGACGCCCTGGAAAAAAGGTGGGGCGATCAGTCTTGGGCCGGCGGCACCGGCGAGACCCAGAGCCGTACCCAGACACCCGCCGGCACCGGCGCTGCTAATGTCAAAGCACAGGAAAACATCGAATGGGAACGGGCCTATCTGGATTTCAACGTCCCTTTCGGTAAATTCCAGGTCGGTTACATGCAGTATCTCACCTGGGGTACGTCCTTTCTGGATACTACGCTTACGGCGGGCGGCATCCGTTACTACTATAATCAGGGACCATGGCAGGCGGTCGCCGCTGTGGAAAAGAGGGCCGAATACACGGGTCTCAGTGCAGGCAACATCGGCCAAGCCAATGACGCCGACCGTGATCTCTATGACCTCGGCTTCACTTACAAGTTCGCCCCCGGCCAGGCGGGCATCCTCTATCAGTACATGCGGAGTTCCCAGAACAAATGGCAGCAGGCCAACGGTTATCTGACCCAACTTAACGGCTTTTACCCCTATGCCCAGTTGACCTTCGGCAACTTCTACATCGAGGCCGAGGGCGTCTATGGAGTGGGAACCCTGAGATCTTATGAGAGCACCACCGCTCCAGCCAGTGTGGGCGGCACGGTTCCCGCCACTAATGCCCAAAATGTCTCCCTGTCCGCCTATGGCGCTTACGTTCACGGCAAGTACAATCTTAAACCTGCCTATGTAGGGGCAAAGTTCGTCTATATCAGCGGCGACGACAACTCCAACCCCGACAAGGCTTCCGGTTCTATCCTGCAATCTCTGCAGATGAACCGCAGCTTCTTTCCCACCCTGATCCTCTGGAACGACGACTATCAGAGCACCATGGGCAACATCCAGGGCAATATCCCCGCCGGCGCCACCGGGGCCAACCGCAGAACCGGTCAAAACTACACCGTTAACCAGTCTATGGACAACGTCTGGTTCTATCAGATCTACGCCGGTGTCAAACCCATGCCCAAGCTGGATCTGAAGGCTTCCTTCTCGATTGCCAGCGCCGACAAAGCCCCGAAGAGCGACGTAGGTCAGACTGGTCAGAAAGGTTACTACACGGGAAACACGGTTCAGGAATTCGTTTCCACCAAGTACGGTAACGAATTAGATATTACCGGCGAGTACAAGATCTACGACAACCTCACCTACATGATCGGCGTCGGTTATCTTTGGGTAGGCGACTATTTCAAGGGCTACGATAATAGCGCTGTGATCAAGGATAATTACCTCCTTACTCACAAATTAACGCTGACTTTCTAAGTAGGACTCTGACTCATTTTGGACGATCAGGGTGCTTTTCTAACAGTACCCCTGATCGTCCAAAAATCATTGCCGGAGCTCCGTCATAGGTTAACTGTTTTATATAATCAGTGAATTGACGAAAGTGCCCCCCCGTTTCCCAGAACAGTTCTTCCTTTAAAGTCCGACCTCGATAAAATCAAGGTATGCCACGGCGCTTTCGCCGGTGTTATCCGTATCGCTCATGACGGCAAGGCCTGCAATCGCCGGGGGATCTTTGCCGAAGGTCTTTCGGTAGTCCGCAAGGACATTAACCGACTCTTCCACCCACTGGCCGACCCGTTGCTTTCCCTTTTCCAGAATGACAATGCGGGCCTTTTCCGTGTAGGGGCTAGCCATAAACCGTTCGGGAAGGTTGTGACCCGTCCAGACGTAGCTCAGGGTGCTGTGGGGCGGGTATTTGTCATACAGGACCCGGGTGGCGTTATAGATCAGGCGCTCCCCCAGGGTGGCCCGGGCCGGGTCGAATTGAAACATGACATAGACCCGGATGGGGTAGTCGTCCCCCTCTTTTTCTTTCGGGTTTCCCCGGTCCGAAAGCTGGGTCACCTTCCAGCGCCAGCGGATGCGGGGATTTTCATAGATATTGAAGGTCCGGCGATAAACGAGGGCCGAGGCGGAAGCGCGGCTTTCGGCCTTCAATATGGATTTCCCCCCCTCCTTGACAAGGGTGTAGGTTGAATGGGCCTTGATCTTGGGAAAGGTCAGTGGCTCCCACTGGGCGAGGCTCTCAAAGTTTTCCCGGAAAAGAATCGCCTGTTCCGCCCCCAGCGCCGTATTCTGAGCAAAAAGCGCCAGGGTCAGCAATATCAAAAAAGACCAGCCCATCACTAAATCTCCTTTTCTGTATTGCCCTTTTCCCGGGGTTTATCATGAAGCGCTGCCGTCTCGTTTTCCCCGATCTTACGGAAAAACGGCCGCAGGGCGACGGGTAATAAAAAAGCGATAATGGCAATAACGGCCCCGATAACGACGCCACGGACGTTACCTCTCATGATCAATTCCCCCAGGGAACTGCCGAAGGCCACAAAGGCGATGCACGCAGGAAGCATAAAAATGAAGGTGCTTCCCATGTATTGACGGAAGGGAATAGGCGTCAATCCGAAAAGGTAATTAAGGAGATTGAAGGGAAAAACGGGCATCAGACGGGTGAAGGCGACGGCCTGCCAGCCGTACTGCCGGACCTTGTCCTGAAGCCATTCCCATCGTTCCGCCGGGACCTTTGCCTTTACGGCATTCTGAAAGAGATAGCGAGACAGGAAAAAAGGGAGACAGGAGCCGACCGTCGCCCCGGAGATGGAGAAGACGACGCCCCACACGGGCCCCCAGAAAAAGCCCGCCGCCAGAGTCAGGGGGATGCTGGGGAGGAAGAGGGCCGGGGCCACAGCATAGATAACAATGAAGATCAGGGGGGCCAGGACGGGATTGCCCGCCAGGAGGGCCGTCAGTCTCTCCACTGAAAAGACGTGCTGCTGATGTAGACAGAAGGCGCCGGCGACAAGGAGAGCTATTAAAAACCCCACGAAGATTTTTCCCGGATTCATCCGCGCTCCCAGGGCCAGGACCAGACGGTTTCCCCACCGGGTAAGGGGGGAAGGGACCTTCCGTCGCGGCCTTACCCCCGGCAGGCATTCGAGCAGATGGACCGCTTCCACACCCCGGCTGAGAAAGCGGTTCTGACAGCCGATACAATAGGTTACGATGTCCAAGCCCCTCCCCTCCGCAATGATACGCTCCAGAAAACGTTCGGCCAGCTCCGGTGATGAGGAACAGAGGCCACCGCCGGCGCCGCAGCAGCGGGGTTCGGAGGCCCCGGTGATCGAGGTGGCCGCGGCCTGGGGGGCAGTCTCGGGGTCGGAGACGGGTTTTGAATCCGTCCCCTTCACTTCGACCGTAGTCTCGCGTACATGATTAAATAAATCCTCAGCCGCAGACCTGATCCCCTTCCATCGCGCGGAGGGACAGGGGTGGTGAAGATAGACACCTTTCCCGGAGACAGATGCGGGATCTGTCCCCGGGAAAGATGAAAATCGGGGCAGGGGGAGGACTTCCAGGATGAAGGTTACCTCCATACCTTCCAGGTGTTGGGACAGGAGCTTGTGGCAGTTCAGGCAGCCTGTAATGACTTTCGAAACACCGCTGTCCCGCAGGTGCCGGTTTATTTCCCGCAGGGCGTTCCGGGCCGTTTCCGTATCACCGTATTCATAGACGGGGTCGAAGCAGCAATCGAGGATCAGGCCGACCTTTATCCCCAGATGACGGCTCAGGATATTCGGGATCTGCCGGGCCAGCCCCGGCCGGTTTGCGGCGAGGCCGCATCCCGGCCAGAAGACCGCATCTGTACTACCGTAAAAAGAAAACGGGAACCCGTGGCCGGTTTTGGCGAATCCTCGGGCGCCGTCGAGGCCCTTTCGGACGTCTACCGGGACCCGGTCCTCCCGTACCAGTCGCTCCTTGGCTGCAAAAAAGGCGTCCGCCGGCGACAAATCCAGGGGGCAGACGGCGGCACAGGCGTGGCAGGATGTGCAATAAAAAGACGCCTCCGGTCGCTCCGCCAGGATCAGGTCCGGCGTTCCGTACTCGGCAAGAAAGGGACAGACGGCGGCGCAAGCGCCGCAGCCCGTACATTCCTCTTTAAAATCATCCACTTGTTATTTTGCCTTTTCTATAGGGTAATCCGCCTCCGCCCAGGCCTTGATGCCGCCGGGATAACGGTAGACATTCTTGTATCCCAGCTTCACGGCCCACATGGCGCCGTTGTGGCTCCGGGTGCATTTCACGAAACCGCAGTAGAAAACGATGAGGCGATTCTTATCCGGCCCGAGAAGCTTTTCCAGGTCGGCCTTGGCCTTAGTGTCGAGGGTCGTCATTTCGGGAATGGGGAACAGCATCTGGACGGCTCCGGGGACGTGCTGCTTCTTGTAGCTGTCTTCATAGGGCATGGTGTCGACGATAAGCATGGGTTTCTTCTGATCGATCCAGCTCTTCAGTTCCTGGGTGCCAACCACTTTATAGCCCCCCCGCTGCACCTCGGCGGTAAAGGTTACGGCGCTCTTTTCCGTATCCAGTTCCTTGGTCCCCCAGGCCGCCATGGCCCCTCCGGCCAGGGCGAAAACCAGCAGGCCCGCGATCAAAACACAAAACAGACTTCTTTTTACCTTCATTTTTCCTTCTCCTTTCCACATTTAATAAACTTCGGTTTCCCCGTGAAACCAAACAATCAAAAAAACATTCATGGTGTCTTACCAAAAGTTCCCGCTCTCTCACGGCAAGGGTAAATTTAGGCAGTTATTACAAAATTTTGACCAATCCCCTTACCTGTTTCCAATTCACTACTCCCTCTCCTTGGCCAGCGCCTGGATCCGTCGGGAGAGATAGAGATACGGCGCAACGATACCGATAAGGACAAGGTCACGGTAAAATGCCTCCCGCAAGCTCGCCTGTTTTTTCAGGTCATCGGCTCCAAAGCAACCGCAATCGGCATTCAGATCGCCCAAGATGCCGTAACCGAGGACAAAGACGAATAGGGCGAGGAGACCGGTGATGAGATGGAGTCCCCATGGCCGATCAAAGACCAGGGCCAAGCCGGCAATCGTCTCGATGAGGGGCAGACCGATGGCGACAACGGGAAGAAGTGCTTCCGGGACGAGATCATAAGCTGAGATGGTCGCGGCGAAGGCCTTGGGATCGAAAAGTTTGATGACGCCGCCATAGATGAAGAGGGCAGCCAAGGCAAGCCGGACGATCCGATAGGTCCAGGGATGGACCAACACCTGCCGGAAAATGTTTATGATCCTGTTTAAATAAACCGAGTTTCGGGAATGTTGAGTGACCAATTCCGCCTCCTTTTAGCGCCATGCCGCGTTCCCCGTGGCATGACCCGCAAGGGGCTAAGGGGTCAAAAGCGGCGAGACGGCAAGACGGCGTTGTTCGGAGAACCGCCCGGGTTCTCTGTCAGCGCCTCATATTAACGGTGTGAAGAATAACAATAAATAACTCATCGATTTTACTCTTAATCCATCCAGAGAAAGGATAATATAACGGCGAGTTTATAAACAATCCCAATGAACCTGTCAATAACAATATGCCCCATGGGTATGAGGCCCCATGAGAAAACTCGCCCCTTGACACTCAAGGTCCATCTTCTTATACTCCGCCAATGAACAAAGAACGATGTCTCGTCATGTTTGTCAAATACCCGGAAAAGGGGAAGGTGAAATCCCGGCTCAGCCAATACTGGAATGAGGACATGGTTGTCCGTCTCTACCGTGCCTTCATTGAGGACCTGCTGGCGAGCCTGTCAGGAGGCGACTACCGGTTTCGGATCGCTTATCACCCCCGGGAAAGAGGAAGAGACTTCCCTAAGGAATTCGGGAATACTTTTTTATATATGCCCCAGACAGGAACAGATCTTGGTAAAAAGATGCATAACGTCTTTAACCAATGTTTTTCGGATGGATTTCACGCGGTTGTCATTATCGGCAGCGACAGTCCCGATCTCCCGCCACAGATCATCAAAGAAGCCTTCCAGGCGCTTGAAAAGAGCGGAGCCGTCATCGGTCCTGCCTGTGACGGGGGCTATTACCTGATCGGTTTTGGCAGGGAATCGTTCACTCCCGAGGCCTTCGAGGGAATAGCGTGGGGTACGGACAGCGTCGGCAAAACGACTATGGATGCCCTAAAAAGGGCAGGAATCAATGTCCATGTCCTGCCCGCCTGGCGAGATATTGACCGGCCGGAAGATATCATCGCCCTGATCAATGACAGCGGGAAAACCGGATTTGCCGGCTCAAAAACCATCTCCTGCCTACAGAATTACGGCTTTACCAAAGACTGATGATACCTCCTGAATTCTCCATTATCATTCCCGTCGTTAATGAGGAAGGCATCATCAATTCCGCCATCGAGCACCTTGGAACTCTCCATGCGGCTGCATCCATTGAGATTATCGTAGTGGACGGAGATGGGGAAGGGAAGACGATCGGGGTTATCCAAAACAGAAATGTTAAAACCGCCGTCGGTGAAAAAAGCCGGGGGAACCAGATGAACAGAGGCGCCGCGATGGCCCAGGGCGACATCGTCATCTTTCTCCATGCCGATACCCGCCTCCCCCCCGATGCGTTTGCCCTTATGGAAGCAGCGTTAAGTGATCCTGCCTGCCTGGCCGGCGCCTTTGATCTGGCTATCGCTTCCGGCAGGCCTATTTATCGTTTGATCGCAAAAATCGCTTCTTTTCGCTCCCGGCTTACCCGTATTCCCTACGGAGATCAAGCGTTCTTCTTTCGCAGGGTTTACTTCCAGGCTATCGGCGGCTTCGCAAATATTCCCCTCATGGAGGATGTAGAAATCATGGGGCGCATCAAGAAACAGGGGAGGAGGATTGTTATCATCAATCGTTCTGTCTCGACCTCGGCGCGCCGCTGGGAAAAGGAAGGCGTTCTCTTGTGTACGCTACGCAACTGGTTATTGATATCCCTTTACTTTTCCGGTGTCTCTCCGGAGCGTCTCTCCAGATTCTACAAGTAATTCCGGTTGTTGTTGGCATCCACAGGTGGTTTCACTGAAAGTCCCGGTTGGGATCCATTTCCCGAACATAGTCTCTGATCTGACGGGCTTCCTCCGTGTAGAGAACGATCTTATCGTAATCAACGCGGACATTGTTCAGGTACTGGAGGATCAATGCGTCCCCGACCAGGGCCAGCGGCAGGATGCCGGCGAAGAAGAAGCCCATTTTTTCAAATTCCGCCGTCATGAAAAAGGTGTGAGGATCTTTCAGGTCAAGAAAAAGCTGAATGGCGGCTACATTCTTCAGGCATAGCTCACGCAGGGTTCTTCGGACTTCATGGACGACGTTGTTGCCGTAACCGATCACGTGAATTTCCGCGCAATTTTCCGTCATGAGGACGTCGGTACGGATTTCAGCTTCCGCGGGAAGGCGCTGCCGGAGATCCTCGTCGGGAGTATGAAAGCAGTGGTTCAGGGCGCCGATGTTTTGATACAGACGTTCGATGATTTCCCGGTGCCGCGCCGGGGGGTAGAGGGGCATCATCGGGGGGGCGGTAAGGTACTTGAAGCTCAAGGCAACGCTAATCCTCTGGTTCTGGGCCTCAATGCCTTTGAAGACCCAGGTTTCGGGGCTGGAAGCAAGGAGGAGGCCGCAATCGCGGATGTCGAACTGGGCCATTCCCCGCTGGGTAAATTCATGGTTGGTCACGGAGTAGACATAGAGACCGGCAAGGGGTTTCTTCTTGGGGCACCGGAACAGAAAGTCGGCGATCCGCTTCATGCAGCCCTGGCTGCGATATTCCTGATTCACGAAGACAAAGGTGAATTCAGCGATTATCGCCTCCTCATTTGGATAGACGAGGGCGGAGTGACCCATGAAGATATTGTCTTCCGTGACGGCGACAGCGGAAATCATTTCATCCGTCCCGTTGAGTTCGATAATCCGCTCCGGATAGTAGATGTGATCGTCGAAAAATGTATAGCCGTGGGATTTATAGGCGCACCGGGCAATCTCCACTGCTTCGGCGGGCTCCATCCTCCGGACCGTATAAGGGATCTTTCCCGGTATCGGCAGCGAGGGAGAGGGTATCTCTGGAGCTAATGCTTTCCCGGCTTCTGCTTCCGCGCGTTCCTGTGCGGACAGATATAACTCGATACTCTTCGCCGGCAGATATTTGACCAGGTTCGTTTCTTTGCCCTCCATGCCGAGGTTGCGGAAATAGACCTCATTCATGAATTCCTTCATGAGGAAGACTCCCATCCCGGAGGCCGACATCTGATCGATATTCTCTGCCGGATGGTAATCGGGAATCTGGCCGGGATCAAAGGGCAGCCCCTTTTCCTTAATGGTGATCTTCATCCCCAGGGGCGCCCGCTCACAGATGAGGTCAAAGTTTTCCCGTTCCTGATCGGCAAAGGCGTGGACCATGACATTGGAGATCGCCTCTTCCGCGGCCAGGTCAATTTGATAAAGATCATCGCCGGTGAACCCGATTTTCAGCGCCGTCTCCTGAATGACCATCTGGGCTAAACGCAGATAGGAAAGGTCCGGAGGCAGGGATAGACGGATGATGTCATTCTTTTTCATGTGATTAAACGATTCCCGAGATAACCAGTCCCGACAGGACTGAAACCAGGGTCAGGATCAGGGCGGTATATCCGATCCGTCGGTGCCAGAGTCGGAGCTGCTGTATTTTCGAACGTATTTTAAATTGCAGGTGCCCCAGGGTGGGTGCGGCAACGGCGCAAAGAACGGTTGCCAGGCCCAACCAGGCGTGGGGGACCTTGAATTGCCCGTCTCCGGATAGGGAGACCATGACGACGGCGGCTGCAAATCCGACGCACAGGCATGCCGTCCCGGCGATGCCTGCGGAGCGATGAATCTTCAGCCACCAGCGTTTCCGCCGCAGGAATCTGGCGACGCCGACCCCTATGGTCATTGCCAGCAATCCTGCGGTCATAAAAAAGACATGGATAGAGAAGGGAGGCATCTCCGTTTATTCTTCTTGTCGAAGCTACAATCGATTATCTGAGCGTTTTGCTTGAACCCATCCCGACGGTAATTTTTTCGGATAAGGAACCGAACCTGCTGCACGAGGCCTTGACTTCCAGGGTATCGCCGCTGACCGCATCAACCTTGTAGGTATAGGTAAAGGTTTCCGATGGCTGGCCTTTGTATTCCTGAACGGCGATGACCTTCCCGTTTTTCATGATTTCAACCTTGTTGATGTAGTGTCCCTCCGAGAAGTACGTATGGGTGACCGTAACACTCAGCGTCTTGGTCGCTCCATCGTAGGCCAGTATGACCTTTTTCGGTGCATGGGCGTTAACCGTGGTCGGACAGAGAGAGGTCAGGGCGAAAATTGCGAATATCCCCACCAAGAATAAAATGACGGTACATTTTACTTTTTTTGACATTGATCGTTCTCCTTTTTTCATATTGCGTCACTATAGTTGATTTTCCGGGGGCAGCACCTCTTCCATCCAGCCCAGGTATTCCCGACTTCCTGCGATGATAGGGAGGGCGATAATCTCCGGTGTTTCGTATGAATGGACCGACTTGATAGACCTTTCAACCTCCCCGAAGAGACCGGCCCTGGTCTTGATGAGACATTGCCACTCCTCGGCCGTTTCTACCCGCCCCTTCCAGGAATACGTGCTGGTTATGGGGCCGACGATCTGGACGCAGGCGGCCAGGCCTCCTTCGACAAGGACCCTGGCGATTTTTTCGGCCTCTACCCTTTTTTCAGTGGTCGTGATGATCTGGAGATACTCTGCCATGGATGCTCCCGCTGGTAAGTTCATACATCATGATAGCCGTGGCTTGGGGCAGGCTCAGGGATTCGGCGCGCCCCGCCCCCGGTATATGCCATTTTTCGTCACTTGCTTCCATGAACTCGTCGGGGATGCCGTGGGATTCGCTTCCCAGCAGCAGGGCGGTTTTTCCCGCCTGCCGATGCGGGGGGATGCCGTGACGGACATCGCTGCCGATCAGTAGATGGGTTGTACGGACGACGGGAAGGATTTCATGGAAATTGAGGTTGTCAAAAATCTCCAGATGAAAAAGGCTGCCCATGGAGGTCCGCACGACCTTGGGATGGGTCCAGTCCACCGCGCCTGCGCTCAGGAACACCATGGCAAAGCCGAACCAGTGGGCCGTCCTCATGATCGTTCCCAGGTTGTTGGGGTTGTTGATGCCATCGATAAGCAGGACATGTCCGGTCGTCTCTTGCAGCCGCGCCTGCCAATTTCCGGGAGCCGGCATTTTTACGACGGCCATGGCGCCTTCCGGCGCCTGGTCCTGGCTGAGTTTTCCCCACTCCTTTTCTGAGAGAATATACCTTTGGGCCGTGCCGCCTTCTTCAAACGTTCCGGCGCCCGGTATCGCTTTGCCGTTGTCCCGATAACCGGGGCGGGGTCCAAAAAATCGCGAATAAATATCCTCTTTCCCGGCCATTCCGAGGATGGCCTCGATTTGCCAACGGCTCTTCCACAACTCCGCGAGGATCTTGCGCCCCTCGGCCAGGAAAATCCCTTCCCGTCGCCGGTATTTGCTCATGGCCAGTTTCTGCCAGCGCGTCAACTCGGACTTTGATGGTTTACCAGGGAGCGTTTGCATCGAGTGCATGATTTCCTGCCCTATCCCTTGATATAATCGAAAAACTTGAAAATTTAACCATGATCGACGGCTTCGCAAAAAGATCCGCAGGCAAGGCGCGCAAATGTTGAGTCATGAGGCGTACTTGGCGTACGCCGCCGTGACGAAGGATGCAGCGCAACGCAGCATCCGGGCTTTTTGCGAAGCCGTCATCCTTTGATCATGACGAGCATCATCTTAAAGGGTTTGACCGCTTGGAGGGCATGAGGTTCATGGGCGGGCATGATGATGAATTCCCCTGCCTGCAGCCGGTATGTTTTTTTGGAAATCTTGATTTCCGCCTCCCCGTCCAGGATGTAAACCAGGGCGTCGAAGGGAGCCGTATGCTCGCTCAGTCCCTGGCCGGCATCGAAGGCAAAGACGGTAACCGTGCCGGTGGTTTTCTTGATGATCTCCCGGCTGACAATGGACCCCGGTTGATAAGACGCGATGCTGCTGAGGATAAGGGCTTTGGATTTCAGTGCGTCTGTCTTTGTTGTTGTTTCTTCGGCCATGATTCCCTCCTTGAGTGATCCAATATCTAAAAATGAACGTTCTTTAGGGGGTTACTGTTTTCCCTCCTCCGGATTGACAGCCATCTCTACCTTGTGGGGGCGAAGAATGGAGGTGATAACGGCGATTGCCAGGGTCCCGGCGATGAATCCCAGGGACCAGCCGATGGGGATGTGAAGGATATCCGTAAGGAGCATCTTGACGCCGACGAACATCAGGATGACCACCAGGCCATGACGGATGTAGTGGAATATACTCATCAGTCCGGCCAGGGCGAAGAACAGCGAGCGAAGTCCCATAAGGGCAAAGACATTGGAGGTGTAGACAATGAACGGATCGGTGGTCACGGCCAGGATGGCGGGAATGGAATCGAGGGCGAACATCAGGTCCGTCGGGCCAATGACCAGGATAACGGCAAGCAGCGGCGTGGCGTGACGGATGCCGTCAATATGAAGAAAGAAATTTCCGTTTCCGTAATCGGTGGTTACGGGCATCATCTTATGGAGGAGGCGCAGGATGGGATTCTTCTCCGGGTGGATCTCCTCATCACCTCCTTTGGCCATCTTGAGGGACGTATAGATGAGAAAGACACCGAAGACGTAAATCAGCCAGTGGAACTTGGTGACGAGGACGACACCGGCAGCGATAAAAATGCCCCGCATTACCAGGGCGCCCATGATCCCCCAGAAAAGGGCCGTATGCTGATGTACGGGGGGTACGGAAAAATAGGTAAATATCATTAGAAAAACAAAGAGATTGTCGACGCTAAGGGAATATTCGAGGAGATAACCGGCCAGATATTCGAGGGCCTTGGTCTGGCCTTTGAAGAAGTAAATGCCGATGCCGAAAGCCAGGGCGACACTTATCCAGAAGCCCGTCCATTTCAGGGAGCTTTTGATGTCGATCTCTTTGGTCTTCTTGTGGCCGACGACCAGATCCAGGGTTATCATCGCGATGAAGAGGGCAGCGAAGGCGAGCCATCCGATAACTTCTGTGGGCATTGTATTTTCTCCTTACAGTTTTCTCAATAATGCCTGGGCGGCGAGGTGGAGATTTTTCATTATTGTTGCGGCGATCATACTATTTTTTCCCTTTCCTGTAAAGAAAGACCCCGGCGCCGCAGGAAATCATGATGAAACACAAAATTTGACCCATCGTCAGGAAGCCGAAGAAATATCCCAGTTGTACATCCGGTTGCCGGTAAAATTCGATGAAGAACCGGACCAGACCATAGCCGATGAAATAGAGAGAGAGCAGAAATCCGTCGAAGGGACTTTTTTTTCTTATGGCCCATAAAACGATAAACAGGACAATTCCTTCAAAAAAGGCCTCATAGAGCTGAGAAGGGTGGCGAAGCAGTTGCTCCGGGTCGTGAGGAAAGACCATGCCCCAGGGAACGGTGGTTGCCCGTCCGTAGAGCTCTCCGTTGATGAAGTTGCCGATGCGACCAAACGTGTAGCCTATGGGAATGGCCGGACAGAAGAGATCCGCCATGCGCCAGAAATTTATCTGACGGCTTCTGCAGAAAATGACGGCGGCGAGAATGGCGCCGATCGCCCCGCCGTGAAAAGACATGCCGCTGATGCCTACAAAACGGACTCCGTCGGAAAAATCGAAAGGCAGCAGGATCTCCCAGGGCCGGTGGAAATAGTAATCGAAATTGTAAAACAAGACATATCCCAGCCTGCCTCCCAGGATCAGTCCGACAATCAGCCAGATCATCAGGTCCTGGATAGTTTCCGCCGTATAACCATATTTTTCATCCTTGATCCGGTGCATGACGAGGAAATAGGTCAGGACGAAGGCGACCAGGTACATGAGGCTGTAATAGCGGACCTGAAAAGCGCCAAATTCGAGTAAATTCGGGTTGATCTGTCCGGGAAGGTATCGCCAGGCAGCAATCAGGGCATCCATGTCAGTATGCCTCTCCCTTGAGGTCCTCGACGTACAACTGGGCGGCGTAGGCGGCTGTCGCCCCATCGCCGCAGGCTGTAATGACTTGGCGGAGGGACTTGTGGATGCAGTCCCCGCAGGCGAAGATCCCCGGGGCCGATGTTTTCATGTCCCGATCGACGATGATGGCGCCGTCCTTCTCAAGGGCAACCAGGTCTTTGACAAGGGTCGTCTGCGGAATCAGCCCCACGAAAATGAAGACGCCGGCGGCGGGAATCTCCCGGGTCGCGCCGGTGACTACATCTTTTACCCTTATCCACTCTACTCCTTTGCCGCCGCCGATTTCTTCCGCTACGGAATTCCAGGCCATCTCGATTTTTGGGTTGGCAAAGGCCCGCTGCTGAAGGATCCCGGTGGCTCGCAAGCGGTTGCGCCGGTGGATAATGGTTACCCTGTTTGCAAAATGGGTCAGAAAGATGGCTTCCTGCACCGCCGTATTGCCGCCGCCAACGACGGCCACTTCCCGTTTCCGGTAAAAAGGGCCGTCACAGGTAGCGCAATAAGAAACGCCCCGTCCGGCAAATGCCTCCTCCCCGGGAACACCAAGCTGACGCCAGTAAGCGCCGGTGGCCATGATGAGGGAGAGGGTTTCGTATGTCCGGCTGTCCGCCAGGACTCTCCAGGCCTTCTTTTCTCCATGATTGATAGTATTCAGGGCCTGGACGTCGGCGGTGATGCATTCCAGGCCAAAGGCGACCGCCTGTTTCCGGAAGCTTTCCACAAGCTCAAAACCATTGATGCCCGCGGGGATGCCGGGATAGTTCTCGATGAAATCGGTAACGGTGATCTGACTTACCGTCGAGGCCCCGGAGATGAGCAGGGCCTTCAGACCGGCGCGGGCGGCGTAAAGCCCGGCGGTATAGCCCGCCGGTCCCCCACCGATGATCACGATATCATAAAGGGCTGATTCCGTTGGTGGATTCATGAGGTCAGGAGTTCCTCCTTTTTTGCTGTTATGAAATATTCTTTAGAATTCAATTATATCAATACTCTATAGAATAATTAAGGAGGCTTGTCAAAAGAATATAAGAAAAACTCGTCCGGGACTTGGTTCCGATGAGATATGTCTCATCCCCTTTCCCTTCGCGATAACATCAAAAGGAAGGTTAATGAACGAAGAAAGGAATGAAAAACAACTTGAAAAGGTGAAGTATTTCATATATGAAAAAACACTATGATGACTGGTTGGGGTATTGCCAGGAACAAAAAAATGACAGGAGGGAGACAGGCATGGCAAAGGCAAAAAAAGGTGATCCGTTAAGCTGTGAATTATGTGGTCTGGTTGTGGTTGTCGATGATGTGGGAGTCATGGGTATGGCAGAATTGATTTGCTGTAAGAAACCTATGGCAAAAGGCAAGGCCGCTGCTGAAAAAGCGAAAAAGAAAGCCGCCCTCAAAGCCCCCAAAGCGGAAGCGATCAAAAAGGACGTGAAGACAACGGTCAAGGCCGCGCCAGTGAAAGCCAAGGCCATAGCGAAAAAAGAGGATAAACCGGCGATTACCAAAGCACCCGCAGCACCCGCCAAGAAGGCTGCTGTGCCGAAGAAGGAAACGAAAGCCAAAAAATAATCCGGGAAAGATTTTCCTGTGTCGGACACGGGCCGGCGCCGGCAAGGCGCCGGCCCGTGTTTTTAATCATAACTCATCTATCCTATTTTACCGTCAGACCCGCGATTCGATAATTGAACTCGTAACTGAGGGCGCCGCTCCAGTCACTGTCAAAGACGCCCTTGTAGCGTGTTCCATACACCGGACCAACCGGTTTCCCGTAGGTGTAAAACCAGTTGACAATGGGACTGCCCGTAAAGCCCAGGGCGATCCAGTAAGACCCGGGCATGAGGTCGAGCTTTTCTTTGGCAAAGTCGAAATCGACCCAGCGGTAGCCCGGCTTCATGGAGATTTGGTCGATGCCGATCATCCCGCTGGTAGCCATGATGGCCCCCGGCTTTCCCTTGTCGTCCTTGAAGAGTTCGATCCAGAGCATACCGTCGCCGCCGAAATTGTGCAGTGCGAGCCCGACCTTGCCGAGCTTCACCGGCTTTTTCAGGACAAAGACCTGGGCGTACTGGGTTCGTTGGGTGGTTACGTACTCCGCCGTCTCCACCAGAAAGTTGTTCTGCATCTCGAACTGGCCGGCGCCTTCGGCTTTCACCGATCTGGGGAAAGCGAAATCGACGTCCTCGGGATAGTCGAGGTTCCCGTAGAGGAAGGGAACCTTGTAACGCAGCTTGCCCGGATCTTTGGGCGGGGGAGGAGGCGGGGGCGGGGGTATGATGGCGATCTGCTGGAACTGGGCCTTGACCTGCGGGGTCAGGAGCAGGTTTTTCGGTCCGTAGGATTCCCGATTCCCTTTGATCTTGACCTGATCGGCGGCAAAACCGGCGTTGATTATTTCCTGAAGGGCGGGTCTTTTCGCTTCCTGAAGCTGTGACCAGCGCATGAGGCCGTCGTTTTTTGTTTCGTTGTTGTCGGCGCCCACTTCGATGCGAACGAAGCGATTGGAAACGAAAAGCACGGAATTCTGGGGATCGAAGGGGACCCAGCCAAGATCGGGAAACCATACCTCGATCCATGAGTGGCGTCCCTGGCCCATCTTGAACGTCAGAACCCCCTTCTGCCAGGCGATATTGTAGGGCTCGTTCAGGGTCACCCCGACAACGATACGGGTCGGAATTCCCACGGAACGCAGGAGGGCGGCGCTGAGATGGGAGTAATTCTGGCAGTTCCCTTTCCCCGATTCCAGTGAATAAACGGCGTCGTAACGGACCGGGGGGGTCACGTAGCGGACGTTATCCACCACCCAGGAGACAATCCGCTGCACCGCATCGTACTCAGTCTTTACCCCTTTGGTCAGCTCGGCGGCGAGCTGACTAATCCGGGGCTCGTTGGCCTGGACCTGTTCGGTGCTCTTCAGGTAATCGGCAAATTCCGCGCCAGGGTTCTTCACCGGGAAGGGGGCGCCGGTTTCCAGGGTCTTGAGATGGGTCCTGCTCTTGGCCTGGCAGGAGAGGCGGACATCCACGGTTTTCGGAACCCCTGTCCAAGTCGCCGTGATCACCATATTGCCGTGTTTATCCTTCTTTTCCTCACGGTCCTGTGGCTCGGGATTGAATTTTACTTTGAAATCACTTATATCCTGGCTGTAAGTCGGGGATGTGAAGCTTTGGGGAACGACGAAGCTCAAGATGATTTTTTTGACCCCCTCATTAGCCGTGACCTGTTCCTGGAGTTCGTAGCGGATTGCCGAGTCCATGTCTCCTTTCAAGGTATAATTTTCCCCGGAAAGGGGACAGGTCCACAGGAGGATCAGAACCAGAATTGCGGGAGCGATACCTTTTCTCATCGTGCTTCTCCTCGTTGGGGTCAGTTATGGGGTCAGGCTTACTTATTGGCATTTGGCATCAAATGCCAATAAGTAAGCCTGACCCCGATCATTCGCCAACGTCAATAAGTAAGTCTGACCCTGTTATTCTCTTGACGAGGATATTGTAACAAAATATAATAAAAAGAAAAAGATTTTTTCGTGAGGGAAAAACGATGAAAGTCAGCCGTGTTGAGGAGATGCGCTGGATGGATCGCCATGCCACGGAATCCTTGCGGATACCCGCCGGAATTCTCATGGAGAATGCCGGTCAGGGGGCCGCTGCCGTGCTCGCGGGGGAACGGGGACTGAACGGGAAGAGGTATGTCATTTTATGCGGCATGGGAAACAACGGGGGCGACGGATTCGTGGTGGCCAGGAAAATTCTTTCCAACGGGGGAACCCCGGAGGTTTATATCCTGGGTGATCCCGGCCGATATCAGGGGGCGGCCAAGACCAATCTGGGAATGCTTTCCGTCCTGCCAGTGGATGTTCAGCGTCTGGAAACGGGGGCCGACCTGGGGCGGGTCATCCGGCATGCCGATGGGGTGGTGGACGCCGTCTTCGGGACGGGACTCGACCGGGAAGTCCGGGGATTGCACCGGGAAGTGATCGACCTGGTCAATGAAGGACGCAAATGGGTCCTCAGCCTCGATATCCCCTCCGGGGTCAACGGCGATACGGGAGAAATTATGGGCGCCGCCATCCAGGCGGACTGCACAGTGACCTTCGGCCTCCCCAAGATAGGCAACATTCTTTATCCCGGTCATGAAAAATGCGGCAAACTCTACGTGACCCATATCTCTTTCCCCCCGGGTATGTACAATCATGAACGCCTGAAAATCCAGACTAACGATTATCTGCCCCTTCCCGTCCGGGGTCGGGACGTTCATAAGGGGAGCATGGGGGATGTCCTGTTTGTGGCCGGAGCGGTGACTTATCTGGGAGCCCCCTATTTTTCCGCCATGTCCTTCCTGAAAGCCGGGGGAGGGTATGCCCGACTTGCGGCCCCCCGCTCGGTGGTCCCCTTCATTGCCAGTAAGGGAAGCGAGATCGTGTTTGTCCCGCTCCGGGAAACGAAGGCCGGGGCGATGTCGGCGGACAATTATGACGCCCTCATGGAACTGTCGGCAAAGGTTGATATGGTGGTCATCGGACCCGGCCTGTCATTGGACCCCCAGACGCAGGACCTTGTCCGGAAGCTGGTCTCCGCGCTCAGAAAACCGGTTTTGATTGACGGCGACGGAATCACGGCGGTGGCCGGAGACCCCGCACTCATTCAGGGACGCCCATTCCCAACCTTACTGACGCCCCATGCCGGAGAAATGGCAAGAATCACCGGTCAAACGGCAGCGGAGATCCAGCGTCGCCGGATCGACATTTTACAGTCTGCCTGTGCCTCCTGGGGGGCCTTTATGGTTCTCAAAGGCGCCCATTCCCTGATTGGTTGTCCCGACGGACAGGTTTTTATCAACATGACCGGTAACCCCGGGATGGCGACCGCCGGTTCCGGGGATGTCCTTACCGGCGCCATCGCGGCGATGGCCGGCATGGGCATGCCCTGGCCGGAAGCAATCAGAAAAGGGGTCTGTCTCCATGGACTGGCCGGTGATCTGGCCGCCCGCCAGCAGGGTGAGGACGGAATCACGGCCCAGGATATTCTTGACTATCTGCCCCTGGCCATGAAAGAGGACCGCCTCTCCGGAGGGAAGGGACAGGGAGGGGGGATCGAAATCTGTCCTTGAAGGTTCGCAAGGATTTTGTTAGACCCCCCACACTGAATTTGGAAACACTTATGAAAACATAGTAAAGGCTTTTAATCAAACCCAATAAACATGGAAATTGCATATTCTGATTGTAAGGGGGGGCACGGTAAGGATTTACCGCGCAATTCCTCTCTACTTCTCATTCTTCTTTGCATTGGCATCGCCTTTTCCCTCTTTTCGTTGCGGCCGGCGCTGGCGACCTCAGTTCCCGAAGCGCTTTTGAGGCTGTCGTCGGGATATGCCGTTTTCATCGATAAGCACCTCCAGAGGGTTTATGTGCTTCAGAATAGGGGAGGCAACGTCGTCATGGTCTTCGATGCTCCCTGTTCCACGGGGAAGGCTCCCGGTGAGAAAAAAGAACAGAAAGACGCCAAGACCCCCCGGGGGATCTTTTTTGCAACCAAATTCGAGCAGATGCGTAAGCCGCACCCGGCTTATGGAACCATGGTCTTTCACCTGGATTATCCCAATCTGTTGGACAAACGGATGGGGAAAAACGGCGGCAATATCTGGATTCATGGAACAAATAAATCCCTCCAGCCCTTTCAATCAAATGGCTGTGTGGTTATGAAGAACAAAGACATAGAAGCCCTGTCACGGTACATTTATTTGGGGAAGACCCCTGTGATTATCGAAGAATCGATCAAATGGATTCCTTTGGAACGACCTTCAAAGGACAGGGAAGACCTGGAGCGCGTCATGATGTGGTGGTCCAAGGCCATTCTGAATGGGGATCAGCGTATCCTGGACCGCTTGTATTATCCCGAATTACCATCGGCGAGTTCACCGCGGAAGATCATTGTTCAAAAAACAAGAAATCTCAAGGACGCGAGCGATCATTTTGATTTCAGACCTCAGGATATCACTATCTGCCGCCTCGATGATAAGGCAGTCATGCTCTTCGACCAGGTTCTCTCCGTTCAGAAAGCCGATTCCTTTCAGGGCAGTTATGTGCGGCTTTTTTTGGAAAAAATCAATAATCGCTGGCTGATTGTAGACAATGGCACCCCCCAGAGACGATTCCGGGAGACGTCGGTTGCGGCAGCGACACCGGAAAGGGCCGCCGCCGTGCCTGTGGGCAAGAAACCGGCTCCGGCGACCGGCCCTCGGGTGATGTCAGTGGCCGCCGCCCCAAAGGAAACCGCCAAACCTGCTCCCCCGCCCGCACCCTCGAAAGTCAAGCCTGCTGCGGTGGTGAAGGATCAGGATATTCGGCGGCTGGTTGAAAAATGGGCAAAGAGCTGGACAACAGGAAATATGGAAGCTTACCGGTCCTGCTATGCCCCCTCGTTCAGAAACCGGGGGATGGACCTGTCGCGCTGGGTTACCTATAAGAAGGATCTCCGCAAAACGAACAAGAACATCAGCGTCAAAGTGGAGAATCTCAAAACGTCTTCGGAAGGTCAGAAGGCCACCGCCACCTTCACCCAGAAATACAGCGCCTCCAACATTAAATCCAACCGTGCGAAGCGGCTGGAATTGGTTGAAATCAATGGGGAATGGAAGATTATCCGTGAGAGTATGTCCCACTAAATCCCTCTGTTGCCTTTTCCTTGCTTTTCTCTTGTTATTTATTTTTCCCCCTGCCTCATGGGGCAAGAGTTCGGTAGAGAGACATTTTGCCGGGACTGATCATGAACTAACCGTATACCGGGTGCAAGGGAAAAACCCGGGGAAAACCATTCTGATCATCGGCGGCATTCAGGGGGATGAGCCGGGAGGATTTCTGTCCGCCGATCTTTATGCCGACATGAACCTGAAACAGGGTAACCTCATCGTTGTTCCCCGGGCCAACTGGTACTCCATCCTTTTGAACCGGCGTCAGGTCAACGAGGACATGAACAGAAAGTTTGCCGATTCGAAAAGCATCAGCTACGAAGATCAGATCGTCGGTATTCTAAAAAAACTCATCGCCCAGAGCGACTGCCTCCTCAATCTCCATGACGGGACCGGTTTCTATTCGGAAAAATGGCGGAGCTTTATGCGGAACCCCGGGCGGTTCGGACAGTCGATCATTGCCGATACGGATCAATACCGGCAAGTCAAGACCGGGGATGTAGTCAGCCTGGAAACCATGGCGAAACGGGCCATACGGGAGATAAATACCCATATCGCGAACCCGGAGCATCATTTCCACTTCAACAATCACCGCACCGCCTCCCAGGAGACTCGCCATCCTGAGCAGCGGCGATCGGCGACTTACTATGCCCTTTTTACTTGCGGTATCCCCGCTTTCGGGATTGAGACGAGCAAATCGCTGTCCCTGGAAACAAGGATTTACCACCACAACCTCGGGGTTAACGCCTTTATGAACATTTTCGATATCAAGCCTGATGTCCCGGGCATTAATCTGCCCATGCCCGCTATGAAATATCTCGTGGTCAAGGTCAACGATCAGTTACCCGTTGTCCTGTCCAGCCAGGATCAACTGACCGTCCGTTCCGGGGACGTCATCAAGATAAATCACATCGAGGCGAATTATGAACGCGGTCTGAGTGCCGATATCGAGGGATATGGAAAGATCAACGATCTTCATAACCCGGTGGTGATTGGACGGGCGACCCAGATAACGGTCCGGAAAGATAATTATGTTTGCGGGCGCGTGCCGATCCGTGTCGCGGCAAATGATTCGCCGGGAAGACAATCCGCAACAGACAAGCCTCAAATTGCCTTTTTTCGCATTAAGGTCAACGGTGAGGAGAAATTTCTTCCCAACGGCGTCCATCTCGACATCGTCCGGGGGGATACAATCGAATTGGTCGATGTAGGGGCCACTAATGGAGCAAGTGCCGATATTGCCATGAATTTCAAGGGATTTATCGGTAACGCGAAGAACAATAGTGGCGAGGATCGCGGGTATATTATCCGGACCGATCGGGATCTTCTCAAGCGATTCTCCATTGCCGCCAATGGACAGCGTTACCAGATTGTGGCCGAAAGAAAGGACCAGATCCTTGGGCAGATGTTTGTGGATCTTCGCGATCCAATCCTTGAATATGTCGTCTTTCAGATCGGTGATGGGGAGAAGAGGTGTCTATATCCCGGCGAAAAGATCACTTACCGCCCCGGTCAGGCGCTGAAACTTATCGATATCAAAACAAATGTTTCCAAAAATAATAATATCACCGCTATCCTCAAGGGAAAGGGGACCAGCTTCGAAGTCGCACGGGCGGGGATTATTTCATTGAAAAAACAGGGGGTTTACAAGGTAACATTCTGGAGAAATCAGACGCCCTTAGGAGATGTCAGTATTCAGGCCCTTTGAGGAACTCGTTTCATATCCTTCTGCCCGTGACGTAATCCGCCAGGGTCAGGAGGTCCTGAAGGGGTGCCTGGTCTGAAAAGATCGCAAGTTCCCTTTTCCCGCTATCAATATAGGTGCGGGCCATATTCATGGCATAATCAATGCCGTCGTTCCGGCGAATGAGCTCAAAAACAGCATGGAGGGAGGTTTCATCTCGGGCCGGGTCGGTAACCACCGCCCTGACGCACTGTCTTTCTTCCTCCGAGCAGCGGCTGAGGGTCCGGATCAGAGGGAGAGTCATCTTACCTTCATCGAGGTCTTTCCCGATGGCCTTGCCGAATTCCTCCTCCTTGGCCGTGTAGTCCAGGGCGTCATCGACAATCTGAAAGGCAAAACCAAGATTGAGGCCGAACCGGCCCAGGGCGGTGACCTTTTCTTCCGGGGCGCCGGCCAGTAAAGCGCCCACGGCACAGGCCGCGGAAATCAGATGGGAGGTCTTCTTTTCAATAATTGACAGGTACTCCGTCTCCGAGATCTCCGGATCGCCCCGCTTGACGAGTTGAAACACCTCGCCTTCCGCCATGAGGTTGGTTGCCCTGGCGAGGACCTTAATTATTTCCAGGTTCCCATATTTGGCCATGAGCTGGAAGGCTTCGGAATAAAGGAAATCTCCGACCAGGACGCTTGCGGCGTTCCCCCAAACGTGATTGGCTGCTGGTCTGCCCCGGCGCATGTCGGCGTCGTCGATCACATCGTCGTGGAGCAGGGTTGCGGTGTGAATGAATTCGATCACGGCGGCCAGGGGATGACGCCTTTCTCCCTCATACCCGCAGAGGGAAGCGGCGGCCATGAGGAGGAGCGGACGGAATCGCTTTCCGCCGCCGCCGATGAGGTGTTGGCTGACCTGGGGGATCAGGCTGACGTCGGAGCGAAGGGCGGCGGCCATGTAGCCTTCCACCTTTTGGAGGTCTGCCTGATACCTGTTAAAAACGTCTTGAATATTCATAGGTTTATACGTGGTCAGACTTACTAATAGACATTTGATGTCAAATGTCTATTAGTAAGTCTGACCACGTTCTTTATTTAATCTCGGCGTCGTATAAGCCGTTAATCAGGGAATGTCAATCGTTTCGGCAAAAAGATCATATTCATTGGCCGCCCGGATGCGGACGGGGATGATCTGGCCGGGCTTGAGTCGTTTCCCCCGGACATAGGTCACGCCGTCTATTTCCGGGGCCTGGCGGGAGCTCCGTCCGAGGAAGGGATAATCCGGGAGGTCGCTCTTCCCTTCGATGAGGACCTCGTCAAGGGAACCGACTTTCTGTTGCAGGATCTCAAAGGAAATGGAGGATTGTTCCTCCATGATCGCGTCCCGGCGCCGATTTTTCTCCGCCTCGGAAGTGCGGGAGGGCAGGGTTGCCGCCGCCGTTCCCTCTTCCCGGGAGTAGGTAAATACCCCCAGATGATCAAAGCGTATCTCCCTGACAAAATCCATGAGGCGGTCGAATTTTCTCCTGGTCTCGCCGGGAAAGCCGACGATGAGGGAGGTACGGATCGCTATCCCCGGTCCCGAAGCACGGACCATCCGGATGACTTCCCGCAGGTCCTGACTGTCGCCATGCCGGTGCATGGCCTTAAGAATGTCGTCGTCAATGTGCTGGATGGGCATATCCAGGTAGGAACAGATTTTCTTCTCCCCGTCCAGGCACCGAATCAGCTCCGGGGTAATCTTGGTGGGATAGGCATACAGTAAGCGGATCCAGGCGATGCCATCCACAGCGGCAAGTTCCGGCAGGAGGCGAGTCAGCCGGGGCCGGCCCCGCAGATCACTGCCGTATGCCGTCGTATCCTGAGCGATGATGATGAGTTCCTTGACCCCCTGTCCGGCCAGGGCCCGAGCTTCGGCAAGAATGTCCGCGGGAGGTCTGCTCCTGGCCCGGCCACGAATGTCGGGAATGATGCAGTAGGCACAACGATTGCCGCAGCCTTCGGCGATCTTGAGATAGGCGCTGTAGGCAGGGGTCATGAGCAGGCGGGGATGTCCTGCCTGCATCAGGAAAGTCGGCTTGCCGACTTTCACCCTGAGGTCGTTACGTGCCCTTGATTCCAATCCGGCAAGATGATCAGCGATATTTGGAACTTCCGCCGTACCGAGGAAAAGATCCACTTCGGGGAGGGTCGGCGCAAGCTCAAGTCCGTAACGCTGGGGAAGACAACCCGTAGCGACAAGATATGCACAGGCCCCCGTGCGCTTGTATTGGGCCATGAGGAGAATGGCTTCAATTGCCTCCTCCTTGGCCGGGAGAATAAAGGCGCAGGTGTTGATGATCAGGATATGGGCCTCTTGGGGGGACTTGGTGATCCGGTAACCCCGGGAGGTCAGGAGGGCCGCCATGACTTCGGAGTCCACGAGATTCTTGGGGCAGCCAAGGCTGAGGATATGGAATTTTTTCTTTTTCATGGATGGGTTTTCTTAATGGTTATCTGACCCTTGATGATTTAGCAAAAGATCCGAAAATTACTTCAGTCAGGGGGAAGTTTCCTTGCCAGGACCTTGCGGGGTTTAACGCCGTCGGAGGGGCCCACGACTCCATCCGCCTCCATCCGTTCGATAATCCTCGCCGCCCGGTTGTACCCGATCTTCATGTAGCGCTGCACAAGAGATATCGAGGCCTGTTTCAGATCCGTGACCAGTTCCACGGCCTCGTCGTACTTTTCATCGTATGCATCTGCTTCCCGTTCGGGACTCGCCAGGGAGGTTTCATATTCCGTGATCGAGTTATCGTAATCCGGCTTTGCCTGTTGCTCCAGAAATTCCACGACTCTCTTTATTTCCCGATCTGCCACGAAAGCGCCATGAATACGCGTCAACTTTGATGTCCCGGGGGGAATGAACAGCATGTCCCCCGCTCCCAAAAGGGCCTCGGCCCCAAGTTGATCGAGGATGGTCCGTGAATCGACTTTGGATGAGACCTGAAAGGAGATGCGGGTGGGAAAGTTGGCCTTGATGACGCCCGTGATGACATCAACGGAAGGGCGTTGGGTGGCGATAATCAGATGGATACCAGCCGCCCTTGCCATCTGGGCGATCCGGGCCAATGATTCCTCGACATTTCTGGGTGCAACCAGCATGAGATCGGCAAGTTCATCGATGACGATAACGATATAAGGCAGGCGGGGGGTTTTTTCTTTTTCCGCCTGCTTGTTGTATGCCTCGATACTTTTTCCACCAATATCACTGATGACGGCGTAACGCCTCTCCATTTCTTCCACCGCCCATTTAAGGACATGGGCGGCCTTTTTCGGATCGACGACGACGGGGTGGAGAAGATGGGGAATGCCTTCATATGCGGAAAGTTCGATCCTTTTGGGATCGATCATCAGGAATTTCACATCATTGGGAGAAGCCTTGAAAAGGATGCTGCAGATCATGGCATTGAGAGATACGCTCTTTCCCGAACCCGTAGTCCCGGCGATGAGCAGATGGGGCATGCGGGTGAGGTCGTTGATGACCGGGGAACCCATGATGTCGACGCCCAGGGCGATGGGGAGTTTGATCCGGGATTCGCTGAATTTGTCTGAATCGAGGACGTCCCGGAGATGGACCGCTTCCCGTTCGAGGTTGGGAATCTCAATGCCGATCACGGCCTTGCCGGGGATCGGGGCGATGATCCGGATGCTGGCCGCCTTTAAGGCCAGGGCAAGATCATCGGACAAGTTGGTAATCCTGTTGATCTTGACCCCCGGCGCCGGTTCCAGTTCGTAGAGGGTGATGATCGGTCCGGGGTGGACCTCCACAACCTTTCCCTCGACACCGAAATCGGCAAGCTTCTTTTCCAGGATCCGGGCGTTCATGATCAGGCTTTCCTTCTTCATCCTGGTGTCCCGTCGTTCGACTTCATCAAGAAGCTCCAGAGGCGGCAGGGTAAAGGTTCCGGGAACTGGAAAAAACTCGAAATGGGTCTGTTTCGCTTTTGGCAGGCGCGCCTTGTCCGGAGGCAAGGGCGGCTCATCGATGCGGGGCGTTTCCAGCGCCGGTTCCCGGAAGGGTTTTATGGAAGCCGGGGTTGGTTTGAGGATGGATTTGATTCGCCGGATAAGACCGGAAAAAAGATATTGCAGCTTTTGCCAGCCCCGCTTGAGATGATCGAAAAACCAGTGGGTGAGGGAAACAAGGGACAGATGGATCATCAGCATGAAGGCCAGAATCAGCATCAGCAAAAGCAGAATGGAGGCTCCGGCAAGATTGAAATAGTAAGTCAGGTAGAAATGGACCGCCTCGCCGAGAAGACCTCCGGCCCGGAGGGGGATTTGATAGATGTAAACCTGCTGAACGACGAGGGCGGACAAGCCGGAAAAGGACAGGAGAAAAAGCAGCGCCCCGCCCAAGTGAGGGGAGGTGATACGGAAGGCGCCATTAAGAAAGGATTTGAAGGAACAGATAAAGAGTACTACGGGCAGAAAAAAGGCGCTGAGTCCGATAAGCCTGAACAAACTGTCCGATGTGTAAGCGCCGAAAGTCCCGATGAGGTTATGAACTTTAAACTCCCCGGGAAGAAAGCGGGTAAAGGAAGGGTCATGGGGATTGTATGATCCGAGACACAGAACAAGAAAAAGCCCGGCGGCAAAACAGATAACGCCGATAATTTCAGCTCTTCTTTTGCCGGTCGTCGGCTTTTCTGTCATCGGAGCAATGGTTACCGCCATGCGTGATAATTTTTCATGATAACACTTCGGACCCGCGCGATCAGTTCCGGGCGGGAATCTTCCGTATAGGCTGTGACATCGATCGGTCGATCGATGATCATCGTGATTCTGCCGGGGTTTATCTTCAGGGAACGCTTGGGCATGATCTCGGAAGCCCCGATGATGGTGATGGGAACAATGGGTACTTCCGCCTGGAGGGCCAGGTGAAACATCCCCTTTTTGAATGCCTTGATGGTTCCGTCCTTACTCCGGGTGCCTTCAGGAAAACTCATGACCGATTTTCCTTCCCGGATCTTGCGGGATGCCTCCGCGAGATTCTGCATGGCCCGCTCGTGATTCTGCCGGTCAATTTCAATATAACCGGCGTTTTTCATGGCCTTGCCGAACATAGGTATCCGGAAAAGTTCCTTCTTGGCAAGCCAGCGGAATTGTCCGGGCAAGTAGGCCAGGACGATCAGGATGTCGAAATCGCTTTGATGATTGGACATGAAGATCTGAGGTTGTTCCGTGGAGATATTTTCCGTGCCGAGGACGCTGACCTGGACATTGGATATTTTCAGGAGGATCGTCGCCCAGGTCCGGGCGACCTTGTGGATGGAATTTTCCGACGCCCCCAGCAACGAGAAAATCACGCAACAGGTAGAGAAAAAGGCCGTAATTAAAACACTTGCGGCTAACAGAAAGACCGAGCGCAGCATAGGGCGTTTCCTTATAGTCAACGACGATAATCTTACTAAACAGCTTGTATTTAAAGGATATATATCGTGAAGTCAATGGAAATATTGCTTCTTCAACGGATTAACTTTACAGACATGGACCGGTCCTGATTCATGGGCCGGCAAGAAGGGGAAGTCTCCATGACAGCCATACTTTCTTCTTGATTATTAGAAAAATGAGTGTATCGTCGCAACATATCGTAACCTATAAGCTTCGTTCCATGATGCGTTGTTCTTTTCTCCTGAAAGATTAAAGGAGGACCTTATGGCAACAACCGAAACCTACACACCCGACAAGGAGTTGCAAACCGAGTAAAACGAAAAAATAGATTTGTCCCCTTTCCTTATCGTCGTTAGGATGTTCCAGGGCGTTATGCGGAAAAAGACATCATAAATTTTGCTTTACCTCCACTTCGTTAAGACCGGGCTTATCTGTTGTGGAATCTATTGTTTTATTGTATGGAATAACTTCCGGACAATCAGGTTACAGTTTCAAGATTGACAAAATGGAGCGCCCATGAGTCGTAAAGTATTTCTGATCTTGAAAGTCGTAGCTGCCATAATCCTCCGATCATGAATAGAGAAGAACTGGGCTTAATCAGGCATGAAGAGCCGACAAAAAAGGCCGATGGGTTATTATCAACCAAGCCGGTGCAACGTCATGATGAGTGGCTGTTCCCGATCACAAAAAGCAGTTATGCTCATTATTATGAGCGTTCATGCTCACCATATTGAGAATAGCCAAGAATCATTTTGTTCTCTTTTCTGCCCCAAGCCGACATCGGCGCAGGGTCAAGCGAGGTTGCTCAGAATATATTATAAATATAATTAAGTACTTGAAGGGAACTGGTCGGAATCATGGACGGCGTATTTTGCTTTTCTTGACCTTGATTCCGGCAATCCTATCCTGATTAAATATCTGCCTGCGGACCGGAATCAAGGGTGTTTTTGAGGGAAAACCTTACAAGGGTAGGTTGATTGTTGAATTATATCAACTATATAACATGGTTCGGTGCACCGAACCACTTTTCGGCGCGTAACGAAGGTCAATGAGAATTCTTCCGATAATAATGAGTGAAATGCTTTTGGATATATAGCACTATAAATCGGCAGTTGGGTGAATCACGGTTTTTCGCATATTAAATTGTTAGCTGGGAAAATCTTTTCAGGAGAATGATATGCAGCGAAATATTACCGTTAATTTAGGGAATCTGGTCCTTTCACTTTCCGACGCCATGGATTTGGCCAGTCCTTTATTGATACAGCATCAACAAAGGACAGCCTTTGTTGTATGGGAAATGGGAAAAGCCGCAAGACTTTCAAATGAAAGATTGGAAAAAGTTTTTATAGCAGCACTGCTTCATGATATCGGCGCTTTTTCATTGGAGGAAAAAATCGCCCTCCGGAATTTTGAGGTCGAAAATGCAGAAGATCATTGCATTCGTGGTGAACTTTTGCTCAATAACATACCTTGGCTAAAGGACTCGGCTAAAATCATCAGATTTCACCACAAAGAGTGGCAATCTTGGGAAGAATCAATTGAAAATCCTCTTGTTTTAGAGTCGCAGTTGTTATTTCTCGCCGATGGTCTCGAACGCGCAATAAAGCGTGAACATTACATTCTTCATCAACACGAAGATATTATCTCAAAAATAAAATCGTCGTCAGGCTCTTCAATACATCCTCAAGTTGTGGATCTTTTCGTCACGGTATCTCATAGCGAAGAATTCTGGCTGGATCTTGTTTCCCCCCGATTGTATTCTCTTCTGCTTAAAGAAGGCCCTTTCAGAAAAATAGAAATAGACTTTTCGGATATTTCTATAATGGCCGAGCTTTTTCGAAATATAATTGATTTCCGGTCCCGCTTTACTTCGACTCATTCTTCCGGTGTTGCTGCATCTGCATCCATGTTGGCAAGAATTTTTGGACTTACGGACACAGAAATAGGGCTTATGGAAGTTGCCGGCAATCTGCATGATATAGGGAAATTGGCAATTCCCAACAGCATTCTGGATAAACCCGGAGGCCTTACGAAAGAAGAGATGTCTGTTATGAAATCGCACACGTATTATTCTTATTCTGTGATTAATACTATTGGGGGACTTAACCACATTGCGGAATGGGCTGCTTATCACCATGAAAGACTTGACGGTTCCGGATATCCCTTTCATTGCGTAGCCGCCGAGCTAAGTACCGGAGCACGAATACTGATGGTCGCGGATATGTTTACCGCACTGGCTGAAGACCGACCGTATAGAAAAGGTATGTCCAAAGATGGAATTATTCAGATTATTAAACAGTTTTCTGATCGTAACCTTTTGGATACCAGAATAGTTAATCTCCTTTTTGGGAATTACAACGAGATTTTTTCCTATGTAGCTGAAAAACAGGCCGTTGCCAGAGAGTTCTACGAAAAGCAATTTGTTTTTATTCATTAACGACCCATATCTTGGAATATTGATGATTGAGCAGCTAATCGGTTAGGCGGGTAGTGGATGTTCACCACGGCCTTTTGCGGGTTTGTTGGCCACAGAGATAGCCGCCAAGGAAAGCGGTTGGGGCGAATAATACCAATTTCAAACTGGTCGGATTCGACCTCACGCACTGTATTCGTAATTGAACTGGAGCCAATACCGCTTCACGGAATATTTGCTTTACACAACGCCGAACGGCGAAGTAAAAGTTGAAATATTTCTGCGTGATGAGAATATCTGGCTTACCCAGGATAAAATGGCACTTTTATTCGGAGTGCAAAGGCCTGCCATAACGAAGCATTTAAATAACATTTTTAAAAGTAAGGAGCTTGTCGAAACATCAGTTAGTTCCATTTTGGAACATACTGCCGATGACGGTAAAACGTATCGAACAAAATTTTATAACCTGGATGCCACGAAAAAAATATTCCCCGGGGAATACGACTTAAGTGCATGATATGAAATGCTAATTTACGAAATGTCCCGCGATTTTTAGTATATTGAAAAATTACGGGAAACTCTTTCCCTGTCCGGATGCAGCCCAGACTAAGGTGAATGGGGGTGACGTCCGGTCAGGCGGTCTTTGTTTTTAGGTGGCGGTAGTATCTCAGGGGGATCACGAGGCTGAAAAAAGGGATAATATACATGGCGGCGACCATCGTTTCGACAGGGCCGAAGAATTCAGAGGAAAAAACAATCACCAATACATTGTTCATATTTCCCAGCATGACCGCGCCAGCCAGTTGATTTTCCAGGGAACTTTTCCTGAAAAAGAAAATGCCGATGATGCAGTAGATTGCAGACAGCAGAACGGCAACGACGGACGCCACGACAATCGTATGGGGTTCTTTTCTGAAAAAAGACGAATAGCGCCAGAACACCCCCAGATTAATAACGGCAAAAAGCACGAGTGAAATGGGAAAGTGTTTTTTCATCAAATGCTTCAGCAGGTCCGGGGTCAGGCGTCTCAGGATTTCAACGGCCAGGATGGGAACGAAGATCACTAATGCCAGCATGCGGATCATCCCGAAAAGAGAAATCTCCACTTGCTTCGCGGCAACGAGCTCAATGAGGGTTGGCAATGTAATCGGCGTCAGAAAAGAGGTAATGACCACGACGACAAGGACAAGGGAGCTGTTGCCTCTCACGAGATTGGATATGAAGGGGGCCACGACCCCTGCGGATACACCCGTCAGCAGCAGAGCGGACAGGGCATAGGCCGGGGCAAGGAAATCAAAAATATAAAACAGCAGGACGGGTAGAAGAATGCTCTTCAACAGGGTAAAGGTCAGGATTTTCCGGTGATGGCGTTGCAGCGCCTTCCAGACGGCGTCCAGTTCGATGGACAGGTAACTGAGAAAAAACAGCGCCATCAGGCAATACATGGGCATCGCCTGGAAATAAGCTCCGAAGTCGGGATAAACGATCCCGACGATCATGGAAGAAAGGACCACGAAGACCAACAGCATATCATTGACGCGGAAGGGCGGCTTCATGATCGTTAGATTAACAGAGAGCGCTTATCCGATCAATATAAAAAGGAGATTGTGACACATATGGAAAGTTCAAGAAGAAAGAGGCTGTTTATAGCCTGCGGAAGAGATTGCCGATAGGCTCAAGGGGTTATATCTGGGATACCCGTATATGCTGGTAAAAGATGATCGCAATGTTGAAAGAACGCGATCTTATCATTATACCCCATGGCGTTCTGCACTATATCCCCATGAATGCCCTGCATGATGGCAAGGATTACCTGATCGACCGCTACAACATCCGGTTGATGCCCAGCGCGAGCACCATGAAGTATCTGCGGGAAAAGAAAAATGACAAACCTCACGATCCGGGTCTACCAAGGCATGCAGAAGACCGACAAGCGGAACGCCTTGCGAAAAGCCCAGCTTGAGACCAGGGAGAAATATCCTCATCCCTGTTACTGGGCTTCATTCCAGTTGACCGGAAGCGCCAGGTAATGAGTTATAGAAGCCATTGGTCCTTATTTCCAGTAGGTGTCCCAAAGCGGCCGGGCGATGCCGTTTTCGTAGGTCATTTCCGAGAGAACGCCGTCCGGTGTGAAGATGAACACGGCGGCGTCATAACGCAGAAGGTTGCCTGCGGCATCCAGCTTGGGAGACGTCCTCAGGACATCGCTCAGGGGTATGGAGAGGGAGAGCTGGCCCCCCCGATAAAAAGAACGCTGATAATGGAGGGCGAAATGCCCTTTCATATCCACGATGTCGGCAGGGGCGCCATAGGAGGCGAGGATGTCTGCTAGGGTGGTCTTGCCAACGACGAATTCCTGCGGCAAGGGCTTCACTTCCGCACCGTCGGTGACCTTGTCGATGCGCAGGGAAAGGCAACTCCCGAGGATCAGGCAGGCAACAAGCAGGATCGCTACCCCGAGGAGGCGCTTAAAACGGCGTCCCATAAGCGGCCGTATCGGTTTTGAAGCTGCTGCCGTAGTGGGTTACCACGTCGTTTTTATTGATAAAAAAGACAATGCGATCATGCTGGATGTCATAATTGGCCATGGTTACCAGCACCAGCCAGACGCCCGTTGCCTTGCTCAGAGTCCGATCGTAAACATAAGCGTTGCCGTTGGCCAGCTTGACAATCTGGCTGGGGGCGCCGAACATTTTGGTGACCTCCACGGCGGTGGTCTGGCCGGGTTTTACCTGGGTGAGGACCTGCTCATCGAAGGGCCGAAAATCCTTGTTCCGCCCGAAGACTGCACATCCGGATAGGAACGTGACGATCACGATCCCCAGTATGATGGTTCTGAATTGCATATCCCTTTTCTCCTTATGGAACAGACGCTTTTTCGAAACGACAGCCGATGATTTAAGTATAGGAGGGATAAACCCTCCTGTCAATAAATTCAACAGAAATTCAAAATTTTCCAGCGGTAGTGTAGTGTTGTTACCATCGCCTTCCGACCATTTCCGCTAGGGGACGCTCATAAATTCGCCGGTCAGCTTGTCCGTCTTCGTGATCAAGACGCGTTGCGCCGAAAGCCCCTGCTTTCGCACTGCCGGTTGATCAGCCTTGGCGGTCCCGGCCATGTAGATCTGGAATTTCCGGCGCATGCCCGACTGGAGATTCTCCACGAACCCTTGTAGATGCGTGTCGCCGGCGGTTATAATTTTATTATTGACAAAATGACTGTTCTTACAATAAATAGTCCGATTACTTTACGGAAAATTTTCCGCTCAAGGAGTATCGCCCGTTTATGAGCCGCCTGTTTACGCGCAAGCGAATCCTCGAAATCATGGATCAATTTGCCCATGCCAGGGTCATGGTCGTGGGGGATATCATGGTGGACCACTTCATCCGGGGGCGGGTTGCGAGGATTTCCCCGGAGGCCCCCGTTCCCGTTGTGGATGTTCATTCCGACCATATGTTATTGGGTGGTTCGGCGAATGTCATGAACAACATCCATGCCATGGAAGGCAGGGTCTACGGGGTTGGGGTTATCGGCGTCGATGAAACGGGGGAGCGTTTATTGACGGAATTGCAGCAGAAGCAAATCGCCACGGCAGGAATTATCCGGGAAGGCAATCGTCCCACGACCCTGAAGACGCGTATCGTAGCTCATGGTCAGCAGGTCGTCCGCTTCGACCGGGAAAGCCGCTCGCCGATAAGTGAAGAAACAATTGATAAAATGATAAGCTACATGTCGGCTATCCGTGATGAACTGGGAGCGGTGGTTATTTCCGATTACAGCAAAGGGGTGGTCATGGAACCGTTGCTGCAGGGCATCCGCCGGATCTTCGCCGGATCGGGGGTCGTGGTTTGCGTCGATCCCAAGAAAACGGACTTTTCCAGCTACAAGGGCTTTGACATTGTTACGCCCAACCACCATGAGGCCGGGAAAGCGGTGGGGTTCGAAATTGTGGACCGGGCCTCGCTGGTCAAGGCGGGCAGGGAACTGATAAAAAATTACGATTTTAAGGCCCTCCTCATCACGCGGGGAGAAGAGGGGATGAGCCTTTTTGAGCGGGACGGGTCGATCCGCCATACGGAATTTTCTTCGGAGGCGCGCGAGGTTTTTGATGTCACCGGCGCCGGCGATACCGCCATCGGTGTTTTCGCGCTGGCCATGGCCTCGGGAGCGACTTTCCGGGAGGCGGCGTTTATTGCCAACCGGGCGGCAGGGATTGCCGTCGGCAAGGTCGGCACAGCCACGGTGACAAGGAAGGAACTGAAAAGGACCCTATGAGCTGTCCCCGCACCGCGGCGCCGGTTAATCTGGTCATGAGCCTGATCGCGACAGGCCGGGAGAAGATCTGTCATGTTCTCGCAATCCTGGTGGAGCGCTTTGGGGAGACGGATTATCTCAGTCCCTATTTGCCTTTCGACTATACAAATTATTATGAAAAGGAGATGGGCCCGGCTCTGGTCCGCAGGTTTGTCTCTTTTGACCGGCATGTGCCCCCGGAGACGCTGCCGGACATAAAAAACTGGACCAATGACTTGGAGAAACGGCTTTCCGAAGGGGAATCGCGGCAAGTAAATCTTGATCCGGGCTATATTGCCCCGGCCCATCTGATCCTGGCGACGGGAAAAGGTTATACCCACCGGCCCTATCTTCGGGACGGGATTTATGCGGATTTAACGATGATTTACTGTAACGGGTCTTTTCAGCCTCTTCCCTGGACATATCCCGACTACGCTGCCGCAGGGGCCGTCGATATGCTCAATACTATCAGGAAGAAATACCTCTGGCAGTTGAAAAAATTCAGGAAGGAAACATCATGATCAAAAGTATGACCGGTTTCGGCAGGATAGAAGCGGTTTCCGCCGGCAAAAGGATGCAGGTGGAGATGAAATCCCTCAACCATCGTTATCTGGAAATTTCCCTGCGCATGCCGGCAACGCTCTTTCCCCTGGAGACGGAAATCAAGAAGAAGATTGGCGAGCGCTTCTCCCGGGGGAAAATCGAAGTCTCCATCCGTATGGATAATGAAGCTAATCAGGATGGGACCCAAGCACTGATGTTGAATCTTCCCCTGGTCCGTCAGTATTATTCCCTCCTCACCCAGATCAAGGAGGAGCTTCAGCTTCCCGACGAGGTGACTCTGAATATGATGTCCGGATTCAGGGACCTGTATATGCCGAAGGAAGTGGAGGAGGACTTGGCCGGTCTCTGGAAGGGGCTGGAGGTGGTCCTTGCCGAGGCGATGGATAAATTGACGGACATGAGGATCACGGAGGGGGAAGCCCTCGGTCGGGACCTCGCTTGCCGCATGGATAAAATTCAGCAGCTTCTGCGGATCATTGCCCTGCGGGCGCCGGATGTTGTTGCCGAATATCGCCAGCGTCTAAGTGATCGGGTCAGAGACTTGACCCAGGGCATGATTATTGACGAGGCCCGCATTCATCAGGAGGTGGCAATTCTGGCCGAGAAAAGTGATATCACCGAAGAGGTGGTACGAATGGAAAGCCATATCGGTCAGTTCATGGAACTCCTGGCAGGGGAAGAGGCCATTGGCCGCAAGGTAGATTTCCTCATTCAGGAGATGAATCGGGAAATCAACACCATCGGGTCCAAAAGTGGAGACGCGGAAACGGCCCGTCAGGTCATTGAGATCAAGAGTGAACTGGCAAAGGTGAGGGAACAGATCCAGAATGTCGAATAATTCTGTTGTCATAATCATTTCGGCGCCCTCCGGGACCGGCAAGACATCCATCTGCAGGTCTATATTCCGGCAGTTCCCGGATATCAGGTTTTCCGTCTCCTATACAACCAGACCGCGGCGTTCGGGAGAGGTTGATGGCCGGGATTATCATTTTGTCACGGAAGATGTGTTCAGAAAAAAGATGCAAAACGGTGAATTTGCAGAATGGGCTGAAAATTATGGCCACCTCTATGGTACCTCACGGCGGGTGGTTGAGGAGATTAGGTCCCGGGGGGAGGATCTGATCCTGGATGTCGAACCCCGTGGGGCCAAGGCGCTCAAGGAATTATATCCTGACGGCGTCTTTGTTTTTGTACTGCCTCCCGATCTCGAAGAGCTGAAAAAGCGTTTGCAGAAACGCGGCGCTGAAGATGATGAGATCCGGAAAAGACGTTTTCAAAAAGCAAAGGATGAAATCAGGGAAGCTTTCTGGTATGATTATATTATCGTCAACGATCGTTTGGAGAGCGCGGTTGAGAGACTGCGGGCTGTCTATCTGGCGGAAAAGTGTCGAAGAGAGCGGCAACGCCATGTTGTTGATGGTTTTCTGAAGGAAGCATAAACATTATCTGTAGTTTGTATATGGAGGTTGAATATTTGCATGGCTAGAATTACTGTTGAAGACTCGCTGCGAGAAGCTAAGAACCGTTTTGCCCTGGTGCAACTTACATCCCAGCGGGCTATCCAGCTCATCAAGGGAGCGAATCCCATGCCCCTGGGTGAGGTAAGGAACAATCGGGAGATTGTCATGGCCCTCAGGGAGATAGCGGCGGGCAGAGTTGTTTATGCCCATCCGGAGAACCTGAAGTATACGAAGGAGAACTTCCTCCCCATCCTCGATCACACCGAGTTTATTGACGATGACGAATACACGGAATGACCGGCCTCAGGACCGTCTGATCTTCGCGCTGGATATTGGCAGTGGCGGGATGGAAGAGGTCCTATCGTGGGTTGAAGGTCTACAGGGGCATGTCGGTCTCTTTAAGGTGGGCAAAGAAGCCTATACGCTTTATGGGCCGGCGCTTATCGATAAGATTCACGAGCTAGGGGCCGGTGTCTTTCTCGATTTGAAATATCACGATATACCCAATACCGTGGCGAGAGCTGCGGAAGGGGCTGTCAGCCTGGGGGTGGCCATGTTCAACGTCCATGCCGCCGGGGGACGCAGCATGATGATGGCCGCGGCGGCGGCGGCAAATCAGGCGGCGGAACGGCTGTGTGTTCCGGCCCCTCTTCTTGTCGCTGTGACAGTCCTGACAAGTCTCAGCGATGAGGATTTGCGGGAGATAGGTTTTCATGTGACGGCGATGGAAGCGGTGCGAAATTTTGCCCGCATGGCCCAGGATGCCGGCCTGGCGGGGGTGGTGGCTTCCCCCCGGGAGATCGAGGTCATCCGGAAGGCCTGTGGAGAGGATTTTGTGATTGTCACCCCCGGTATCAGGGGGAGGGGCGCCGTTGCCGGGGATGATCAGAAAAGGACGCTGTCCCCTGAGGAAGCCATCGCCGCGGGAGCAGATTATCTTGTAGTCGGCAGGCCCATACGCATGGCGACAAATCCGGCCTCCGAGGCGGACCGGATCGTGGAAGCAATTGCCAGGGGATTGCAGGCAAGGGGTTCGCTTTGAATAACCTGCCGTTTCAGCCGCGATGGTGACACGATTGTGACACGGATGAAGATCGCCCCGGATAGCAATAAAAAGCCATCCCAGATAATTTATGGCATAAATCCCCTCCGGGAAGCCATCAAAAACGACCCTCGGGATATATTGAAAATTGCTGTCGTCCCCGGCAGAAAAGGTGAACAGGTCCAAAAGATCCTGGAAGAAGCCTCCCGCTTTTCCGTTCCCGTTGTGGAGGTCGAGCGGGCGAAACTGGATAAACTGGCCGGTTCAGGGGTGCATCAGGGGGTCGTGGGCACGATCAGGCCCTATGCCTACGCCGATCTGGATGAGATGCTTCAACATGCCCAGGAAACTATAAATGGCCAGATAGTCGTCGTCCTTGATAGTATTACCGACCCCCAGAACCTCGGCGCCATTATCCGCACCGCCCATTGTTTTGGAGCTGCCGGGGTGATTATCCCCCAAGACCGCTCCGCTTCCGTGACGCCGACGGTTGTCAAGGCGTCGGCCGGTGCGGCGCATCATGTGCGGGTGACAATGGTTGCCAATCTGTCCCGGACCCTCGACACATTGAAGGAAAAGGGATTCTGGGTCTATGGGACGGACGCCGGGGCGGGGCTGGACCCGCGTTCGGTGCCCTTTGCCGGAAAGATTGCCCTGGTCATGGGCAGTGAGGGCCAGGGTCTCAGGGATCTGATCCGAAAAAAATGTGATTTCCTTTTATCGATTCCCATGATAGGAAAAATAGGTTCTCTGAATGTCTCGGTGGCGACGGGGATTGTCATGCATGAAATTTTTCGTGGATTGACGAATCCTCGGGGCGTTGAAGAATGATCTGTTGGTAATGGCGAATTCCGTGAATGCCAGATAGGAGATCATATGCCGGTATTTGTCTGGGAAGCGACGACCAGAAGGGGTGAGATAAAAAAAGGGGAATTGGAAGGCGCCGATGAGGCAAACGTCCGGGGTTTGCTGCGCCGGCAGGGTTATCGGTCCATAAACGTCAAGGCCAAGCCCAAGGGCCTCGAAGAATACCTTCCCTTTCTGAAGCAGAAGATCAGTGAAAAAAATGTCGTGGTCTTTGCCCGTATCTTCGCGACCATGATCAACGCCGGTCTCCCCCTGATCCAATGTCTGGATCTGTTGTCGCAGCAGGAACAGAACAAGACCTTTGCCAAGGTCATTGCCGCGATCAAGGAAGATATCGAAGGAGGGTCCACCCTGTCGGATGCCCTGAAAAAATATCCCAAGATTTTCGATAACCTGTTTGTAAATCTGGTGGCGGCGGGGGAAAGCGGCGGTATTCTTGATGTAATTCTGCAACGCCTTTCCAGTTACATGGAAAAGGCGATGAAACTGAAATCCAAGGTAAAGGGGGCCATGACTTATCCGGCCAGCGTGCTGGTCATATCCATTGGCGTCGTCGCCCTCCTGCTTCTCAAGGTCATACCCGTTTTTCAGAAGATGTTTGAAGGGATGGGGGGAGAGCTGCCCGGTCCCACCCAATTTCTCGTCAATGCCAGCGCTTTTACCCAGAAGTATTTCCTTGTGATGTTCGGCGCGGTCGGATTGGCATTTTTTGCCTTCAATCGATTTGTGGCCACCGAGCGCGGCCGCTATCTGTTCGACAAGGCGGTTCTGAAATCGCCTGTCTTCGGCGACTTGCTAAAAAAAGTTGCCGTCGCCAAATTCACGCGCACCATGTCCACCATGATGTCCAGCGGGGTGCCCATCCTGGAGGGATTGACCATTGTCAGTAAAACAGCGGGAAACGTCATCATCGAGAAGGCCCTCATGGAAACCCGGAGAAGTATCGCCGAAGGGAAGACCATCGCCGAACCACTGGCGGAAACGGATATTTTCCCGGCGATGGTGGTGCAGATGATCGCCGTTGGAGAGGCGACGGGAGCCCTGGATACCATGCTTGCCAAGATTGCCGATTTTTATGATGATGAAGTGGATACGGCCGTGGACGCCATGACGGCACTTCTGGAACCTTTCATGATGGTTTTTCTGGGCGGTGTGGTCGGCGGGATGATCATTGCCATGTATCTGCCAATTTTCAAAATGGCGTCGGTGGTGGGAGGCTGATCAAAATAAATGGTCGGGATGGCGCGATTTGAACGCGCGACTCCTGCGTCCCGAACGCAGTGCCCTACCAGGCTGGGCCACATCCCGACTCGGTGGTCAAATATAAAATTACTTGGGAAAAGTCCAATGTTATTTTTAATGGATTTGCAAAAACCCATTTTTTCTTTTTTATGGAGATGATGCGTGATTATTTATGATCTGCGCTGTGATCGTGGACACAAATTCGAGGGCTGGTTTCAGGACCGACAGGCCTTTGAAACGCAGCGGGCCGGCAAATTGATTACCTGTCCCGGGTGCGGAAGCATGGAGACGGAGATTATCCCCGCCTCCTTGGCGCTCTTGGGAAAAGATAAGGGCTCGGCAAAGAAACGTAGCGATGTGGAAATCTCGCCCCTGAAATATCTGGAGCAGTTGCATCAGCAGATCGACAAATATTTTGACGATGTGGGTGAACAATTTGCTGAAGTTGCCGTCCGGATCCACCGCGGTGAGGAAGATCGACGCAACATCCGTGGCGTCACGACGGAAAGGGAGGAGGAGACCCTCCGCGAAGAAGGGGTACCCTTTGTCAAAATCCCCCTTCCAAAATTTGACAGTTGAAGTCACGAAAAATCCGCCCAGCGGTCAACGTTAATCAAGGTGAATTCTATTATGAAGCCCTCCTGCGCCAGCATTCTTGAAACAATCGGCAATACGCCTCTGGTGGAGATCTGCCGCCTCCACAGCAGTCCGGGGGTCAGGATCTTTGCCAAGATGGAGTGTTTCAATCCCGGGGGGTCCATAAAGGACCGGGCGGCCCTGACTATGATCAGCGGCGCCGAAAAGCGGGGGGAACTTACCAGGGACAAGGTTATCCTGGAAGCGACCAGCGGCAATACCGGCATTGGTCTGGCCCTGGTGGCTGCCGCCAGGGGATACCGGCTTTGTCTGACCATGTCGGAGGCGGCCAGCGAAGAAAGAAAGAAGATCCTGAAGGCCATGGGCGCCGAATTGATCTTTACCCCGGCCAATCTTGGCACCGATGGGGCCATCGAGATGGCCTATCACATGATGCGGGAACATCCGGATAAATACTTCGGAACGGATCAGTTCAACAACCCCGACAACATCCTGGCCCACTACGAGGGTACGGCGGAGGAAATATGGCAGCAGACGGCCGGCAAGGTGGCCATGGTGGTGGCTGCCCTGGGAACGACGGGAACGGCCATGGGCATATCCCGGCGCCTCAAGGAATACAACCCGGCCGTCAAGATCATCGGCGTCGAACCATATCTACAGCACAAGATCCAGGGGCTTAAGAACATGAAAGAATCTTACCGGCCCGGGATCTTTGACAAGAACTGCCTCGATGAAAAGGTCAACATCCTTGACGAGGACGCCTTTGAAATGTCCCGGCGCCTTGCCCGGGAAGAGGGCTTGCTTGTGGGAATGAGTTCCGGTGCGGCCATGCACGTCGCCCTCCAGAAGGCCAAAGAACTGGACGAAGGAATCATCGTGGTCGTTTTTCCAGACAGCGGCGAACGGTATCTCAGCACGGACCTGTTTGCGGACCGGCGGGAGACGACGCTTCGCCTCTACAATACCCTGAGCCGGCAGAAGGATTTCTTCAAACCCCTGCGCCCCGAGGAGGTCCGTGTTTATTCCTGTGGGCCCACCGTCCATGACGTGCCCCATATCGGCAGTTACCGGAGGTTTGTCGTGTCCGACCTCCTGCGGAGGTACCTCGAATACCGGGGTTATACGGTCAAGCATGTTACCAATATCGTTGATCTGGCAGATCGGTCCATCCGGGGTGCGGAGCGGACCAACACGGATCTGGCCACGTACACGAACCGGTGCACGGAGGCATTCCTCAGGGATATCGAAAAGTTGTGTATCAGGCGTGACGAGGTCTATCCCAAGGCAAGCGAGCATGTCGAAGATATGATCCGGATGGTCGAGAAACTGGTAGGCAAGGGATATGCCTATGAAAAGCTGCGTTCCGTCTATTTTGATATCTCGAAGTTTCATGATTACGGGAAACTTTCCAACGTCGACCTCAGCAAGGTTCAGCATGGCCGAACCATTGATCTGGATGATTACGAAAAGGACAGCCCCGTGGACTTTACCCTGCTGAAACGCTCTACCCTCAGCGAGTTGAAGAAGGGCGTGTATTTCAAGACCCGCTGGGGGAGTGTCCGGCCAAGCTGGCATCTTGAGTGCGCCGCCATTTCCCTGAAGTATCTGGGAGAGGCCTTTGACATTCACGCCAGTGGCGCCGATATTACCTTTCCGCACTGTGAAAATGTCCTGGCTATCGGCAAGGCGGCGACGGGAAAGGGGATGGCCAACTATTGGCTCAGTACGGAACTGGTGATGATCGAAGGGAAAAAAATGTCCCGTTCCCTGGGAAATGTCCTGACGATGGAAGACCTGGAAAATGAAGGTTACCAAGGCCGGGAGGTTCGTTTTTTCCTGCTCGGTTCCCACTACCGTAAACCCCTGAATTTTTCCTGGGGAGCCATGGAAACGGCCAAAAATACGGTCCGAAAGCTGAATCATTTCATCCAGCGGCTGATCCGTTTTACTTCCGGCGCGGGTTTCCCCGACACGGATCAGTTTATCTATGATGTCAAGCAGGGCTTCACAAGCGCCTTGGATGACGACCTCAATATCTCCGGTGCCCTTGCTTCCCTCTTCGATTTTATCAACAAGGTGAGCGTTCCCCTGGCCCGTGGTCAGTTCAATCAAAGGGAAAGGGACCGCGTTCTGGAGGTGATGACGGGCCTGGACAGTGTTCTGGGAATCATGCATTTTGAAGAAGAAACGATTGGCGACGAGATCTTGAAACTGTTGGACGAGCGGGCCGCCATGCGGAAAGAACGGCGCTGGCAGGAGGCTGACGCCATCCGGGGGAAGCTCGCTGCCCTGGGCATCGATGTCTATGATACCCCGCAGGGAAGTTTCTGGAGGCACAGCTGAGGTGAATGTGGACAAATAAGTCAACAAATCAAATGGTTATGGATCGGTATTTCTGATCATGACCTGCACTTGTGAATATATGATGCTAAAAAATGCTTGACAAAATAAATCAATAAATCTAAAGTCCCCAATTCGCATTTTCGGCGTGGTTTAGCCGGAGGCGTCTTGTTTGTGTAAGCTCTTTGAATAATTAGCGAACTGCGTTTTGCTGGCGTAGCTCAACAGGTAGAGCAGCTGATTTGTAATCAGCAGGTTGCGGGTTCGAGTCCCATCGCCAGCTTCAGCAATGATAACGAATTCCGATGGAGGGGTTCCCGAGTGGCCAAAGGGAGCAGACTGTAAATCTGCCGGCTCAGCCTACGGAGGTTCAAATCCTCCCCCCTCCACCATTTTTGACGTAGCGGGTGTCGTTGCCGACGGTGATCCTGAAGAACTATATGCGGGAGTAGCTCAGTGGCTAGAGCGTCAGCCTTCCAAGCTGAGGGTCGCGGGTTCGAATCCCGTTTCCCGCTCCATCAGGAAAGATCGGCCCACGTAGCTCAGTAGGTAGAGCACATCCTTGGTAAGGATGAGGTCACCAGTTCAATCCTGGTCGTGGGCTCCACTTTAAAAATAGAGGTGGTTAAGATTATGAGAAATATTATTACCTTAGCGTGTACGGAGTGTAAACAGAAGAATTACACGACCACAAAGAACAAGCGAACCATGCAGAGTCGGCTCGAGCTGAAAAAGTTCTGCAAGTTCTGCCGGTCCCATAAGGCCCATAGGGAGACAAAGTAGATTTTGACCTCCTTTCGTCGCTATGTTGAGATATCAGACAGGCCAGTAGCTCTAATGGATAGAGCGCCGGACTCCAAATCCGGATGCTGGGGGTTCAAGTCCCTCCTGGCCTGCCATTTTTTATTGAATTGGTAAACTTGATGGATAAAATCAAGATTTGGATCGACAAAATCAAAGTGTTTCTTTCCGAGGCAAAAGTAGAACTGAAAAAGGTGACTTGGCCGACGCCGAAGCAGACTTTCGCTTCGACTTCGGTCGTGATAGTTGTGGTCGCCATTGTTTCTGCGTTTCTCGGTATCGTCGATTTTGGCCTGACCAAATTAATTAAATTGCTGCTGGGATAAGAACATGGCTCAGAAATGGTATGTTGTGCACACCTATTCGGGTTATGAGAACAAGGTCAAGCTTTCTCTGAAGGAGCGCGTCGAGGCGGCAGGGAAACAGGACTTCTTCTCAGATGTCCTGATTCCGGAGGAAGATATTGTCGAGCTTGTTTCCGGAGAGAAAAAGACAACCAAACGGAAGTTCTTTCCCGGATATATCCTCGTGCGAATGGAATTGAATGACGAGACTTGGCACATTGTCAAAGACACACCGAAGGTAACGGGCTTTATCGGGGGGAAAGAAAAACCTTCCCCCATTCAAGACCGGGACGTCGAAGTTCTTAGAACCAGGATCGATGAAGGCACGCTCAAACCAAAACCGAAGTTCAAGTTCGAAGTTAGCGACCATGTCCGTATCATCGATGGGCCCTTTACCAATTTTGACGGCGTTATTGATGAAGTCAAGCCGGAGAAGGGAAAACTGCGGGTCATCGTCAGTATTTTTGGAAGATCCACACCGGTGGAGCTGGATTTTATCCAGGTTGTCCAGAATTAAAATCATCATAAATAAGGTGGAAAACTATGGCGAAAAAGGTAATTGCAAACATAAAGCTGCAGATCAAGGCAGGTAAGGCCACTCCTTCCCCGCCGATCGGACCGGCCCTTGGCCAGCATGGTGTGAACATCATGGAGTTCTGCAAGGCATACAATGCCATGACCCAGAACCAGGAGGGCACGGTTATACCTGTGGTGATCACCGTTTATGCCGATCGGTCCTTCACGTTTGTGACGAAGACGCCCCCGGCATCGGTGCTTATCAAGCAAGCGGCAAAAATCGCCAAAGGGTCCGGCAGTCCGAATAAAGAAAAGGTGGGGACGGTAACGTCCAAGCAGATCAGGGATATTGCGGAACAGAAGTTCAATGATCTCAATGCCGTGGATATAGAAGGCGCCATAAGGGTCATCGAGGGCACGGCGCGCTCCATGGGGATTACTATCGAGGGATAAACTCACGTTGTTTGAGGTTTGATCATGACAAATAGAGGCAAAGCATTTATTGAGGCAAAAGGGAAGGTGGAACCGGGGAAACGCTATTTGCTGAGGGAGGCAATCGAACTTTTGATCGGTGCAACGAGGGCCAAGTTCGATGAGACGGTGGAAGTTGCCTTGCGGTTGGGCGTCAATCCTCAGCATGCCGATCAGATGGTCCGGGGCAGCGTAGTTCTTCCTAACGGTTTGGGCAAAACGGTCCGGGTACTGGCTTTTGTAAAGGGGGACAAAGAGAAGGAAGCCCTCGATGCCGGTGCGGATTTTGCCGGTGCGGACGACTTGATTGAAAAAATCAAGGGAGGCTGGCTGGATTTCGACCGGGTGGTTGCGACCCCGGATATGATGGGGAGTGTCGGAAAACTGGGAAAGATTCTGGGTCCAAGGGGGCTCATGCCCAATCCGAAGGTGGGAACGGTAACGTTTGAAGTTGCCAAGGCCGTGGCGGAACTCAAGGCAGGTAAGGTGGAGTTTCGCGTCGAGAAAGCTGGCATTGTCCATACCCCGGTGGGAAAGGTCTCATTTGGTGCCGACAAACTTCTTGAGAATATTGCCGCTGTCGTCGAAACCATCATCAAGCTGAAGCCGGCCGCAAGTAAGGGAACCTACCTGAAGAGCATTTCCCTTTCTTCTACCATGGGTCCGGGGGTTAAGGTCGATCCCCTTGATGTGAGAAACATATAAAGTCCGCAGTAGATAGATCAATTGTTTGCTAACTAAGTCTGAGACAGCAGGTACAGTGTTTAAACGGTTGTAACGGGCCTGCCGAGACGAGAGAAAAACCATGATTAACATTGGTCATCATCGTCTTTTTTCCTGTTATCTGCAGTTTTGGAACTTTCGGTTACATAGGGCCTGTTGGATGATAGGATGCCACCCAGGCTGACAATAGATATACGAAAGGAGGTTGAAGATTGGATCGAAAGGAAAAAGAGCAGGTTATTGCAGAACTTCACGAAAAGTTGAAAGATTTTAAGCTTGCGGTTCTTGCCGGTTACTCGGGAATGGATGTGGCTCGTATTACATCCTTGCGCGTAGCCCTGCGTAAGTCTGGTTCCGACATTCATGTGATCAAGAATACCCTGCTGCGAATAGCCTCGCAGGGAACGGATTTCAGCGCCATGAATGACCATGTCAAAGGGCCTTTAGCCCTGATTATGACAGACAGGGATGTAGTGGAACCGATCAAGGTGCTTGTGGAGTTCGCAAAGAAGAATGCCGAGTTAGAGATTAAAGCGGCCATGCTGGAGGGGAAGGTGTTGAGCAGGGAGCAGGTTAATGCCGTCGCTACTCTGCCCAGCCGCGAGGTACTCCTTTCAAGGCTGCTATCGGTGCTCATCGGTGTTCCGACAGGTTTGGTGAGCGTCTTGAGTGCAGTGCCCCGGGGCATGGTACAGGTTCTCGACGCCTACCGTATGAAAAAAGAGTCAGCACAATAAATTATAATACAGGAAGGAAGAAGCGAAGATGGCAAGTCAGATAACCAAAGAAGACGTGGTAAAATTTATTGAAGAAATGACAGTTCTTGATCTTTCCGAGTTGGTCAAGGAATTGGAGCAGCGGCTTGGTGTTTCTGCAGCGGCCCCGATGATGGTTGCCGCAGCCGCTCCGGCGGGTGGTGATGCAGCGGCACAGGTGGAAGAAAAAACAGAATTCGATGCCATCCTGACCGGGTTTGGCGACCAAAAAATTCAGGTCATCAAGGTCGTCAGGGCCATCACGGGTCTGGGATTGAAAGAAGCCAAAGACCTTGTCGATGGCGCGCCAAAACCCATTAAAGAAGCGGTATCAAAGGATGAGGCGGCGGATATAAAGAAGAAGATCGAAGAAGTCGGCGGCACCGTAGAGGTTAAGTAGTAACCTTCAGGGCGGCTTACTGAGATCACGAAACCGAAAGGATAATATGGGCGAGTTTCGAAAAATTTTCGGACGGATAAAGAAGATCGTAGATATTCCCAATTTGATCGATATCCAGGTCAAATCATATGAAAAATTCCTCCAGATGGAGACGCCTCCGGAGCAACGGGGGAATTTCGGTCTTCAGGGGGCTTTTAAGAGTGTCTTTCCCATTTCTGACTACAGCAAGAAATGCTCTCTTGAATTCGTTAGTTACAAGATCGGCGGCGTTCGCTACGATGTCAAGGAGTGCATTCAGAAGGGAATGAGCTATGCGGCCCCACTGAAGATCGTGGTACGGCTGCTGATCTTTGATGTCGATCCGGGTACGGGTCAGAAGCAGATCAGTAATATCAAAGAGCAGGAAATTTATTTCGGTGAAATTCCTTTGATGACCGAAAACGGGACGTTCATCGTCAATGGAACGGAGCGGGTCATTGTCAGCCAACTCCATCGCTCTCCGGGCATCTTTTTCGATCACGACAAAGGGAAAACCCTGGCCAGCGGAAAACTGATCTATTCGGCCCGGGTGATCCCCATTCGGGGGTCCTGGCTGGATCTGGAATTCGATTCGAAGGATCTTCTTTACGTGCGTATCGACCGCAGACGTAAGATGCCGGTTACTATCCTGCTGAAGGCCATGGGTAATTCAACCGAATTCATCTTGAATTATTTCTACAGCATTGAAACTATATTCCTGGATAAAGACCAGTTTTTCATGGCTGTTGACGGGTCGCTCATGGGTGAGAAGGCCCCTGATGACATAAAGGATCTCAAGTCGGGAGAAGTTATTGTAAAAAAGGGCAGAAAAATCAACAAGGTATTGTTGAAGAAGATGTCCGACGCGGGGGTCAACCGCATTGCCATTAATGAAACCGATGTCATCGGCAAGATCCTTTCCTCGGACGTTCTGGACCCTCAGACAGGAGAGGTTCTGCTCGGGTGTAATGAAGAGCTTACCCCGGATGGTCTGAAGCTCTTGCGAACTAACAATATCAAGGAAGTACGTTTTATCCACCTCGATGAAGAGCGGGTTAATGCGTCGATCCGCGATACCCTCCTGGCTGACCGGATCGAGGCTGTGGAAGATGCCATAATCGAAATCTACCGGCGCCTCCGGCCCAGCAATCCACCTACACCCGAGACGGCCAATGCCTTTTTCCGGAGCCTCTTTTTTGAACCGGAAACCTATGACCTGTCCGATGTGGGCCGCGCCAAGATGAATTATAAGCTCCGTCTCGACGTTCCTACGGATGTTACGGTCCTGAGAAACGACGATATTATGGCGGCGGTGAAATATCTCATCGATCTGAAGAACGGCGGCAGTGATTGCAGTGTTGACGATATCGATCATCTTGGCAACCGGCGGGTGAGATCCGTGGGGGAACTGATTGAAAATCAATATCGAATCGGTTTGGTACGCATGGAAAGGGCCATCAAGGAAAAGATGAGCTTGCAGGATATTGAGACCATGATGCCCCATGATCTTGTCAACGCCAAACCGGTCTCGGCCGTGGTGAATGAGTTTTTTGGCAGCAGTCAGTTGTCTCAGTTCATGGATCAGACCAATCCCTTATCCGAAATTACTCATAAACGGAGGCTTTCCGCCCTCGGTCCGGGCGGGCTCACCAGAGAGAGAGCGGGATTTGAAGTCCGGGATGTCCATCCTACCCACTACGGGCGGATTTGCCCCGTAGAGACGCCGGAAGGACCTAACATCGGTCTTATTGTTTCCCTGAGCACCTATGCCAGGGTTAATGAATTTGGTTTTATTGAAACCCCTTATCGCTTTGTCGAGGACGGACGGGTTCTGGACGAAGTCCGCTACATGACGGCCATCGAAGAGGAAAATTTTATTGTTGCCCAGGCGGATCGTCCTCTTGATAAGGAGGGAAGATTTATTGGCGAGATGATTTCTGCCCGCAAGGGCGGCGATTTTATCACCGTCGAACCCTCCGAGATCAATTATATGGATGTTTCCCCCAATCAACTGGTCAGTGTCGCGGCGACGCTCATCCCGTTCCTTGAGCACGATGATGCCAACCGGGCACTCATGGGATCGAACATGCAGCGACAGGCTGTGCCGCTCATGCGTCCCGCCGTTCCCCTGGTCGGTACGGGTATGGAAGCGATTGTGGCGAGAGATTCCGGCGCCGTTGTGGCGGCAAAGAGGGATGGGGTGGTGGAAAACGTCGATGCCTCGCGGATCGTCGTGAAATGTGACGGGGCGAAGGACGATAACCTGGATATCGGTGTCGACATCTATAATCTGATCAAATATCAACGCTCCAATCAGGATACCTGCTTCAACCAGAAACCTATTGCCGTCAAAGGTGATCGGGTGCGCCGGGGTGATATCATTGCCGACGGTCCCGCCACCGATAATGGCGAACTGGCCTTAGGACGGAATGTCATGGTGGCCTTCATGTCCTGGGGAGGTTATAACTATGAGGACTCCATATTAGTCAGCGAGCGGGTGGTCAAGGAAGATATTTATACGTCGATTCATATCGAAGAATTCGAGACCATGGCCCGGGACACGAAACTGGGGAAAGAGGAGATTACCAGGGATATCCCGAATGTGGGTGAAGAGGCACTGAAGAACCTGGATGACAGCGGTATCGTCCGGATGGGTGTTTCCGTAAAACCGGGCGATATCCTGGTGGGAAAGATCACGCCCAAGGGAGAGACGCAGTTATCCTCGGAAGAAAAGTTGCTCCGGGCGATCTTTGGAGAAAAAGCAAGTGATGTCAGAGACACATCCCTCCGGGTGCCTCCCGGGGTAGAGGGGACGGTTATTGACGCCAAGATCTTCACTCGTAAGGGAGTTGAGAAAGATCATCGCTCCCAGGAAATCGAAGAAGAAGCCCTAATGTCCATTGAAAAGGATCGAACTGATGAAATCCGGATTATTCTCGATTCCGTTCGACTCAGGATCTCGGAGATGCTCACAGGCAAGACAACGGCTGCCAAACTTGCCGATGCAAAGAAGAAAAAGATCTATCTCAAAAAGGGAGATGTGATTACAAGCGAGTTTTTAGATAAAATACCCTTCGATCTCTGGAAGGACATCGCCCTTGTCGAGGCTGAAGAGACGGAAGAAAAGATCCGCATGCTCCATGAAAATCTGGCCCGGAAGACCGAACTTGTCGATGCATATTTTGAGGAAAAGGTTGAGAAACTGAAAGCCGGAGACGAGTTGCCCCCCGGTGTGATCAAGATGGTGAAGGTCTATGTGGCCATCAAGAGGAAGCTCTCCGTGGGAGATAAAATGGCGGGTCGTCACGGGAACAAGGGAGTCCTTTCCCGCATCCTGCCGGAAGAGGATATGCCTTTCTTTACGGACGGGACCCCGGTGGACATCATTCTTAACCCCTTAGGCGTTCCCTCCCGCATGAATGTGGGCCAGATTCTGGAAACCCATCTGGGATGGGCGGCCAAGGGCCTGGGTGATAAAATAAACCAGATCTTGAAAACACAGGAGAATCTGGAACTGGTCAAGAAAGAGATCAAGGCGATCTATGCATCGCAGGAGTGTGAACGCTTTGTAAACGCTGCCACTGACGATGAAATACAACGGCTGGTTTACCGGTTGAAAAATGGGGTGGCGTTTTCAACGCCTGTCTTTGACGGCGCCGATGAAAGTGAAATCCGCCACATGCTCAAGACGGCGAATCTTCCCGAGAAGGGCCAGACAGTCCTGTTCGATGGCAGGACAGGAGAACCCTTTGATCAGGAGATTACGGTAGGAATGATCTATATGCTGAAGCTCCATCACCTGGTAGACAACAAGATCCATGCCCGTTCCATCGGTCCGTACTCTCTCGTTACCCAGCAGCCCTTGGGAGGCAAGGCGCAATTCGGTGGACAGCGCCTCGGCGAGATGGAAGTATGGGCCATGGAGGCTTACGGCGCCGCCTATTCCCTTCAGGAATTTCTGACGGTGAAATCGGACGACGTTGCGGGTAGAACGAGGATGTACGAGGCCATCGTCAAAGGGGAACATACTCTGGAACCGGGCCTGCCGGAGTCTTTCAACGTACTCGTCAAGGAGCTCCAGAGCCTCTGCCTGGACGTCGAATTAATCGAGGAATAAAGTTAAGGAGAGCATGCGTGGAAGACGTATTCACCTACTT